>JAESGY010000302.1_pt1 | contig 29440 bp, 30 predicted proteins | sample 9269841 | NCBI WGS metagenome assembly JAESGY01 (sample SAMN17022865, study PRJNA683097) | algae metagenome | isolation source: Spirirestis rafaelensis WJT71-NPBG6 and co-occurring heterotrophs from... | place: USA: Pinto Wells, Joshua Tree National Park, Colorado Desert, CA | collected 2006-08-15
GGTGCGAACAGGGACGGGAAGCGAAATGCCCGAGCTGCGCGTGGAGGAGATGGTGGTGCGTCTTGCCGTGGACGACGCCAGGACCGCCCAGGAGGCCGGCGTCCAGTTCGCCCGCGCCTTGGCCGGTGCCCTCTGGCCGGACTTCGTCTTGGCGCTGGACGAACAGGAATACCTGATCCGGCGCGCGATCGCGGCGGCGGGGTTCGCCGACGGACAAGCCCGGCTCGCGGCCGAGCGGTTCGAGGTGGCGGCGCGGGCCGAGTGGCGGCAGCTCGCGGGTGCCGGCGCGAGCGGTTCGGGGGGGCGGGCGTGACGGCGCCGAGCTCATCGCCCGAGGACTTCCCGGGGACGCTCTACGATGGCGACGGGACGCGCCTGGCCGGCACGGGGTCCGAGTTCTCGCTGGAGACGACCCCAAGGGCTCCTCGCGCGGGCCAGTCGGTTCCCCCGGTTGGTTCCCTCCCCTCGGCCCCGCCCACCATCAAAGGGGCTCTTCCGCTCCGCTACCCAGGCCTGGGTTCATCACCCCGGATCCCCGCAAGAGCCTCGCGGCTATGTCCGTCCCGGGCAGCCGGCGGAGGTTGGATCGCCGACCGTGCGTCGGATCGGATCTGATCCGCACGGCGCGACGCTGCAGAGCGATGCCGCCCTTGGCTGTTCCAGGATCAGGACCTGTAATCTGGCCTGTCATTCTCCACGAGACGCAGGGCCGCCTCCCAGGTCCTGACGCAGCGGGTCTCGTCGCGCCGGAATTGCTCGGCGGTCTTCCGGCAGATCTCCTCGGGTGGGAGGACCAGTTCCGCCCCGCCAGTCATGGCGGCGAGCTGAGCCTGGCACGCGCGCTCCAGGAAATAGATGTTGTCGAACGCCTCGGGGATGCTCCGGCCGGCCGCGAGCAGCCCGTGGTTGCGCAGGATCATCGCGTCGTGCGGGCCGAGGTCGGCGACCAACCGCTCGCGCTCGTCCACGTCGAGCGCGACGCCCTCATAGCCGTGGTACGCGAGGCGGCCGTAGTACTTCAGCGCGTGCTGGGAGAGCGGCAGGAGCCCATGCTTCTGGGCGGAGACGGCGATGCCGGCTGCAGTGTGAGTGTGGATGACGCAGGTGAGGTCCTCGCGCGCCATGTGCACTGCGGAGTGGATGACGAAGCCGGCGGTGTTCACCCGCTTCGTTTCCGGCGCGTCCTCGATGACGTTGCCGCCGTAGTCGATCTTCACCAGGTCGCTGGCGCGCATCTCGTGGAATAGCATACCATACCGGTTTAGAATCTGTACGCGAATAAACCCCTTGATCTTTCAGCGCCTTAGCGTCAGGCCGTCATGAGATCATTGCGGTTCGAATGTCCGTGATGAACCAGCGGCGCTCAAAATGCCGGCGCAAGACATCGGTCCGACATGGAGAGACTGGGCCGACGCCACTTTCTGTGCCGACTTCGCTACGAAAAGCCGGGTTATTTCGCGTACAGATTCTTATCAGGAAGTGGTGCTCCGGCCCGGGGATGCGGGCGCTGATGTGGGTGAAGATCAGGTCGGTCCAACGATGATAGGCCACCAACCTGTACAGTGCCGCCAGATCGCAGCGCACCTTCCACTCTGCCTCGGAGTAATTCTCCGCCTGGCCCGTCTGGGTGGTGACATTCATGGGACGCTCCTCTGGGTTATCACTGGTTGCTCTCGGCCGATCGCTGCCGAAGTTTGAAACCTGAATTCGAGAAGCCCTAGTTTGGCCCCCAGCCGGGGTATCAGTGGGCTCCCATGCGCGCCTCGGCCTCATACGGGCATCTGCCTCTTCGTCAGCCTATGCGCTTCAGGCCTTTGGCGAAGCGGCGCCAGTTGGCCACGTATTGCGAGGCCGAGGTCCGCAGGGTCTCGGCCGTGGAGGGGTCGAGTGTCCGCACCACTTTGGCGGGCGCACCGACAATGAGGGAGAAGTCGGGAAACTCCTTGCCCTCTGTCACGAGCGCATTGGCGCCCACGATGCAGTTGGCGCCAATCCGCACGCGGTTGAGCAAAGTTGCATCCATCCCGATCAATGTGTTGGCGCCCACCGTGCAGCCGTGCAGAATCGCGTGGTGGCCGACCGTCACATCGGCGCCAATGGCGAGCGGCGAGCCGGGGTCGGAGTGTAGCATGGCACCTTCTTAGATATTGGTACGGGCACCGATCTCAATGGGCTCGTTGTCGCCGCGGATTACGGCGCCAAACCAAACTCCGACTTCGGCACCGAGCCGAACCCTCCCGATCACATGGGCATCTGGCGCGATCCAGAACTGGTCCGGTTCCGGCAGGTCGGGAGATTGTTCATCCAGGGTGTAGATTGGCATCCGGCTCTCCTTTCGTGTTGTTGGCACGAGCCTCGCAGTTATCTCATCAGCGAGTACCCACGAGGAAGTACCAGACCAGTGGCATCTGCAGTGCCGCGGCCAGCGCATTCATTCCACGGCGTGCCCACTGATGACGCTGGCAGTGATGTTCGCGGAGAGCGCCCGCGCTGTATCTATGGCTAGGCCGCGTGCCCATCGGTCACGCACCCCCACGCCAGATGCGCACCGCCGGCCCAAGCGCCGTCCCGACCACGCCGGAGCAGATCACCGCCACAGCAGTGCGGGGCCGTCACCGATGACCCCGCTTGACGCCGACCTCTCGTCAGTTGCGCGGCAGCCGGGAGACTATCGGCTTGATTGCTTCGCGTTCGGCGGCCCAGAAGCTGGCGAATGCCTCGGCGCCCAGCGGTGCCGGTGTCAGTCCGAGCTTTCGAATCTGACCAACGAAGTCGGCGTCCTCGAAGGCGTTGAGCACAGCCCGCTCCAGGGAGGAGACCACCTCGGCCGGCGTTCCCTTCGGCGCGAACAGGCCACGCCAACCCAGCAGCACCAAGTCGATCCCGCCTTCGCGGAAAGTCGGCACCCCGGGCAGCTCGGGCAGCGGCGCCTCGGTGGCGACCGCGATCGGTCGCAGCTGTGCGGACTGGTCCTGCAGCGAGGTCGGCGGCAGGGCGATCAGGTCCACCTGTCCGGACAGCACGGCAACCACGCCGGGCCCGGTCCCCTGGTAGGGGATGTGGTTCAGCTCAATCCCAGCAAGCTGGGCAAAGCGCTCCACCGCCACGTGCAGGTGGCTCAGGATGCCGGGCGTGGCGTAGCTCACCCCACCGGGGTCTGCCTTGGCCTTCTTCACGATGTCGGCCAGGCTCTTGAGCGGGCTGTCGGCGCGCACGGCGAGCACCACCGGGTCAGTGACCAGGCGGGCGATGGGCAGGAAGTCGGATGCCGTGTAGCCCGGGCGGCCAGCCGCGAGCTGGATCGACATCGGGCCGATGTCGCTCTGGAGGATGGTCTCGCCATTCGGCGCGGAGCGCGCGACCGCCTGAGCGCCGATCGTGCCGGTGGCGCCCGGCTTGTTCTCGACGATCGCCGTGCGGCCGGAGCGGGCAGCGAGGTGCGCGCCGAGGGCGCGGGCCATGATGTCGGCGCTGCCGCCGGGTGTGTAGGGCACGACGATCCGGAGCGGCTTCTGCTGCTGCGCGAAGACCGGTGCCGGCATGCCGGCGACCGGGGCGCTGAGCGCCGCGATGGCCCCGAGCAGGAACTTGCGTCTTTCGGTGTTCATGGACGTCTCCTAGTTATCGGTTGCGATCATGAGATGGGCGCGCCCGGAGCAGTCCCTTTCGGGCGCACCTGGCCTATTCGGCGGCGGCGACGGTTACGGCGGTCCGCTCGGGCGTTGGCGGCACCGCGTCCTTGGCGGCCCGCTCCGGCGTGGCGAGGGCACCGGAGGCGAGCAGCGCGGCGACCTCCGCCTCGGACAGCCCGGCCTCCCGGGCGATCGCCGCGCCGTGCTCGCCGGCGCGCGGCGGCTGCAGGCGCAGCCCCGGGCGGCCGCCCGGCAGCGAGACCGGCAGACCGGGCAGGCCCACGCCGGGCCGCGCCGGCGTGCCGACCGCCTCGGCACCGGAGAGGTCCACCGGCAGCAGGCCGCCCGAGGCAAGCAGGTGCGGGTCCTCGAACAGGTCGCCTGGCTTGGCGATCGGGGCGAAGGAGAGGCCCAGCTTCTCGCAGCGGGCCATCAGCTCGGCCTTGGGCAGGGTGCGGAACATCGCGGCGATGCGCGGCTTGAGGCGCGGCCGGGCGGCAGCGAGCTGGCGCATGCCGGCGAGCTCCGGGTCGGCCAGCAAATCCTGAAGGCCGAACTCCCCGCAGAAGGCGCGCCACTGCGTCTCGGTCACCACGCCGACGAAGACCTGCGCACCCTCGTCCGCGGTGTCGAAGATGTCGTAGAGCGGCCAGGGCTTCGGCATGTCCGGGTCGCCGAAGGGCGTCAGCTCGCGCCCCTCCAGCGCTGCGCGTGCCATGTGCTGCGCGACCAGCACCATGTTCGTCTCGAACAGGCCGGACTGCACCAGGCCGCCCTTGCCGGTGCGCTCGCGCTCGCGCAGCGCCGCCATGATGCCGATGACGGCGAAGAGCCCGCTCATGATGTCGTTGACCGAGGACCCCGCGCGCAGCGGCCGGCCGGGCGGGCCGGTCATGTAGGCGAGGCCGCCCATCATCTGCACCACCTCGTCGAGCGCGACACGGTGCTCGTAGGGGCCGGGCAGGAAGCCCTTGCAGGAGGCGTAGACCAGGCGCGGGTTGACCTCGGCCAGCGCGGCGGGGCCGAGACCGAGCTTGTCCATCGCGCCGGGGCGGAAGTTCTCGATCAGCACGTCCGCGTCCTCGGCCAGGCGGCGGACCAGCGCCAGGCCCTCCGGCTTCTTCATGTCCACGCAGAGGCTGCGCTTGTTGCGGTTGAAGGTCGGGAAGAAGCCGAGCGCCGGGCCGGTGAGGCGGCGGGTGTTGTCGCCCCCCGGCGCGGGCTCGATCTTGATCACGTCGGCGCCGAGGTCGGCGAGCACCATGCCGGCGCTCGGGCCCATGACCATGTGGCTGAACTCGATCACCCGGACGCCGGCGAGCGGGCCCGGCGAGGGCTGTGGGGCGGTGGTGTCGGGGCGGGACGTGGCCGACATCGGGCTGTCTCCGTGCGTTCGGTGTGCGTAGCGGCGGGCGTCGGGTCAGGCCGCAGCGGTGGCCGGCCGGTAGGTGCGCGGCACCCCGGCCGCGGCGACGCGGCCGTGCAGCCGCTCCTGCGGCAGGCCGGCCCGCAGCACCTCCCGCGCCTCGAGGAGGGCGCCGAGGTCGATGCCGGTGCCGAAGCCCTCGGATTCCAGCAGGTAGACCAGGTCCTCGGTGGCGGCGTTGCCGACCGAGCCCGGCGCGAAGGGGCAGCCGCCGAGGCCGCCGAGCGCCGCGTCGAAGCCGCGCACGCCCTCCTCCAGTGCCGCCAGCGCGTTGGCCAGCGCGGTGCCGAGGGTGTCGTGCAGGTGCAGGTTGCCGAAGCGCTCCGCGCCGACCTCGGCGCGGACGGCGCGCACCAGACGGCGCACCTGCGACGGGCCGGCGTAGCCCAGGGTGTCAGCGAGCGCGACGATGTCGGCGCCCGCCTCGGCTAACTGCGCGGCAAGCGCCACGACCTCGCGCTCCGGCACCTCGCCCTGCAGCGAGCAGCCGAAGGCGGTGGAGATGCCGGCCTCGATCCGCGGCGCCTCCGGGCCGAGCGTCTTCGCCCAGGCCGCCACGCGCCCGACCTCGGCCACCTGGTCGGCACGGCTGCGGCGGACGTTCGACTGGCTGTGGGCCTCGGAGGCGGAGACGGGGATGATGATGAATTGCGCCCCGGCCGCGGCCGCGTTCTGCGCGCCGCGCAGGTTGGGGGCGAGCGCCACGACGCGCAGGCCGGGATGGGCGGCGCGGACGGACCGGGTCACCTCGGCGGCGTCGGCCATCTGCGGCATGGCCTTCGGCGGCACGAAGCTCGCCACCTCCATCTCGGGCAGGCCGGCGGCGGCCATGGCGGCGATCCAGCGCAGCTTGGCCTCGGTCGGCATGATGGACTTCGCCATCTGCAGCCCGTCGCGCGGGCCGACCTCGCGCACCGTGACCGTGCGCGCTCCGGATGCGTTTGCCATCGCAGTTCCTCGGACGTGGTTCCCGTGGGACCGGAACTTGCGTCCGCTGACCGCAGCCGAGAAGCGCTGTTTGGCGGACGCGGCGTCCGCCAGACACGGACGCCAAGGTGCCGCTTTCCATGCCGGGGCGAGGTGCCCCGCGTCTCCTGGAGTGCAGGGGAGAGGGCAATGACGGTACCGCCGGACTGGGTCACGCTCCGGATCTTCCTCGCCGCCCTGGAGCTCGGCAGCGTCACCCGCGCCGCCGACCGCTGCGGCATCGCCACCTCCGCCGCGGCCAAGCGCATCCAGGATCTCGAGACGGACAGCGGCGTGCTCCTGCTGGAACGCCGCTCGCGCGGGGTCCGGCCGACGCCGGCCGGCAAGGTGCTGGCCCGGCACGCCCGCGCGCTGCTGGACCTCGCGGCTCAGCCCGGACCGGCCGGCCGGAAGGCGGCGATCTCGCCGGGCCGGCGCAGCATCTTGTCCACCTCGCCGGCGTGCAGCTCCTCGGCGTGCACCATCTGCCGCGCGTACTCCTCCAGCATCACCGAGCGGCCCTCGACGGCGGCGAGCAGCTCCCGGTAGAGCGCCAGCGCCTTGCCCTCGGTCTCCAGCGACTCCCGCAGCACGGTGCCGATGTCGGTCTGGTGGCTGTCGAGCAGCGGGCCGATCTCCAGCGAGGGGTAGGCGCCCAGGTGGGTGATCATCTCGCCGGCCTGCTGGGCGTGCAGCAGGGACTCGCTGGCCTGCTCGCGCAGCCAGGCCACAATCGGGATGCGGTTGAAGCCGAACACGAGCAGCGAGTAGTGGGTGTAGCGGACCACGCCGGCCAGCTCCTGCTCCAGGATCCGGTTCAGCAGGCCGACCACCTCGTCCTTGTCCAGGTCGGGCATCCGAGTACCCTCCATTCGCATCGCCGAGACGGCCGAGGCGCGTCACCGGCAGCAAAATCCGTAGAATTTCCTGGCCTCGGCCCCGCCTCGCCGAGGCCCAGCAAGACCCTGAAGCGGGCGGGCCCAAGGCGGCCATGGTCAGAGCGCCGGCCAGCAGCGCGTGAACCCTACGCAGCTACGCCGGCAACGCGCGTACCACCGCGTCCGTCACCTCTTGGGTTCCCGCTGCTCCACCCAAGTCGCGTCCCCGAGGACCTTTCGCCAGTGTGACTTCGACCGCCCTATGGATGTTTTGTGCTACTCTTGTGCAGAGGGCGTCCCCACGGCGTTCGCCCAACCAATCCAGCATCATCGCGGCGGACAGTATCATCGCGATTGGGTTTGCGATTCCTTTGCCCGCGATGTCGGGTGCGCTGCCGTGAGACGGTTGGAACACGCCATGGGTAAGACTTACGTCTGCCGAAGGCGCGACCCCTAGACCGCCCACGAGGCCGGCCGCGATTTCTGACACGATATCGCCGAAAATGTTCTCCGAGACAACGACATCATACCGCTCGGGATTCGTGACCATGTACATCGACCCCGCATCGATGTAGAATTTGGCGCTTCCGACATCGTCGTGCCTTGCGGCCACTTCGTCGAACACCTTTTCCATCAGAACATTACTCCGCAGCGCATTCGACTTATGAAGCAGCGTCACATGCCCCGGTGTGCCCCGTCTGCGCCGCGCCCTCGCCTGCGAAAATGCGACATCGAAAAGCTTCTCACACGTGGCGCGCGTGATCGTCATGCGATCACTCGCGCTCACGTCGCTCGGCTCATGCTTGTCCCCCAATCCGGCAAACATCCCTTCGGAGGTCTCGCGGATGACGAGCATATCGATGTGCTTCGATTTTACGTTGCTTTCGACCCCCGGAAAGAGCCGAGCCGGCCGGAGGCTTGCGAATAGGCCGTAGTGAGCCCGCATTTCCACCTGGGCGCCCAGTTCGAGACCATCCGGTCCACGCACGTCGGGCAGTCCCATGGCGCCGAATAGCACGGCGTCTGCCTTTCCGATTTCATCCATATCGGCGGCAGTGATCTTCTTTCCAGTGCGTCGATACAAATCTGCGCTGAAGTCAGAGAACGTGTAATTGAGCTTCAGCCCATAACGCGCGTCGCACTCCTTCAGAACGGCCAGGGCGGCGCCGATGACCTCGGGCCCGATTCCGTCGCCCGGCATCACAACAATGTTGTACTGCGCCATGATTCTCGCTCCTCTCTGTTTCAATAAAGCTTCGCCAAAGGGATCTTTGCGGGAGTGCATACCTTCGGGTCGCCGTTTGGGGATCAGCGACAGTGATCAGTTTGGACTGCACGATTACCGCCTCTACGACGCCGGCACGTTGGCCGCACGCTTCGTGGCCGTCACAACCCCGCTTGGTATGTCGCCGCGCAGTGCCGCATCGATGTTCTTCCACACCGACGAGATCCTACGTTCGACGTTTTCCCAACCCACGCCCGCCATATGAGGCGTGCACACCACCTGCTCCAAAGCCAGCAATTCGCTGTTGCTGTCCAACGGCTCCTTCGTGAAGACGTCAAGTCCTGCCCCAGCGATGCATCCCTCGCGCAGGCATTCGACGAGCGCGTCCTCATCCACGACTTCGCCGCGACAGATGTTGATGAGAACACTCCTCCGCTTCATCAAGGCGAGCTGGTTTTTTCCGATCATCTTGTGGGACTGTGCGTTCAGCGGGACACACAGGCAAACGATGTCGGACGCCTCCAACAACTGGTCCAAAGGTACAGCACGGGCCGGGATGAGTTCGGAAATGGTCAGCGGGATCTCTGCGCAATCGTAGAAGATCACGTTGGCGTCGAAGCCGTGATGGACGATCTTCCCGACCCAGCGCCCGATATTGCCTAGTCCAACAATCCCGACGGTCTTGTTGTAAAGCTCCGAGTAGGACATCTCGTCCAGATCGGGGCGCCATTTTCCCTCCCTCATGAGCCGTGCGGAGGCTGCCGTCCTCCGCAGCGTCATGAGCATCAATGTCACTGCATGCTCAGCGACAGATATCGAGTGGGTCTTCATCTGGGCCACCGGAACGCCCAATTCGTCGAGCACACTTACCGGCAGCTGTCCAAAGCCGGAACTCATGTACTGGATGAACTTTGCCTTCTTGGCAGCCCGGAATACCTCCTCCGGAACATTCACGCCCATAATGCAGAAGTCGGCATCAGCGGCTTCACGGCAGACGTCCGATACGTCCGCCTGCGGATCCATCACTTTGATATCGAATCCTGCAGGCGCTGAACTTACAAGCGGGTTTATGTAGTCCTTCAGTGGGTTGACGTAGAGCACCTTGTACGTCACAGGAGACATTCCTTCCGTTTCGAAAATTCATCAAGTGTTGCGCGGTAGGCTCGCAGCCCGAACTTTGTCGGTTGCGATGCAAACCCGCCGCACCGGAAGCAAGTGGCCCGCTGGCGCAAGGCACAGCTGCCGACCAATTCCGCAATTCTGAAGCGGCGACTTTAGGCGCCATCCGACAGCATCGCCCTCAGTTCTCTGCCAAGCTCGGCGCGAGCGGCTCGGCGGCGGTCAGCAGCAGGACGAAGCCCGCCAGAGAGCAGCAGGACAGGAACAGGAGCACCGTGTTCCAGTCCGCCCGGTCCAGGATGATGCCGACCGCAAGCGGGAGCACGGCCGCGCCGATCTGTCCGCCGGTGTTGATCAGAGCCGCCGCAACCGGGGACGCCTTCTTGGTGGTCATTGCCGACGGGTAGATGCCGAAGGCGGAGAACCCGAAGCTGAGGAAAAGGCCGGTCAGGAACAGAATGGCGGAGAGCGCCACCGGGTCATTCGGCGCACAGACGAGCGCATACATCATGACCACGGTCGAGATCGTGGACAGGCTCCGGAGACCGCGTTCCGGCGCAGCTTGGACACGAGCGGCTTTGCCGTCTTCCGTATGCAGCCCGTCGCGCGGACCAACCTCGCGCATCGTGACCGTGCGTGTTTTGGATGCGTTTGCCACCACTGTCGCCTTGAACGTCGTTCCCGTGGGGCCAGAACTTGCGTCCGCTGCCCGCAGCCGAGAAGCGCTGTTTGGCGGACACGGCGTCCGTTGGACACGGACGCCCGACCGCAATGCTCGGAGCTGGCCGCGATGTTCCGATTTCGCATGGACCGTCGCAGACGAAGGATCCCGGCTTCGCCGGATGGAGCACGGTCCGACGGACCGACATCCGGTCCGGGCGCAGCGGCTTGCCCGGTTCCGGGCCTGGGGACATCGCATCGTCTCGAGCACACGCACGCACGGCCCTCTCATGGGCCCGCGTCGGCCTGGCTTTGGCCATGCTCCACCGGCTGGTCCGGCTTACGGCCAGGTTTTGCGGGCGGAATGCCCTTAGCCGTCTTCCGTCGGTGCTGAACGAAGGAGGTGCTCGAGCAGCAGGCGGGTCGGTGCCGACAGCGTCTTGGCTGGGCGGGTCACCAGGGACAGCTGACGCTGGGCCCAGCGCTCGGCCAGCGGCACGCTGCGCAGGCCAAGCGCTGCATCGTAGGGATGCGCCACGCCGTCCGGCATGATCGTGACGCCATGGCCACCCGCCACAAGGCGACGCGCCGCATCCGGGCTCACCACGCGGAAGCTGTAGTGCGGACGACGGCCAAGCCGCTGCGCCTGCTCCTCGAGCAGCAGCGCGAGCGCGCCGCCCTCCAGCACGAGTACCCCGACGAGCGGTTCGGCGAGGACTTCGGCAAAGCTGACCGAGGCGCGCGCCGCGAGCGGGTGGTCCGCCCGCATCACCGCGAGCAGATGATCCTCGCGCCAACGGAAGGTGTCCAAACTCTTGGCCACTCGGACCCCGCTGGTGATGATGCCGACATCGGCGTGGCCGTTCAGCAGGTCTCGCACGATCGCGGTACTGGTCTCCTCCCGCAGGTCCACCTTTATGCGGGGGTGCGATGCGGCGAACGCGGCCAGCACTTCGGCAATCCCGTGGCCGATGATGGCCGAGGCGGTCGCATGCAGGCGCACATTCCCGAGGCTGCCTGCCGCGAAGGCCTGCAGGTCGTCCCCGAGACGGGTCGCGAGGTCAAGCAGTATGCTGGCATGCCGGGCCAGGGTCTCGCCAGCCGCGGTCGGCCGGACGCCGCGCGCGCTGCGCTCGAGCAGCAGCACACCGTACTCCGTCTCCAGGTCCTGCACCCGCTTCGCCGCGGCAGAGGTGGCGATGCCGTAGTGGTCGGCCGCACGGGTGACGCTGCCGAACTCCACGGCGGCGAGGAAGATCCGGAGCGTGATCCAGTCCGGTGGCATCAACATGGCCTTACGTTCCCCCTCGGAAGCCGGGGGGTGGAGTAGCGCTGTAGGTTGCCCGTCCCGACGATCCGGCGGTCGACGTTTCCGGCCGACCTCGCCGGTGTGCGGCAGCTCCCAAACGGGCTACGGTGGTGGCCGCGTGAGGCGGGCGACACGGTTCGGTTCGACGGCCGCGATACGGGCGAGGCGTTCCTTGCCCACATGCGTATGATCGATCCAGACCTACGGCTTGGCTCGTGCTGTCGGCGCCGGTATTCCCGCAGTGCCGGCGCCGCAGATCCGTTCGCGAGGGCGCCGGCGCAGAAGCCGGGCAGCGTCAGAATCGCGCCCAGGAGACCGGATGTTGCGCATTCGCGGTCGCTGACAATCGGTGCCGACGGCGCGACCGCTTGGGCATCGGTGTTGCCGGCGGTGTCCGGCCTGTCTTCGGCCACGACCGTGCCGCCGGAGCGGGTGGGGGTAGCGGTGTGCGCGCCGAAGGCATGTGCCATGATGTCGACGCTGCGTCCTCTAGTGCATCGCACGGCGATCCGGCGCGGCCGTTGCCGCTGTTGCTGCGCGCAGGCCTGACGCGGCGTGGCTGGCGCACCAACCCCGGGCATCCGCCAGATGGGCCCACGTCGGAGCACGCCGGCGCGCCGAGTGCCTCGGCGCCGGAGAGATCGACCGGCGGCAGGTCGCCCGAGGCCAGCAGGTGCGGGTCGTCGATCGGACATCTTGACCCGAAGTTGCGTCCGCTTCTCGCGGCGGAGAAGCGCTGTATGACGGAAGCTGTGTCCGTCGGTGACGGATGCTAAGCTGCGAGTGCCCGCGCCGGGGCACGGTGCTCCGTCGTCTTTTTGAATGTTGGAGGGAGAGGGATGGTAGCGCCGCCGGACTGGGTCACGCTCCGGATCTTCCTCGCCGCCCTGGAGCTCGGCAGCGTCACGAAGGCCGCCGACCGCTGCGGCATCGCCACCTCGGCCGCGGCCAAGCGCGTCCAGGACCTCGAGGCGGACACCGGCGTCCTCCTGCTCGAGCGCCGCGCACGCGGGGTCCGGCCGACCGCGGCGGGCGAGGTCTTCGCCCGGCACGCCCGCGCGCTGCTGGACCTCGCGGCCCGTCTTGGGGACGACCTGCGGGCCTTCGCGGCGGGCGGGCTGGGCAGCGTGCGGCTGCACGCCACCGCCTCCGCCATCGGCGGGCACCGGCTCGCCGAGGCGCTGGCCGAGTTCGCCGCCGAGCGGCCCGGGGTCCAGGTCGAGCTGCGCGAGGACACCAGCTTACTGGTGCTGCGGGACCTGCTGGAAGGACGGGCAGACCTCGGCGTGGTCACCAGCGGCAACCGGGTACCGGATGGCCTGGAGGCGCACCCCTGGCACGAGGACCGGCTGCTGGCGGTGGTGCGGGCGGACCACCCGCTCGCGGCGCGCGCCTCGGTCGGCTTCGGCGAGGTGCTCGACCAGCCGCTGGTCGGGGTGCTCGAGAGCGGCGCCCTCTCGCTGCTGCTGGAGGAGCAGGCGGAGCACCTCGGCCGCGGCCTGCGCTACCGCTTCCGCGTGGGCAGCACCGACGCCGCCCGGCGCCTGGTCGCGGCGGGCCACGGCGTCACGGTCATGCCCGACGGCGTGGCCCGTCCCTACGAGGCGGCGCTCGGCCTGCGCGGCATCCCCTTGGCCGAGCAGTGGGCCCGGCGCCAGCTGTGGCTCGTCGCCCGGTCGGCCGAGGCGCTGCCGGTTCCGGCACGGCTGCTGATGGAGCACCTGCTCCGGCCCGCGCCGAGGGAGGTGGAGGAAGGTTGAGCGTCCGCGTCCCACGGATGCCGCCTCCGCCAATCGGCGCTTCTCCGCCGCGTGCAGGGCAGGCACTTATGCGTACCCCGTGTTCCCGGGCGCCTGATCGATGGCGCCACGGACCATGCCAGACCGCCAAGGGAGGAGTTCACCATGGGTCCGTTCCCGCACGACGCCCCGGCCGCGCAGATCACGCCACAGAACCCGGCCGGCACCGACGGCTTCGAGTTCGTCGAGTATGCCCACCCCGAGCCCGCGAAGCTGCACGCGCTGTTCCGCACCATGGGCTTCGTCCCCGTCGCGCGGCACCGCTCCAAGGCGGTGACCCTCTACCGCCAGGGCGACGTGAACTACCTGGTCAACGAGGAGCCCGGCAGCCACGCCGCCCGCTTCGCCGCGGCGCACGGCCCCTGCGCGCCCTCCATGGCCTTCCGCGTCGTCGACGCGCGCTTCGCCTACGAGCGCGCCATCGCGCACGGCGCCGAGCCGGCCGACCCGGCGGACGGGCCGCAGACCCTGGACGTGCCGGCGATCAAGGGCATCGGCGGCTCGCTGCTCTACTTCGTCGACCGCTACGGCGCGAAGGGCTCCGTCTACGACGCCGAGTTCGCGTGGCTGGGCGAGCCCAACCCGAAGCCCGAGGGCGTCGGGCTCTACTACCTCGACCACCTCACCCACAATGTCGGCCGCGGCCGCATGGACGTCTGGGCCGGGTTCTACGAGCGCATCTTCAACTTCCGCGAGATCCGCTACTTCGACATCAAGGGCGAGTACACCGGCCTCTTCTCCCGCGCGCTGACCAGCCCGGACGGCAAGATCCGCATCCCGATCAACGAGTCAGCGGACGAGAACAGCCAGATCGAGGAGTACCTGCACGCCTACAACGGCGAGGGCATCCAGCACATGGCCTGCGGCTGCCGCGACATCCATGACACCGTGGAGAAGCTGCGCGCGGCCGGACTGGAGTTCATGCCCTCGCCGCCCGACGCCTACTACGAGCGGGTGGACGAGCGCGTGCCCGGCCACGGCGAGGACCTGGAGCGACTGCGCAAGAACGGCATCCTGATCGATGGCGAGGGCGCGGTCGCGCTCGGCGAGAAGGAGGGCCGGATGACCAAGGTGCTGCTGCAGCTCTTCTCCGCCAACGCCATCGGCCCGATCTTCTTCGAGTTCATCCAGCGCAAGGGCGACGAGGGCTTCGGCGAGGGCAACTTCCGCGCGCTCTTCGTCTCCATCGAGGAGGACCAGGTGCGCCGCGGCGTGCTGAAGACCGGCACGGCCGGCTGAGGCGCCGGCGGCGGGGTGCCAAGCCATGACCGCCACCCCCGGCAATCCGGGACAGCCCGGCGACCCGGTGCTGGGTCATCTCCCGGATTTTCCGGACGGGGCGGCGACGCCGGCCAGGTACGTCGCCGATGGGCGTGAGGTCGCCGTCCTCGTGGTTCGCCGTGGCGCCGAGCTGCTGGCCTACCTCGACCTCTGCCCGCACCAGTACCTGCCGCTGACCTGGCGCGGCCCGCGGGTGCTCAGCGGCGACGGCGAGCGTCTGCGCTGCACCAACCACGGCGCCGAGTTCGCCGTCGCGGACGGACGGGGGCTGTCCGGTCCGGGCAGCGCCTGCGGCCTGACGCCCGTGCCGCTGCGCCTGGACCCGGACGGGACCGTGCCGGTGGGCGGCGGGCCGGGCCCGGCGTCGAACTGAAGGGACGAGACAGGAGACAACCATGAACGTCGTGCAGCAGCTCACCCCAGCCCGGTCCGGCGCCGGGGAGGCGAACTACCTCTCCGGCTTCGGCAACGGGTTCGAGACGGAGGCGCTGCCCGGCGCCCTGCCGGTCGGCCGCAACTCGCCACAGCGCTGCGCCTACGGCCTCTACGCCGAGCAGCTCAGCGGCTCGCCCTTCACCGCCCCGCGCGCCTCCAACGAGCGCAGCTGGCTCTACCGCATCCGACCCACGGTGGCGAACTGGGGCCGCTTCCAGAAGATGGATGCGGGCCTTTGGCGCACCGCGCCCTGCGCCGAGGTCGAGATCCCGCCCGCGCCCATGCGCTGGAGCCCAGTGCCGATTCCGTCCGAGGGCCTGTCCTTCGTCGAGGGCGTGCGCACGGTGACCACGGCCGGCGACGCCGGCTCCCAGGCCGGCCTGGGCTCGCACCTCTACTTCGTCACCCGCTCCATGCAGGACGAATATTTCTACAACGCCGACGCCGAGATGCTGCTGGTGCCCCAGCAGGGCGAGCTGCGCCTCTGGACCGAGTTCGGCATCATCGACGTCGGCCCGGGTGAGATCGCCGTCGTCCCCCGTGGCGTGAAGCTCCGGGTGGAGCTGCGGGGCGGGCCGGCGCGGGGCTACCTCTGCGAGAACTACGGCGGCGCCCTGACCCTGCCCGAGCGCGGCCCGATCGGCGCCAACTGCCTGGCCAACCCACGCGACTTTCTCACCCCCGTGGCCGCCTACGAGGACCGCGACGCGCCGAGCCAGCTCACCGTGAAGTGGGGCGGCTCGCTCTGGCGCACCGAGATCGCGCATTCGCCGCTCGACGTGGTGGCCTGGCACGGGAATTACGCGCCCTACAAGTACGACCTGCGCCGCTACTCGCCGGTGGGGCCGATCCTATTCGACCACGCCGACCCCTCGATCTTCACCGTGCTGACCTCGCCCAGCGAGACCCCGGGCACCGCCAACATCGACTTCGTCATCTTCCCCGATCGCTGGATGGTGGCGGAGAACACGTTCCGGCCGCCCTGGTACCACATGAACGTCATGAGCGAGTTCATGGGCCTGATCTACGGCGTCTACGACGCCAAGCCGGGCGGCGGCTTCGAGCCGGGCGGCTTTAGCCTGCACAACACCATGCTCCCCCACGGGCCGGACCAGGCCGCCTTCGAGGGGGCGAGCCACGAGGCGCTCGGGCCGCGCAAGCAGGAGGGCACCATGGCCTTCATGTTCGAGACCCGCTTCCCGCAGTGGGTGACCGCCTGGGCCGCTGGCCTGCCCGAGCTGCAGCGCGACTACGGCGACTACGGCCAGGGCCTGCGCAAGCTCTTCGACCCGACCCGGCGCGACTGGTGAGCCGCGCCATGGCACAGATTGACGGGACCCACGACCCGAAACTCAGGAGCTGGGTGGCCTCAGCTAACGGCCATCCGGACTTCCCGATCCAGAACCTGCCGCTCGGCAGCTTCTCGCCGCCGGGCGGTGGGGCACCCCGCGCTGGGGTGGCGATCGGGGATATGGTCCTCGACCTCGCCGCGGCGCAGGCGGCCGGCCTGCTCTCGAGCGAAGCGGCCCGCGCCGCCGAGGCCGCGGCCGGTGGCGCGCTGAACGGCCTCTTTGCCCTCGGCGCCGGCCCGCGCCGGGCGCTGCGGGTGCGGCTCTCCGAGCTGCTGGCCGAGGGCGGTGCGGACCGCGCCGGGGTGGAGCCCTGCCTGCAGGAGGCCGCCGCCTGCACGCTGCATCTGCCGGCGCGCATCGGCGACTACACCGACTTCTACGTCGGCATCCACCACGCCACCAACGTCGGGACGCTGTTCCGCCCCGACAACCCGCTGCTGCCGAACTACAAGTACGTGCCTATCGGCTACCACGGCCGGGCCTCCTCCGTGGTACCCTCCGGCACGCCGATCCGCCGCCCCAACGGCCAGCGTAAGCTGCCGGAGGAGACGGCACCGAGCTTCGGTCCCTGCCGCAACCTCGACTACGAGCTGGAGCTCGGCATCTGGATTGGTCCGGGCAACACGCTCGGCGAGCCCATCCCGGTCGGCGAGGCGGCGGAGCACGTGGCCGGCTACTGCCTGCTCAACGACTGGTCGGCGCGCGACATCCAGGCCTGGGAGTACCAGCCGCTCGGACCCTTCCTGGCCAAGAACTTCGGCAGCACGATCAGCCCCTGGGTGATCACCCCAGAGGCGTTGGCGCCCTTCCGCACGGCCCAGCCGCCGCGGCCCGAGGGTGATCCGGCGCCGCTGCCCTACCTGCTGGACGAGGCTGACCAGGCGGAGGGCGCGCTCGACCTCGAGCTCGAGGTCCTGCTGCTGACGCCGGGGCTGAAGGAGAAGGGGCTGCCGCCGCACCGGGTGTCGCTGAGCGGCGCGCGCCACATGTACTGGACCGTGGCGCAGATGGTGGCGCACCACGCCTCCAACGGCTGCAACCTGCAGCCCGGCGACCTCCTCGGCTCGGGCACCATCTCGGCGCCGGGCGAGGAGGGCCATGGCAGCCTTCTCGAGGCCACCCGGGGCGGGAAGGAGCCGCTGCGACTCGCCTCCGGCGAAGAGCGCCGTTTCCTGGAGGACGGCGACGAGGTCCTGCTGCGCGCCCGCGCCAGGCGCGAGGGCTTCGCCACGATCGGCTTCGGCGAGTGCCGCGGCACCGTCCTGCCGGCGCCGGCGCACTGATCGGCCGGCACCGGCCCATCTCCTGGAGAGGGACGCCATGGACGAAACCCGCATCCCGCGACGCGCGGCCCTGGCCGCGGGTGTCGCGGCCGCCGCCCTGCCGCTCCGGCGGGCGCTCGCCGCCTACCCCGAGCGCCCGCTGAAGTGGATCGTGCCCTACGCCGCCGGCGGCGGTTCTGACGTGCTGGCGCGGCTGGTCAGCACCGGCCTGTCGGCCCGGCTTGGCCAGCCCGTGGTGATCGACAACCGTCCCGGCGGCGCGACCAACATCGGGGCGGAGGCGGCGGCGCGGGCCGCGCCGGACGGCCACACCGTCCTCACCGCCGACAACGGCACGCTGGTGTTCAACCCGGCCCTGTTCCGCCGGCTGCCATACGATGTGGACCGCGACTTCCGCCCCGTCGGCCTGCTCGCGCGCTTCCACCTCGTCCTGTCGGTGGCGAAGGGCTCGTCCGTCCGGAGCGCGCAGGACCTCGTTGCCCGCGCCAAGACCAAGCCGGGCTCGATCGACTACGGTTCCGCCGGGATCGGCTCGCCGCACCACCTGACCATGACGCGGCTGGCGCGCGAGACCGGGGTCGAGCTCACCCATGTCCCCTACCGCGGTGTCGCACCGGCGTTGAACGACCTGCTCGCGGGCAGCGTGGAAGCGAGGGTGGTCGACTACGCGGCCGGCGGGGAGTACCTGCGCTCGGGCCAGGTCCGGCCGCTCGCCGTCTGCTCCGCCGGACGCGCCGAGGGACTGCCGGACGTGCCGACGGTGCAGGAGGCGCTCGGGCTGCGCGGCTTCGAGGCCTACGCATGGCAGGGCCTCGTGCTGCCGAAGCGGACGCCCGACCCGGAGGCCGCGCGGCTGTCGTCCGAACTCGCCGCGACGCTGCGCGACGAGGCGACCGCCGCCAGGATGCGCGATCTCGGGGTCGAGCCGCTGCCCGGCGGCCCCGGCGAGTTCCAGGCGCTGCTCGAGACCGAGCGTGCCGTGTGGGTGCAACTGATCCGCGATCTCGGCATCACGCTGGACTGAGCGGCGCTGCCGAGGCCGGGCCCACCGCCCGAGCGGGCGACCGCGACCGCCCGCTGCGGTCAAGAGCGACGGCCCTCTTGGGGAAAAGGGAATGAACGCGATGTCCAGGATGGCCCTCGTGACGGAGCCCGCCAGCGGCATCGGTGCCGGCGCCGTTCGCTGGTCCACCACGGTGGGCGCGGCATGAGGACGGCCCTCTCCCCGGCGGCCGCGGCCGCGCTGGTCCCGGACGGCGCGACCGTGATGATCGGCGGCTTCATGGGCGTGGGCTCGCCCCACCGTACCATCGCCGCGCTGGTCGCACGCGGGGCGCGGGGCCTCACCGTCATCGCCAACGACACGGCGAGACCCGGCGTGGGTATCGGCCGGCTCATCTCGGCGGGGTGCGTGGCCAGGGCCGTGGTCTCGCATATCGGCACCAACCCCGAGACGCAGCGCCTGATGCTGGCCGGCGCGCTCGCGGTGGAGCTGGTGCCCCAAGGCACGCTGGCCGAGCGCATCCGGGCCGGGGGCGCCGGCCTGGGCGGCGTGCTCACCGCCACCGGGCTCGGCACCCTCGCCGCCGAGGGGCGGCAGGTCGTCCAGCTGGACGGACGCGACTGGCTGGTCGAGCCGGCGCTCAGGGCCGAGGTCGCGCTGGTGGCGGCGCGCAGCGCCGACTACGGCGGCAACCTCGTCTACTCGCTGACGGCGCGGAACTTCAACCCGCTGATGGCCATGGCCGCGGAGACCGTCGTCGCCGAGCCGAACGAGATCGTGCCGCTCGGCGTGCTGCCGCCGGACGCCATCCACACGCCCGGCGTGCTGGTCGACCACCTGATCGAGCGGCCGCAACTCGCATGAGCCCGCCGCACAAGGATGGAGGGACGCGGATGGACGCGCGGGAGCTGATCGCACGCCGGGTCGCGCGGGAGCTGCGCGACAACACCCTGGTCAACCTCGGCATCGGCCTGCCGACGATGGTGGCCGGGTTCGTGCCGCCGGGGATGCGGGTGTACTTCCAATCCGAGAACGGCATCATCGGCTTCGGCGCCCGCCCGCCGGAGGGGATGGAGGACGTGCACCTGACCGACGCCGGCGGAGCCTTCGTCTCGGCGCTGCCGGGCGCGGTGGCGTTCGACTCCGCGACCTCCTTCGCGCTGATCCGGGGCGGGCACCTCGACATGACGGTGCTCGGCGGGCTGCAGGTGGACCGGCAGGGGCGGCTGGCCAACTGGACGATCCCCGGCCGGCTGGTCCCCGGCATGGGCGGGGCGATGGACCTGGTGAGCGGGGCGCGGCGCGTCATCGTGGCGATGAACCACACCCAGAAGGGCGCGCCGAAGATCGTGGAGGAGCTGACCCTCCCCGCGACCTCGCTGCGGCCGGTCACGCTGGTCGTGACGGAGCTGGCGGTGATCGAGCCGACGCCGGAGGGGCTGGTGCTACGGGAGAGGGCGCCGGGCGTCCCGGTCGATGCCGTGCGCGCGGCGACCGCCGCCGCCCTGCTGGTGCCGCCCGAGGTGCCGGAGATGGATCTGTAGGTCCCCAGGCCCAATCCCGGGGACGTCGGACCGCACGTCTCCCCGCCGACAAAGGGAGGACACCATGACCAGCCTCACACTCGAGCAGTTCCGAGACCTCAAGCTCCGCGGCTTCCCCGGCTGGGAGACGGCCGTCATCCCCGGCTACGAGGGCGCGACGCCGTACGTGGAACCGGCCGACGCGCGCTTCGGGGCGCCCTCGTTCCCCCTCGGCACGGACCCCGCGGCGATCGGCCCTGCCTTCGAGCGGTGGTGCGCCGACAACCTCGCCGGCGACTATTTCATCACCGCGTCAGGAGTATCCGGCGGCCTCGTGTACTGCCAGCTCGAGAGGGATGCCGACCTTGTGCGGCGGTCCTTCGCCAAGCCATCCGAATCCTCCGGGGCGCCAGACTGACGACCAAGCGTAGAGGCCAACTCGCCACCTGTTGTTCAGACTGTTCCATCGACGCGACCGAAATGGCAGCGAGGCCGAAGGTCCGCTTGTGATGATGTGAACGACTTGTCTCTGCGCTGCGGCACAATGTCGGTGCTGAGCTTGAGGGAGAGCGTACACTCCAGCGGCGCGTTGATCCCGATATATTGGTCCATCACCACCATCTCCCCGTGATGCCGGGAGCGGCAGGCGTCGCCCCCAGGTTTCCGCAGCATCACTCGAAGAGCCGACCGCCACCTACCCGTCACCCAAGAGCCAGTCCATCATGGGATCTGGTCAGGCACGGATAGGGTCATACCGACATGCGTTTGTGTTGACACACAAACGCCCTTCAGACGCCGGGCGCGGCGCCTCCGCGCCGCTTGGCTTCGCGGCACCGGCCGCGGCGCCCGTTCGGGCGCTCGGCCCGCGGAGACGCGGGCCGCAGGTCACGACATAGGCGCGCCGGTATCAGAGGCTGACGGCGACCTATCGCTGCTCGTCATAACCTCAGAGGAGGTCGACCGCTTTCCAGCTTCCTGCGTTGACCAGCTCAAGGACGCAGGACAGGAGCACTTCCCGCACGGCAGAAACCGCAGGCGCCAAGGCAGCCTCTCCAGCATCGCACAGGGCCAGTTCCCGCTGCAGCTCCGGGGCATCCATGAAGGCGGCGGCCCTGAGTGGTTCGGTCTGCTCCGGCGTACAAATCGCCGACCATGGCACCACGGTTCCGCCCAGGCCCTCCAGGGCTGCCGCGCGAAGCGAGGGAAGCGCGTCGATCTCGGCGATGATCCGTGGCGCAGCTCCGATGCGACCCAGGGCAGCCTCCACACGCTCGCGAAGCCCGTTCGGGCGGCGGGGCAGCAGCATCGGCACGTCGCGGATCTCCTGCAGCGTGACGCACTCCTGTCCGCTCATCGTGCCTCCGCCCGGTGGCAGCCAGAGCAGATGTTCGACCAGCAGTGACTGGGTGCGGAGACCGCGCAGCGTGCCTTCGGGAAACACCAGGGCGAGATCGAGACGCGCGTTGATGAGGAGATTGGCGATGTCCGCGCTTTGGAAGACGTTGATCTGCAGGACGACGTGAGGCAGTGCCGCTCGGGCGGCGCGGATAAGGGGCAGTGCCAGCACATTCGCCGTGCTCAACGGCATCCCGATGGCAACCGTGCCGACAGGACCTGAGGCCATCTCAGCGCGGACGTCCTCCCGCGCCAGCTCCAGCCGGCGCAGCACCGCCCGGGCGTGCTGGTACAGCCGCCTACCGGCCTCGGTCGGCTTGATGCCGCGAGGCAGACGAAGCAGCAGCTTCAATCCCAGTTCGGCTTCCAGCCCGGCGACATGGGAGCTGAGGGCGGGCTGGGCGATGTTCAGGTCGTCCGCAGCCCGGTTGAGCGTGCCAAGCTCCACGATGCGCGCGAAGCTCCGCAGCCGATTCAGGTCCAAGCCGTCCTCCCCACGTTTGATCGCGTTATTGGGGTATCCGGAATTACTATTATTGATCCGGCCTGGGTGATCTTGAGCTACGCAGCGTAGCGGAATGTCTTGTGCTCGAAGAAGCTCCGGACGCGGTCAGGTAGCTTTGACAGCTTGCGCATGTGGCCGATGGCAGCGCGCTTGAGCTGCGCCTTGCTGCGCGCCGGCTCCTTCCGGGTCACCGCCTGCTTCAAGTCGCCGTTGACCCCCTCGTCCGGGTTCAACTCCGGACTGTATCCTGGGAGGTAGAACACCTCGATCTCGGCCTCCCGACCGGTGAGCCAGGCGCGAACCTTGGCCGAGCGATGGACCGGCAGGCGGTCGAGGATGGGGAAGACCTTCTGCTCGGCATCGCGGACCAGGCGGGTGAGGAAGCGGAGCAGGTCCGGTGCCTTGATGGCGCCGTCCAGCACCATCCAGCGCAGCTCGCCCTTGTTGGTCACGGCCGAGATCAAGCCGAGGTTGGCCCGCTTGTGGTTGACCCGCACCTCCGGTGTGCGGCCCCGGGGCGCGTAGCTGCGGCCGCGCACGTCATCGGAGCGCAAGCCGGTCTCGTCACCCCAGAAAACGGTGCCGCCCTCGGCCTTGGCCCGAGTGGCGATCGCCGGGTAGTCCTGCCGCAGCCAGCGCCGCACCGCCGCCGGGTCCTGCTCATAGGCCCGCCGCAGCGGCTTCTGGGCGGTGAAGCCCCAGCGCGCCAGGTAGGTGCCCATGGTGCGGACCGCCAGCCGCACCCCGAAGCGCTGCCAGATCAGCTCGCGCACCGCCGCCCGGCTCCAGAGCGCAAACGGCAACCCCAGCTCGTCCGGCATGTGGCGTCGGATCAGGCCGCGCGTCTCCGCCTCCTGCCCGGCATCGAGGAAGCGGCCATGTCCCGGCTCCGGCCCGCGCGGGCCGGTCTTCAGCCCAGCCGCACCCCGCTCGGTGTAACGCTTGCAGATATCGAACACTCCGGTCGGGCTCAGCCCCACCTGCGCGGCAATGGCATTGTAGGTCTGGCCAGCCTGCCGGAGCCCGATCACCTGTCGCCGGCGTTCCTCTTGCGCCGCCGCCGGCAGCTTGCGCATGTCCACATGCTTCATGCTGCCCATCTGGGCCGATCCAACTTGCCCTCAAGATCACCCAAGCCGGATCAATAGTCCTGTGCTGTATGGAACCATTAGCGTCCAGCCCGGATCAGGCGCGCGCAACGCGGCCTAGAAAGGGAGGATCCGGCTTGGAAGACATGGTTGCTGCTCTCGCGCCCCGCATGGACGCGGCTTCTGGCCCGCTGGCCGGCCTGCGCGTGATCGAGCTCTCGATGTATGTCGCCGCTCCCCTATGCGGCCTGCTGCTTTCCGATCTCGGGGCCGAGGTCATCAAGGTGGAGCGCCTGCCGGAAGGTGACGATGTCCGCCAGATGAGCCCGCCGGAGATGCGGGGCGAGGCCGCCTCCTTCCTGGTTCTCAACCGTGGCAAGCGCGGCATCGCGGTGGATGCCAAGCAGCCCGAGGGGCTGGCGACGCTCAGGCGCCTCTGCGCCGGTGCGGACGTGCTCATCGAGAACTTCCGGCCGGGCACGCTGGAGCGGCTGGGTCTGGGCTACGAGGCTCTCCGGGCCGAGAATCCCGGACTGATCTATGCCAGCGTCTCCGGCTTTGGCCTGACGGGGCCGGAGGCCCAGCGCCCGGGCCTGGACCTGATCGCCCAGGCCTTCACCGGTTTGATGAGCATCACGGGAGAGGGACCGGGCCGGCCGCCAGTGAAGGTCGGCGCTCCCGTCACGGACACCACCGCGGGCATGCTGCTGGCGCTTGGCGTCGTCTCCGCCTACGCGCACAGGCTTCGGACCGGGGAGGGCCAGCGGGTCGAGACCTCCCTGATCGAGGCGGGGATCATGCACACGGTGCTGCAATCGGCCATGACGCTGGCGACTGGCCGGTCCCCGGGCCCGCTGGGGTCCGCCCACCCGTTGGGCGCGCCCTACCAGGCCTTCGAGTGCAGCGACGGCTGGATCGTCATTGGCGCCCAGAGCGATGGTCTCTTCCGCCGCGCCATGCGGGCGCTGGGCGAGGAGGGCGGGATCGGTGCCGATCCTCGCTACGCCACCAGTGCGCAGCGCATCGCCGATCGGCCTTCCCTGATCGACGACCTGAAGCCGGTCTTCGCGCGCCTGACCCGCGCCGAGTGCCTGGCGCGGCTCGACGGGGCCGGCGTGCCCTGCGGTCCCGTGCACTCCATTGGGGAGATGCTGGAGCACCCCCAGACCCGCGCGCGGGAGATGGTGGTGGAGGTGGCGCATCCGGATGGCGGCGCCCCCGTACCTGCCCTGGGCTGCCCGATCAAGTTCTCCGCGACCCCCTCCGACCCCCGCGGCCCGGCGCCGCGGCTGGGCCAGGACACGGAGGCGGTCCTGCGGGAACTGGGACTGGACACCGCCGCGGTGGACCGCCTCCAGGCCACCGGCGCCGTGCGCCTGCCGGAGAAGGTGGCATGAGCGCTTCCGTCATGCCGGACGCGCACGTGCTGGCTGAACGGCGCGGCACCGTGGGCTGGATCACCCTGAACCGGCCGGAGAAACGCAACGCGCTCTCGCTCTCGATGTGGCAGGCCGTCGGTCGGGCCGCGCGGGAGTTCGGTGCCGATCCAGCCATTCGTTGCGTGGTGCTGTACGGGGCAGGGGGCTCCTTCGCGGCCGGGGCCGACATCGGGCAGTTCGAAGATGCACGCGCCAGCGCCGAGGCCGAGCAGCGCTACAAGGCCACGGCCGACGAGGCCTTCGACGGGCTGGGCAACCTACCCCAGCCACTGGTCGCGGTGATCGAGGGCTTCTGCATCGGTGGGGGCCTCGGCCTCGCGCTCCAGGCCGATCTGCGAGTGGCCTCCGAGGATGCCCGCTTCGGAATTCCCGCCGCACGGCTTGGCATCGCCTACGACCATGTCCGGCTGCGGCGCTTGGTGGATGTCGTGGGTCCCTCGGCGGCGAAGGACATCCTGTTCACGGCGCGCAGGCTGGACACCGCCGAGGCCTGGCGGATGGGCCTCATAGATCGGATCGCGCTGGCAGGCCGCCTCGAGGCGGTGGCGGGGGAGCTTCTCGACCAGATGTGCGACAACGCGCCTCTCTCGCTTCGTGCCTGCAAGGCTGCGGTGGACGAGTGGTGCTTGGACCCCACTGATCGCCATCCCGGCCGGCTGGACGCGCTGGAGCGGGCCTGCTTCGACAGCGAGGACTACTCCGAAGGCCGCCGAGCCTTCCTGGAGAAGCGGCGGCCGCGTTTCGCCGGCCGCTGAACCCGCAGGCAACATTGGGAGGAGAGGGCAGCATGCGCGAGAACGCGCCATCCACCGCCATTGGCCGCCGAATGCTGATGGGGGCCGCAGCGTCCCTGCTGACCGTAGGACCACTGCGGGCACAGGAAGCCTTTCCGACGCGCGCGGTGAAGCTAATCGTGCCCTATCCCCCGGGGGGCTCCGCCGACCCTCCGGCCCGCATCATTGGCCAGCGGCTGTCGTCCCTCTGGGGACAGCCGGTCGTGGTCGAGAACCGCTCCGGTGCCTCGGGCATGATCGGGGCGGAGGCGCTGGCCCGCTCGGCGCCCGACGGCTACACGATCGGGCTCGGCAACATCCAGACCCATGCGTTGAACGTCGCGACGTTCAGGCGCATGACCTACAATCCCGTGACCGACTTCGAGCCGATCTCCCTTGTGGCGGCCACGCCGCACGCCTTCGCCGTGCCGTCCAAGTCTCCCATCCGGTCGATGGAAGAACTGGCCCAGGCGATCAGGAAGGAGCCGGGCAAGCTCACCTACGGCTCGCCTGGCCTGGGTTCGACGGCCCATCTCATCGAAGAGATGTGGTTGCGCAAGCTCGGTCTGACGGCCGTGCATGCCGCCTACCGCGGTGCTGCGCCCGTCCTGAACGATCTCCTGGCGGGCACGCTTTCCTTCGCCGTCTCCACCCTGCCGGGCATCATGTCCCAGGCCAAGGCCGGGGAGCTGCGCCTCCTGGCCGTCACCTCGCCCGAGCGACACCCGGATCTGCCGCAGGTGCCGACCTTCGCCGAACTGGGCATCGCCGACACCGCGATGGAGGCTTGGTTCGCCATCCTGGCGCCCGCCCGCACGCCCCGGAACGTGGTGGAGCGCGTGGCAGCCGACATCACCCGCGTCCAGGCGATGCCCGAGACGCGGAAGCTGATCATCGCCGCGGGTCTGGAGCCACGCGACCTGGGCCCGGACGCGACGCGGGACTTCATCCGCGCCGAGGTGGGCCGTGCGGTCAGCGTGGCCAAGATGGTCGGGATCGAACCGGAGTAGGCCGGGACATGCGCCGTCGGGGCTCGGCCTCGCGCGGCCGCGGACCAGAGGGGAAGAAGTAGGCGATGAGAACTGCCCTGGGCCGCCGCGTCCTGCTGGCCGCCGCGGCAGCGAGCCTCGCCCCTCCGGCGGCCGCGCAAGCGGACCGCCTGGAGGAGATGGGGCGCAGCGACCGTGTGATCTGGAACGGCGTGGTGCTGACGTCGGGTCCGGCGCCGCGGATATTCCTGGCGCTGCCCAACTGGATGGGTCCCTCGCCGGGCGTGGGCGAGCTGGGCCCGAACGGCGTGCTGCGTCCCTGGCCCGGCGACGGCTGGAACGCCTGGACTCCAGGCGGCGAGGCGGCCAGGGCCATGGTGAGCGTCAATGCGATCCGCCTCGACCCGCGTGGCGAGGAGCTCTGGGTGGTCGATGCAGGCGCCCCCTTCGGCGGCCAGCGGCTTCCGGGCGGCGCCAAGATCCTGCGCTTCGCCGTCGCGGACGGATCGCTGCGCGGCGTCATCCCGCTGGACGACGTGCTGGAGGATCCTCGCGCTGCACCGAACGACATCCGGTTCGGGGCTGGCCATGCCTACCTCACGGAGAGTGGCGCCGGCTCGCTGCTCGTCCTCAATCTCGAGACCGGGCGGCTGCGCCGCGTGCTAGCGCGCCATCCCCTTCTCCTCGGCGATCCGAGGCGCCAGATCCGCATGGACGGGCAGCCGCTCGTCTTCCCGAACAGCGCTCCCTTCGCCGGGCATGCGAACCAGCTGGAGGTCTCGCCCGACAACCGCTGGCTCTACGTGCAGCCAATCAACGGCGGCCTGGCGCGCATCGCCACGCGCGATCTGGACGACGCAGCGCTCGGGGCGGACGCAATCTCCTCCCGCCTGGAGCCCTGGCTGGACACGCCGCCCCTGTCGGGGACGGCCATCGACCCCGACGGCAACCTCTACCTGAACGCAATCAACGAATGCGCCATCCTGCGCGCCTCCCCGGACCGGCGGGTAGAAACGGTAGTCGCCGACCCGCGCCTGCAATGGGCCGACGCGCCCTGGCTGACCGAGGACCGGTGGCTCTGGACGCCCGCTGCCCAGCTCGGCCGGCTGCCGGTGTTCCGTGGCGGGCAGTCGGCGATCGAGTGGCCCATGCGACTGTTCCGACTGTGGGTCTGAGATGGCAGCCGAACAGGTCGGGGCGGGTCTGCCCGAAGCGGAGAGGTAAGTCTCATGCAGCGTCGTCTGTACGTGGGCACGGATGTCACGCGGGCCTCCAGCATCGAGGAGCTGCGCGCGATGGCGCGGCGCCGCGTGCCGAACTTCGCCTTCGAGTATGTCGAGGGCGGCGCGGAGGACGAGGAGACGCTCCGGCGCAACCGCGAGGCCTTTGCCAACGTCGCCCTGCTACCGCGGACGCTGGTGGACGTGAAGGAGCGCTCCCAGGCGGTCACCCTCTTCGGCCGCCCTTCCGCCTCGCCGTTCCTCATCGGCCCGACGGGGTTCAACGGCATGTTGTCGGATCAGGCGGACCTGGCCCTGGCCCGCGCGGCGCGGGAAGCGGGCGTCCCGTTCGTCCTCAGTCACGTCTCCACAACACCGCTGGAGCGGGTCGCGGCAGAGGCGGGCGGGCGCATCTGGATGCAGCTCTACCCCTTCAAGGATCGCGAGGTGGTGCGGCGCCTGATCGAGCGCGCCGCCGCGGCGGGATGCGAAGCGCTGGTGGTCACCACGGACTGCCCGCTCTTCGGCAACCGCGAATGGGACCGGCGCAACTATCGCGCTCCGATGAAGCTGGATGCGCGGAACCTGCTGGATGTGCTCCTTCACCCGCGCTGGATCGCGGACGTGCTCGTGCCCAACGGCGTGCCGCGCTTCGGCAACCTGGACGACGTCCTCCCGCCCGGGCAGAACACCGCGCGCAACGCCGCCGCCTTCCTAAGTCGCCAAATGGACCCTAGCCTGAACTGGCGGGACCTCGACTGGCTTCGGAGCCTCTGGCCGGGCAAGCTCGTGGTGAAGGGCATCCTGGTACCCGACGACGCGCGCCGCGCGGAGTCCTGTGGGGCCGACGGGATTATCCTCTCGAACCATGGCGGGCGGCAGCTCGATGGCGCGGTCTCGGCATTCGAGGTGCTGCCTGAGGTTGCTGCGGCCCTGGGACCCCAGGTGACACTGCTGGTGAACGGCGGCTTCCGGCGCGGCGCAGACGTCGTCAAGGCGGTTGCACTCGGCGCCCACGCGGTGCTGCTGGGGCGGGCCACGCTCTACGGCGTCGCGGCCGGTGGACAGGCCGGAGCGGCGCGGGCCTTGGCGATCCTCCGGGCCGGGGTCGACCGGGTGATCGGTTTGCTTGGCTGCCCGGACATCGCGGCGCTGGATGCGGGATACCTGCTCCCGGCTGCGCATGGGGCCGGGAAGCGGCTACCTCTTCCGGCGGCCTCCCTCGTCTGACCCGACTTGGACACCGACTTTCGAAAAGTCGTTTCAGGTCAGCAGCTTGCAGGGTTCTGTCAGACCTCACGCCAAGCGGCTCGTTTGGCCGGTGGGGGTAGGGCTGGTAGGCTCGGCTCTGGGCTTGCCGGGGGACGGGGATGGACTGTGTGGCCTGCGGCTCGGCCGAGGTGACTGAGCGGCCGGAGCGCACCGCCCAGGGCTATCGCCGGTTCCGCTGCCGGACCTGCGGCAAGCAGTTCAACGGGCGCTCCGGCACCCTGCTGAACCACGCCCAGTACCCCCTCGGACGTCATCGCGCTCGTGGTGCTGTGGTGGCTGCGCTACCGCCTGACCCTGCGCGACCTGGCCGAGATGTTCCTCGTCCGCGGCATCGTGTTCAGCCATGAGGCGGTCCGCGAGTGGGAGGCGAAGCTCGCGTCGGCACTGGCCGAGGAGCTCCGCCAGCGCCGGCATGGCAAGGGCGGTGCCCGCGGCCGCCGCTGGCACGTGGATGAGACGTACCTGAAGGTTGGTGGCCGCTGGGCCTACCTGTATCGGGCCATCGACCGCGATGGTCATCTCGTGGACACCATGCTCAGCGAGCATCGGGACATGGCCGCGGCCCAGGCCTTCTTCCGCTCGGCAAAGGCGGTCACGGGTGTGACGCCCGACCAGGTCACCACCGACGGGCACGGCTCTTACCCGCGGGCGATCCGCAGCACGCTCGGTTGTCGGGTCGCGCACCGGACCAGCGCCTACAAAAATAACAAGCTCGAGATAGTCCAATCGCAAATGACAAAACCGGACCTGCTCGCTGGCCCGGTCCGTCGGCATCACGTAGCGGATCTCCACCTCTTCGTCGGTGACGATCACCCGGTCGATCAGGAGCTCCACTAGGGTCCGTCTCTGCTCGAATGTTGCCTGGGCC
>JAESGY010000303.1_pt1 | contig 29195 bp, 27 predicted proteins | sample 9269841 | NCBI WGS metagenome assembly JAESGY01 (sample SAMN17022865, study PRJNA683097) | algae metagenome | isolation source: Spirirestis rafaelensis WJT71-NPBG6 and co-occurring heterotrophs from... | place: USA: Pinto Wells, Joshua Tree National Park, Colorado Desert, CA | collected 2006-08-15
GGCGGCGCCGAACTTGAGGCACCATTGCCGAATGCTCTCGTGGGTAACGGTGACGCCCCGCTCGGAAAGGATGAGCTCCACCTCGCGCAGGCTCAGGCCGAAGACGTGATACAGCCAGACGGCGTAGCTGATGATCTCGGCTGGAAAGCGGTAGCCAGGGTAGGTGGCGGGCTCTGACGTCATCTCACCATTCTGGCCCGGTCTCTTCGTTCCGGCTAGCGAGCACGAAGTTGGCAATGCCCCCTTGCTGGCCAGCATGGACCCGCAGGCCGAACACCAGCGGCGCCGCTCGTCCATCGTCGCCACCTGCACTGGGACTATTTGGACCTGCAGCGCCGCGGTGAGCCGCTTCGCCTCCTCGAGCGTGAGCCCAAGCTCGGCCAAGCCGACCTCCTCGTTGCGCTCGAACCACGCGACCTCGGTCTCCGTCACTACGCCGGGCTCCAGCTCGGCTATCAGCTTCACCCGCCATACCAGCTTCGGCACCGGCCCCAGCCTCCTCCGCGAGCCGGGATGTTAGCGGGATGGAACCAGCCCCCCACAGGTTTGCATGCTCTCGCTGCGACATCGAGAGGCGCGTTGTCGGTCATGCTTCCCTCCTCCCCTTGAGCATTCTGGCCGGCGGTCGCCGGCCGCCGGTCACGCCGCGAACTCCTCGCGCACCCAAGCGGTGTGCTCGCCAAGGGCGGGCACCGGGCCGAGTTGGCGATCCCCATTGCTGAAGACCGGTGCGGGGGCTGCCACCGTTACTGGCCCGCCAGGCGTGTCGAGCGTGACGCGCCGTAGCGCCGGGTGACGGGCGAAAGCGGGCACGTCGTTGACGAAGCCATAGGCGGTGTTGGCCGCGCGCAACTTCGCCGCGCAGTCCTCCCGCATCAGGCCGCGGAAGGTCTCGGCGATGTGGGCGTCTACCATCGCCCGGTGCGCCACCCGCTCCACGTTGCTGCGGAAGCCTTCGCGCGAGGGCAGGTCCGGCTGCTCCAGGAACTTGGCGCAGAACTCCGCCCATTCGCGCTCGTTCTGGATGGAGATCAGCACCAGCGCGCCGTCGGCCGTCCCGAAGGCGCCGTAGGGGCAGATGGAGGGATGCGCGAGCCCAATGCGCTCCGGCGCCTTGCCGGTGCCCTCGAAGTACAGCAGCGGCACGTTCATCCAGTCGGCCATGCCGTCGAAGAGCGAGACGGCGATGCCCTTACCGCGGCCGCTGACGCCGCGCTCGATCAGCGCCTCGAGCACCGCGGCATGTGCATTCATCCCGCAGGCGATGTCACAGGCCGAAACGCCGACGCGCCCGGGCCCCTCGGGCCGGCCGGTCACGCTGCAGAGGCCGCTTTCGGCCTGCACCAGCAGGTCATAGGCTTTCATCCTGGCGTAGTCGCCGCTCTCGCCGTAGCCGGAGATGTCCACGGTGATCAGCCGCGGGTGCTTCGCCCGCAGCTCCGCGCTGCCGAAGCCGGCGCGGTCCATGGCGCCGGGGGCGAGGTTCTGGATGAAGACATCCGCCCGGGCGATCAAGCGCGCGAGCAGCGCCTTGTCGTCCGGGTTCTTGATGTCGAGGCAGACGCTCTCCTTACCGCGGTTCAGCCAGACAAAGTAGCTGGACGAGCCCTTGGCTGCCTTGTCGTAGCCGCGGGCGAAGTCGCCCTCGGACCGCTCGATCTTGATCACGCGCGCGCCGGCATCGGCGAGGCGCGAGGCGCAGTAGGGTGCCGCGACCGCCTGCTCCATCGAGACGACGAGCAGGCCGGCCAGCGGCCTCGATCCGGTTCCGGACATCGCTCAGCCCTCCTTTTCGACGCCGGCGGTGCGCAGCAGCTCTCCCCAGCGCTGCCCCTCACGGGCGATCAGTGCCGTCAGGTGGTCCGGCGTGCGCTCGGCCGGCGCCGGGGCGATCGTGGAGAACTGCGCGAAGCGCGCCTGCACCTGCGGGTCGTCGAAGGCGGTGACCAAGGCCGCGTGGTGCGCCGCGACCACCGCGTCCGAGGCGCCGCGCGGTAGGACCAGCGCGTTCCAAACCTCGAGATCGAGGCCCGGCAGGCCGGCCTCCGCCGCGGTCGGCAGGTCCGGCAGCTCCTTCAGTCGCGCCGCGCCCGTGACGGCCAGGCCGCGCGCCTGGCCCGCCTGGACCAGCGGGATCGCCGCCGTGCTCTGCGACACCATGACGTCCACAGTGCCCGCGATTAGATCGTTCAGCGCCGGCGCCTCGCCGCGGTAGGGGACCACCTCGCCCCGCCCGCCCGCCGCGGCGAGGGCCTGGAGCGCGCCGAGATGCGTCGTGGTGCCGGTGCCGGCGGTGCCCGCGATCAACTCGCCCCGCCGCGCCCGCTCGCGGAACTGATCGAGCGTGGTGATGCCGGACTTCTCGGAGACGAGCAGCACCATCTGGTTCGTCCCCGCCAGGCCGACCGCCCGGAAGTCCTTCTGCGGGTCGTACTGCAGGCGGTTGTAGAGATGCGGGTTCACCGCCAGCACGCCAACATGGGCGAAGAGCAGCGTATGCCCGTCCGGCGCGGCGCGGGCCACGCGCGCGGCCCCGATGGTGCCCCCCGCGCCGGTCGTGTTCTCGACCACGACGGGCTGGCCGAGGGCACGGGACATCGGTATGGCGACGAGCCGGGCCATCACGTCGGTGGTGCCGCCGGCCGCGAAGGGCACGACAATGACAACAGGCCGGGTGGGCTTCCAGGCGGGCTGGGCGGCGGCCACACCGGGCAGGACGGCCGCGGCTAGGGCGGCGCGGAGCAGATCGCGGCGATGCATGGGCTCGTTCTCCTCTCGCTCAGAAGCTGCGCGGCAGGCCGAGCACGTGCTCGGCAACGTAGCTGAGGATCAGGTTGGTGCTGATCGGCGCCACCTGGTACAGCCGCGTCTCGCGGAACTTGCGCTCCACGTCGTACTCGTTGGCAAAGCCGAAGCCGCCGTGGAACTGCAGGCAGGCATTCGCCGCCTCCCAGGAGGCCTTGGCCGCGAGGTACTTGGCCATGTTGGCCTGGGCGCCGCAGGGCTGGTGCGCGTCGAACAGGCGGCAGGCCTCGAAGCGCATCAGGTTGGCAGCCTCGATCTCGATATGGGCCTCGGCGATCGGGAACTGCACGCCCTGGTTCTGGCCGATAGGCCGGCCGAAGACGACGCGCTCCTTGACGTAGGGAACCACCTTGTCGATGAACCAGTAGCCGTCGCCGATACACTCGGCGGCGATCAGGGTGCGCTCTGCGTTCAGGCCGTCAAGAATGTACTTGAAGCCCTTGCCCTCCTCGCCGATCAGGTTCTCCGTCGGGATCTCGAGGTTGTCGAAGAACAGCTCGTTCGTCTCGTGGTTGACCATGTTCGGAATCGGCCGGACGGTCAGGCCGTTGCCGATCGCCTGGTGCAGGTCGACCATGAAGATCGACATGCCCTCCGACTTCTTCTTCACCTCGGTGAGCGGCGTGGTGCGCGCGAGCAGGATCATCAAGTCAGAGTGCTGCACGCGCGAGATCCAGACCTTCTGGCCGTTGACGACGTAGTGGTCGCTCTTTCGGACGGCGGTGGTCCTGAGCTTGGTGGTGTCGGTGCCGGTCGTTGGCTCGGTGACGCCCATGGACTGCAGGCGCAGCTCGCCGGAGGCGATCTTCGGCAGGTACTTGCGCTTCTGCTCCTCGGAGCCGTGCCGCAGCAGCGTCCCCATGTTGTACATCTGGCCGTGGCAAGCGCCGGAGTTGCCGCCGGAGCGGTTGATCTCCTCCATGATGATTGAGGCCTCGGTCAGGCCGAGGCCCGAGCCGCCGTACTCTTCCGGTATCAAGGCGGCGAGCCAGCCGGCCTTGGTCAGAGCATCGACGAACTCCTCGGGGTAGGCACGTGCCTCGTCGACCTTACGGTGGTACTCCGCCGGGAAGGTGGCGCAGAGGCTGCGCACGGCCTCGCGCAGTTCCTGATGGCTGTCGTTCGTGACGGACATTGTGATTTCCTTGAACAGTTCCGGTGCGGCGAGGCTGTCCCCCTCTGTGGTCCGCGCGCCCCTCTACCGCAAGCCCACGCCCAGAGAGCCAGACCAGTGTTCCTGCGACGGCGGCGGGTCACCATCCGTAAGGCTGCGTCGGTAAGTCTCGCGACTCACCGCGAGGGTGCAGGTCGCGTCGAGGCACGTGCCGACGATGAGTGCGACTACCGGCCACACCACGCCCCCAGACCACAGCATGAGCGAGCTGGCGACGAGCGGCGTCAAGCCTCCGAGCACGACCGAGGCAACTTGGTAGCCGATCGACATGCCGCTGTAGCGTATCCGGGCAGGAAAGAGCTCGGCATAGTAGGCGGCGAGCGGCCCGTAAACGCGGCACCGTGACCCACCCTGAGCACGATCACCAGCGCGCATGCCAGGAGCACTGGCGAGCCGGTACTGGCAGCGAGGAAAAAGGGGTACGCCATGGCCGCCGTGAAAAGGACACCGAAGATGAAGACCGGACGGCGGCCTACGCGGTCGGACAGGGCTCCCCACAATGGGATGGGAGATGACGTCGGCCAGCCCTGCTGCCATGACGCAGAGGAGGATGTCCCTCCGCAGCATGCCCGCGTAATCCACGGCATAGGCAAGAATGAACACGGTGAAGATATAATAATTTCCGGCGTCGGCGAACCGAGCACCGATGGTGAGGAGGACTTCCTTGGGATGGGCGCGCAGCACCTCGCGAAGCGGGCTCTTGGCCTCCGTGTGGCTCGAATGGATCTTCTCGAAAATTGGTGACTCCCCAATCGTGAACCGGATGTAAAGTCCGACGCAAGCCAGGGCGATACTCACGGGGAATGGGATGCGCCAGCCCCAGGAAAGGAACGCGTCCTCGGGCATGAACGACGACATCGCGGCGAGCGCTCGCTGAATCAGGCTTGGCGCCCCAGCCAAGGTTGCGAGCTCCTCGGCGAGAGGAGCAGGCGCCGTTCGGGAAAGGAACGGGGAGAGTTAGTTACGGCACGGTCTAACGCGCCATCGGACCAGGACAGGAGATGCCAGGGATGACGACGGTTATAAAGGAATGCGATCTCGTCGAGAGTATCGCCGGCGCCTTCCAGTTCATCTCGTACTACCATCCGGCCGATTACATCAGGGCTCTGGCAAAGGCCTACGAGATCGAGGAGGGCGAGGCAGCCAAGGACGCCATCGCGCAGATCCTGGTGAATTCCCGCATGTCCGCGCTCGGGAAGAGACCGCTGTGCCAGGACACCGGCATGGCCGTGGTCTTTCTAAAGGTCGGGATGGGGGTCCGGTTCGAGACCAATCGGACGCTCGAGGATCTGGTGAACGAGGGTGTCCGGGGCGCGTACACGGACCCGTCCAACACCCTGCGCGCCTCTATCGTATGGGACCCGCTGTTCAGCCGGGTCAACACGCGCGACAACGCCCCGGCGATCCTCCACACGGAGCTGGTGCCCGGCAATACCGTCGAGGTCACCGTAGCGGCGAAGGGCGGCGGGTCGGAGAACAAGGCTCGCTTCAAAGCCATGGACCCGAGCGACTCCGTCGTCGACTGGGTCGTCGAGACGCTGCCGAGCCTGGGGGCCGGGTGGTGCCCGCCCGGCATGATCGGGCTCGGCATCGGCGGCAGCGCGGAGAAGGCAATGCTCCTGGCTAAGGAGGCGCTCCTCGAGCCGATCGACATGACAGAGTTGCTGGCGCGCGGCCCCTCCAGCTCGGAGGAAGAGATGCGTATCGAGTTGTACGAGAAGATCAACGCCCTGGGTATTGGCGCGCAAGGGCTTGGGGGGCTTACCACCGTCGTGGACGTGAAGATCAGGACCTTCCCCAGCCACGCGGCGTCGAAACCGGTCGGGCTCATTCCGCAATGCGCGGCGAATCGCCATGCGACCTTCGTGCTCGACGGGAGTGGCCCAGCCAGGCTGGATCCTCCGGATCTCGGTGACTGGCCGGAGATCGTGCTGAGTCGTACGGCGCGTGCCGCCCGCAAGGTAAACCTCGACATACTGACGCGCGAGGATGTTGCGGCCTGGCGGCCGGGCGAGACGCTGCTGCTCTCGGGCCACATGCTGACGGGCCGCGACGCAGCGCATCAGCGCATCGCCAGGATGCTGCAAGCCGGTGAAGCCCTCCCTGTCGATTTCCGTAACCGGTTCATCTACTATGTCGGGCCAGTCGATGCGGTGCGCGGTGAAGCGGTCGGGCCAGCAGGCCCGACGACGTCGACCCGGATGGATAAATTCACCGACCTGGTTCTGTCCCGCACCGGCTTAATCGGGATGGTCGGCAAGGCCGAGCGCGGCCCTGAGGCCATCGATGCGATCGCGCGGCATCGTGCCGTCTACCTCATCGCGGTCGGAGGTGCCGCGTTCCTGGTTTCCAAGGCCATCAAATCCGCCCGCGTGCTCGCGTTCGAGGATCTTGGCATGGAGGCAATCTACGAGTTCGTGGTGGAGGACATGCCGGTGACCGTCGCGGTCGACGTGAATGGTGCCTCCATCCATCAACTCGGACCGGAACATTGGCGGCGGAGTATCGCCGCCCGTCGTTTATCCGCGTGACCGGCTGGAATGGCGACCAAGTGGATTGGAGTGAACTCGGACTGAGATTTCTAGCCGCCTTTGGCGGTCAGTGGAACTGGGGTGCCGGAAGTCGTTAGTTCTTCAGGAAGAACAAACACGGTCGAGGGAGGGGTTCGATGAAGATGTTCCGCCGCTGCCTGTTGGGCTCAGTTGCGGCGCTGCCGCTCGCGCCCGCCCGCGCCCAGGCGCCCACCATCCGCATCGGCGTGCTAAACGACATGTCCGGGCCCTACCGCGACATCACCGGCCCTACCTCCGTTGCCTGCGTCCGCCAGGCGGTGCAGGACATCGGTGCCACGGCCCGCGGCCTGAACGTCGAGGTGCTGACCGGCGACCACCAGAACCGGCCCGATGTCGGCGCCAATATCGCCCGCCAATGGTTTGACCGTGATGGCGTGGACATGATCACCGACGTTCCGAACACCGCGGTGGCGCTCGCGGTCGCGGAGATCGCCAGACAGAAAAACAAGGCCTATGTCAACTCGAGCGCGGGCGCCGAGATCGCAGCCAGCCCGCAGTGCACCGCCACCATGGTCCAGTGGACTTACGACGTCTACATGATGTCGCGCACCACCGGTGGCGCCCTCGTGGGCGCCGGTGGCGACAGCTGGTTCTTCGTCACCGCCGACTACGCCTTTGGCCACGCCCTCGAGGCGGCTACCGCCGAGTTTGTCCGGCAGGCCGGTGGCCGGGTGCTCGGGCGTGCGGCCCACCCTATCGGCACCTCGGATTTCTCGTCCTTCCTGCTACAGGCTCAGGGGAGCCGAGCGAAGGTGCTCGGCGTTGCCAACGCCGGTGCGGACACAGTCAACACTGTCAAGCAGGTCCATGAGTTTGGGTTAACGCGGCGGGGCATGCGCGTTGCCGTCTTGCTCATGTTTATCTCCGATGTGCACGCGCTCGGGCTGGAGACTGCGCAAGGCCTGGTGCTGACTAGCCCATACTACTGGGACCTCAATGACCGGACGCGCGCCTTCGATGCGCGTATCCGGTCGAAGACGCCCGACAATCGGCCAGGCATGCTGCACGTAGGCTGCTACGCTGGCACACTCCACTACCTCAAGGCGGTGCTCGACATGGGGGCGGCGGAGGCGAAGGCTGACGGGGCAGCGGCGATCGCCCGGATGAAGGCGATGCCGACCGACGACGACTGCTTTGGTCAAGGCCGTATCCGCGAGGATGGCCGCAAGATCCACCCCGCCTACCTTTTCGAAGTAAAGAAGCCGTCTGAGAGCCGCGGCCCGTGGGACTACTACAAGCAGTTGAGTGCTGTCCCGGCGGAGGAGGCGTTTCGTCCGATGAACCAGGGGCGCTGCCCGCTTGTGAGGTCCTGAAAAGGCCAGGTCAGGGAGGCCGACGCAAGCGACACCGGCCCATCACCCAGACGGCTGGCACACCTGCGAGAGCGCCCTTTCGGCGCGGGCTTTTTCCCAGGGTGAGAAGGATGTCGGTACGGTTCAGAGCGGCAGGCGTCGCCATTGGCGCGTCACCGCCGCACAGGTACGCGACCCGACGGGCGGTGCGCGTCATGTTACGTGGCGCAGGAGGAGAGAATGGCGCAGGAAGGCACCACCCCCAGTGCGTTCGACTACATCATCGTCGGCGCCGGCATGGCGGGCTGCATCCTGGCGAATCGGCTGACCGAGGACGCTAGGACCAAAGTCTGTGTTCTGGAGGCCGGCCCGCCCGACCGGCACCCGTTCATCCATATCCCCGGTGGGTTCATCAAGGTCGCGTACGACCCGCGGTACACGTGGCAGTTCAAGACGGAGCCGAGCGAGGGCACCGCCGGTCGGCGCATCTCTACCATGCAGGGCAGGACCCTGGGCGGGTCGAGTTCGATCAACGGTTTCAACTACGTCCGGGGCCAGCCGCTTGACTTCGACACCTGGGCGCAGAGGGGGAATCGCGGTTGGAGCTATGCCGAGGTGCTGCCCTATTTCAAGCGCGGCGAACGGCGAATCGGCGCGGCCGATTCCGGCTACCGTGGCACCGAGGGCGTCCTTCCCATTACAGACTGCGATTGGCGCCATCCTCTGTGCGACGCCTTCATCGACGCGACGGTCGCCATGGGGCTCCCGCGCGAGCCCGACTACAACGCCGAGAGTCAAGCTGGCGCCGGGTACTACCAACGCTGGATCTACAGGGGCCTGCGCGTCAGCGCAGCCAGGGCGTTTCTCCGTCCGGCGATGAAGCGGGACAATCTCGAGGTCCGCACCAACGCCCAGGCGACCGGCATTGTATTTGACGGAAAGCGGGCGGTCGGCATCCGGTACACGCAGGGCCGCGGTACGCCTGTCAAGGAGGTGCGGGCGCGTCGGGAGGTGATTGTCAGCGCCGGAGCAGCGAACACGCCGAAGCTCCTGCAGATCTCCGGCGTCGGCCCCGCCCCGCTACTGACCCGGCTCGGGATACCGGTTGTCCATGCGCTTCCCGGTGTCGGCGCAAACCTCCAGGACCACTATATGGTACGATCGGTGGTGCGGGTCAGGGGAGTCGAGACGATCAACAACGCTGCCCGGGGTCACCGCTTGGTCCGCGAGGTCGCAAGATGGGCCCTCAGACGGCCCAGCCTGCTCGCCGTCAGCCCCTCTGTCGCGTATGCATTCATGACATCCCGAGAGGGGCTCGAGACCCCCGACCTACAGTTCCACTTCAGTCCAGGGAGCTACCGACAGAACATGCCAGGCCTGCTGGACGAGTTCCCCGGGATGACGCTGGGCTTCTATCAACTGCGCCCGGAGAGCACAGGTTACGTTGAGACCCGGTCGCCTGACCCCTTCGATGACCCGGTCATCCAGCCCAACTACCTCGACCGCGAGGCCGATCAGCAGATCGTGGTCGAGGGCGTCAGGCTAACGAGGCGCCTGCTCCACTCGCCGGAACTGTCCCGATACTACGAGCGGGAGGAACTTCCTGGGGAAGCGGCGCAGAGCGACCAGGAACTCCTCGAGTTCGCACGCGGACACGGGGGGACCGCCTGGCACCTCATAGGCACTTGCAAAATGGGCCCGGCATCGTCTGCGCAGTCCGTGGTCGATCCCGAGTTGCGTGTAATTGGTCTAGAGGGCCTGCGTGTAGTGGACGCGTCCGTCATGCCGACCATGCCGTCCGGGAACACCGGCGCGCCGACGATGATGATCGCCGAGAAAGCCGCCGACATGATCCTTGGCCGGTGAGAGCGGCGGCGACAAAACTCCTCACGGAGACGGCCGGGTAATCTGGCTGCCGCAGCGGCATGAAATTTGAGCGCTGGCTAGCACTACCTGGGCAGAAACAAACGGACTTCCCCGCTTTTTCAACGCGGTAACGGATTTTGTTCAAGCACGAATGTCATTCGCAAGCTACTGATCATGCTGCCAAATTTTCGTTTCTGCCCAGGTAGTGCTAGTCCGCTTCAGGCAGAACGGGTTGGTCGTCACGCCAGCGCGGCCTCAGCGCTGGCGTGACGCCGTTTTTGCGGAGCCTTTGAAAAGGTCCGGCAATCTGGCTTTGTAGACACTGACGGCCGCTGACCTAAACCGGGTCCAGTTTGGGAACCATGGTTCTTCCCCTTTGACCGCTCATCTTTGGGGATCTGGGACAAGCCTTGCATCAGCTGCAAGCGGCAGGACTGCCGATCTCGAACTGGACGCGGTTTGAGTACCCGCGTCTCTCGTTGGCGTCCCGAGGAGTCGTCGCATCGCGGCGTACTCAGGGCCAGAGCCGCCCCGGCTAAGAAACTCCTCGACCTCGACTTCCGCGACATGCCCGCCGGACGACGGGTTGGCTTCGTGCCGAACAAGGACTCGACCCGACACGGCATCGCGGATCAGCCGCCAGGTGTCGCCGTTCTCGCTCTTGTAGATGTCGTCCGACGGGAGGGTCACGTGGTCGCTCCTCAATCAGGGATCCGATGGGTTCGGCGTCTCGCGGACGCGGTGGTCAGCGCTGAACCTACTTGCCGTCGACGAAACGCGCGGTAGGCCCGGCGGGTGGCGGCCGACAAGCTCTCGGCGGCGTAGGCAGCGGGTACAGGGCCGGGGCGGTGCGGGCAGGCGGCACGGACACGCCCGGATTCCAGCAGCTTGGCCGAATTGGGGCAAGCGGTACTTACCTCCGATAATCAGGGATTATCGGAGGTAAGCCCAGGCTGCCGTGCTTCGGGCAGCCTGGGTTAGGATCAGCCCAGCGGGTTCATGTCGGCGTAGGAAAACTCGTAGGCCGTGATCCAGTTTTTCCCGCCCAGCTCGCCATTGTTCCATCTGGTCTGCATGCCGAGGCTCGGCGCCAGGTTCTCGCCACCATGGGCGTAGTCCTTCGGCACGTTGCTGGTCGTCGTCCACATCTGCTTGCCGTCGACGAAGCCGGTCAGCCGCCCGTGCTCCCAGAGCAGGGAATAGGTGTGCTTCTGCGTCTCATCGACGCCATTCCACATATTGCTCTTATAGCTGTCGCCGCCGCTCGCGTTCTTCCAGTGCACGGTGCTGTAGGGCTGGCCATTCGAGAGGATCTCGAGCAAGTCGAGCTCCGGGCCAGGCCACTTGTCGGTGCTCGGCCAGAGCAGCGCATAGGGGCCGATATGTCCCTCGGCTTTAACGGTGAAGCTGTAGAGGCCATAACCGAAGCCCTTCTCGGCGCCGGCCGGCTTGACCATCGCGCCGCTGTCCTTGTCGTCCCAGGTCGAGCGGATGGTGAGCTGGCCCTTCACGCCGGTGTCCACGCCGGGCCCCCAGCTGTGTGAGAAGATGCCCTTGCCGCTGTTGAAGGACTCCACGACGTCCGGCTTCCAGCCGGCCGGCAGAATCTGCTCGCCGACATAGGCGACACCCTGCCCTCCGCTGGTGCTGATGCTGAAGTCCCGCGTCCCGGTGGTGCTGAGCTTCGCGCTCACGCCCTGGCTGACGCCGTCGAGATAGATCCCGTCCACGTAGAGGTTGCGGTCAGTGGCGGCCGTGCCGCCCCAGGCGTCGTTCAGGAACTTGACGGCGACCTTGTGCGGTCCGGCGCCGATCTCGGGGATGGAGACGGTGTCGTACTTGCCGGCCGAGTGCGACGCGTTCGCGGTTCGCACGCCGCCGATCTGCGTGCCGTCGACGGTGATCGTGTACTGCGCGTTTCCCTGCCACGCGTCCTGGGAGATCCTTACGGTCAGCATTCTGCCCTCCTGTCCGGAGGGCAGGATTTCTCCTATAAGTTGATATGAGATTGATCTGAGAACGCACCGGGTGATTTTTGGCCAGCCCGGGGCGTGGCCAGGAGCGGCTTGCCCAGGTCGGGGCCGTGTGCAGGGTGATCTCGGCGCTGGCTGGGCTGACGACAACCAAGGTGGGGTGTCGCCCTCGCCGCTCGATGCTCTCACGCCGGCGCGGCTGCTGACCCCGCGGCATGTGCTGGAAGGAATGGAGAAGGACGGCCAGCTCGAGATCGAGGGCAAGGTGGTGGAGGGAGAAAGCGCCGCTGGCTGATGCTGGAAGGGCTCTTGTCCTGTCAGCGGGTGGCGGCTGGAACTGCCCACTGCCGATCCTGCTGCGTCGCACGTCGCAGACGCGAGCCTGGTTGCGGCCGCGCGCTGCGGCACGGCCTGGCGTGGGCGTTCATTACGCCCTCGTCTGGCTTACGATTGCCGGCTTATCGGAAGGGAGAAGTGGCTGCCTCAGCGAGCACTCTCAAAGCCCTAGCGGCGACTAGAACCGGGAGCCGCCGACCCTAACTCCGCGTATCCCGCTCTATGAGAAAAATGCGGGGGAGGCAGGCTAGAAGCCTGCCGCTAGGAGAGGTCGAAGGAGGGAGGAGAGAGTACCTAGCCCGCCCCGCAGGGACAATATGACGCGGCCGCATCAACCCTGGATAGGCACAGCGCAGCGAGGCGCCTTCACCGAGAGCGGCGCGGTCTGACAACGGCTTGCCGAGATTTCACGTCTCTGCGATCTGTGATCATGCATAGTCAGGGGGAGCTTTCGGCTCATGCCTCCTCCCAAGTCCCAAACTTGGCCGGCGCCTCTTTGAGGTCGCCGGCTTTCTTTTGGCCATGTCGGCGGCGGGGGAGAACGGGACCCTGGTCCAGAGGCTGGCGACAAGGCGCTCACCTCACATATCCCCTCATTTTTATCAAAATAGATCAAGGAGATACGCCAAGTCGGCCGGGCCGATGACCACGTGAACCAGCTTTCGAGAGCGAACCGTCAAGGTCGGCGCGGTGGTCTTCATTCGTCGCGCCCAGTCATGTCATGACCAAGCCAGCCCCCACCAAATGCCCGTGCACGGAAGCCTGCCGGGTCCATATCCAAAATGAGGGGATGCATGAGGGCGCTCACCTCCCGAAGCTGGTGGGAACCAATGGAATGCGGCCCTAATCGGGCTCCCCGGGTATCCCTGGTACCTGCACCCCCAACCGCGCCGCCGCAGCCTCCAGCAACGCCACGTCGCCTTCCCGCCATTGGTGCCGGGTCAGCAGCTTACTGGCTTCCTGCGCCGGCATTCCGAGGGCTTCGCCGATCGCGGCGGGGGTGGTGATGCCCCGGTCGTCCAGCTCCCGGCCGATTGCCATTCGCAGGCGGATGGTCTTCAGCCGGTCGGCTTGCCGGGCCCGGCGCTCCTCGGCCGGCAGTTTGGGCTTCGCAGGTGGCGATGACGGTGGCTGGTCAGGGGGCAGGCTCATGCTGGGCCTGTAGGCCGCGGCGGTGGCCTTGAGGAGGGCGGGCCGCCCAAGGACTGCCGGGTTCGGACGGCCTCGCCATTACTGGCGTCCCAACCAAAGATCGCCCTCCGATCGCACCGAACGCCCCTGGCGCCATCCTGGTTTGAGCGGCAGCGGCTGGGACAGGTACCCAGCGCCGGCCGGGCTGCCAGGCCGCAGAGGGCTCAGGAGGAGGTCGCTGGTCGCCCCAGCTCACCCGCCGGCCGCCTGGTGCCGTGGTTCACCGGCTTCCCTCGCGCCAGGAAAGCCCAGTGACCGCGGAGCTATGCAATCTGGCCATCTATGCGGCTCGGCGGCTCTCACCGGTCGAGGCACAGTGCCGGCATGGCACGCCTAAAGGTCAGCATCGTCCTCGGCTCCGGTGCCCGCATCGGCCCCGGCAAGGCCAAGCTGCTGGAAAGCATTCGAGAAACCGGGTCGATTTCGGCCGCCGCGCGGGACATGGACATGTCCTACAAGCGGGCTTGGCTGCTGCTCGACAGCATCAACCAAGCCTTTGAGACACCGGCCGTGATCGCCACGACGGGCGGGCAGCGCGGCGGCGGTGCCAGGCTTACCGATTTCGGCCGGGACCTGCTGGAACGCTACCGCCGGCTTGAAGCTGAGGCGCAGGAGGCTGCCGCCGCCGATCTGGCGACCTTGGAGAGGGTCGCTCGACCAACTGTCGGCTCCAAGGTCTAACTGCGACTCGCTATGGCAAAATGGCTATAGCGAACCTCAGCCATGACGCCGCCCGCCCTGCCCGACGCGCTGCTCGCCGTGTGCATGTTCCTCGGCGCGGCGCTCTACACCTCGGTCGGCCATGCCGGGGCGTCGGCCTATCTGGCGCTGATGGCGCTGTTCGGGATGCCACCGGCCGAGATGCGGCCAACTGCTCTGGTGCTGAACATCCTGGTCGCCAGCTTCGCCGCGGTTCGCTACCTGCGCGCCGGGCTGTTCCGCTGGCGGGTGCTGTGGCCAGTGCTGCTCGGTGCCCTGCCCATGGCCTTCCTCGGCGGGGCGATCCAACTGCCAGGTGCCGTCTATCGTCCGCTCGTCGGGCTGGTGCTGCTCGTCGCTGCTGTGCGGCTGCTATGGTCGCCGGAGCCCTTGGGCAACCGGGCGGTGCGCGATCCGCCGGTTCTGTGGGGTGTGCTATCCGGTGCCGGGATCGGGCTGCTGTCCGGCCTGACAGGTACGGGCGGCGGCATTTTCCTATCGCCGCTGCTGCTGTTCTTCGGCTGGTGCGAGACGCGCCGCGCGTCGGGCGTGGCGGCTGTGTTCATCCTGTGCAACTCCGTGGCCGGGCTGGCGGGCAACCTCGCCATCGTGCGCGCCCTCCCGGCCGATCTGCCGCTGTTCGCGGCGGCGGTGATGCTCGGGGCGTTGATTGGCACGACGCTCGGCACCAGTCGGCTCGCGGTGCCGGGCATCCTCAAGGCGCTCGGGGTGGTGCTGGTGATCGCCGGGGTGAAGCTAATCGGCGTCTATTGACCGGCCCGGCGGGTGGCCGGATCGCACAGCTTCGCGGTCACTGGGCCGACCCAGGTGCGTCACGGACCCGGAACCCGCCCCACGGCCAGGAAATCGGCCTTAGCCGATGCCGCTGGGGGCGGCATCCTCGGTCTCCACCAGCTCACGGACTCGCCGTAGGCTTCCTGGAATGAGCGATTCGGACGCCGTCGGCCCAGACGGCACGGTACGACTGCGCCGCTACCTGTCGCTGGCCGACAGCCACTGGTTCAGCGTCGGGTGCGAAGGCTTGGATGGCTGCGGCCATGCCAGGCCGATCGGCGTCACAGCGGCTATCCGCATCATGGGATCGGGCGATGCCACAGTTGGGCAACTGGCCCAGCACCTGCGATGCAGCCAGTGCAGCAACCGCCAGGTTGGCATCGTGCTGCGCAGTGACCCACGGCCAGCTTGGGTCATACGGGATCCGGTTGATCAGCGCGACAGTGATCGCGCCGCATAGAGGCGGCCGATCCGCCTTGCTGAGCCGATCAGCCGGATCCGGTATCAGAGAGCGCGAGGGACCAGCACCAGAGACACAAGCGGACCCGCGCCATCAGCCCAGCGGCACTGCCCAGCATCGGCGCTGACAGGCCACGATGGCTCAGGAGGGATCTGGGAAGCCGGTTTAATCCAGCCCCCCATCTCCGCCGCCGTCATTACCGGCGGTTCGCTAACATCGTGCTCGGTGCGGGTTCAGAGGCGTAGGCGACGATCGGATTGCCACCGCCGTTCCCGACAATCGAGGCTACGCCAAAGCGGCCGACGCCACCCTGCGGGATGCCCGAATAGGCAACGCCGTAACCGGTACCCGAAGCAACCAGACGCACGGTACCGTTCTGCCAGCCCGTGTGGCCATCGCGGATGGCATCCTGGCGCATCGCCTCAACGACAGACTGGAGACCCACTCCCTCACTGCCATCGGCGCGGGCCGGAGCGGCATGGAGAGCCATGATGGCGACAGCGGCCAGCGCGGCAACCTTGGCGGTCAGTGCGGTGGTCATTTGCGGTCTTCCTCATCGTGCTATGCGACGCGGCGGACCCTACTGGCCGGCAAGTCGGCGGGATGTGCTCAGGAACACGCAGCCTGCCGTGCCCGGCGCTCCTCAGCCGAGAGCTTGGGCTTCGCATGTGGCTGGTCGGGGGGCAGGCTCATGCCGGCCCTGTAGGCCGCGGCGGTGGCTGCCGTCATCTGCGCCGTGGACGGCGCCCTGGCTCTGCCAAGTGGAGGGCGGGCCGCCCAGGTCTTCCGGAACGGGACGGCCCCGCCATTGCTGGCGTCCCCCAATCGAAGGTCGCCCTCCGATCACGCCGCCGAGCGCGCTTGTCACCATTGCAGTTTGAGCGGCGGCGGACAGATGTCCAGCACCGTCCGGGCGGACAGGCCAGGTTGCTCAGGAGGGGCGCAGGCTGGGCGGTCCGGTCACCATGCCCCAGCAGGTCACCGGCTCCCTCGCGCCAGGAAGGCCACCTGGCGGTTCGGTGCCCTGGCCGGTGTGGGGTTTGGGGGGGGGGGAGACCCCCAACGACCCTGACCGGCCTCAGCGGCCAGGAAATCGGCCTTCAACGGAGCCGCTTGGCGGCTCCTCGGTCTAGGCTACCTGCCAGGAGGATCCCGCCATGGTGTGGCTGGAGCAGCGAGAGGGGTGCCGGGACGTGGTCCTGCTGAGGGACCTTCCCGGGCGAGGTGGTCCGCATCGCCTGCCGCGATTGCCCTCAGGCCGGGCGCTACGGTCTGGCGGCCCTGGTGGAGCGGTTCGGCCCAGCCGCGGGCCTCCCGGATGTGCTGGCCGCGCTGGCGGCCGACTGCCCCCGGCGGCAGGATTGGCGCTTCGCCGGGCCATGCGGTGCGGGCTTCCCCGACTTGGTGCCACCACGGGCGCGATAGGTATGGCCTGCTCGGAAGGGCTAGCCGAGGTAAAGTAAGCTCCTCCAATGCCGTTTCAGGAGGCGCCGATGCGCCGCCGCAGCCTGCTCGCCAAGGCACCTGCCATTATGGCCCAATGACCGCGAAGCTGTGCGTTTTGGTCACCCCCAGGCGCAGGTTGGCCGACTCGATCCGACCATCCTCTCTGGAGCGTCCCGCGCGTGCGCCTGGGTTCGCTCTCGCCCAACGGGTCAACGGGTCGGGCTGTAGACCACCTGGGCGTCGTCGCCGCCGCCGACCAGCCGCGCCTCGCGGCCGGGCCGCGCAGTCTCGGGCTCCAGGTACTGGACCGACACCCCGTCGCCCAACCCGTTCTGCGCACGGGCGAGGCGGGGCGCCTGCGCCCGGGTAGCAGCTCCAACGCCGGCGCCGCCGGTGGAGTAGGTGATCACCTGGTCCTCGCCGCCGCCGGTGATCGTGGCGCTGCCGCCGCCGACGATGCCGCCCGGGGCCGGGGCCTGGGCCTGGGCCACGCCGGCGACGCCCAGGGCGATCAAGGAGGCGAATAGCGCGTTGCGGATCATGATGTTCGATCTCCTCAGCAGCGGCCCCGTCTGTGGGGAGGTAACCCCTGGTGACCCTGCCGTCGTCGCGGAGAATGGGCGGACGCGCCGCCCAGGGCCAACGCAACGCCTGGATGGCGGGTATCCACGCCGTGGATGAGCTCCTGGACCGGGGCGGCCCGGTCGGCGCATCCTGGCCCGCCCGAAGGAGGCACAGGCCGCGATGGCCCTCCGCCCCGATGAGTCCGGCCTGCGCCGGCTCGACCTAAACCTGCTGCCCGTCCTCCTCGCCCTGATGCGCGAGCGGAGCGTCACCCGCGCCGGCCAGGCGCTGTTTCTGTCCCAGCCCGCCACCTCCGCCGCCCTGGCCCGGCTGCGGGCAGCCTTCAAGGACGAGTTGTTCCTCCGCAACGGCAACGCGCTGGAGCCGACTGCGCGCGCCGAGGCGCTGCTGGCGGAGCTGGCGCCCGCCTTGCAGGCCATCGCCGGGGCGGTGGCCGGCGCCACCCCCTTCGACCCGGCGAGCGACGCGCGCACCTTCCGCCTCGGCTGGAGTGAGGACGTGGCGATCGCCGCGATGCCGCTGCTGCGCCGGCTGCGGAAGGCGGCGCCGCACTGCCAACTGGTCATCCGCGCCGCCAACTACCGCACCATCCCGGCGATGCTGGAGTCCGGCGAGATCGGCACCGCGGTCGGCTTCATGACCGACGACCTGCCCGCCGCCGCCAAGCAGCGCGTGCTGCGCCGCGGCGGCTTCCGCGTGCTGCGCGGCGCCGCCTCGCCCGGCCCGGTGGACCTCGACACCTACTGCGCCCGTCCGCACGTGCTGGTGACGCCGCGCGGCGACCTGGTGGGCTTCGCCGATGCGGCGCTGGAGCGGCTGGGGCGCGCCCGCCGGGTGGTGCTCGGCCTGCCGGACTTCGGCCTGCTGCGCCGGGTGCTGCTGGGCACCGACCTGCTCTGCACCGTCTCCGACGCGCTCGCCGACCTGCTGGTGGACGCCACCGTCGAGAGCGGGCTGGCGTCCGATCCGCTGCCTTTCCCCGCCCCACAGGAATCGGTGGTGCGCATGGCCTGGCGCGCGGCGCTGGACCACGACCCGGCCGAGATGTGGCTCAGGGCGCAGATCGCCGAGGCGCTGGCCCGGCATTAATCGAAAGGCGGGCCGCTGCCGTCCTGTGGCGCTGAGGCCAGATGGCCAAAACGCACAGCTTCGGGGTCACTGGGCCAGGTAGGGCTTGCCGGCGGCCTCGGGGTCGAGGTGGGCGAAGAGGCTGGTTTCACGCGAGGGCGTCATGCCGCCCCCTCCGCGAGATACCGCTGCGCCTCGGTGACAAGGCGCCGGTCTTTGCCGTCGGCCACCAGCCCGGCCGCGGAGAAGGCTTTGAAAGCCGCGACCACCTCTGTCGCAGCGATACGCATGTTCACTTCGACGCGCCGTCCTGGCCCATTCCAGAACGCCTCCACCTCCCCCTGAGGCAGTGCCTTGAGCCGCCGGTGGGCGCTTAGGAACAGAATTTGCGCCGTCCGGAACGCCAGCAGCGCCCGCCGCAGCCGGTCTACGGCTACAGCTTCGTCGCGGTGCGTCATGCTGCCTCCTGGGCCACTGCCGCCTCCAGCGGCCTGCCCGCCCGCAGCAGCGCCCGGCGCACCGCCGTGGCCGTCCAGGCGCCGCCTCGGGGGGTGGGGATGCCCTTCTCCGTCAGGCCGGCGGCGAGCTGGTGCAGCGACCTGGCGCCCGCCTGGCGGAGCTCTTCGATCAGCGGCAGCACGCGATAGGCTGCCCGCTCGGCCAATCGGACTCGGGCCTCGGCGGCCAACCGGGCATCCGGCGGCGCATCGGGCCGGTGGCCGCGATCGCCGCCCATCTGCACACCCCGGGCCTTGGCCGCCGCCAGGGCGGCCTTGGTCCGCTCCGAGATCAGCTCCCGCTCGCGCTGGGCCATGGCGGCGTAGACCCGGAGCATGAGGTCGTCGGCGTCTGGCATGTCGGCGGTGCGCGGGCGGATCCCCTCCTCGAGCAGCGCCGACAGGCTGTGCGCCCGGCGGGTGATGCGGTCGAGGCGGGCGGCGATCAGGAAGGCGCCCATCTTCCGGCACTCGGCTAGGGCAGCCTGGTAGCCGGGGCGGGCGTCGCTCTTGCCGCTGGCCACATCCGTGAGGGCGGCGACGATGCGCCAGCCACGGGCGGCAGCGAACGCCTTCACGGTGCCCTCCTGCGCCGCGAGGCCGAGGCCCGATAGGCCCTGCTCAGCGGTCGAGACCCGGTAATAGGCCACCGCGTAGCCCAGCTGCTTGCTCTGCCCCATCCCGCCCCCTTCGCTTCGTTACGAACAAGTAGGGACTTCAGATCGGTGTGTCGACATCCATCATCGGTCGGTGCTGGGTGGAGAGGCTTTGGTGCGCAAATCGGCTGCTGGATGTGGGGCGGCAGTTATCGCCGCCTTTCAGGCGATACGCTGCGACACCGGCATGCCGAGCCGGGTCATCCGGTTGAGCACCGAGCAGGCGACCCGGGCCTCGGTTTTCTGACTGGACAGAGTCCGGGTGCGAAGGCTCCGACCGATGATGGTCTTGTAGCGGAACACGGCGGTTTCCCCGAGCGAGCGCCTGCCATAGCCGACCGCCTTCTGCCATCCCAGGCGGCCCCTGTCCTGGATCATTCGGATGTGCTGGTCGCGCTGACTGGGCGTGGTGTCCGCAGTCAGGCTCGGCACGGCGGAGGCGCGGGGCGGGATGATCACGGCCGCGGGCGGGTCCAGCTGGCGCTCGGCGACGGCGCGATAAACTGGTTCGCCGTCATACGCACCGTCAGCGATGACCGAGGCGATGGGGCTGGTGATCTGCTCGAGCAGGGGGCTGACCTGCGAGGCGTCGCCCTCCTCGCTGGTGGTCAACTCGGAGGCGAGGACCTCGCCGCTGTTGGGATCGACCGCGAGGTGGAGTTTGCGCCACGTCCGCCGGCCACGCTCGCCATGCGTCTCGGCCCGCCATTCGCCGGCGCCGTACACAGTTGCTCACCCGGTGGCGCGCCCGGGGGATCTTGTGGCGGCGCGGCTCATTGGCCTTGTAGGGCATCGATCATCCAGAAGACGGGAGAAGCTGACCGCATACTCCCGTTCCAGGCTTCGCCGAAGCCACAGGCCGCGATTTGCGCACCAAGGCCCCGATACGATGCATCCCTGCACGTACAGGGAAGCCCTGGTGTGCCACGTCTCACTATGGCCGGATCCAGCACTCCTGGCTCCTCGGTGTCGGCCACGGAGGCCACGCCGCGTAAGCGGTGATGCACGAATCCGCGATCCTGCCCTGCCCATCAGTTCCTTGGCTTCTACTCACCCCGGCCGATCGCCGATCCTGTCCACCTGTCTGGAGGTGCCCCCGTGACCTCCCACCGACACATATGGCCTTTCCTAACCTTCGCGCTGCTGTTGCTGGCCGCTGCTGGATGTGCCGAAACTGGAGGCGGTAGCTTACGGCCGGCCCCAGCGGGTTTCACGGCAGACACCTTTAGCCGCGAGGGCCTGATCAGCGGCGCGACCGCGACCGAGGCGGGCTGCCGCACGCTGCCGGACGGGCTGTGGGTCGGCACGCGCGGCGGCCGCCGCGAATGCCTGCGCCACGCCGCGGCAGGGATAGGGGGGCCGGAGCGCACTGCCCTGGTCTACCTCTCCGGCGACCCGGAGGGTGGGTCCTACCGCGCCATGGCCGGCAGACCGCAGCTGGAGGCCGCGAGCGAGCACTACGAGCAGTCGCCCGAGACCCGGCGTGCCGCGGCGGAGGCGCTGAGTGCCGCACGGGGCGGGACGCCGGCAATCCTGCTCTCGCGGCCGGGGATGCACGGCGCCTCCGGCGACCATGCGCGGGACCGGCACACCCCGGACGAGGTCGAGTTGATGGACGAGGCGCTGACGCAACTGCGCCTACGCTACCAGCTACGGGATCTGGCGCTCGTCGGCTTCTCCTCGGGTGGTACCATCGTCGCCAACCTCCTGGCGCGACGGACCGACATCCGTTGCGCGGTGATGGCCTCGGCGCCGCTCGATCTGGCTGGATACTACCAGCGGCAGGACGGGCTCGTCCCCGACCACTACGCCATGCGCAGCGACCTGGCCGATCCCATGCGCACCGTCTCGGCCATCCAGCCGGGCCCCGATGCCTTTGTGCTCGGCGACCGGCGTGACCGCAGCGTGCCACCCTCAGCCTGGGAGGGTTGGGTAGCGGCCGCGCGCCGCGCCGGCCTGCACGTCTACGCGGCCGAGGTCAATGGCCTCGACCGCCCCGAGTTCGGGGGTACGGAGAGCCACCACCTCACCGCCGGCCGGGGTATCGAGGCGGCCCAAGCCTGTGCCGAGGGCGTTGGCCCGGCGCGCATCCTGCAGGCGCTGCGGGTGGACGAGCCGCTGCTCGCGTTGCAGGGCCGGCGGCTCCAGGCCGGCGAGATCCGCGCCGCCGTTGCCGGTCGGTCGCTGCGCGGCAGTGAATGGCACCCGAGGGTCGACGTCTCGAGCTTCTGGGCACCCGGTGGCGAGTTGTACTACCTCGACCTGCGCCGAGGGGAACGCCGCATCGCGGAACTGCGCTGGCAGGTGGAAGGGGATCGGCTCTGCACCACGCGCCACGGCTGCGGCGAGGTCCGCACCGACGGGCGCGTCATCCATCTCGCCAAGGGCGAGCCGCCACGCCTCGCCGTCACCCTGCTCGAGGGCGGGCCAGAGGGCGGTCCGACGGTGGCGGTGCCAGCGGCGCCCGCCGGCGCCCTCCGCCTGCTGGTCGGCTTCGGCCTCGGCAGCAACACCGACTGGATCGCGCGGGTGTGGGCCGAGGCACTGCGCGAGCGCCTTGGCCGGTCGGTCCAAGTCGAGAACCTGCCCGGGCGGGCGGGCGCAAACGCGGCCGAGGCGGTGGCCCGGACGGCGCCGGACGGCGCCACGCTCGGCATGTTCTCGCCGTCGTTCGTGACGGCGCGGCACGCGTCCCGCGGTGTGGCCTTCGACCCGCTGGCCGACTTCACGCCGCTTAGCCTCGTGGCCACCGCGCCGAACGTGGTCTTGGTCGCGCCGGGCCATCCGGCGCGCGACCTGCGCGGTTTGGCCGCGGCGCTGCGGGCCGCGCCGGACACACCCTGCGCCACCGCGGACCGGGGCAGCTTCTTGCATCTGACCGCGGAGCTGCTGGTGCAGGCGCTCGGCGCGGCCTGCCGGACCGTGCACTACGCCGACCCGAACCGGGCACTCGCCGACCTCGCCGCGGGTCGGGTGCAGCTCTATGCCAACAACGCACTGACCGGGCTGCCACCGGCACGCGAGGGCCGGGCGAGAGCGCTCGCCGTGACCTCCCGCGAGCGGTTGGCAGCGATGCCCGAGCTGCCTACGGTCGGGGAAACTGTGCCGGGCTTCGAGGCGGTCGCATGGTTCGCGCTGCTCGGCCCGCGCGGCTTGCCGGCGAACGTTGTAGCGCGGTTGGAGCGGGCAGCGGCGGAGGCCACGCGCGATCCGACCGTGGCGAGGCGGCTACGCGTGCTCGGCGCCGAGCCGGTCGGCGGCTCGGCAGCCGAGCTAGCGGCCCTGCTGCGCGCTGAAGACGCGAAGTGGGGAAGAGCGGCACGTGCCGCGGGCCTCGGCAGCGACTGACGGTGTGGGTAGTCTGGATCGTCCGATCGGCTTCGGTCCGGCCCTGCCACAGCGCTCGGCGGAAACCGCTGCCAGCCTTTCCGCTATCCCGCACCACCGCACTCAAAAGAGTGCATCGAGGCGCAAACATATCACCGGAACATATAGCATTCGTACGACGCGGCCGTGCGGGTCGCACGATAGCGTCCCACCACCGCCGAGTAACCTGGACGTCCCGGCGGATCAGACAGGCTCCGTCCGCAGAGGAACCGCATACACGTGCCTTTGCAAGGGACCGAGAATAACCAGCCAGCGCCGTTATGCAGTGAAGATCAGAGGTGGCGACAACACGATGGTCATCTATCCCGTTCGCTGACGAGGTCAGCTTTGTTGGAATGGTCATGGCGAGGAGGCACTGCCTCCAGGCTCCACGCGCCCGGGATGGTAGGCAGAGCATCGTCCGCTGCTGAGAAAGGAGAAAAGAATGACACCCGCGGCCGGATCTCTGGTCAATGAGCACGCGCTGCTCGGAACTTGGCAGTTGGTTTCCATCTGCTCTCGCTTCGAGGACACGGGCGAGCTGATCGACATGCACGGTCCCACGCCGCGCGGCTACGCCGTGTTCAGTGCCGATGGCCGGATGATGACCATTATCGCCGGATCCGCTGGAAAGTCCGACCGCGCTGTCACGGCCTATACGGGGCGGTTCGAAGTGACGCCGGATCGGCTCGTGACGCGGATTGACGTCGCTTGGCACCCCGCATGGGAGGGTTCCGAGCAGCATCGCTTCCTGGCCATGCGCGGCGACAAACTGGTAGTGCATACCCCGTTACAGGATCATCCACTGCACCCGGGGCGTATGCACCGTACCGTCGTCACCTGGGTGCGCGAGCGCTGAGGCAATTGACCGGGACGGGAGCATTCTTGCGTACCGAGAAGAGCAGCGTCACATAGGGTGATGCGGGAGCGGGTTGCCGCGATCGGGAAGGCGAGGGACTGCTGCAAAAAGAAAGGTGGAGGGCGTCATGCTAGTGACTAAAGATCTTCACGGAGGTTGGGTAACACTCCACAGGGCAGCACTTTCGTAAGTGGCGCACACAGGTGGGGTCGATTGTTACGCAACTTCGGTGAAGATCAATGGCACGCGGCGTACCGCCCCTGTCGGCGCCGCACCTCGTTTGCCGCTCGGCAGCGCGATACGCATCAGTGCCGCGTTGCCGTCGCGACAGCACCCTCGATGAGCCCCGCTTTCGCGGCACATGCGGGAAGGTGTTATACTGGCTGCCCTGAGCGGTGGTCACCGCAGCGCATTTTTGATCCGCCGTGAGTTCGGCGCTCTCGCCCGGATGCGGTCACGCATCCGGGCGTTGGTGATGAGCCGGGCGTTGGTGATGAGCGCTCAGCGGCGTGGGCCCGCCGGATTGGCGTAGGTGACCCGCAGGTCGTCGCCGCCACCAACCATCCAAGCCTCGCGGCCGCCCGTGAGTGCCACAGTCTCGCCGTAAGTCCAGTGCGGGCTGTCGCCACTATTGCCGCCGAAGGTCGCGCTGCGGCCTTGCTGCTCATAGCGCGCGCCGCCGCCGGCGCCCGCGCTGCTATAGGTGATGGAGCGGTCGTCGCCACCGCCGGCGAGAGTGGCGCCACCGCCGCCGCCGATTACATTGCCGGCCGGGGCGGACAGTGCGACCGACTCCGTAGGAGCCTGCGCCGACGCCAGGGTGGGGGCTGCGACAAGCGCGCCGAGAATGCCGAGGGATGCGAACGTGGTGTTGCGGATCATGGTCTGCCTCCAGCGCGGCTCTGGATTGTCGCGTTTTGAAAATTGAGTTCCCGCCAGGGAAAGCCGCTCGTGCCGCCGTGGCGACCGGGTCAATGTGACCGGTGCGAAGACACTAGGCCGGGATCAAGCCCACCTTCATCGTATGAGTGATATAGGCGACAAAAAAGCTAGGTTGGCAAAGTCGTCTGGCAGGCCTGCCGCTCTAGAGTAATAGCGTAAGCGGCGAGATTGGGGCGGAAGCGGGTGCGTGCCTCGCGTCTCTGATCCAGTCGTTGGCGGAGTTCGTACCGTCGCTCTCGGCTAATGCGGCCTCGCTCAGTCAGTGGGCCGGCGCGACCACGTCGCGGCGGCAGCGACCGGTCTCGTCCCCGCGCGTAGCACGGCGGCTGAGGCGGCCATCTCGCGCCCGGTCGCGCGGCGTTCCTGGAAGCACTGCGGGTCGAAGGGCAGCACGCACTGGAGCCTGCGGACGATGGCCAAGGGCTCTGGTCTGTCGGCCACGACTGTGGGCCGGGCCTGGCGGGCCTTCGGCCTGCAGCCGCACCGGACGGAAACCTTCAAGCTCTCCACTGACCCGCTGTTCGCCGAGAAGGTGCGCGACATCGTCGGCCTCTACCTTGCGCCACCCGACCGCGCCCTGGTGTTGTGCGTAGACGAGAAGAGCCAAGTGCAAGCCCTCGACCGTACCCAGCCGCTGCCGCCGCTGCGGCCGGGCCAGGCGGAGCGCCGCACCCATGACTACGTCCGCCATGGCACGACCAGCCTGTTCGCCGCCTTCGACGTCAAGGCAGGTACGGTGATTGACAAATGCTTTCCTCGGCATCGCGCAGCCGAGTTCCGCAAGTTCCTCGACGAGATCGATGCCCGGGTTCCACCCGATCTCGACATCCACCTCGTGCTCGACAACGCGGGTACCCACAAAACCAAGCTGATCCGGGACTGGCTGGCCAAGCGGTCGCGCTACCATGTCCACTTCACGCCCACCTCGGCCTCCTGGATCAACCAGGTCGAGCGCTGGTTCGGGCTGCTGACCGAGCGCGCGATCCGGCGCGGTGTCCACTGTTCTGTCGATGCTCTCGAGCGTGACATCCAGGCCTTCGTGGACGCCACCAATGCCGACCCGAAGCCCTTCCGCTGGGTCAAGTCGGCCGACGACATCCTCGCCAGCGTCAAGCGCTTCTGCTTGATCCCTGGGCGAAGACACGGCTGAACAGGCTTTGTCACGAACTGCAGAACTGGGACACTAGTCGTGCCCTGCTGCGACACCGCGGTGATGAGCCTGCACCTCGCCGAAACCGTAGCGATGATGCCAGACGTGCATGTCGTGCTGTTGCTTGAACGTCACCCTCATGGCTCTGCTGCTGAAGTGCCTCGCGCCGAACCCAGTCGGACCTGTGTGGCAGTCCATACGCGACAGCTGCCGCTCAAACCTTAAGTCTTTAATGACGCAGAGGCAGGTGGGAGTGAATGGAAATATTGATAGGGTGATATCCAGAGTGAATGGATAGATAGATAGGGTGATGTCCAGATAGGGAATCAACTCGTCTCACCCGGCAGCACGGCATCAGATCTCTGGTGAGAGGGCGGCAGGGTTGTAGCTCATCATGATAGTTGCTGTATGGTTATAACATTTTCATTGAGCGAGATGTGCTGGGGCACATAATGCTGGGCCGGCTGCGAGTCGCACCGGTTGGCTTTTCAGTCGAGACAGCAACATATGAGCTAGAAGCAGCGAAGACCGTCCGCCGACAAGCGACTAGACGGCCCCCACTGAATGATCCCGACGGCCGCGAACCGTCGATGACCGGAGCTGACGCTACGGTTGTGATCATCCAGTACAACTCGACGGAATGCAATCCCGAAAGGGAGTTGGGATTGCATTGCCGATCGGCTGGTGGGTGCCGCGTGCGGATGGCCTCTCGATGCTCGAAGGAGGGGTGCGGCACCGTGTTAGGCAAAGATGCGAATGATCCTGTGACTGAGTTCTCGGACGCTCTCCATGCGGCTGGGCTCCGCCCGCCGGGCCCACTGATCACGGATGGGCAGTGGAGCTACGTTCTAGTCGGGGGCAATCGGCGGGAGCTCCGTTGATGCCCGCGACCAAAATTCAAAGCACAATGGCCAACAATCTAGCCGCTCGCCTGAACCTTCGCGCCCTGCCGGCACGGCGCGAGTGGCGTGGGGATTGTCCGAGCTGTCACTACCGGGCGGCGTTCGTGGTGAAAGAGCGAGACGGGCACGCCTTGTGGTGGTGTGCCTCTTGCCGGGACCGCGACGGCGTGACCGCTGCCGTGTTGCAGGCAATGGGCGGAGTCTTGGCCCCGGATCGCACACACGACGATCGACAGAGCAGGCTTCCACACGACGCAGCGAGGAAGACTGCACTTGCACGGAAACTGTGGGACGCTGGCTTACCTGTGGCCGAGAGTTCCGGCCGAGCCTATTTGCCGAGCCGGGGATTGCCGGACGAAAGGTCGGACGCTCTCCGCTTCCACCCGGAGACACCACATCCGGCTGGCGGGCGCCTCCCAGCGATGCTGGCCGCCATCTGCGACACCCGGACTGGCGAGTTCCGCGCGGTGCACCGCACCTTCCTGCGGCCGGATGGAGCCGGTAAGGCCGCGGTCGACCCAGCGAGGGCGAGCCTCGGGCCTGTGCTTGGGAGCGCGGTTCAGCTCCAGCAGCCGAGCGAGCGCGTTCCCCTTGTAGTCGCGGAGGGCATCGAGACCGCGCTCTCCGCGGCAAAGATGATCGGCGGCGCGGCTTGGTCCGCCGTCTCTGCCAGCAACCTGGCCGAGCTGTCCCTCCCGCCACTACCGGCCTGCCCAGTAGTGGTGATCGCGGCCGATCTTGACCCACCGGGCCTTCGCGCAGCTCACGTCGCTGGGCGGCGGTGGCGCACCGAGGGCCGTTCCGTCCGGATCGCTAAGCCCGACAGGCCGGGGGAGGACTTCAACGACCTGCTTTGTGCCCGCATGACCCGGGAAGGAGGAACTCATGGCTGATGGGTTTACCATCACCGATCTTCCCTCTGATCTGGCTACCGAGAAGCGCCCGCTGCATCGGGAGCTGCTGCCAGCTCCGGCCTTCCCGGTCGAGGCTTTGGGGCCGCTGCGCGACCCAGCTGAGGCGATACAGATGGTGACGCAGGCGCCCATGGCGATCTGCGCCCAGTCGGTGCTCGCCGCTGCGACGCTCGCGGTGCAGCACCACCGCGACGTGGGACTGCCGGGAGGTGGACGGAAGCCTCTGACGGAGCTGTTTTTCACCGTGGCCGAGAGCGGCGAGCGCAAGAGCAGCGTCGACAAGATTGCGCTCGCGCCGGTGAGGAGCATGGAACGTCGCTGGATGGAGACGACCGAGGCTGAAAAGGCACGCCACTCCAACGACCTCGAGGCATGGAAGGCGGCACGCGAGCAGGTGAAGAAGAAGCACAGCGGCAATCGCGCTGCGCTCCGTGAAGCGCTGGACGTCATCGGCCCGGAGCCGAGGTCGCCCCTACATCCAATGCTGACGGTTGAGAACGTCACCCCGGAAGGGATAGAGCGCCACCTCGCCGAGGGCCGCCCATGGTGCGGGCTGTTCAGCGCTGAGGGCGGCGCTGTCATCGGCGGGCATGGGTTCAGCGACGACGCCCGAATGCGCATGGGCGCACTGCTTAACAAGCTCTGGGATGGCGACACGATACGCCGCAGCCGGTCGCAGGGCGGCGCCGTCTTTCTACCGGGGCGCCGGTGCAGCACTCACATCATGATGCAGCCAGCCATCGCCGATAAGCTGTTCGGTGACGCCATGCTTGACAGCATGGGCCTAATGGCACGCGCACTGGTGGTCGCGCCTGAGAGCACGGCGGGCACGCGGTGTTGGCGCGAAACCCCGCCCGAGTGCCGCGCCGTGCTCGACGCGTACGACGGTCGGCTTGAGTACCTACTCTCCCGCCCGCCCGCTACTGCCCCGGGCACGGCGGACGTACTCGACCCTCCCGCGCTTCGCGTGAATGCCGAGGCACAGGAGCTGTGGGTACAATTCTATAACTGGACGGAGGCTGCCATCGGACGGAGCGGCGAATGGCAGCCCACCAAGTCGTTCGGGGCCAAGGCGGCCGAGCATGCTGGCCGGCTGGCGGCGGTCCTGACAGTCTATGGCGAACCGGACGCCATGGAGGTGTCGTCCGAGGCAATGGCTTGCGGGATCGCTCTGGCGCAGCACTACGGCGCCGAGTTGCTCCGGCTGCAGGATGCGGCGACCGTGTCGCCCGATCTTCGCCTCGCCACCAAGTTGCTGTTGTGGTGGCAGGAGCGCCCCGATCCAAGGCTTCACCTCACACGCATTTACCAACGCGGCCCCAATGCACTCGGGGATGCCGCGACGGCGCGTCGGATCGTCGGTATTCTCGAAGACCACGGCTGGGTACGCCGGCTCGACGTGGGGACCGTGGTGGAAGGTGCGGAGCGGCGGGAAGCGTGGGAGCTGACACCGTGACCGTCACAGCTTTCAACCCCTGGGCAGCCCTTGTGAAGCTCCGCAGCGAGCGAGTGAGCGTACCTATTGATCCGGCCTGGGCGATCTTGAGGGCAAGTAGGATCGGCCTAGATGGGCAGCATGAAGCATGTGGACATGCGCAAGCTGCCGGCGGCGGCGCAAGAGGAACGCCGGCGACAGGTGATAGGCC
>JAESGY010000304.1_pt1 | contig 29055 bp, 30 predicted proteins | sample 9269841 | NCBI WGS metagenome assembly JAESGY01 (sample SAMN17022865, study PRJNA683097) | algae metagenome | isolation source: Spirirestis rafaelensis WJT71-NPBG6 and co-occurring heterotrophs from... | place: USA: Pinto Wells, Joshua Tree National Park, Colorado Desert, CA | collected 2006-08-15
CGCTTCGCGAAGCGATAGGAGGCCCGCCATGGGCGAGTATACCGGCCGCATCGAGATCACCCGCCCGCCCGCGGAGGTCTTCACCTTCCTCTCCGATATCCGCAACATGCCCAGCTACCTGCCGACGGTGACGCATGTCGGCCCGCAGGGCCATCACGACGACCATGACGATGTCGCGGTGGAGGGCGAGGCCGAGGGCAAATCGTACCGCAATGACGGCTGGATGAAAGCCGAGCCCGAGTCGCGCCGGATGCGCTGGGGGTCGCACAGCCAGCAGGATTACGAGGGCATGCTGGAGGTAAAGGAGGCCTCCGGCGGCGCTGCGGTCGAGCTCCGGCTCAGCCTCACCCCGAAGCCCGAGGTGGCCGAGCGCCTGCAGCGGGAGCACGGCAATGTCGACCACGGCATGCGCCTGGCGCTGGAGCGCACCCTCGGCAGCATCAAGGCCTGCTGCGAGCAGGGCGGCATGGAGGCCGGGAACCGGGACACGCCGCGCGGCGCGGATGACCTGGCGGATAGCCGCCCCTTCGGCAGCAGCGCGACGTTGAACCCGGATATCTGAGCTACCCAGCCCCTCCCCAGGACCGAGGAGGAGCCGGGCACCAGCGGATTGCGTTCAGGACTGAATGGCAATCCGCCGGTGCCTTTTGCTTTCCGAGCAGCTTCACGCGCCCGGTCGTTCACGGTCTGCCGCGATCTGCTTCAGCGGCGGGATGGCCGCGAGCCAGTTCATGCTGCGGCGCAACATTTCCCCTTGCGTGCGGCTTCCGCTCCGATAGGCTTCGGGCGAAGCCGAGGGAGATCCCGCAGCCCATGTTCCGCCGCAGCCTCGTCGCCGGCGCCGCCGGCGCGCTTGCCCTGCCCCATCTGGCGCGTGCCCAGGCCCTGCCGAAGATCACCATCGGCATGTCCGGTTGGACCGGCTTCGCGCCCCTGACGTTGGCGGAGCAGGCCGGGCTGTTCAAGGCGAACGGCATCGAGGTGGAGACGAAATTCGTCCCGCAGCGGGAGCGCAACCTGGCCCTCGCCTCCGGCGCGCTGAACTGCGTGGTGACGACGGTCGACACCATGATCCTCTGGGCCAGCACCATCCCGCTGGTGCAGGTGCTGGTGCTGGACCGCAGCCATGGCGGGGACGGCATCGGCGTGCGGCCGAACATCCGCAGCTTCGCCGATCTCAAGGGCAAGACCATTGCCGTCGATGGCCCGGGCACCAGCCCCTATTTCATGCTGGCCTACATGCTGCGCGAGAACGGCATGACGGTGCGGGAGGTGCAGACCGCGACCCTCGCCCCGCAGCCCGCGGCGCAGGCCTTCGTCGCCGGCCAGTTCGACGCCTGCGCGACCTATGAGCCCTACCTCTCCCAGGTCCGCGCCATGGGCGCCGACAAGGGCCGCATCCTGGCGACGACGCTCAACCATCCCTGCATCGTCGATACCCTCGCCTTCCAGCCCGCCTTCATCCAGGCGAATCCGGAGGCCGTGCGGCGCGTGGTGAAGTCCTGGTTCGACGCGGTGGAGATGATCCGGCGCGAGCCCGAGAAGAGCCACGAGATCATGGGCAAGCGGGTCAACCAGACCGCCGGGCAGTTCAAGGCGAGCGCCAGCGTCATCGAATGGCTGGATGCGGCGAAGAACAAGGACTATGTCGCGGCCGGCCTGCCGGAATTCCAGCGCAAGGCGCATCTGGTGCAGCGGGAGACGGGGGTGGTGCGGCAGGACGTCGATCTCTCGAAGCTGCTGGACACGCGGTTCATCGCCTGACGCACCGTCCATGCAGCCTTTGAAGCCGGTCTCGTCCGGCGCCCGGATCGTGCTCGGCGCCGGCTTCTTCGCCGCCTTTCTCGGGCTCTGGGCCCTCGTCACCTATGGCGGTCATGTGCCGCTGCTCTTCCTCGCCTCCCCGGGGCGGACGCTGGCGGCCGGCTGGGCGCTGTTGACGGAATTCGGCTTCCTCGGCGATATCGGCATCACTGTCTTCCGCGTGGTCGGCGGCTTCCTGATCGCCGCCATCCTCGCCGTGCCGCTCGGCCTGCTGATGGGCGCCTTCAAGCCGGTGGAGGCCTTCTTCGAGCCCTTCTTCTCCTTCGCCCGCTACCTCCCGGCCTCCGCCTTCATCCCGCTGCTGATCCTCTGGGCGGGCGTGGGGGAGGCGCAGAAGCTCTCCGTCATCTTCATCGGCAGCGTTTTCCAGCTGGTGATCATGGTGGCCGCCATCGCCGGCAGCACGCGGATGGACCTGGTGGAGGCGGCCTATACCCTCGGCTCCCGCCCCCTCTCGATCCTCCGGCGCGTGGTGATCCCGGCCGCGGCGCCGCAGGTGGCGGAGACGCTGCGCCTCGTCCTCGGCTGGGCCTGGACCTATGTGATCGTGGCGGAGCTGATCGGGGCGAGCAGCGGCATCGGCCACATGATCATGGACAGCCAGCGGCTGCTCGACACCGGGCAGATGATCTTCGGCATCGTCGTCATCGGGGTGATCGGGCTGGTCACCGACTTCCTGGTGAAGGCGCTGAACCGCCGCCTCTTCCCCTGGGCGGCGATCTGAGATGTCCGACAAGACCCTGCGGATCGAGGGCGTCACCCGTACCTTCCCCGCGCGCGGCCGCACGCCGCCGACCCTCGCTTTGCAGCCGACCAGCCTCTCGGTCGCGCCCGGCGAGTTCGTCGCCATCCTCGGCCCCTCCGGCTGCGGCAAGTCCACGCTGCTGCGCATCGTCGCCGGGCTCGACACGCCCACCGCCGGCACCGTCAGCCTGGACGGACGCCCCGTCACCGGGCCGGGCCCGGACCGCGGCATGGTCTTCCAGTCCTATACCCTCTTCCCCTGGCTGACGGTGGAGCGGAACATCCGCTACGGGCTCGAGGAACGCGGCCTGCCGGAGGCCGAGCAGCGCGCCATCGCCGCCCGCTTCATCGAACGCGTCGGCCTCCGCGGCTTCGAGAACCACTGGCCGCGCCAGCTCTCGGGCGGCATGCAGCAGCGCTGCGCCCTGGCCCGCGCGCTGGCCAACGACCCGGAGATCCTGCTGCTGGACGAGCCCTTCGGCGCGCTCGACCACCAGACGCGGGAGCTGATGCAGGAGCTGCTGCTGGAGATCTGGCAGCAGGATCGCAAGACGGTGCTCTTCGTCACCCATGACATCGACGAGGCGGTGTTCCTGGCGAATCGCGTCCTGGTCATGTCCGCCCGGCCGGGGCGGATCAAGGCGGAGCTGCCGGTGCCGCTGTCCTATCCGCGGGAGTGGCTGGTGAAGACCACGCCGGAATTCGGCGCGCTCAAGGCCCGGCTGATGGCGGAAATCCGTGAGGAGGTCCGCCTGGCGGCCGCTGGCGCTTAACAATCTGGAAGCGCTTATCCCAGAATGGCATTCCATTCGAAAGGGAATGCCATCATGAGCTTTGCCTCCCGCCTGACCGCGGCCGCCCTGCTGGTCCTCACCCTGGCCGGCTGCGAAGGCCTGAACCGCACCCAGCAGCGCGCGCTGACCGGCGGTGCGCTCGGCGCCGCGGGCGGCGCCGCGCTCGGCGCCATCACCGGCGGGTCGGCCGTGACCGGCGCGCTGCTCGGCGGCGCCGGCGGCGCGGCCGTGGGCGCCCTCACCCGCTGAGCCCCGGGACGTCCTCGCGCCGGCTGCGCCGCGCGGGGACGCTCCATGCCCTGGCTCGAGGCGCGGCGGCGCGCCTCCGGCTGGTTCCGCCGCATCGCCCCCGGCTCCGGCACGGTGTGAACTTCGCCGCCACCGCTCCCCTTGCGCCGGCACCGCTGCTACAGAGATGCGGCGCATGACCCTTCCCATCTCCCCGACCATCCCCCGCGCCGCGCTGGTCACCGGCGGCGCGAAGCGCCTCGGCCGCGCCATCGCGCTCGCCCTGGCCGGGTCCGGCTTCGACATCGCCATCCACTATGCCGGCAGCGCCGCTGAGGCGGAGGAGACGGCCGGGGCCGTGCGCGCCCTGGGCCGCCGCGCCGTGACGCTGCGGGCCGAGCTGGGGCGGGAGGCGGAGGTGCAGGCCCTGCTGCCGTCGGCGGCGGCGGCGCTCGGCCCGCTCGGCGTGCTGGTCAACAATGCCAGCACCTTCGAGCGGGACGAGTGGCACGACGCCACGCGGGAGAGCTGGGACCTGCACCTGGAGCCGAATCTGCGCGCGCCCTTCGTCCTGACGCAGGCCTTCGCCCGCGCCCTGCCCGAGGGTGCGGAAGGCGTCGTCCTCAACATGCTTGATCAACGGGTCTGGTCCTTGACGCCGCATTTCGTCTCCTACTCGGTTTCCAAGGCCGGGCTCTGGGCGCTGACCCAGACCATGGCCCTGGCGCTGGCGCCGCGCATCCGCGTCAACGGCATCGGCCCTGGCCCTGCCCTGCCCAGCCCGCGCCAGACCCAGGCGCAGTTCGACCGCCAAGCGGGCAGCACGCCGCTCCGCCACGGCACCAGCCCGGAGGAGATCGGCCGCGCCGCCCTCGCCATCCTCGCCCTGCCGGCCATGACCGGGCAGATGATCGCCCTGGATGGCGGGCAGCACCTGCAATGGGCGCCCTCCGCCCCGGCCGCGGAGCCCGAGGAGTGACCTTCGCCCCGGATGCCGAGCGGCGGCTCAGGCTGGTCTTTGTGCGCGGCCTGGCGGTGCAGGCCCGGCTCGGCGTGCATCCGCATGAGAAGGCGGCGCCGCAACGCGTGGTCATCAGCATCGAACTGGCGGTGGAGGACGAGGACGCCCCCGCCTCGGTCGGGGTGGATGACATGCGGCGGGTGGTGGATTATGAACGCGTCGTGAAAGCGGCGCGGGCCACCGCCGCCGCCGGCCATACCCTGCTGGTGGAGACGCTGGCGGAGCGGATCGCGGAGGCCGCCCTGTCGGATGCGCGCGTGCTGCGCGCCCGGGTCATGGTCGAGAAGCCGGATGCCTTTCCCGATGCCGCATCGGTGGGCGTGGCGGTTGAGCGCGTCCGGGGTGGATGACGCTTCCCTCACGAAAACTGTCCACTGACCTCGCGAAAATAACAGAACCGAGAGCTTCCGCCTTCAATTGTTACCATTGACCCATGCCCCATCATAGCCATGTGAGGAAACCGTTTTAAATCAGCATCTTAGAAAACTGCTGAATTGTTGTGCAAAGCGATATAAACGGCCTGTGACCGCCATTTTCGGCGCGCTCACGGGCTTTAGTCCACGGGGTTATCCACAGCTTCGGTGGAGAACTGCGGCTTGCCGCGGAAGACCGCCGCGCCCTAATCGAAGCGCATGAGTCAAGTCGATTCCGAAGGCCTCGAACCCCCGGTTGAGGGCCCGGTGATGGAGGGCGTGCGGGTCATCGAGACCGCGCTGGCCACCCTGCCGCTCTCGCCCGGCGTCTACCGTATGCTGGATGCCAAGGGCGATGCCCTCTATGTCGGCAAGGCACGAGCGCTGAAGAAGCGGGTTTATGCCTATACCCAGATCGCCCGCCTGCCCGAGCGCCTGCGCCGCATGGTGCATGAGACCCGCAGCCTGGAGGTGATCACCACCGCCTCCGAGGCCGAGGCGCTGCTGCTCGAGGCCAATCTGATCAAGCGGCTGCGGCCGCGCTACAACATCGTCCTCCGCGACGACAAGTCGTACCCCTGGCTGGTCCTGACCGAGGACCACCCCTATCCGCAGATCACCAAGCATCGCGGGGAGCGCCGCAAGGGCGCGAGCTACTGGGGCCCCTTCGCCTCCGCCTGGGCGGTGAACCAGACCCTGACCGCGCTGCAGCGCGTCTTCCTGCTGCGGTCCTGCCGCGACACAGTCTTCGACAGCCGCGACCGTCCCTGCCTGCTCCACCAGATCCGCCGGTGCTCGGCCCCCTGCGTGGACCGCATCAGCCAGGAGGACTACGCGGACCTCGTCCACCAGGCGAAGCAGTTCCTCTCCGGCGAGACGCCCTCCATCCAGAAGAACCTGGCAAAGGAGATGGAAGAAGCGGCGGAAAAGCTGGAATTCGAGCGCGCGGCGGCGATCCGCGACCGCATCCGCGGCCTGACGCATGTGCAGGGCCGGGACCGGATCAACATGGAGGGCATCGGCGATGCCGATGTGGTGGCGCTGCACCAGGCGGCCGGCCAGACCTGCGTGCAGGTCTTCTTCTTCCGCGGCGGCCGCAACAACGGCAACCGGCCCTATTTCCTGAGCAAGGGCGACCAGGGCGCGGAGGAGGTGATGGGTGCCTTCCTCGCCCAGCTCTATGACGACCTGCCGCCGCCGCCGCTCGTGCTGCTCAGCCACGAGCCGCCGGAGCGCGTCCTGATCGCCGAGGCGCTGACGATCAAGGCGGCTCGCCGCGTCGAACTGCACCGGCCGCAGCGTGGCGACAAGCGCGCCGCCGTCGAGCATGCCGAGACCAATGCCCGGGAAGCGCTGGAGCGCAAGCTGGCCGAAGGCACGGCGCAGGAAGCGCTGCTGCAGGGCGTGGCGCGGGTCTTCGACCTGCCCTCCACGCCCGAGCGCATCGAGGTCTATGACAACAGCCACATCATGGGCACCAACGCCTATGGCGTGATGGTCGCGGCCGGCCCCTCCGGCTTCCTGAAGCAGGCCTACCGCAAGTTCTCCATTCGGTCGGATGTGAAGCCCGGCGACGATTTCGGGATGATGCGGGAGGTCTTCGAGCGCCGCTTCGGCCGTGCCCTGAAGGAGGACCCGGAGCGCGAGAGCGGCACCTGGCCGGACCTGGTGCTGATCGATGGCGGGCTCGGCCAGCTCAACGCGGCGCGGGAGGTCATGGCCGAGATGGGCGTGCATGACGTGCCGCTGGTGGCCGTTGCCAAGGGGCCGGACCGCGATGCCGGGCGCGAGTGGTTCCACCGGACGGGCTACGCGCCGTTCCAGCTGCCGCCGCGCGACCCCGTCCTCTACTACCTCCAGCGGCTGCGGGACGAGGCACACCGCTTCGCCATCACGACGCACCGCGCCGGCCGTTCCAAATCCCTGGTGCGGAGCGAGCTGGACGAGATCCCGGGCGTCGGCACGGCGCTCAAGCGCAAGCTGCTGAACCATTTCGGCAGCGCCCGCGGCGTGCGCAACGCGGCGCTGGAGGATCTGGAGAACGCCCCCGGCATCGGCCCGGCGGTCGCCCGCAAGATCTACGAGCATTTCCATCCCGGCATGACGGATGGGTAGAGCAGATCGCGGGAGGCCGCGAACGCCCCATAGCGCGAGTCCGCTTCGTGATTGATCACCCGCAGCGGATCGCATTCAGACACGAACGCCATCCGCTGTAGCGCGCCCATCCCGCCGCCCTGGCCCGCTACGGGGTGGCGCGCAGGAGGAAGGGCAGCGGCCTGGTCCTGTCCTCGACCGCCTTCACCCCCGGCATCGCCTGCGCCAGCACCATCAGGGCGCGCCGCACCTCCGGCGAGCGGTGGAAGCCGTAGAAGCTGACGATGCCGTCCTGCACCGTCGGGAAGACATGGAAGGTGTCCACCCAGGGCTGCTCCCGCATGGCGGCGATCACCCTCCGCAGCAGGGCCGCATCCGTCGTCTCCTCCGCGGCCGGCGCGGGGGGCGGCGCCAGCACCGCGCGCAGCAGGTCGGCGCGGCTGACGATGCCGACCAGCCGGCCATCCCGCAGCACCGGCACGCGGCGGATCTGGTGCTGCTCCATCAGCCGGGCGATCTCGTCGATGCCGGCCTCCTCGGTCACGGTCACCAGCTCGCGGGTCATCACATCCTCTGCCCGGGCGCCATGCGCCTTGGCGAAGCGATCCGCCAGCTTCCGGGAATCGGCGAAGAGCCCGAGGAACCAGCCAAGCGGGCCACGCTTCTCCTTCGCCAGCCGGCGGATCAGGTCGCCCTCGGTCACCAGCCCCAGCAGCTTTCCCTCCAAATTCGCCACTGGCACGGCGGAGATGCCGCGGCTGGCCAGCAGTTGCGCCAGGCCGGCGACCGGCGTCTCCGGCGGCACCACGACGAGGCTGGTCGTCATCAGGTCACGTGCCTTCACGCTGCCCTCCTGTTCCGCCCGGGACCGGGACGGCCCCGCAGATGTCCCGCAGGATGGGAAAGGCTTTCCCGCACGCCTTGCGGCCACGCAAGCCGGATCGTCCGTTCGGCGGAGGGGCAGCCCGGCAAGCCCCCTGGGCGGCCGCCCGGGGGGGGCTTGCCTCGCCGGCCCGGGCCACCCGAACCCGCCGAGGCGCCTGAAGCTGACAGCTTCGTAATCCCTCTGCCCCTCTTCGAGTTGCGGCGGGCTTGCCCCGCGGCGGGGGCTCCGCCATGACTGCCGGCCGCATGCCGACCGACCTGCCCAACCTGCTGACGCTATCCCGGATCGCCGCCATCCCGCTGCTGGTGGCGCTGGTCGCGCTGCGCGCCCCCTGGGGGGATGTCGCGGCCTGCGTGGTCTTCTCCGCCGCCGCCATCACCGACTATTTCGACGGCAAGATCGCCCGCCAGCGGCAGATCGTCTCCGGCTTCGGCCGCATGCTCGACCCCATCGCGGACAAGCTGCTGGTCGGCGCCGCCCTGATGGTGCTGGCGGGGCATGAGCGGCTGACCGGCTGGACCCTCTACCCCGCCATCATCATCCTGCTGCGGGAGATCCTGGTCTCCGGCCTGCGCGAATACCTGGCGGAGCTGCAGATCGGCCTGCCCGTCTCGCGCCTCGCCAAGTGGAAGACCGGCTTCCAGATGGGCGCGCTCGGCACGCTGCTGGCCGGCGACACGGCGGCCCGCGCCCTGCATCTGTCCTTCCTGCCGGTCTCGCTGATCGGCGAGGCGATGCTCTGGACCGCCGCGGCGCTGACGCTGGTCACCGGGCGGGACTACCTGATTGCCGGCCTTCGCCATGCGGAAACGGATCCGCGTGCAAAGGTGAAGGAGCAGCCCAAGCCCCCTCGGCCGGATCCGCTCGTCCGGCCTTGAGGCCGGCCCCGGGCCATCGCATCTTCCAGACAGGGCCCCGTCCCCGGGGCGACAGGAGTTGGTCATGGGACGAGTCGGCGGAACGGCGGCCAGGACAGTTGTGCTGGGCATCGCGGTGCTGCTGGGCGGCTGCACCGCCTTCAACAACGGAACAGCAGGCGTTGCCGACGGCATGACCCGTGCCGGGAGCCGGATCGGCGCCCCCTGGGGCCAGATGCGCCCCGACACGCCGGAGCAGAGCATCACGGTCGCCCGGATCACCGGCGCGCCGGTGGAGGTCACGGCCGTGACGCCGGAAGCGGGCGATGTCTGGCCGGTGCCGGAAGCGCCGCGCGCCACCCTGGCCAATCCGGATGCGGCCATGCGCGGCATCCCGAACTATCGCCCTGGCGAGCTCGACCGTCCCTCGGGCCCGGCCCCGCGCTCGCAATGGCAGCCGACCGATCCGGCGCCGCTGCCGCCGGGCCTGCGCGGCAGTTCCTCGCCGCCGCCGCAGTCGAACCGCGGGATCGACGTGCCGCAGCCGACCGCCGTCGCCCCGCCGCTGTCGGACCAGAACGCCCCGCCGCCGCGCCGCGCCGATGGGCGGGTGATCACCACCCCCTCCGGCCCCGCCATCACCACCGGCGGCAATGACCGCGTGCAGAGCTTCATCACGCCGGGCGGCGGCACCGGCACCGCCGTGACCGACGGCAACACCACGACGCTGATCGGGCCCGGCGGCCAAGTGCAGACCGTCCCGACGCGGCGCTGAGCGCGGTCATGCGGGTCCTCTATTTCGCCTGGGTCAGGCAACGGGTGGGCATGGCGGAGGAGGAGGTCTCCCCTCCGCCGGAAGTGCAGGACGTGGCCGGGCTGGTCGCCTGGCTCTCCGGCCGCAGCCCCGGCCATGCCGCCGCCTTCGCGCAGGCGAGGCAGATCCGCGCCGCGGTGAACCAGGAATTCGCCAGGCCCGAGGCGCCGGTCCGTGCCGGCGACGAGGTCGCCTTCTTCCCGCCGGTGACGGGCGGCTGACCATGCCGGTATCCCCCACCGTCCGGGTCCAGGAAGCCCCCCTCGATCTGGCCGCCGAGAGCGCCGCCCTCACCGCCGGCCGGGTGGATGTCGGCGGCCTCGCCAGCTTCGTCGGCCTCTGCCGCGCCGATGACGGCCTCTCGGCGCTGGTGCTGGAGCATTATCCCGGCATGACGGAGCGGGCGATCACCCGCATCGCCGAGGAGGCCTGCGCCCGCTGGCCGCTCACCGGCTGCACCGTCATCCACCGCCACGGCAGGCTGGAGCCGGGGGCGCCGATCGTGCTGGTGCTCACCGCCTCCTCCCACCGCGCCGCGGCGCTCGAGAGCTGCGCCTTCCTGATCGACTGGCTGAAGACCGGGGCGCCCTTCTGGAAGCGGGAGGAATTCACCGGCGGCGCCGAGCGCTGGGTGGAGGCGAAGGCGGAGGACGACCTGGCCGCCGCGCGCTGGGGCGGCGCGTCTTGAGCCCTGGCCCGCTCGCGCGGGTCGAGCTGGCCTGCCGCGACCCCCACCGCCAGCGGGAATTCTTCGGCCGCATCCTCGGCCTCTCCCCGGCCGAGCCGGGCAATGCCCTGCGTTTCGACCTGGGCGGCGTGGAGCTGGTGCTGCGGCCGCGCGGCGATGCGCTCTTCGCCTCCGCCCGTGGCGGCGAGGCGGGCACGCTGCTCGCCTTCCCGGTGGCGGATGCCGAGCTGGAGCGCTGGCATCGCCGGATGCTGACCGCCCGGGTCGCGGTGCTGGACGCGCCGGGCCCCGCCGGCGCGCCGCCGCGCCTGCTGCGCGTGGCGGACCCCGAGGGCAATGTCATCGAGCTCTTCGCCGCGGCGTGAGGCCGGGCCTCGCCATCCTCGCCGGCGCGGCGCTGCTGCTCTGGCCGGCGGCGCTGAACGGCTACCCGCTGGTCTTCAGCGATACCGGGGCCTTCCTGACGCAGACCCTCCAGGCCTGGCCGGTCTGGGACAAGCCCTTCATCTACGGGCCGGCGCTGCATGCCTTCCACTGGCGGGTGACGCTCTGGCTGCCCATGGCGGCGCAGGGCCTGGCGCTTTCCTGGCTGCTCTGGCTGGCGCAGCGGGTCCTGGGCGGCGCCATGCCGGGCCGGCACCTGCTGCTCTGCGCCGGGCTGGCGGCGGCGACCGCGGCGCCCTGGTTCGCGGCGCTGCTGATGCCGGACTGGCTGGCGCCGGCGCTGGTGCTGGTGCTGTTCCTGCTGGGCTTCGGCTGGGCGGCGCTGGGCCGGGCGGAACGGGCCGGGCTGGTGCTGCTCGGCAGCCTCGCCTGCGCGGCGCATCTCTCTCACCTGCCGATCGCCGCCGCCCTGGTGCTGCTGGTGGCGGCGCTGCGGCGCGCCTGGCGGCCGGCGCTGCGCTGCGCCCTGCCCTTGCTGGGCGCCCTTCTCCTGCTGCTGGCGACCAATGCCTGGGCGCATGGCCGGCTCGCCCTCTCGCCCTATGGCGCGGTCTTCGCCCTGGCGCGGCTGGTGGCGGATGGTCCGGCGGCGCGCACCATCGCGGCGCGCTGCCCCCCGGCCGAGACTCCCGGGCCGGGCTGGCATCTCTGCCGCTGGGCCGGACGGCTGCCCACGGACAGCGACGATTTCCTCTGGCCTGGCGAGGGGCCGGTCTGGGCCGCACGAACCGATGGCGCCCGGCCGGGCGGGCCGATCTCCCTGGCGCCCGAGGCCGGCGCGATCCTGCGCGAGACCCTGCTGCGGGAGCCGCTTGGTGTGCTGGCGGCGGCGGCCCGCAACACGCTGCGGCAGCTCGGCATGGCGCGGGTCGGCGACACGCTGGGGCCGGAGAACCTGCAAGACTCGGTCGCGCGGCAACTCGCGTTCGGCTTCCCGCCGGCGGAGCAGGCGCGCTTCACCGCTGGCCTGCAGGCGCGCGGCCTACTGCCGGCGGCGGCGGGTGTCTTCCTGGCGCTGCACCCGGCCGCGCTGCTGCTCGGCGCCGCGGGGGCGCTGCTGGCCTGGCGCCGGGCCGCGTTGGCGGGCGATGGGCGCCGGCTCGGCCTCGTGCTCTGCGTGCTGGTCGGGATCACCGCCAATGCGGCGGCGACCGGGGCGCTCTCCGGCCCGCATGACCGCTACCAGGCGCGGATCGCCTGGCTGCTGCCGCTGGCGGCCCTGCTGGCGCTGCCCGGGCGGGCTGCGCTGCGGCCGCTGGCCGGGGCGCGACGCAGGGCCGCTGCCGCCGCGACGGCGGACCGCGCCCAGGTCTGAAGGCCGGGCGATGCCTCCACCCCCGGCCGCGCAGGCCGGTGCCACCGGCCATCCGGCCACAGGCGCGGCTCCGGCGCCCCGCCGCGCGTCCGGGATCATTCCGCCCCGCATGAATGCTGGCGCATTCACGCGGCCTCAGGCGCCGGCGGCGCCTCCGGCGACCATGGCGACGCGGTCGAGGCCGCAGGCCACCGTCGCGGCCTCAGCCGCCGACGGCGGCTGTGCGTCTGGATGGGTGCCGTCCGGGATCAGAGGGCGATCCGGTAGGTCTCCGCCGCCGTGCCGGCGAGGATGCGGCGTTGCGCCGCCTCCGGCAGGCCGGCGATGATCGCCCGCATCCCGTCCATGATCTCGTCATAGGTGGCCAGCAGCCCGTCCACTGGGAAATTGCTGGCGACCATGCAGCGTTCGGCGCCGAAGAGGCGGATCGCCTCCAGCACCACCGGCGCCTGCAACTCCGGTCCGGCGTCCAGCGCCGGCCGGGCACGCAGCAGCCCGAGAGCTTCACGCGGAGATTCGGCGCCTCGGCGAGCCGCGCCATCGCCTCGCGCCAGGCGGCGAGGCCGGCCGCGCTGCGGTCGGCCGGCAGGCCGAGATGGTTGAGGATGATCAGCGTATCGGGGAAGTCGCGCGCGAGTTCCAGCGCATCCGGCAGGTACCACCAGGGCGTCTGCAGCTCGAAATGCAGGCCGCTTTCCGCCAGATGCCGGTAGCCCGCGCGCCAGGCGGGGCAGCGGAGGGAGCCGGGGATGCGGTGCGCCGGATCGTGATCCCCTGCCCGCGCCACGCCCTTCGGCTTGTGCCGCAGGCTGCGGACCAGCGGCATGGCGGCCTGGGCGCGGATCACCTCGGCCGCATCGGCGCGGTCGAGGAAGGCGGCGCTGGCCATGGCATCCGGCAGGCCCTCCCGCGCCGCGACCTCATGCACCCAGCGGGTCTCGCGCAGCGGGTCGGCCGGGTCGTGTTCGGCCTCCATATAGACCGTGGCGATGACCTCCTGCCGCGCCGCGTCGCGCCGGAGATCCGCCGGCAGGTAGTCCCGCCGCAGCGCGTGGTAGTCGCCGTAGCGGCAGGGGATCGGCGGCTCCTCCTGCAGCCAGGGATGCCGGTTCGCCTCCAGATCCCAAATGTGGTGGTGGGCGTCGATGATGGGCAGCATCACGGCGCGGGCCGATCGCCGTAGGGCGAAGCCCGGAGGCGTGAAGCGGCCCGCCGGTCATTCATGGCGCACCACTCCCCCCCCCCGGGGGGGCGAAGCCCCCTGCCGGCCCGGCCAGCAGCTTCGCAGTGATCTCGGGCCCGATGCCACCCCGGTGCCTCAGCGCCATGGCGATGCGCGGGGCGGTCATGCGCGGCTCCGCCCGGTGCGGGCGGCGGGCACACGACGCGGCGGGCGATGCGGCGCATGGACGTCTCCTCGGGCGGTCCGGATCTCCGCCGGGCCTGCCGGGGGAGACTGCCCGGGCTGCGGGCGCTGTCAACCGGGCCGCCGCTCGCCGCCCCACCCCTCGCCGCCCCGCCCCGTCCGGCCCATACTGCCGGCAAGACACCGCGGCGGCAGGCCCGCGGAGGGAGGAAACCGGATGTCCACCAGGGCGCGGCCATGAGCGGGCCGGATCCCGAGACCATGCCCGCGGCCGCCCGGTCGCCGTTTTCCCAGCGCAGCTTCCGTTTCCAGTGGCCCGCCGACCTCGCCGTCTCCTGGGCTTTCGAGATGGAGACGCTGGTGCTCGGCTGGTATGTGCTGACCGAGACGGGATCCGTCCTCTGGCTCACTGCCTTCGCCGCCCTGCAATTCACCGGCACGCTGGTCTCGCCGCTCTTCGGGGTGGCGGGCGACCGGCTGGGGCACCGCACCGTGCTGGCCGCCATGCGCGCCGCCTATCTGCTGCTGGCCGCCTGCCTCGCCGCGCTCGCCCTGACGGGGCGGCTGCACCCGGTGGCGGTCTTCGTCATCGCCGCCCTGGCCGGGCTGGTGCGGCCCTCCGATATCGGGGTGCGCAACGCGCTGATCGGCGCGACCATGCCGCCGGCGCTGCTCGCCAGGGCGATGGGGGTGGCGCGGGTCAGCATGGACTCGGCCCGCATCGTCGGCGCCCTCGCCGGCGCCGGCCTCGTGGCCCTGCTCGGCCTGGGGCCGGCCTATCTCGCGGTAGCCGGGCTCTACCTCGCCAGCCTGCTGCTCACCCTCGGCACGCGGGAGCCGCCGCGGATGGACGGGCCGCGCCTGCCGGCCTCGCTGCTCTCCACCTGGCGGGAGCTGGGGGAGGGCTTCGCCCATGCCCGCGCGACGCCGGCGCTGCTGGCGGCGCTCTGGCTGGCCTTCCTGGCGAATTTCGCCGCCTACCCGCTCTCCGGCGGGCTGCTGCCGCATGTGGCGCGGGATGTCTACGGGCTCGACCGCACCGGGCTCGGCACGCTCGTCGCCTGCTTCGCCGGCGGCGCGCTGCTCGGCTCCCTGCTGCTCAGCCTGCGCGGGGTGGGGGAACGGCCGGCACGGGTGATGCTGCTCGCGGCCGGGGCCTGGTTCGGCCTGCTGCTGGCCTTCGCCCGGGCGGAGACGGCGCCGGCGGGCATGGCGCTGCTGCTGCTGGCCGGCTTCGCCCAGAGCCTCTGCATGGTGCCGATGTCGGTGCTGATCCTGCGCATCACCGCCGCCGCCTTCCGCGGCCGGATGATGGGGCTGCGGATGCTGGCGATCTACGGCATGCCGGTCGGGCTGCTGCTGGCAGGCCCGGGCATCGCGCGACTGGGCTTCGCCGCCACCGCCACGCTCTATGCCGGCTTCGGGCTGCTGGCGACCGCCGCCATCGCCTGGCGCTGGCGGCACGCGATCTGGCGGTAGAGCCCGCCCGGGCAGCGCTATCCGCGCGGCTGCCGGACCTCCCCCGACGCGGGCCGCGGCAGCAGCAGCGCCAGCACCAGGCCGCACAGGGCCGCCGCCAGGGCGAAGGCGGCGCCGAAGCCGGCCAGGAAGGCCTCCGCCGGAGTCGCGCCGCCGGTGCGCGCCGCCGTCTGCCAGGCCTCGAACCAGAGGGTGAGGAGCGACGCCGCGCTGACGACGCCAAGCGTCCGGGTCATCATGGCCAGGCTGCCGGCCACGCCGCGATCCTGCCGCGGCAGGGTGGCGGTGACGATCTCGGTATAGCCCACCTGCACCAGGCCCTGGCCGGCGCCGTGCAGCAGCAGGGAGAGCACGAGCAGCGCCGGCGGGCTGGCCGCCCCCCAAAGCGCGACCAGGCCGAGCCCCGCGCCGCTGAGCGCGACGCCGAGTTGCACCATCCGCCAGGCCGGCACCCGCGCCAGCAGCCAGCCGGCCGGGGCGGCGGCGAGTGCGGTGCCGGCCGGGGAGGCCGCCAGCACCAGCCCAGCCAGCGCCGTCGGCAGCCCGGCAATGCCGGCGAGGTAGTAGGGCACGAAGAGCAGCACGGCGAAGCCGGCCAGGTTCACCAGCGCATTGCCGGCATTCACCCGGGCGAAGCCGGGCCGGCGGAAATGCGCCAGCACGATGACCGGCCGCGGCGCGCTGCGGCTGCGCCTCAGGAAGCCGAGCAGCGCCGCAAGGAACAGTGCCGCCAAGGGCAGGACCGCGATGCCTCCCTGCCCCAGGTGCCGCGCCTGGTTCATCGCCAGCAGCAGGCTGCCGATCAGGAGCGCGAGCAGGACGGCGCCGGGCAGGTCGAAGGGCTCCCGCGCCCCGGCCGGCGGCGGCGCCGGCAGGCCGCGCAGCAGCAGCAGGGCGAGCAGGGCGATGGGGGCGCGGAACCAGAACACCGCCGGCCAGCCCCAGGCCGCCACCAGCACCCCGCCCAGCAAGGGGCCGAGCACCCCGCCGGCGGCGAACATCAGCGCATAGAGCCCGAGCACCCGGCCGCGCTGCGCCTCCGGGAACAGGGCGGTGACCAGGGCCGGGCCGCAGCTGATGACCAGCGCCGCCGCCACGCCCTGCACCACCCGGAAGCCCAGCAGCCATGCATAGCTCGGCGCGGCGGCGCAGAGCAGCAGGGCGACCGCGCTGCCAGCCAGGCCCAGGCGGAAGACCAGCGCATGGCCGAAGATATCGCCCAGCCGGCCGATGCCGAGCATCAGGCTGCCATAGGTCAGAACGTAGCAGACGACGACCCACTGGATCTCCGACAATGCCAGGCCGAAATGCCGGGTGATGGGCGGGAAGGCGATGTTGAGCGCGGTGTCGAGCGGCACGACCAGCGTGCCGAAGCCGACCAGCAGCAGCCGCCACAGCGCGCCGCCCCTCACCTGCCGGCCTGCCGGCGAAACCTTTCATTCCCCATGCCGCCAGTGTGGCGCGCCGGGCGGCCATGCCGGAAGAGGGGCGTGCGGCACATGCCGCGGGCGGTGCGTGAGCGCGGAGCCGTGCCTGACAAACGGCAGCGGGTTGTGGCATGGTCCGGGCATGCCCCGCAGGACCGAAGGCGCGCCGGCCAGGGCGCAGCGCCACCGCCATTATCCGGCCGGACGCGACGCAGAGCATGGGCGGCGCAGGGCCGCACGCCCGGCCGCGACGGTCCGAGGCGACTGCACCGCGCGGCCCTGCCGTGCCGCCACCCGCCGCTGACGCGACATGCGCGACCACTTCGACCTCCTCGTCATCGGCGGCGGCATCAACGGCGCGGGCATCGCGCGCGACGCCCAGGGCCGCGGCGTCTCGACCTGCCTGGTGGAGCGGGGCGATCTCGGCGGCGCCACCTCCTCCGCCTCCTCCAAGCTGATCCATGGCGGATTGCGCTATCTGGAGCAGTATGAGTTCCGCCTGGTGCGGGAGGCGCTGGCGGAACGCGAGGTGCTGCTGCGCATCGCCCCGCACATCGTCTGGCCGATGCGCTTCGTCCTGCCGCACCGGCCGGAGATGCGGCCGCGCTGGATGATCCGCGCCGGGCTCTTCCTCTATGACCATCTGGCGCGGCGCGTCAGCCTGCCGGGGGCGGAGGGCATCGCGCTGCGCCGCCACTCCTATGGCGCGCCGCTGCAGCCCGGCATCACCGACGCCTTCGCCTATTCCGATTGCTGGGTGGAGGACAGCCGGCTGGTTGTCCTCAATGCCCGCGATGCGGCGGCGCGCGGGGCGGCGGTGCTGGTGCGCACCGAATTCCTCGGGGCCGAGCGGGATGCGGAGGGCTGGATCTGCCGGCTGCGCGACGCGGGGGGCGGGGGGCGCCGGGTGCGGGCCCGCGCCCTGGTCAATGCCGCCGGCCCCTGGGTGATGCAGGCCCAGGCCGCTGCCCGGACCGTGGCGAGGGACCGCGTCCGGCTGGTCCGCGGCAGCCACATCGTCCTGCCCGCGCTCTACCAGGGCGAGCAGGCCTATATCCTGCAGAATGATGACCGCCGCGTGGTCTTCGTCATCCCCTATGAGGGGCGCTTCTCGCTCGTCGGCACCACTGACGTCCCGCATGCGGGCGATGCGCGGGAGGCGCGCTGCAGCCCGGAGGAGGCCGCCTATCTCTGCGCCGCGGTCGGGCGGCAATTCCGCCGCGCGCCCGACCCGTCCGAGGCCGTCTGGACCTATTCCGGCGTCCGGCCGCTGCATGACGACGGCGCCGACAACCCCTCCGCGATCACCCGCGACTATGTGCTGAAGACCGATGCGCCACCCGGCACGGCGCCGCTGCTGACCGTCTATGGCGGCAAGATCACCACCTACCGGCGGCTGGCGGAGGACGCGGTGGCGGTGATCGGCGCCGCGCTCGGCCGCGCCGGCACGCCCTGGACCGGGACGGCGCCGCTGCCGGGCGGGGAATTCGGCGGCCGCGACCTGCCGGGCTTCGAGGCGGAGGCGGCGCGCCGGCATCCCTGGCTGCCGCCCGCCATGCTGCGGCGCATGGTGCGGGCCTACGGGTCGGACCTCGACGCGGTGCTGGACGGCGCGACCTCCCTCACCGGCCTGGGCGAGGCCTTCGGCGCCGGCCTCACCGGGCGCGAGCTGGCCTGGCTGGTGGAGCGGGAATGGGCCCGGACGGCGGAGGACGTGCTGTGGCGGCGCTCCAGGCTCGGCCTGCACATGGATGCGGCCGGCCAGGCCAGGCTGCGCGCGGCGCTCGGCGAGGCGGCGGTCACGGCGGCGCGGTAGCTCCGGCCCCCGGAAGCAGCGCGGCGGTTGCAGCCGCCATCGAAGGCGACCTGCCGCGCCCCGCTGCCCCCTTCCCGGCGCGAGGCCGGATCAGCCGCCGCGCAGGACCTCGACGAAGGCCTTGGCCTTCTCGGCAATGGCGGCAGCGGTATCGCCCGGCTTGTAGAGCGAGGAGCCGATGCCGAAGCCGGCCGCGCCCGCTGCGCGCCAGGGCCCGATGGTCTCGGCCGCCATGCCGCCCACGGGCAGCACCGCCGTGCCCTTCGGCAGCACGGCCAGCAGCGCCCGCAGCACGGCGGGCGAAGCGGCCTCGGCCGGGAAGAGCTTCAGCGCATCGGCGCCCGCCGCGAGCAGGGAGAAGGCCTCGGCCGGGGTGAAGAATCCGGGCACCGCCAGCAGCCGGTGGGCCTTCGCCACCCGCACCAGTTCCGGATCGGCATGCGGCGTGACCATCAGCTGGCCGCCGGCCGAGCAGATCTCGCTGACCTGCGCCGCGGTCATCACCGTGCCGGCACCGACCAGCGCCCGGTCGCCGAAGTGATGCGCCAGGCGGCGGATGCTCTCGATCGGCTCGGGCGAGTTCAGCGGCACTTCGAGCACGGCGATGCCGGCCTTCACCAGCGCCTCCCCCACCGGCACCGCTTCCGCCGGCGTCACGCCGCGCAGGATGGCGACCAGCGGGCAGCGGGCGAGCCAATCAGTCAGCGTCAGGGCCATGGGATCGTCTCCGCGATGAGGGCGAGGCCGCGCGCCACGATGTCATCGGCATGGCGCCGGTAGTCGAGACCGTGTTCCGCGAAGGCCAGCGCATAGGCCCGGGCCAGGGTTTCGCTGCCGGCGAGGTGGATGGGCCCCGCCGGCGCGCCCTCCGCCAGCACCGCCTGCACTTCGTGCCCGATCAGCAGGCCGGAGAGGTAGCTGGCCGTATCGGCCGGCGCGAGGTCGCCCATGAGGCCGAGGGCACGGGTGCCGAAGAGGTGGTGGAGCAGCCCACCCGGATCGCGGGCGCGGCGGAGGCCGCGCAGGAAGGTTTCGTCGGATACCGGCCCCGGCTCGGCGAGGCGGCTGAGGATGCTGTGCTGCAGCAGCACGGCGCGCGTCTCTCCGGTGAACTGGGTGGCGAAGCCGGCGATGCGGCCGCCCGCGAGCCGCGCCCATTTGCTGTGCGTGCCAGGCAGGCAGACCAGCGCCTCCGCCCCGCCCAGCTCGGCCAGCAGGCCGATCAGCTTGGTCTCCTCCCCGCGCATCACATCCGGCACGCCACCGGCATCGCGCGCGGTGAGGCCGGGGACGAGGCGGCAGGTGGCGCCCTCGAAGGGCAGCGGCACGACGGCGGCGGCGATCTCCGCCGGGCCGGCGGGACAGGGGAGGTAGGGCGCCTCCTGCCAGCCCTGACGGCTGCCGACCATGCCGCAGAGCAGCACACGGGTCTCGCCCGCCGCCAGCCAGGGGCCGATGGCGGCGCGCAGCGCGTCGGGGAAGCCGCCCGGCGGGACGGAGAGGATCCCGCCCTCGCGTTCCAGGCTGTCGAGGACGGCGCCCTGCGCATCAAGGCGGTAGGCGCGGAAGGAGGTGGTGCCCCAATCGATGCCGATCATCGCGACGATCTGCGCCAATCGCCGGGGGCGTGCAATGCTCGAGGCGGATGCGGCGGCGGAGCCGGACGCTGGACACCTCGCCCGCCACACCCGACACTCCCTGAAATGATCCTGGGAGGCTGCCACGGATGAAACGCCTGCTGCTCGCTGGCATCGCCGCGCTCGCCCTCGCGGCCATCCCTGCGCCCCCTGGCCAGGCGCACCTCCTGCTCTCCGCCAACGACAACAAGGTGGTGCTGGAGAACGGCGTGGTCCGGATCCTGCGGGAGCCGCAGCCGGACACTCTCTCAATCTTCGACCTCTCGGCCAGCCCGCCCGCGCTGCGGGCGGAGATCGCGGTGCCGGCCAGCGTGGTCGGCCCGCCCAATTCCGTCGCCACCACGCCGGATGAGCGCCTCGCGCTCGTCACCGCGAACCAGCGGCCCAACCCAGCGGAGCCCGGCCGACTCGCCCCCGGCAACACCATGGCGGTCATCGACCTCGCCGCCTCGCCGCCGCGGATCGCCGCCACGCTGCCGACCGGCGCGGGCCCCGCCGGCGTCTCCATCAACCGCGCCGGCACCATGGCCCTCGTCGCCAACCGGGCGGAGGGCACGGTCAGCATCTTCCGCATCCACCATGGCCAGGTGACGCCGCATGGCAAGGTGGATATCGGCCCGGTCTCGGCCGAGGTGAGCCATGTCGCCTTCGCCCCGGACGGGCGGCACGCGCTCGTCACCCGCAACGGCGACCACATGCTGAACGTGCTGCAGATCGACGGCGAGCGGGTGGTGAAGCTGGACCGGGAGATCACCACGGGCGTCCGGCCCTATGGCCTCTCGGTCGCGCCCGATGGCCGCTGGGCGGTCGTCGCCAATCTCGGCCGCGGCACCGGCGATGCCGATACGGTCAGCCTGGTGGACCTGACGCGCGAGCCCTATCGCGTGGTGGACACGATCAGCGTCGGCCAGACGCCGGAAGGGGTGACCGCCAGCCCGGACGGGCGGCATGTGGCGGTGACGGTGATGAACGGTTCCAACAAGCCGGCCAGCTCGCCCTTCCACGGCCCCGGGCTGGTGCGCATGCTGCGGGTGGACCAGATGCGCCTGTCCATCGTCTCGGAGGCGCGGGTCGGGGCCTGGGCGCAGGGGGCCGCCTTCGCGCCGGATGGGCGGACCCTCTTCGTCGGCAACATGGTGGAGAAGGACATCTCCGTCCTGCGCGTCGGCGAGGATGGCCGGCTCTCCGAGAACGGGCCGCGCCTCAGGGTCTCGGGCGGCTCAGCCGCACTCGGCATCGTGCAGCGGCCGGGGCGGTAGGCGCCCCTGGGGGGAACCGCCGCATCCCGGCCCCGGGCGCGTGGTCAGTCGTCCGGTTGACCGAAGGCCGCCCCACTCCTTAGCCTGCTAACGGAAACACCATCACGGTCCAGGAAAGGCACATCCTCATGGCCCATCGCGGCTTGCGTTTCGGCATCTTCCTCGCGCCCTTCCACCGGGTCGGGGACAACCCGACGCTGGCGCTCGGCCGCGACATGGAGCTGATCCAGTGGCTGGACCATCTGGGCTATGACGAGGCCTGGATCGGCGAGCACCATTCGGCGGGCTGGGAGATCATCGCCTCCCCCGAGATCTTCATGGGGGCCGCCTTCGAGCGCACCAAGCACATCAGGCTGGGCTCGGGCGTCACCAGCCTGCCCTATCACCACCCCTTCCTGGTCGCGCAGCGCTTCGTGCAGCTCGACCACATGTCCCGCGGCCGCGCCATGCTGGGCTGCGGCCCGGGCGCGCTGGTCTCGGATGCCTACATGATGGGCATCAAGGCCGAGGACCAGCGGCGCATGATGGATGAGAGCCTCGGCGCCATCATGCAGCTTCTCGTTTGCGAGGAGCCGGTCACCATGAAGACCGACTGGTTCGAGCTGAAGGAGGCGCGCCTCCACCTCGCCCCCTACACATATCCGCGCTTCGACATCGCCGTCGCCTCGGCGACCACGCCATCCGGCGTGCTGACCGCGGGCAAGCACGGCGTCGGCCTGCTGTCGCTCGGCGCCGGGCTGCCGGGCGGCAACGCCAAGCTGGCCGAGCACTGGCGCATGGGCGAGCGCGAGGCGGAGAAGCATGGCAAGACCATCCCGCGCGACGGCTGGCGCCTGGTGGTCAACATGCACTGCGCCGAGGAGGATGAGCGCGCCTTCCGCGACGTGAAACATGGTGAGCGGCTGGAGACGCTGTCCTATTTCAGCGAGACGCTGGGCCGCCCGCCGATGCGGAGCGAGGACCCGCTGGGCGACGGGCTGAAGGCGGGCACCACCCTGGTGGGCTCGCCCGACACCATCGCGCGGGGCATCGAGCGGCTGCTGGAATACACCGAGGGCGGCGCCGGCGCGGTGCTGTTCCGCGCCCATGAATGGGCGAACCGGGAGGACACGCTGCGATCCTACGAGCTGTTTGCCCGCTGGGTCATGCCGCGCTTCCAGGGCTCGCTCACCATGCCGCTGCAGAGCCGCGAGTGGTGCAGCGAGAATCGCAGCGGCATCTTCGGCCCCAGCATGAATGCCCTGCGCAAGGCCTTCACCGATGCGGGGCAGGAGGTGCCGGACCATATGCGCATGCGGCTGCATACGGGGAAGGTCGAGCTCTGAGCGCAGCGGCGGGGGGAACGCCCCCCGCCGTGCCCAATCCAGGCCGGAGCCCGGCCTGGACCCGTCAGGGTCAGCGGGCCGGCTGCACAGTCCCGAGGCCGCGGGCCCGCTCCGGCCGCGCCACCACCCGCTGCTCCGGCACCGCATGGGCATGCGCCACGCGCACCCGGCCCGGCGCCGGCAGGGGCGGCAGGCTGCTCGATATCAGCCGCCCGCCCTCCAGCCGCAGCACCCGGTCATGCCAGCGGGCGAGGCCCGGCCGGTGGCCGATCGAGACCAGCGTCGCCCCCGCCATCTCCTGCTCGAAGAGCCGCATGAGGCTCGCCTCCGCCGCCTCGTCCAGCGCCGAGGTCGCCTCGTCCAGCAGCACCCAGCGCGGGCTGTGCAGCAGCAGCCGGGCGAAGCCGAGGCGCTGCTGCTCCCCAAGCGAGAGGGTGCGGTCCCAGCGCCCCACCTCCTCCAGCCGCCCGGCGAGCGCCGGCAGGCCGCAGCGCGTGAGCGCCACCGCGATCGCCGCATCCTCGAACCGCCCGGCCTCCGCCGGGTAGCAGACCGCGGCGCGCAGCGTGCCGAGCGGCAGGTAGGGCCGCTGCGGCAGCAGCATGGTCTCCTCCCGCGCCGGCATGGCGATGCGGCCCTCGCCCCAGGGCCAGAGGCCGGCGGCGGCGCGGAACAGCGTGCTCTTGCCGCAGCCGCTCGCGCCCTGGATCAGCACCCGCTCGCCCGCGCCGATCGTGGCGCTCGCCTGATCCAGCAGGGTGCGGCCGGCGGGGTTGCGCAGCGTGATGCCCTCGAGCACCAGCGCCTCCGCCCCCGTCTCCACGGTGATGCCCCCCTGCCGGCCGAGCGTGGCGGCGTCCTCCAGGCTGTCCTCCAGCGCCACGATCCGCTCGACATGGCTGCGCCAGTCCGCGATCTGCGGCCAGTGCTCCTGCAGCCAGGACAGCGCCTTCACCACCTCGGCGAAGGCCTGGCCGAGTTGGACCAGCACGCCGAGGCCGATGGCGCCGGCGAAGAAGCTCGGGCTGGCCAGCAGCAGCGGCACGGCGGCGGCGACCATGCCGTAGCCGGAGCCGATCCACATCAGGTGCCGCTCGCGCCGCAGCATCCGGTGCATCGCCCCGACCACCTGGCCGAAGGCGCCGTTCAGGCCGCGCGCCTCATCCGCGCCGCCGCCGATCATGGCGATCGTCTCGGCATTCTCGCGCAGGCGCAGAAGGGCGAAGCGGTGATCTGCCTCCGCCTGGTTGCGGGCCATGTGGATGCCGACCAGCGGCCGGCCGATGAGCCAGGTCAGCAGCGTGCCGCAGGCGGCATAGGCCACCGCAAGGCCGACCATGCCGCCCGGCAGCGCCAGCCCACCAACCGAGACCGCCGAGGAGAGGGCCCAGAGCAGCCCGAGGAAGGAGATGAGGTTGAGCACGGCATAGAGCAGGCTGGTGCCGAGTTCGACCGCGATCGCCGTCGCCCAGCGGGTGTTCTCGCTGATGCGCTGGTCCGGGTTGTCGGCCGCGCCGGCCAGCAAGCCCATATGGTAGTTGCGGGCATCGCGCGCCCAGCGCCCCTGCAGGTCCTGCACCAGCCAGCGCCGCCAGGAGAGGGAGAGTATCTGCCGCGCCCAGAGCTGGGCGACCGCGAGCGCCATGGTGAGCAGGGCGAGGACCGGGAAGAGCCAGGCCTGCACGGCCATGACCGCCTGGTCGCGCTTCTCCAGGGACGAGAAGAAGTCGCCGTGCCAGGCATTGACCCGGAGCGCGGTGCCGATCTGCGCCAGCGTCAGCACCAGCACCAGGGCGGTGAGGCCCCAGGCGAGGCGCCGCTCCTCGGAGCCATACCAGCCACGGGCCATGCGGAGCGTGCGGCGGAGGGCGCCTTGCCGGGGCTTCGGGGGTGGGCTCTGCGGGGAGCGGTCCGGTTGGTCGCTGGCCAAATTCGACACTCTCCAAACGGTTGCCCTGGAATGGGAGGCAGTATACACATCTAAGTGAGGCCGCAACGCAAATGCGGCTGAAATGAGGCAGCAGCAAGGCAAGTGTGGCAATCCTGCCAGGCGCTTCTGGCAGCAGCAGCAGCGGTCAGGCTGTGTCGGTGGTCACGCGGCGCTGCGGTTGCGCTTCGAGGGAGAGGCTCGGGCGGCGCTCCTGCCATCATGGCCATGCCTGGCACGGCATTTCCCAGCCCGGCCGGCGGCACGGAGGGCGGGAGGGCATTGCGGCTCCCCTCCCGCAGCCGGCCTCAATCCGCGAGTTCGGGGATCACCCAGAGCGGCGTCTCGCCCCGCGCCACGCGCTGGCAGTTATCGAAGGCATTGCGGAAGCGGGCCTGCTGGTTGTCCCAGGTGGGTCCGGCGAAATGCGGCGTCAGCACCACATTGGGCAGGCGGAAGAGCGGGTTGTCCGCCGCCGGCGGCTCCTGGTCGAAGACATCGAGGCCGGCCCCGGCAATCGTGCCATCCGCCAGCGCCGCGACCAGCGCGGGCTCCTCCACAACCGGGCCGCGGCAGGTGTTGATGAGATAGGCGGTCGGCTTCATCTGCGCGAGCTCGGCCGCCCCGATCATGTGGCGGGAGGCGGGCGTCAGCGGCACATGCAGAGAGACGATGTCGGAGCTGCGCAGGATCTCGCCCAGCAGGCGGAAGCGGACGGAGAGCGCATCCTCCTCGGCCTCCGAGATTCGGCGGATGTCGTAATACTGCACCCGCATGCCGAAGGCATTGGCCATCCGCGCCACCTTCTTCCCGATGGCGCCGAGACCGACGATGCCGAGCGTCTTGTCGCGCAGCTCATACAGCTTGGTCCCCGCCAGGTCGTTGCCGCGCCAGCGGCCGGCGGCAACGCTCGCATGCTGCCAGACCAGGCGGCGGCAGGTGGCGAGCATGAGCATGATCGCGTGCTCCGACACCGCCGTGGAATTTGCGCCGCCATTGTTGCAGACGGGAATGCCCGCCGCCCGCGCCGAGGCGATATCCACCGTGTCGTAGCCAGCCGAGAGCAGCTGGTAGAGCTTCAGCCCCGGCGCGGCGCGGTAGAATTCGGCATCGATGGCGCGGTTGCCGAAGCCGACCAGGAAATCCGCCTTGGGTGCCGCCGCGCGGAATTCCGGGCTGCCGAGCGGCGCGACGACCAGCTCCATGCCACGGGGCGCGAGCTCGCGCGCGATCTCCATCGCGGAAAGCGGGTTGTCCATCATCAGGATGCGGGGTGCCATGCTCATTTCCTCCGGTGTTGTGCCGCGATGCTGCGGGAAGCGCCGGGGCCGTCAAGACCGGCGCCGGTTGGCCGGGGCTTCCCCCGCGCGGCGCGGCGGGCTACCGCTGGCCCGCACAGCCGCCACGGAGGCCGCCATGCGCACAGCCGAATCCCCCGCCGAAGCCGGGCTGACGGTGCTCTCCACCCTCGGCGTCATGGAAGCGCTGCGGGCGCTGGCACCGCGCTTCGAACAGGAGGCCGGGCTGCGCATCGCGGCCGATTTCGCCCCGACCCAGAGCCTACTCGGCCGCATGGCGGCAGGCGAGACGGCGGATCTCGCCATCCTCACCGAGACGGCGATCGAGGCGCAGATGGCGCGCGGCCTGCTGCTGCCCGGCAGCCGCGTGGATCTGGCGCGCTCCTTCGTCGGGATCGCGGTCCGCGCGGGCGCGCCGCGGCCGGATATCGGCTCGGCCGCCGCCGTCACCCGGACGCTGCTGGCTGCGAGATCGATCGCCTATTCGCGGGCCGGCGCCAGCGGCATCTTCTTCGCCGACCTCATCCGCCGCCTCGGCATCGAGGCGGCGGTGAATGCCAAGGCGATCATCATCCCGGAAGGCCTTACCGGCGCGCTCGTCGCCCGCGGGGAGGCGGAGCTGGCGGTGCAGCAGGTGAGCGAGCTGATGGCGGTGCCCGGAATCGACATCCTCGGCCGGCTGCCGACCGAGATCGCCGGCATCACCACCTTCTCGGGCGGCGTCTTCGCCGGCGCGCGGCAGGCGGAGGCGGCGCGGGCGCTGCTGGCCTTCCTCGCCGCCCCGGCCCATCGCGCGATCTTCGCGGAAGGCGGGCTGGAGCCGGCCTTCTGATACCAACGGCGCCGATCATCGACCCCTGCAGCACGGGCGCCAGCCTGCGCCGAGGCCGCAGCCGGGCCGTTGACATGAATCGGCCCGCGCTCAGAATTCCAGCAGGTTGTCCCGGAACTGCGCATGCGCATAGGCGTGGCGCGCGAGGCCCCGGCGCTGCAGCGCCGGCACCAGCCCGTCCGCCACCTCGGCGATGGTGCGGCGGCTGACATCGGACATGGAGATCAGGAAGCCGTCGCCGCCCACCTCCTCCATGGCCTCCGCCATCTGCCCGGCCACCGCATCCGGCGTCCCCACCAGCTCGATGGAGCCGCTGCTGCCGCGATAGGCCAGCAGTGCCTCCCGCAGCGGCTTCCTGCCAGCCACGCGCCTGAAGTCGTCCAGCGATTGCTGATGGCCATTGGTGCGCAGGTCCAGCGTATCGACCGGCGCATCCAGGTCGTATTTCGTGAAATCGATATTGGTGATCTTGCCGAAGAAGGCGAGCAGCTGCGGCACCTGCGCCTCCACCCGCTGCTTGCGCGCCGCCAGCCGCGCCTGTGCTTCCTCCATGGTCTCGCCCAGGCAGGGATTCACCAGGTAGAGCAGCTTCACATGGTCCGGGTTGCGGCCCGCCGCCGCGGCGCGGGCGCGAACATCCTCGCGACAGGCCTTCATCGCCGCCGTGCCCTTCATGCTGGCCACGATGGTATCGGCATGCTGCGCGGCGAATTGCCGCCCGCGCGGGCTGCCGCCGGCCTGGGCGATCACCGGCCTGCCCTGCGGGCAGGGGCCGGAGTTGAGCGGCCCATGGGTGCGGTACCAGCGCCCCTCGAAATCCACCGCATGCACCCTGGTGTGGTCTACCAGCACGCCGCTCGCCTCATCCGCGACGATCGCCCCCGGCTCCCAGGAATCCCAGAGGCCGTTCACCACCTGCATGTACTCATCCGCCATGTCGTAGCGCAGGTCGTGCTCCGGCAGGCGATCGAGCCCGTAATTGCGCGCCGCCACGTCGGAACTGCCGGTCACCATGTTCCAGCCGATGCGGCCCGCGCTGACCTGGTCGAGCGAGGCCATCATCCGCGCCAGCAGATAAGGCGGGTGGGTGAAGGTGGCGAAGGTCGGCACGATGCCGATGCGCGTCGTCGCGGCCGCCATCAGTGTCGCTGTGATGGCCGGGTCCTGCCGTGGCACGGCGATGCCGTGCTTCAGATAGACCTCGGTGGAGCCGCCGAAGCTCTCGCCCACATAGGAGCTGTCCTCGATCAGGATGTAGTCGAAGCAGGCGCGCTCCAGCGACCGGGCCATGTCGCAGAAAAGGTCCGGCACCCTCCAGTCGCGGCCGATGGCGCCGGTCCAGGGCTCCGCCCAGGCCTGGACGGAGGAGCCCTGCAGGAACCAGCCGAGGTGGAAGGGTTTCATCGTTCCGCTCCGCGCATCCAGGGCCTGGCGCGGAGGCTAGCATGCGACATGCCAGAATGGGGTCCCAGCCGGCCCGGCCGGCGCCGCGGGCGGCGTCGCCCTTGCACGCCGCCATCATGTGCTCCGGGCAGGCGCCTGCTGCGCGGCATCCGGCCAGAAGCGCACCCCGGCCCGCGCCAGCCCGCCGCCGAGGCCGATCGCCGTGCCATCCGCCCGCCAGCAGGCCGCCCCCTCCAGCAGCCCGTCCGGGTGGAAGCCGATGGCGCACATCCCGCCCGCCACATGCGGCAGTGCGACGACATCATGGCCGAGCGCGAGCAGCCCGTCCCGCGTCGCCGCGGCGAGGCCCGCCTCCACCTCCAGCGGGCCCTGCGCTCCCGGGCCCTGGGTCCAGAGGCGTGGCGCCTCCACCGCCTCCTGCAGGCTCATCCCGTGGTCGAGGATGTTGATCAGCGCCTGCATGGCGGAGCCGAAGATGCGCAAGCCCCCGGGCAGGCCGAGCGCGATGATGGGCCTGCCGTCCCGCAGCGCGATCAGCGGCGCCTGGCTCGTGGTGATGCGCTTGCCCGGCGTGATGGAGAGCGCATGGCCCGGCCGCGGGTCGAACAGCGCCATGTAGTTGTTCGGGATCAGCCCGAGTTCGGGGACCAGGAAGCGGGCGCCGAACAGGCTGTTGATGGTGTGCGTGGCGCAGAGGATGTGCCCCTCCCCATCGGCCACCGTCAGATGGGTGGTGTTGGGGCTTTCCCCGGCCGCCGGCACGCCCGCCTGCCAGGCCCGCGCGCGGCCGCGGTCGATCAGGGCGCGGCGCTCCTGCGCATAGGAGGTCGACAGCAGCCGGGCGACCGGGACATCGACGAAATCCGGATCGGCGGTCGCGGCGGCGCGGTCGGCGAAGGCGATCTTCAGCGCCTCGGCGATCAGGTGGCAGCTCTCCGGCGTGCCGTAGCCGAGCGTCCGCAGGTCGAAGCCCTCCAGGATGTTCAGCATCTGGAGGACATGCACGCCGCCCGAGGAAGGCGGCGGCGGCCCGACCACAGGGCTATCGCATTTGATCCTCTAAGGCCGAGTTTGCGTCGAACGAAGCCGTCTCGGCGGCCCAAACTCGACCACAAGGGCCGAAAACCGAGCCTTCGACCGCGGTTGAGGACCCGGAAATTCCA
>JAESGY010000305.1_pt1 | contig 28944 bp, 23 predicted proteins | sample 9269841 | NCBI WGS metagenome assembly JAESGY01 (sample SAMN17022865, study PRJNA683097) | algae metagenome | isolation source: Spirirestis rafaelensis WJT71-NPBG6 and co-occurring heterotrophs from... | place: USA: Pinto Wells, Joshua Tree National Park, Colorado Desert, CA | collected 2006-08-15
GGGGCGAGCTGCGCCCGCTCGATGTGAAGGCCGGCGACCGCATCCTGTTCGGCAAGTGGTCGGGCACCGAGGTACGGCTTAATGGTGAGGAGCTCCTGATCATGAAGGAGTCCGACATCATGGGGGTCCTTGAAGGCGCCGCCGCGGCGAAGAGGGCCGCCTAATCCAGCCAGCCCCAAAACAACAACCAGGAGGAAATCAGACATGGCAGCGAAAGACGTTAAGTTTGGCGCGAATGCGCGGGAGCGCATGATTCGCGGCGTCGACATCCTGGCCGATGCGGTCAAGGTGACGCTGGGCCCGAAGGGCCGCAACGTCGTGCTCGACAAGAGCTTCGGCGCGCCGCGGATCACCAAGGACGGCGTGACCGTCGCCAAGGAGATCGAGCTCTCGGACAAGTTCGAGAATATGGGCGCGCAGATGGTGCGCGAGGTGGCCAGCAAGACCAGCGACATCGCTGGCGACGGTACCACCACTGCGACTGTTCTCGCCCAGGCCATCGTTCGCGAGGGCGCGAAGGCTGTGGCCGCCGGCATGAACCCGATGGACCTGAAGCGCGGCATCGACAAGGCCGTGGCCCAGATCGTCTCGGAGCTCGAGGCGAAGACCAAGAAGATTTCCACCTCCGCCGAGGTCGCTCAGGTCGGGACCCTATCGGCCAATGGTGACAGCGAAGTCGGCGAGATGCTCGCCAAAGCTATGGAGAAGGTCGGCAACGAGGGCGTGATTACGGTTGAGGAAGCCAAGAGCATCCAGACCGAGCTCGATGTGGTCGAGGGCATGCAGTTCGACCGCGGCTATGTCTCCCCGTATTTCATCACCAATGCGGAGAAGATGACCGCCGAACATGAAGACGCCCATATCCTGATCTTCGAGAAGAAGCTGTCGCAGCTCCAGCCGATGCTACCGCTGCTAGAGAAGGTGGTGCAGTCCGGCCGTCCGCTGGTGATCATCGCCGAGGATGTCGAGGGCGAGGCGCTGGCCACCCTGGTGGTCAACAAGCTCCGCGGTGGTCTGAAGGTCGCCGCCGTGAAGGCTCCGGGCTTCGGTGACCGCCGCAAGGCGATGCTCGAGGACATCGCGATCCTGACCGGTGGTCAGGTGATCAGCGAGGATCTCGGCATCAAGCTCGAGAACGTCACGCCGGACATGCTCGGCCGCGCCACGCGGGTTCTGGTGGAGAAGGAGAACACCACCATTGTCGGCGGCGCGGGCAGCCAGGAGGACATCAAAGGGCGGATTGCCCAGATCAAGGCACAGATCGAGGAGACCACCTCGGACTACGACCGCGAGAAGCTGCAGGAGCGGCTGGCGAAGCTGGCTGGCGGGGTGGCGGTGATCCGCGTCGGCGGCTCGACCGAGGTCGAGGTGAAAGAGCGCAAGGACCGGGTGACTGATGCGATGCACGCGACCCGCGCCGCGGTGCAGGAAGGCATTGTGCCGGGCGGCGGCGTGGCGCTGCTACGCGCCTCGGAGAACCTGTCCTCGTTGAAGGGCGTTAACAACGACGAGCAGGTCGGCATCGAGATCGTCCGCAAGGCCATCCAGGCGCCAGCGAAGCAGATTGCCGAGAACGCCGGCAAGGACGGCGCGGTTGTTGCTGGCGAGGTGCTGCGCAAGTCCGACTACGCCTTCGGCTACGATGCCCAGAAGGACGAGTACAAGGACCTCGTCTCCGCCGGCATCATCGACCCGACCAAGGTCGTGCGCACAGCGCTGCAGGACGCGGCTTCGGTCGCGGCCCTGCTGATCACCACCGAGGCAATGGTGGCCGAGCGTCCGGAGAAGAAGGCTCCGGTCGGCGGTCCTCCGGGCGGCGGTATGGGAAGTATGGGTGATATGGACTTCTGATCCTCGCCAGAGCACCCAAAACACCTGGGCGGGCCTCGCAGCCCGCCCCACTCGCTTGCGGACCGGGGAGCACCGGGCCTCGGGGTAGCGGCTGGAACACAACCCGACGAACCGCACCGAGCCGGATCACTGTTGGAAGGCCTTGGGAGCGGCGAGGCCGCTTCCGTGCCCAGCTTCGTCTGGCAGGCGGTAGACGCGCTGAATGAAGAGCCGGTGCTCCGTCCGAAGATTGTGCATTTTCAATACGGTAAAGCTTGAGGGTTAAATCGGCCTACCCTCAAGGTCTGGAGACACGGCGGCTCTCCGGAGAGGAGAACGGCCCCTTGTTCCGGCCGTGTACCCTCAAGGTCCAAGCGCAAAGTCGCACGGAACCTGGGCCTCTCAGCGCCGGTCACCAATGCGGAGAATGTTTGGAAAAGGACCGACTGGAGCGGGCGAAGGAACTCAAACCCTCGACCCCAACCTTGGCAAGGTTGTGCTCCGCACACATTTCGGACGAACGGCCAGCTTCTGCGATCCAGATCGCTACCCAAGCCGGAGCTACGCATTTGAAGCGCCGACGGGCGCGAGGTGATCTATGCCATGAAGGTTTTGCACTTGGACGGCATAGGCCGGCGGCAGCAGGTCCACGATGCCAAGGGTGGTCAGCTGACCAATTGACGGTACCGACCGAAGCACCATCCCAATGCTGAAGCCCCAATGAAGCCCCGGCGAGAACTTGACCTGTGGAGAACCCTGCTAAATGGTGGTGGGCGCACAAGGATTCGAACCTTGGACCCGCTGATTAAGAGTCAGCTGCTCTACCAACTGAGCTATGCGCCCCCAGGCTGCGGTGGTGCACCGCGTCCGGGAGGCGGGTTTTAGCGCCCGCAGTCGCTTTGTCCACCCCCTAATTTCCGCCCTGGCCTTGAGAGCGCCGCCGTTCCGCCCGAGACTGCCCGGGAAGCCCGGCCAGCGGATCGCTTGTTCAGCCTGATGAGGTGTGGAGGAGGCGTGGGGCCTCCTTGACCATGGGCGACACCGGCTCCGCCCCTCCTTGGCCGCCGCGGTATCGGAAGCGGGCGAAGGAGGGTGGGGCATACTGGTGACGAAGCCCTGGCTGGCGATATGTCCCTGGACGAGATGGAGAACCACATGATGGCCGGCGGACCCTGCATCATCGCGGAGCGGGCAGCGGAGGCAATCCGCCGCCCGCAGCCTTTCCACCCTCTGCTGCGGTTCCGGGCGGGCGAACCCTCCGCCATGCCGGCGCGATGCAGCGTCGATCGTTTGGCCCAGGCGCTGCGGCCGGTGCCGGAGCGTATCGGCATGCCGACGGTGGCCATGGCATGAACGCGATCCCGGACTTCCCCTGGCTTCGCTTCCCGCAGCCCTCGCGGGAGAGCCTGGCGGCCGACTACGCCGCGGTTATTGCACGGCTGGATGCGGGCGACCTCGCCGGCGCGCTCGCCGACTGGGACCGGCACCGGCGCGACTATGCCAGCTGGTCCGCCCTCGTCCATCTGCGCTTCTCGCAGGACACAATGGACGAGGCGGCGAAGGCGGCCCGCGAATATGCCGATGCGCTGGCGCCGGTCGCGACCGACCACGAGACCGCGCTGAAGCGCCGGCTGCTCGCCTGGCCGGACCGCGCCGCGCTGGAGGCGGCCGCAGGCGGCTTCGCCCTGCGGCTCTGGGAGACGGACGTCACCACCTTCGAGCCGGCGATCGCCGCCGACCTGGAGGAGGAATCCCGCCTCGGTGCCCGCTACACCGCGCTGCTTGCCGCCGCGAAACTGCAGATCAGGGGCGAGGAGGTGAATCTCGCGGGCCTCGCCCCCTATGCCGAAGACCCGGACCGTGCGACGCGTCACGAGGCCGAGGCGCAGCGCTGGGCCTTCTTCGAGGCAAACGGCGCCGAGCTCGACTCGATCTATGACGCGCTGGTCCTGCTGCGCCACGGCATGGCGCGCAAGCTGGGCTATGAGAATTACATCCCGCTCGGCTACCGCCGCATGCGACGGACCGATTACGATGCCGCCGATGTGGCGCGGTACCGCGAGGCGGTGGCGACGCATGTGGTGCCGCTGGTGGCGAAGCTGCTGGAGCGGCGCCGCCAGGCCCAGGGCTGGGACCGGCTACGATTCTGGGACGAGGCGCTGGTCGACCCCCTCGGCAACCCGAAGCCGATCGGCGACCACGACACGCTCTGCGCCCAGGCGCGCACCATGTTCGACCGGATGGATCCGCGCCTTGGGGACTTCTGGCGGCTGCTGGAGGCGGGCGGCTACACCGATCTGAAGAACCGCCCGGGCAAGGCGGGTGGCGGCTTCTGCACCAGCTTCCCGAGCGTGGGCGTGCCCTTCATCTTCGCCAATTTCAACGGCACGCATCACGATATCGGCGTCTTCACGCATGAGATGGGGCACGCCTTCCAGAACTGGGAAAGCCGTGGCCTGCCGGGCATCGACTATCTCTGGCCGACCATGGAGGCGGCAGAGATCCACTCCATGTCGCTGGAATTCCTGACCCACCCGCATATGGGCCTGCTGGTCGGGGAAGATGCCGCCGAGCGCTTCCGGCGGATGCACCTGGAGACCTCGCTGGCCTTCCTGCCCTATGGCGTCTGCGTGGACCACTTCCAGCACGAGGTCTATGCGAAGCCGGAGGCGACAGCGGAAGAGCGCCACGCCATCTGGCAGCGGCTGGAACGGCTCTACATGCCCTGGACCGATTACGGCGACTTGTCCTGGCCCGCCAAGGGCGGGCGCTGGCAGGCCAAGGCGCATATCTATCGCTCGCCTTTCTACTACATCGACTACACCCTCGCGCTGTGCTGCGCCCTGCAGTTCTGGGTGCGGGCGCGGCGCGACCCGGCGGGGGCGCTGTCCGACTATGTCGCGCTCTGCGGTCGCGGCGGCTCGGCGCCCTTTACGGGCCTGGTCGCCTCGGCCGGGCTTGCTTCTCCCTTCGCGCCAGGCGCGCTGGCCAGCGTGGTGCGGGAAGCGGAGCGGGTGCTGCTGGGCTGAGGCCCAGTGATTGCGAAGCGGAACCGGCCACGGCCCTGTGCCCCGCGCGGTCGCCCCGTCGGCGGCGTGCCATGGTGGTCCGTACCCGCTTGCGGCCGGCACAGGCCAGCACCCCTGATGCCCTAGGGGGGGCGCAACATGCATGGCCTTGTGATCGATCCCGATACGCCGCCCGGCCTCCCGCGGCGTTGGTACAGGACAGGAATGGCGGTGCTGCGGCTCACGCAGCCCCCGGAGGAGGCAAGGCCGTGAGGCCGCGAATCATATATCGATCTTGCTATGTCCTGCTGTTGGCGCTTGGTCTCGGCGCCTGTGCCGAACCGGCGGGAGGCTCCCGCTGGGGTGGCCCGGGCTACCACCCCGGCTATTACGGCAGGTCCTATGACTACCCGGGCTACTCCCGTGGACCCTATGGCTATCCGGGTCCTTATGGCGGCCCTGGCCGTTACCGAGGCTACTATGCGGATCGCTATGGTGGCCCGCCACAAGGGGGCTGGGCACACCGGCCGGAGCGGCGGCCGGCGCCGAGGATCGAGCACTGGTCGCAGGACCGGCTGCGCCAGCATTGGGGTGAGATGCTGCGGCGCAGCTGTCCCACGCCAGGCGCCGGCTGCTGACCGCACCTTCCGCAGATGGTCGCCGCGCCTTCAGCGACGGCAAAAAGAAAGGCCCGGAACCGCTGGGGTGCCGGGCCTGAGTCAACAGGGAGGCTTCACGTCTGGGAGACGAAGGGGTTCGGGGCAGGCCCCGAGTTACCCTGTTCCGGCGAAACCGCCGGGACACCCACAGCCTACGCCCCTCTTTGCCATGCTGGTTTGGTCAAACCTGCCAGCACCCATGCGCCGGTTGCATATCAATGGGAGCCGGTCAGTTCCGCCACCAGAAAGTCACGGAAGACCGAGACCCGCTTGGAGTGCCGCATCTCCTCCGGATAGACGAAATAGGCGTCCAGCCGCGGCGCCTTGAGCTCCGGCAGCACCTGCAGCAACCCATCCAGCTCCGGCCCCATGTAGTCGGGCAGGGCCGCCAGCCCCAGCCCGCTCTGCACCGCCCTCAGCATGCCGGTGAGGCTGTTCACCTCGACGGCCGCGCGGCGCGGCGCGCCAGGGCGCCGGCCGGCCTCGCTCAGCCAGTTCACCTCATCGATCGGTGGCCGGTGGTCGCCCCAGACGATCAGCCGGTGCGCGTCCAGATCCTCCGCCCGCTGCGGGATGCCGGCCGTCTTCAGATAGGCGGGCGCGCCGACGACCCGCCAGCCGAAGCCGGCCAGGTGCCGCTGGATCAGGTCCGGCTGCCGGGGCGGGTGCATGCGGATGGCGACATCGGCCTCCCGCATCGCCAAATCGAGGTCGCTGTCATCCAGCAGCAGCGTGACGCTGACATCCGGGTAGAGAGCGAGGAAGCGCGAGAGGCGCGGGGCCAGCCAGGTGCTGCCGAAGCCGGTGGTGCTGGTCACCTTCAGGCGCCCAGCGGGCCGCTCCCGGCTCTCGGTCAGCAGCGCCTCGGTCATGGCCAGCTTGGCGAAGACCTCCCGCACCGTGCGGTTCAGCGTCTCGCCCGGCTCGGTCAGGATCAGGCCACGGGCATGCCGGTGGAAGAGCGGCACCTGCAGCGCCTCCTCCAGCGCCTGGATCTGGCGGGAAACGGCGGACTGGCTGAGGTTCAGCGTCTCCCCCGCATGGGTGAAGGAGCCGGCCTCGGCGACCGCGTGGAAGACCCGCAGCTTGTCCCAGTCGAGCGGCATCGGCGGGTCAGGTCCAGGCTTCGACGGCGGGGGCCTCGGCCGGCATATGGGCCAGCCATTTCTCCGCCTCCAGCGCCGCCATGCAGCCGGTGCCGGCCGCAGTGACCGCCTGGCGGTAGATCCTGTCCTGCACATCACCGGCGGCGAAGACGCCTGGGATCGTCGTGCGGGTGCTGCCCGACTCGGTCACGATGTAGCCCTCCGCGTCCATCCCGATCTGGCCCCGGAACAGCGCCGTCGCGGGGTCATGGCCGATCGCGACGAAGACGCCGTCGAAGGGCAGTTCCATGGTCTCGCCGGACTTCACGTTGCGGGCGCGGACGGCGCGGAGCGCGCGGAATTTGCCCTCGGTCGCCAGCATCTCCTCGGCCACCGTGTCCCAGAGGATGGTCACGTTCGGCTTGGCGAAGAGCCGCTCCTGCAGGATGCGCTCCGCCCGGAAGCCGTCGCGACGGTGGATGACGGTGACGGTCCTGGCGAGGTTGGAGAGGTAGAGCGCCTCCTCCACCGCGGTGTTGCCGCCGCCGATGACGGCCACGTCCTTGCCCCGGAAGAAGAATCCATCGCAGGTGGCGCAGGCCGAGACGCCGAAGCCGCCCAACTCCTTCTCGCCCGGCACGCCGAGCCAGCGGGCCTGGGCGCCGGTCGCGATGATCAGGCTGTCCGCCAGGTAGGTGTCGCCCGAATCGCCCTCCGCCCGCACCGGCTTCGCGGCCAAGTCGATCCGCGTCACCACGTCATGGATGATCTCCGCGCCGCAATGCCCGGCCTGGGCCCTGAACTGGTCCATCAGCCAGGGACCCTGAATTGGCTCGGCGAAGCCCGGATAGTTCTCGACATCGGTGGTGATGGTGAGCTGCCCGCCCGGCTGCATGCCGGCGACCACGAGCGGCCTGAGGCCGGCGCGGGCGGCATAGATCGCCGCGGTGTAGCCGGCGGGTCCGGCGCCGAGAATGAGGAGGCGGGTATGGTGCGTGTTGGGCAAGGCTCGATTCCCGGCAGTCAGAGCGTGACGCGCATATTTGTCACAGGCGGGTCCACCACAAGCACAAGCCTTGCGGCGCGGAAGGTCAGCAATGATATTGCGCCCCGAGCCAGTTCACGGCAACGAATCATGAGAGCATGAGCGCCGCCCCCGATACATCCCTCGACGAGGTGGACCGCCAGATCCTGGCGGAACTGCAGGCCGATGGCCGGATGACCAATGTGGAGCTGGCCCGCCGGGTCGGCCTCTCCGCGCCGCCTTGCCTGCGCCGCGTCCGCCGGCTGGAGGAGGAGCAGATCATCCGTGGCTACCATGCCGACCTCGACCCGGTCGCGCTGGGCTTCGAAATCACCTTCTTCGCCCTGGTCGGGCTGGAGAGCCAGAAAGAGGCGGTACTGACTGCCTTCGAGGCACGGATGCGCGATTGGCCGGAGGTGCGGGAGTGCCACATGATCCGCGGCGGCGGCGATTTCCTGCTGCGGCTGGTGGCCCGCGACACGGCGCATGAGAACGCGCTGACCGCGAAGCTGACCGCGGCGGATGAGGTTGCGCGGGTGCAGACCCTGCAGACCATCCGCACCTCGAAGGATGAGACGGGGGTGCCGCTCGGCGAGTAGGAGTCCGGCAACCGCTCCCGTGAAGCATGGCCGGCCGCCTCGCGCGGCCCCACCGAACCGAGAGGGACGATGCCCGATTCGCCGACCGCCCTGGTGACCGAGGCGCGGCTGGACGCCGCAGCCCGCCATGCCGGCGACCTCTGGCTGCCCGAGCACCCGTATTTCGACGCGGCCGAGCCGGAGTTCGACACGCTCTGGCAGTGCATCGCGCCCTTCCTCGAGGGGGCCGATTTCGCCTGCGTGCTGGAGCTGGCGACCGGGCGGGGGCGGAATGCGCGCAAGCTGCTGAAAGTGGCACAGCGGCTGATCCTGGTGGATATCCGGCCGGAGAACATCGCGTTTTGCCGCCGGCGCTTCCAGGACGACCCGCGGATCACCTTCGTCGCCAATAACGGCTACGACCTGCGCGACGTGCCGGATGCGAGCGTGACGCTGTTCTACAGCTTCGATGCCATGGTGCATTTCGACAGCGACGTGGTCCGCGCCTACCTGGCCGAGGCGCGGCGGGTGATGGCGCCGGGGGCGCGCGCCTTCCTGCACCATTCGAACCACACGGGTGGGGAGGATTGGCTGGAGGCGCCGCATTGCCGCGCCTTCATGTCAAAGGCGCTGTTCGCCCACTATGCCCGCAAGGAAGGGCTGCGCCTGCTGCGGCAGGACGTGATGGACTGGGGCGGCGTGCCGCAACTCGACTGCATCAGCCTGTTGCAGCGGGACTAATACCGACCCGCATTTTGGCTGACCCATTCCTGCCCTCTGCAAGCTCCGGACTGGAGCAGGTCAAGGTTTATGCGGGCTGGTATAATTGGGCGCATCCTTCCGCACGCCCCGTCGTTCTCCCCGCATGACAGGGAGAGCCGGTCCCATGACCACGACGGGTGAGATTCGCGAGCATATGGAGATTGTCGGCGCCGATGGCGGCCATGTCGGGACGGTGGACCGGGTGGAACTCGGCGTCATCCGGCTGACCCGGCGCGACGACCCGGATGGAACGGGCCAGCACCACCACAGCCTGCCGCTCGGGATCATTGAGCGGGTCGAGGCCGGGCGGGTGCGGCTGACCATCCCGGCGCAGCAGGCCCGTGCCATGGCGGTGGGCGGGCTCGGGCTGGCCGAGGTTCAGGAAGGCGCGCCGACCGATGACGAGCCGGGCGAGAACGCCGCCGGCGCCGCCACCTCTCCCATGGGTGACCAGGCCGGGACGGGCACGGGCATGATCCAGGGCGGCGGGCGGGCCGGGCCCGGCAGCCTTCCGGGCTGGGGCACCGGCGGCGGCACGGCCGGCCCGGGCTTCCCGGACGACCCGAACATGGACCGGCACGGCGGGCAGGACCCGACGCGCTGACGCCCGGACCCGGCTGCCGCCGCCATCAGATGAAGATGGCGGCCAGGAGGATCAGGGCCAGGTTCGCGAGGATAAGGTAGAAGAGAGGACCATCATGCACAGGCCGGCCATACCGCCCCAAAGCCTTGTTTGGGGTTAACGACGGCGGCACCTGACCTGGCTGCGATGCGAAGACCGTATACGGCCTGGGTCAGGCGGCATGATGGACTCCTCCCGACAGAAAGCGAATCCGCCGTGCGCGCGGCACCAGGTGCTTCCGACATTCGAGTCTGAGCGAGAGCGCCTGCGCCCTTGCTGGCAGCGGGGAGGGGGCTTCAGGGCCTTCCGCACCGCCGCGGCAACAGGTTCTACCCCCGGCGCACCACATACTGCGCTGCCTCCAGGGCCGCGATGATGGCATTGCCCTGGGCGGTGTCGCGCACCTCGATCATCAGCTCCAGCTCCGCGCTCTGCACGCTGGGTGCGGCGAAGAGGCGCTGATGGCTGACCTCGATGACATTGCCGCCAGCCGCCGCCACGCGGCTCGCGATATCGGCGAGCACGCCCGGCCGGTCCGGGATGTCGAGATGCAGGCGCAGGATCCGCCCATCCCGCAGCAGGTTGCGCAGCAGGACGTTCGCCAGGATGCGCGCATCGATATTGCCGCCGCAGACCACGGTGCCCACGGCCTTGCCGGCGAAGCGCTCGGGATAGGTGAGAATGGCGGCGAGACCGGCGGCGCCGGCACCCTCGGCGACCACCTTGGCGCCCTCGGCCAGCAGGGCGATCGCCTGCTCCACCGCCCGCTCCGGCACCACCAGCACCTCGATCCCCATCTGCCGCAACAGGCTGAGCGGCACTTCGCCCACATCACGCACCGCGATGCCCTCGGCGATGGTCGGGCCGCCGACCGCAACGGGCTGGCCCGCCAGGCGCTGCGCCATGGCGGGATAGCCCTCCACCTCCACGCCATAGACCGGCAGGCCGGGCCGTAGCTCCCGCACCGCGGCCGCGCAGCCGCTGAGCAGCCCGCCGCCGCCCACCGGGAAGACCAGGGCATCGAGCGCCGGGGCGTCCTCCAGCATCTCCAGCACCATGGTGCCCTGGCCGGCAATGACGCCCGGATCGTCATAGGGATGGATGAAGGTCAGGCCCTGGGCGAGGGCGAGTTCATGCGCATGCGCCGCCGCCTCGGCCAGGGTCTCGCCATGCAGGACGACCCGGGCCCCCCAGCTCTCGGTGCGGACAACCTTGGTGGCGGGGGTGAATTTCGGCATCACAATGGTGGCCGTGATCCCGGCCAGGGAGGCATGCCGCGCCACCGCCTGGGCGTGGTTGCCGGCGGACATGGCAATAACGCCGGCTGCGCGCTCCCGCGCCGTCAGCAGGGCGATACGGTTCGCGGCACCGCGCTCCTTGAAGGCGCCGGTCGCCTGCAGGTTGTCGAGCTTGAGGAAGACCTCCGCCCCGACTTCGCGCGAGACGGCATGGGAGGGGATGGTCGGGGTGCGGAGGACGGCGCCCTCGATCCGCGCCGCGGCGGCACGGATATCGGCGAGGGTGACGAGCGGGGTGATGGCGACGCCGTCCGTGGCCAGGGCGCGCAGGGGCAAGTTGGCAGTCCTTCGCGGCAGTTCAGCATGGCCAGCCGGCCCGGCGTTGTCATGCCCGGCGGCAGGTTGCTGCCCTATACGCCCATTCCCGGTCGCGAGCGATGGCCTTTGCTGCGCTGCAGCAGACGACTCGGGAGGGGCTGCATGGCCTGACAGCCCCGGACATCGCAGGACGCCCATGGGGCGGTCACGTCAGCCCCGCTGTGATCCGCTCCGCCAGGGCATGGCGGAGCGCTCCTGTCCGATCAGCTGAAAGCGACGGCTGTGATCTCATAGGCCCGCGCGCCGCCCGGGGCCGGGACTTCCACGCTGTCGCCCACCTTCTTGCCGATCAGCGCCTTGGCGAGCGGCGAGGAGATGGAGATCGAGCCCACCTTCATATCAGCCTCATAGGCGCCGACGATCCGGTAGGTCTTCTCCTCCTCCGTCTCCTCATCGAGGATGGTGACGCGGGCGCCGAACTTCACCTGGTTGCCCGAGAGCTTGGAGACATCGATCACCTCGGCGGCCGGGATGATGGTCTCCAGCTCTGCGATGCGGCCCTCGATGAAGGACTGCTTCTCCCGCGCCGCATGATATTCCGCGTTCTCGGAGAGGTCGCCATGGGCGCGCGCCTCCGCGATCGCACGGATCACCGCCGGGCGTTCCTCAGCCTTCAGCTGCTTCAGTTCCTCTTCAAGCTTCGCCAGACCTTCCGCGGTCATGGGGAACTTCTGCACGGCAAGCCCTTCCTTCGAGCAACTCAGGCGAAGTCTGCGCGGTTCGCCCGCTGGAATGCGACCAAAACTTTTTTCCGCCGCCCGGTGCCGGAAGACCGGCACCGGAACCCAATCCGGGCGGCGGTGGGAAACCGAGCAGCCCGGTCGAAGGTTCCGCGCCGCCGGCGAAGGCCACCGACACAGGGTCGACAGCACAAGGCCAACGGACCGCGCCGGAGTTCCGTCGTCGTCCGCTCAGAATGAACGGTTAAAGTAGGACTGCAGGGGGGCCACATCAAGGGTGCCGGCCCGGAGCGCCGCGATGGCATGCACCGCGGCCCGGGCACCCGCCGCTGTGGTGTAGTGCGGCACCCCATGCGTCAGGGCGGAGCGGCGGATATCGAAACTGTCCGCGACCGACTGCCCACCCCCGGTGGTGTTGATCACGAGTTGTATGTCGCCCGACTTGATGGCGTCCACGCAGTGCGGCCTGCCTTCCAGCACCTTGTTGATGATCTCGCAGGCAAGGCCGGCTTCGCGGATGCGCGCCGCCGTGCCGCGGGTGGCGACCAGGCCGAAGCCCATATCAATCAGCCGGCGGGCGAGCACCACCGCCGCGGCCTTGTCGCTGTCCTTCACCGAGATGAAGGCGGTGCCGGCGAGCGGCAGCTTCACCCCGGCGCCGAGCTGCGACTTGGCGAAGGCGCGCTCGAAGCTGGTGTCCAGCCCCATCACCTCGCCGGTGGATTTCATCTCCGGCCCGAGGATGACGTCCACATTGGGGAAGCGGTTGAAGGGGAAGACCGCCTCCTTCACCGCGACATGGCGGTAGATCGCCTCGCCATCCAGGCCGAACTGGGTGAGCGTCGCGCCGGCCATGACCTGCGCACCGATCTTGGCAACGGGAACGCCGGTCGCCTTGGCCACGAAGGGCGCGGTGCGGGAAGCGCGGGGATTGACCTCCAACACGTAGATCTCCCCGTCCTTTACCGCATACTGGACGTTCATGAGGCCGACGACCTTGAGGGCGCGGGCCATGGCCTCGGTCTCCGCCTTCAGCTCCGTCACGATGGCGGGCGGCAGGGAGTAGGGCGGCAGCGAGCAGGCGCTGTCGCCGGAATGGATGCCGGCCTCCTCGATATGCTCCATGACGCCGGCGACATAGACCTGGCCGCCCGCGTCGGCGATGCAGTCCACATCGACCTCGATCGCGTCCTGCAGGTACTGGTCGATCAGGATCGGGCTCTCGCCGGAGACCTTCACCGCCTCCTGCCCGAAGCGCAGCAGCTGCTCCCGGTTATAGGCGATCTCCATGGCGCGGCCGCCGAGGACGTAGGAGGGGCGGACGACGACCGGGTAGCCGATCCGCTCCGCCTCGCGCACCGCCTCCTGCAGGTCGCGCGCCGTGCCGTTCTGCGGCTGCTTCAGGCCGAGGCCCTTCAGGAGCTGCTGGAAGCGCTCACGGTCCTCGGCGATGTCGATGGCCTCCGCGCTGGTGCCGAGGATCGGGATGCCGGCCTTGTGCAGCGCCTGGGAGAGCTTGAGCGGAGTCTGCCCGCCATACTGCACGATGCAGCCCAGCAGCTCGCCCTTCTCCTGCTCCTTCCGGATCAGGCTGATGACATCCTCACCGGTCAGCGGCTCGAAATAGAGACGATCGGAGGTGTCGTAGTCGGTCGAAACCGTCTCCGGGTTGCAGTTGACCATGATGGTCTCGAAGCCTGCGTCGCGTAGCGCATAGCAGGCATGGACGCAGCAATAGTCGAACTCGATGCCCTGGCCGATGCGGTTCGGCCCGCCGCCGAGGATGACCACCTTCCGGCGGTCCGTCGGCCGGCTCTCGCAGACCGGCGTGCCGAAGCCGCCCTCATAGGTCGAGTACATATAGGGCGTTTCGGAGGCGAACTCGGCCGCGCAGGTGTCGATGCGCTTGTAGACCGGCATGACGCCGAGCGTCAGGCGCGCCGCCTCCACCGCCGCCTCGGGCTGGCCGGCAAGCTGCGCCAGGCGCTTGTCGGAGAAGCCGAGCGCCTTCAGGCGGCGCAGTCCGGTCGCGGTCTTCGGCAGGCCCTCGGCCTTCACCGCCTTTTCGGCTTCGACGATCTTCTCGACCTCGCGCAGGAACCAGGGGTCGAATTTCGACGCCTCGTGAATCTCCTCAAGCGAGACGCCGGCGCGCATGGCCTGGGCCGCCATCAGGATACGGTCGGGCTTCGGCGTGGCGAGCGCGGCATGGAAGGCTTGCGGGCTGCCATCGCCCGGTGCCGCCACCTCGTCGAGGCCCGACAGGCCCGTCTCCAGGCTGCGCAGCCCCTTCTGCAGCGCCTCGGCGAAGCTGCGGCCGATCGCCATCGCCTCGCCGACCGACTTCATGCTGGTGGTCAGCGTCGGCGGGGTGCCCGGGAATTTCTCGAAGGTGAAGCGCGGGATCTTCACAACGACATAGTCGATGGTCGGCTCGAAGCTAGCCGGCGTCACCCGAGTGATGTCGTTCGCCAACTCGTCCAGCGTGTAGCCGACGGCGAGCTTCGCCGCGACCTTAGCGATGGGGAAGCCGGTCGCCTTGGAGGCCAGCGCCGAGGAGCGGCTGACGCGTGGGTTCATCTCGATGACCACCATGCGCCCATCGGCCGGGTTGATGCCGAACTGGACGTTGGAGCCGCCGGTATCGACGCCGATCTCCCGCAGGCAGGCGATGCTGGCATCGCGCATGCGCTGGTATTCCTTGTCGGTCAGCGTCAGCGCGGGGGCGATGGTGACGGAATCGCCGGTGTGGACGCCCATGGCGTCCAGGTTCTCGATGGAGCAGACGATGATGCAGTTGTCCGCGCTGTCGCGGACCACCTCCATCTCGAACTCCTTCCAGCCCAGCACGCTTTCCTCGATCAGCACCTCATTGGTCATGGAGGCAGCGAGACCGGCGGCGACGATCTGCTCGAACTCCTCCTTGTTGTAGGCGATGCCGCCGCCCGTGCCGCCGAGGGTGAAGGAGGGGCGGATGACGCAGGGCAGCTTGACCAGATCGAGGCCGGCGCGCGCCTCCTCCATCGTGTGCGCGATGGCCGAGCGCGGGCTTTCGATCCCGATCTTCGTCATGGCATCGCGGAACTTGAGCCTGTCCTCGGCCTTGTCGATGACCTCCGCCTTGGCGCCGATCAGCTCACAGCCGTACTTCTCGAGGACGCCGGCCTCGGCGAGCTTGAGGGCGGTGTTGAGCGCGGTCTGGCCGCCCATGGTCGGCAGTAGCGCGTCCGGGCGCTCCTTGGCGATGATCTTCTCGACCATCTCGACCGTGATCGGCTCGATATAGGTCGCGTCCGCCAGGCCGGGATCCGTCATGATCGTCGCCGGGTTGGAGTTCACCAGGATGACCCGGTAGCCCTCGGCACGCAGCGCCTTGCAGGCCTGGGCACCGGAATAATCGAATTCGCAGGCCTGGCCGATGACGATCGGGCCGGCGCCGATGATGAGAATGGACTGGATGTCGGTGCGCTTCGGCATGGGGGCGTTCCGGCGGAAAGGGTCAGACGGGAAAGGTCAGATTGGGGGGCGGCCGCGCTGCTCCTCGCGCCTCGCGGCGAGCAGCAGGGGCGGCAGCAGCAGGGCGTGGCAGATGAGGATCAGCAGGACGGTCGGCAGGGGTTCGCCGGGCGTGGCATACCAGGCGCTGATGGTGTTGAAGACGAGGGCGAGGCCGAAGGCGCGCCAGGCCGCCTGGCGCGGCGGCGAGACCTTTTTCATCACCATCGCCAGCACGGCGAGCGACAGCCCGGTCCAGGAGAGGGCGAGCAGCGCGACGAAGATGAGGGTCATGCGGCGCGCCCCTGGAAGGCGAGCTTCATGGCGATCAGGCCGAGCGCGGCGCCCAGCACCCAGCGCTGGACCGCCAGCCATTCGGGGCGCCTGCCGAGGAAGCGGGCCGTGGCGGCCGAGCCCCAGACGAGCAGGGCGTCGAACACGACGGCAACGGCGATCTGCACGGCGCCAAGCAGCGCGCCCTGCAGGAAGACGCTGCCGGCGTTCGGGTCGATGAAGGGCGGCAGCATGGCCATGTAGAAGAGCGCGACCTTCGGGTTCAGCGCGGCGGTGGCGAAGCCGAGGGCGAAGAGCCGCGCCGCCGGCTCCTGCGGCATCGGCCGTGGGGCGAAGAGCGGCTGGCCGCCCGGCCGCACGCATTGCCAGGCGAGGAAGAGCAGATAGGCCGCGCCACCGAGGCGCAGCACGTCCCAGGCATGGGGGATGGCGAGCAGCGCCGCGGTGATGCCGGCCGCCGCCGCGAGCATGATGGCGAGCGAGCCCGCCTGGCAGCCGACCAGCGAGACCATGCCGGCCCCGGTCCCCTGCGCGAGCGAGCGGGAGACGAGGTAGAGCATGTTCGGCCCCGGCGTCAGCGCGAGGCCGAGCGACAGGGCGGCGAAGACCAGCAGGGTCTCGGCGGAGGGCACGGGTCAGCCGTTGACGGAGAAACCGCCATCCACCGGAATGGCGACGCCGGTGATGAAGGCGGCCGCATCGCTCGCCAGGAAGGCGGCGATGCCCTCGAAATCCTGCGGATCGCCCCAGCGGCCCTTCGGCGTGCGGGCGAGGACATTGTCGTTCAGCGCCGGCATGTCCGTCCGCGCCTTGCGCGTCAGGTCGGTGTCGATCCAGCCGGGCAGGATGCAGTTCACCGTGATGCCGTCCGGCCCCCAGGCCACGGCCATGGATTTCGTCATCTGCACCACGCCGCCCTTGGACGCGCCATAGGCCGCATGGAAGGGAAGGCCGAAGATAGACAGCATGGAGCCGTTGTTGATCACGCGCCCGACGCCGCCGGCCTTCAGGTGCGGATGGGCCGCCTTGCTCGCCAGCATGGCGCTGGTGAGGTTGGTACCGATCACCTGGTGCCAGTCGGCCAGCTCATAGACCTCCGGCCGGTTGCGGATATTGATCCCGGCATTGTTCACCAGGATGTCGAGCCGTCCGAAGCGCTCGACGCAGCGCGCCACCATGGCGTTCACGCTCGCCTCGTCGGTGACGTCCACCACCACCGCATCCGCTTCGGCGCCCAGCGCCGTCAGCTCGGCGACCGCCGCCGCGTTCTTGTCCGGCTTGCGCCCGGCCACCATCACCGCGGCGCCGGCCCTGGCCAGCCCGCGCGCGAGGCCAAGCCCGATGCCGCCATTGCCGCCGGTGACGAGGCCAACGCGGCCCTTCAGGTCGAACATGGTCGTTATCCCCCCTTGGTCTTCTCGATCAGATCCACGAAGCGGTGGAACAGGTAGTGGCTGTCGGTCGGGCCGGGGGCGGCTTCCGGGTGGTACTGCACCGAGAAGGCCGGCCGGTCCGTCGCCGCCAGGCCTTCATTCGAGCCATCGAAGAGCGAGACATGCGTCACCCGCACATTGGCGGGCAGGCTCTTCGGATCGACCGCGAAGCCGTGGTTCTGGCTGGTGATCTCGACCTTCCCTGTGGTCAGGTCCTTGACGGGCTGGTTGGCGCCGCGATGGCCGCGCTCCAGCTTGTAGGTGGACCCGCCCAGCGCCAGGCCGAGCAGCTGGTGGCCGAGGCAGATGCCGAAGACCGGCACGCGCCTGTCCAGCACCTCGCGGATCACCGGCACGGCATATTCGCCGGTCGCCGCCGGGTCACCGGGGCCGTTCGAGAGGAAGACGCCGTCCGGCTCATGCCGCAGGATCTCCTCGGCGGTCGCGGTCGCCGGCACCACCGTCACCTCGAGGCCGGCGGAGGCGAGGCAGCGCAGGATGTTGCGCTTCGCCCCGTAATCCACCGCGACCACTTTGTGCTTCGGGGCGGACTGGCGGCCGAAGCCCTCCGGCCAGGCCCATTCCGTTTCGTCCCACTGATAGGCTTGGCGGCAGGAGACCTCCTTCGCCAGGTCCATGCCCTTGAGGCCCGGCCAGGCCGCGGCCTTCTCGCGGAGCGCCGGCAGGTCGAACTGCCCGTCGGCGGGGAAGCAGAGGACACCGTTCGGCGCGCCGCCGTCGCGGATGCGGGCGGTCAGGGCGCGAGTGTCGAGGCCGGCGATGCCCGGCACGTCATGGCTCTTCAGCCAGAGGTCCAGATGGCGGGTGGAGCGGTAATTGGCCGGCTCCGTCACATCCTGCTTGACGATCAGGCCGCGGGCGACCGGCGTCGCCGCCTCCAGATCCTCCGGATTGGTGCCGACATTGCCGATATGCGGGAAGGTGAAGGTGATGATCTGCCCGGCATAGGAGGGATCGGTCAGCGTCTCCTGATAGCCGGTGATGCCGGTATTGAAGCAGACCTCGGCCACCGGGGCCCGGCCGGCCGGCGTATGGGCGCCGAAGCCGCGGCCCCAGAAGACGCTGCCATCGCCGAGGACGAGGCAGGCGGTCGCGCCTTCGGGCGCGGCGTCGGGGGCGGTCTCGGTCTGGGGCATGGGGGTCTCCGCGCGGGATTCGGGGCGGGGCTCGGGGGCGCCGGGAAGGTCGATCAGGGACAGGCCGGTGGCCGCCAGGATGGCAGGCCAGTGCCGGGGCGGGATGGCGCGCGCCTGGCGCCATTTGCGCACCGCCTCGGTCCCGATGCCGCAACGCTGCGCCACGGCCTCCGGGCCGCCAAGCAGGGCGATGATGTCTTCGACCGTCCGCATGGGGCGGATATGTGGGAAAACACTTCCCAGTTCAATGCATTTCTATCGTTTGGGAAATCCTTTCCCACCCGCTGTGCCGAACGCCTCCCCATCCCCCGGGGTGCCATGCTACAGCCGCCGGCCGAACCGATCACCCGATAAGGAACCCCCTATGGCCGAGGACCTCCGCTCCCGCTTCACCGAGGCGCTGAAGGCCGCGATGCTGGCCAAGGACGCCGCGAAGACCTCCACGCTGCGCATGATCCTGGCGAAGCTGAAGGATACCGATATCGCCGCCCGCCCCTCCGGCGTGGACAAGGTGTCGGATGAACTGGTGGTCACCATGCTGCGCGGCATGGCGAAGTCCCGCCGGGAGAGCGTGGATCTCTACCGCCAGGGCGGCCGGGAGGAGCTGGCCGCGAAGGAGGAGGCGGAGATCGCGGTGATCGAGAGCTTCCTGCCGCAGCAGATGGACGAGGCCGCGACCCAGGCTGCCATCCAGGCCGCCATCGCCGAGACGGGTGCGGCCAGCGTGAAGGATATGGGCAAGGTCATGGCGGTGCTGCGGGCGAAGCATGCGGCGAGCATGGACCTGGGCAAGGCCGGGCCGCTGGTGAAGGCCGCGCTCGGCGGCTGAATGAGACCCGCATGACCTGGTGGAAAAGGCGATCACCCACACGGTGAGGGGTGCCGGCCTGGGGGGATGCGGCTACACTGCCCCCGTCGCATGGCACTTCCCCCCGCCTTCCTTGATGAGCTGCGTGCCCGGACCCCGCTGCACGGGCTGATCGGCCGCAAGACCCGCCTGGCGCGGAACGGCCGGCAATGGAAGGGATGCTGCCCCTTCCACGACGAGAAGACGCCGAGCTTCTACGTCTACGACGACCATTTCCACTGCTTCGGTTGCGGCGCTCATGGCGACGCCATCACCTTCCTGATGCGGGCCGAAGGCGCCTCCTTTCCCGAAGCCGTGGAGCGCCTCGCCTCCGAGGCCGGGATGGAGGTGCCGAAGCCCTCCCCGCAGGCCGCGGCGCGGGACCGGCGGGCCCGGGACCTCTACGGCGTGCTCGCCGCCGCCGAGGCCGCCTATCGCCGCCGACTCTTCCTGCCGGAGGGCCGCGCCGCGCTCGACTACCTCCGCCGGCGGGGCCTCTCGGAGGAGACCATTGCCCGCTTCGGCCTGGGCTGGTCCGGGGAGGGCAGGGGTGTGCTGGCGGCCGAGCTGAAACCGGAGGGGATCGAGCCGGCGCAGCTCGTCGTCGCCGGGCTGATGAAGCCGCGCGATCCGGACCGGCCGGAGTCTGGCCTCTCCGACATGTTCTTCGGCCGGGTCATGTTCCCGATCCGCGACCGGCGCGGCCGCACCATCTCCTTCGGTGGCCGGATCCTGGGCGACGGCCAGCCGAAATACGTCAACGGACCGGAAACCGAACTCTTCCAGAAGCGCCGTGGCCTCTATGGGTTGGACGCGGCACGGGAGGGCGCCTTCCGCGGCGCCCCCGTGCTGGTGGTCGAGGGCTATATGGACGTCATCGCCCTGCACCAGGCCGGCTTCACCGGCGCGGTCGCCCCGCTTGGCACGGCGCTGACGCCGGAGCAGCTGGAGCTGATCTGGCAGCTGACGCCCGAGCCGGTGCTCTGCTTCGATGGCGATGCCGCTGGCGCCCGCGCCGCGGCCCGCGCCGCCGAGATCGCGCTGCCGCTGCTCTCCTCAGAGCGGAGTCTGAGGCTGGCGACGCTGACCGGTGGCGAGGACCCCGACACGCTGATCCAAAAGGGTGGGCCGAAGGCCTTCCAGCCGGTGCTGGACAGCGCGAAGCCGCTCTCGGCCGCGCTCTACGACCTGCTCACTGAAGGCAAGCCGGCCGGGACGCCGGAGCAGCGCGCCGCCCTGCGCGGCCGTCTGGAGGACGTGGCACGCCGCATCCCGGACAAGATCCTCTCCGGCGAGTACCGTCGCGCCCTGCTCGATCGTTTCTTTGAGGCGAACCGCCGCCCCATGCCGGGTCCCGGGCCGCGTCGTGCCCCGTGGCAGGGCCGCGGCGAGCGGCCGATCGGCATTCCCGGCTTGCCCCGCCCGCCCATCGACCAGCCTGCCATCCGGCTGGAGCGGGTACGTAACATTCTCGCGATATTACTCCGCCATCCCATCCTTATGCCCGAGCTGGAGGAGTCCCTGGTGGCGCTCGACTTGCCGGAAGGGGATTGCCAGGCGCTCCGGGCCGCGGTGCTCGCATGGTTTGCTGATGCCGAGACGCTTGACTCGGAGAGCTTGACGGGCCACCTCGCCCGGTGCGGGATGGGGAATGCCGTCACCTGGGTCACCCGGGCCACAGGACTCTGCGCCGCGGCGCAGGCCGAGGCCCAGCCGAAAGAGGCGCTGGACGGCTGGTGGCATTTCTTCGGGTTGCTGCGGGGCGAGTCGGAGCTGGTCCAGGATTTGGCGGACGCGCAGAGACTGCTTGCTGAAACCAATGACCCGGCCGCGCAGCAGCGTCTGATCCGGCTGACGGAGGCCCTTGCCGCCCTGCGGAGCGGCGAGGTCGAGTCCTTGCCGGACGAGGAGCCCAGCCGGGGTTCCAAGGCATCGCGTGCGGACACCATAGGATAGAGGCATCGCACGGACGTCCCGCCACGTGGGGCGACCGTCGCGTCGATGGAGCGGACGGGATGGCGAGCAAGGTCGCTGGCGGCACGGACACGGTCGAGAGCCGCGATGAGGCAGTGGAAGGTGTCCTGATCGATATCCAGTCGGCCGCGGTGAAGAAGCTGATCGCCCGCGGCAAGGAACGTGGCTACGTCACCGTGGATGAGCTGAACGCGGCCCTGCCGTCGGACCAGGTCTCCTCGGAGGTGATCGAGGACCATCTGGCGACCCTCAGCGACCTCGGGATCAACGTGGTCGATGCCGAGGAGAGCGAGGATGGCGAGGCCGCGGCGGCCGCCAAGCCTGCCTCCGAGGACAAGGAGAAGGAGGAGGACGAGGAGGGCGGCGGCAATGTGGACGAGGAGAGCCTCGGCCGCACCGACGACCCCGTCCGCATGTACCTGCGCGAGATGGGCAGCGTCGAGCTGCTCTCGCGCGAGGGCGAGATCGCCATCGCCAAGCGGATCGAGGCGGGGCGGGACATGATGATCGGCGGGCTCTGCGAGAGCCCGCAGACCTTCAAGGCGATCATCGCCTGGCATGAGGCGGTCAAGGAAGGCCGCATGCTGCTGCGCGACGTCATCGACCTCGAGGCGACCAACTCCGCTGACACGCCCGATGGTGGCCCGACCGAGCAGCCCGAGGAATTCGAGGAGGGCGAGGAGGGCGAAGGCCTCGGCCTGTCCCTCTCCGCGCTCGAGGAGAAGCTGAAGCCCGAGGCGCTGGCCGCCTTCGAGGCGATCGAGGCCGCCTATTCCCGCCTGCAGAAGCTGCAGAACAAGCGGATGGAGGCCTATACGGCGGGCGAGGACCTGGCCGGCAAGTCGGAGAAGACCTACGAGAAGACGCGGGCCGAGCTGGTCTCCCTGGTGCAGAAGATCCATCTGCACAACAACCGCATCGAGGAACTGGTCGAGCAGCTCAAGCATCTCAACCGCAAGCTGACCGCGCTGGAGGGCCAGGTGCTGCGCCTGGCGGAGGCCAGCAAGGTGAAGCGCGAGGAGTTCCTGCAGCACTGGCGCGGCAGCGAGCTCGATCCGGCCTGGTTCGAGCGCCTGTCCAAGCTGAAGGGCAAGGCCTGGGTGAACTTCATCGCCCGCTCGCGCGACGATGTGGAGGCGGTGCGGGCCCAGATGTCCGTCATCGCCAACGACACCAACCTGCCGATCGGCGAGTTCCGCCGGGTCTATGCCACCGTCTCGCGCGGCGAGCGGGACATGACCCAGGCGAAGAAGGAGATGATCGAGGCCAACCTGCGTCTCGTGATCTCCATTGCCAAGAAGTATACCAATCGCGGCCTGCAATTCCTCGATCTGATCCAGGAAGGCAATATCGGCCTGATGAAGGCGGTCGATAAGTTCGAGTACCGCCGCGGCTACAAGTTCAGCACCTACGCCACCTGGTGGATCCGGCAGGCGATCACCCGCTCCATCGCCGATCAGGCGCGGACCATCCGTATCCCGGTCCATATGATCGAGACGATCAACAAGCTGGTCCGGACCAGCCGCCAGATGCTGCACGAGATCGGCCGCGAGCCGACGCCGGAGGAACTGGCCGAGAAGCTCGGCATGCCGCTCGAGAAGGTCCGCAAGGTCCTGAAGATCGCCAAGGAACCGATCAGCCTCGAGACGCCGATCGGCGACGAGGAGGACAGTCATCTCGGCGACTTCATCGAGGACAAGGCGGCGATCATTCCGCTGGATGCTGCCATCCAGTCCAACCTGCGCGAGGCGACCACGCGGGTGCTGTCCAGCCTGACCCCGCGCGAGGAGCGGGTGCTGCGCATGCGCTTCGGCATCGGCATGAACACCGACCACACGCTGGAGGAGGTCGGGCAGCAGTTCAACGTGACGCGGGAGCGCATCCGGCAGATCGAGGCCAAGGCGCTGCGCAAGCTGAAGCACCCCAGCCGCAGCCGGAAGCTGCGCAGCTTCCTGGACAGTTAGTGGTTCATCCGGCAGGTTATGGACTATGGTGGCGGCGTCTCCTCGGCAGGAGATATGCCATGCGTGGCCCACCGGTTTGCCTGCGCGACCTGACCGCCGAAGAGGCCTCTGCAGTGGGAAGCCTGGCCCGCTCGCGGACCGCCGCGGCGCGTCGGGTGGAGCGGGCCCGCATCATCTGGCGCGCCAGCCAGGGTGAGACGCCGCCCAGCATTGCCGAGGCACTTGGGTTGAGTGCGGAGACGGTGCGCCGACGCATTCGGCGGTTCAACGCCGAAGGGCTTGCCGCTTTGGAGGATCACCACCGCTCAGGGCGGCCGGCGACCTATACGGCTGACGAAGTCGCGGCGGTGATTGCCGCAGCGCTGACCAGCCCACGGCGTCTGGGCCTGCCCTTCGCGTCGTGGACGCTGGATCGGCTCGCGGCCTATCTGCTGGAGCACAAGGATATTGCCCTGCGGCGGAGCCGGACCGATGAGGTCCTGCTCGAGGAGGGTCTGCGCTGGCGCTGGCAGGGTTCGAAGCACAGCTTCGAACGGTTCGGCGAGCGGGTGGATCCCGAGTTCGCGGAAAAAGGGGCGGATCGAGACGCTCTACACCGCGCCACCCGCGGGCAGCGTAGTTGTTTGCCTCGACGAGATGGGCCCGCTCAGCGCCAAGAGCTACCCGGGTCAGGACCTGGGGCGACCACAACCGCCTCCTGCCGGCCGTGCCCGGCAGGAGATCGATTACGGCCGCCGCGGCAAAGGCTACATCTTCGGCGCCTTCTGCCCCGCAACCGGCGCCGCCTTCACCCGGCCCTACCCGGGCCGGGGCGCTGCCAACTGGGTAGCCTTCCTGGAGGAGGTGGAGGGCTGGTTGCCCGGAGAGGCGGCGCGGGTCTACGCCATCGCCGACAACCTGAGCAGCCATCGCACCATCGACGTGCTGCTCTTCATGCTGGCACACCCGCGCTGGGAGATGGTGTTCCAGCCGAAGTACGCCGCCTACCTCAACCTCATCGAGCCGTGGTGGAAAGCGCTGCGCTCGCTGGCTCTCGCCGGCCGCCACTTCGAGACCTGGGCCGTGGTCACCGAGGCCGTCGCGCAGGCAACCGACTACTGGAACGCGCGCCGCCATCCCTTCGTCTGGGGACAGCGCCGCCGTCACCGCCCGCGCCGAATGCCCGGCATCGCGCTCCTGCCCAAGGCCGCATAACTTACCGGATGAACCACTAAAGCGCCACCTATGTGCGATGCTATACCCTCATCAGGATCGGCTCGTGCGCGTCCTCGACCGAGGCGGAAACATGGTCACCATGCAGCAGCACCTCGGCACGACTGCGGAGTTCATCAGCGGCGACGGGCTTGCGCAGGAGCGTAAAAGGGCCACCCGCTGCCGCAGCCGCAAGCAGTCCGACTTGCGCGTCCCCGGCATGTCCGGTCACCAGGAGGGCGGGCAGGCCGGGCCGGCGACGCCGAGCTTCCCGGATCACCGCCAGCCCGTCCATCCCGGGCATTGCCAGGTCGGTCACCAGCAGGTCGAAGGCCTCACCTCCGTCCAGCCAGGCTAGCGCCGCCGCACCGCTTTCCGCTTCACTGACAATCCAGCCATGGGCCGCCAGATTTTCCGCCAGCGTAGTCCGGACCAGCGCCTCATCGTCGACCAGGAGAACCCGGATGCTATTCGTGGTGGGCAGGATGGTATCCGCAAGCGGAGCAGCTTCCGCTTCCTTGGGAGCAGCCGGTCTGGCACCGGGGGCGGCGCGCGGCAACCAGAGTGTCACGGTGGTTCCGCGACCCAGCGCACTCTCGATCCGGAAAGCACCGCCCGATTGCTCGGCAAAGCCCTTGGCCATGGCGAGGCCGAGCCCTGTTCCCTTGCTCTTGGGCTTCGTCGTGAAGAATGGCTCCGCCGCCCGCGCGAGTGTCGCAGGGTCCATGCCCGCCCCGGTATCCCGGACCGAGAGGCGGAGATATCGACCCGGCTTGAGGTTCGCCACATGCTCTTTGCCAGCCGGGATTTCCTCTGGATCCGCGGAGAGGGTGAGCGTCCCGCCGCCACGTGACGCCATCGCATCGCGACCGTTGACCGCGAGATTCACCAGCACAGTCTCAAGCTGCCCACGGTCTGCGAGCACGGGAGGCAGCAGGCCATCAGCCTCAAGGCAGACCTGGATCTCGGCGCCGAGGGTATGGGCGAGCACCTCCCGGACACCGGCGAGCAGGGCGACGACATCGACGATCTCGGCGCGGAGTTCCCCGCGCCGGGCGAAGGCAAGTAGCCGGCGCGTAACGGAAGCACCTCGGTCGGCTGCCTCGGAGATCATGCCAGCCAAGCGACGCACCGCCGCGGCATCCTCGGGTCGACGCGCGATCAACTTTGCACCGCCGAGCACAGCCTGTAGGACGTTGTTGAAGTCGTGCGCCACGCCGCCTGCAAGCCGCCCGAGCGCCTCCATCCGCTGCGTGTGTGCCAGCCCCTCCAACGCCGCCTCGCGCTCCCGTCGAGCCAGGTCGAGGTCTGACTGGGTCCGCCGGCGCTCCAGCCAAAGCAGCGTCAAAGCCATGATGGCCAGGACCAGCAGCGAGATCGCGACGATTGTGGTCTGAAATGCATAGCGCAGAAAAGTCGTCCAACCCAATTCCTGTGCGGCACGAAGGGTGACGGCGGCAGCGAGTGGCGCCTCAGACACTACGCGGTAGCCGATCAGCTTCGGGTCCTGGCCGATGTGCTCTTGCGGTACTCGCAGCTGTCCAGAGATTGAGGTCGAGAGCGCAGCCATCAGTGGATGGGCCATTGGCAAGGCTCGCTGCAACTCTTCCCCGACGGCACCGCTGCGGGCGAGGACGGCACCGTCCCGCCGCAGGACGATCGCGGTGCTGTCCTCGCCAAACTGCAGACGGCTGAAACCGCGCGACAGTGCGGCGGGATCAACCGAGACGACCGCCACGCCAATGAAGGCGCCCGAGAGATCCTGGAACCGGCGCGTGAACTGTACAGCCCGCTGGCTCGAAGAGTGATCAATCAGGGGCTCACTCACGCGCAGGCCATGGCCACCGTCGCGGTGGTCCTGAAAATGTTCCAGATCTCCCAGGTAGACGGGCTGCCAGCCGGGCTCCGACGACCACCCCAGCCGACCGTCCTGTCCGACGATATCGACCTGGAGCACGCCGAACCGGCCGTGCCGGACGACATCGGCAAGTTGTGTCTCAATTGCATGAGCGCTGCTCTGATGGCCTTCGTCGAGGCATCCCTGGCGGGCCTGCACCAGATCGTGCAGGCTGCCCACGCCCTCCAATAGATGCACCAAATGCTGCTCGATCGCCTCGGCCGCGGCTTCCGCACGCTGAAGCACGCTGTCCTCCGCTTGCCGTTGCAGACGATTAGCTCGGTCCGTCACCAGCCAGAAGCCCATGGCAGACACCAGTAGCCAGACAGCGAGCGCGAGCGGCAAATGTTGAAGGATACGGGGTCTGGATGCCGACTCTGCTATTTGTGAGTTTGTGGAGTCTCTGCCGCTTCGCGGCCAAACCAGATGGTTCATGACGACAGCACCTCTTCGCCTTTTAATAATGAGAACGTGCTGCAGCTTCAAACTTGCGCGTTTCACGTTTCGGTAATGTTTCTGGGCCGGTCCGGGATTTTGGAGCCGTGTGTGGAGGTCAGACGGTCGCGGGGTCAGGCGCGCGTCGCACCGACAGCGGTGGAGAAGGCCAACCGGCGCGGTTGTGCGGGTGGACGCAGCGGCCCCGATGGGCCTCCCGCCACGATGGAGGAGCCTGGGCGCTCCGACCAAGCATGCGCTTCTTGGAAGTTCGGCACGACGGCTAAACTCGTGCAGTCGTGCCAGGATGACACTCTCCTAGGCGCCATCGCCGCGCCGCAGCCGCTCAGGCGTTGTCCTGGTCACCAATGGATGGCCCGAACTGCGGCTTGACGTGCAGGGGGGCGGCGGTAGCGGCCGGATCTTGCTCACGTGCCGCAGCTGGGGGTCGGGGCCTCGTCGCAGCATCGCCCGGCTCAAACTCGCGATGAGCAGTGATGATTGAATTCACGGGCTTGCTGCTCGCAGCATGGTTTCTGGATTACGTACCGCCGAGCGTGTTCTGGTACTGGCGCTGCAGGGATCCCGTCTCGTCAGCAGCCTGCGGCGAACAGACGTGCGTGGGAGGGGCGAGCCTGACACAAGGGCTCGTCCTTTTCCTCGGGTACCGGCAGCCGCTGGCTAGGAGGCGTGTCCATGCCTGCGCGTCGGCCCTGGTGCGTGCCCCACAGCGCTGCCGCCCCTTGCATTTTGCAAGGGCAACATTGCTTTGGCGGCGGCCATCCGGCGGCTGGCCATCAGGCCCTCTAAGATCAGCCCGCGCATACGCTCGCGCTCGGCCGGACCGACCGGCGCGGCGCCGCCCAACTCGGCAATCCGGGCTCCGAGGGCCGCGGCGAGGTCGAGGCACTCCTCGAAGGCGGCCTCGCTGGTGATCCGCGAGGCGGCGAAGTCGTACGGGTCGCGCAAGTAAGCCCGCAGGCGGCGGAGCAGCACCGCCATCTCGCGCTCCGCAGCCTCGATCGTGGATGGGAGATGGTACTCCTGAGGTGGTGTCCCGCTGCCAATCGTGAGCGCATTGCGTGCTGCGCGCCGCCGCCGGCGCAGAGCCAGTGCGGCAGCAAGGCCGGCTGCGAGCGGCGCCGAGGCTGCACCAAGGCCTGCCAGGACCCAGAGCGGATCAGCCACGGTCGCGGCCGCCGAGTACGGCATGCCCCAACGGCCAGGAGCACGGTGCCGTCATCAATGAGATCAGACAATGACCGCCGCGCCGCGAGCCTCGGTGCTGCTACCACCGCTTCTGTCAAGGCCTGCTTTTGCTTCGGCAAGCACAGCAAGGATGCTGGCAACCGCAGCGGCGCGGTCCGTCCCGGTGAGCGCGGCCAACTCACCGGCCAGTTGGTCGAGCGCGGCTTTCGCTATCTTCTGCTCGCTGAAGCTCGGCTCCGGTCCAATCAGGCCAGCACCCAAATCGCGCAACACCTCGGCGACGAGACGCGGGTCACCGCTGGTGACCTTGGCTTCGTACTCCGGGCCCCGCTTGATCCAAGCCCCCCGGGACACCTTGGGACGTCCTCGGAGCACGGCCATGACCTGCTCCATGATCTGCGGCGTCGAGAGTGGCCGAAGCCCTACACGGGCGGCCTTGTCGTACGGCACTTTGAGCCGCAACCGTGCCGCCTCGAACGAGAGACAGATCAGGACCAGGCGCTCGCTCCCGATCGCCTCCTCATGTAACCCTTCGACCCAGCCAACACCATGCACCGGATGCATCACCGGTTCGCCCGGTGCGAATGTCGTCGCGGGGTTGGCGTCCCGATTGTCCCTTCCGAAGTCTCCGGCGTTCATGTCTGCCATTAGTTCCCCAACTGGCCTGCGGGACGAGCAAACTGCGCACGCCCAGGGCTTCGGCCATGATAAACGCAACCTCTTGCTGATATAAAAACCTCAACTGTCTTCGTGCATGCCTCGTTCGGCCAGACGCTATCTGGAGTAGAAGTACGACCTACCCGCGCGCGCAGCACAGAAGATGGCGGTTGATAGCCGCCGAGGACCGCCTTCGGTGGCGCGGCGTGAACTTCCCACCCTCGTGGGGCACGAAGCAGTCATGCAGGCGCCGCTTATTGTGGCACAGCCATTCGCCTATGTGCGGCGGCATGGCACAAGGCACCTCAAAGCCATACTGTGCATCGGCTGCCCGGTTAGTCGGGCCAGAAGCACGACAAGTCCTTGGGCCCCGAGCCATGCCGGCGGGGCAATCCTATTGATCCGGCCTGGGTGCTCTTGGGGGCAAGTAGGATCGGCCCAGATCAGCGCCATGAAGCATGTGGATATGCGCAAGCTGCCGGCAGCGGCGCAAGAGGAACGCCGGCGGCAAGTGATCGGACTGCGCC
>JAESGY010000306.1_pt1 | contig 28783 bp, 21 predicted proteins | sample 9269841 | NCBI WGS metagenome assembly JAESGY01 (sample SAMN17022865, study PRJNA683097) | algae metagenome | isolation source: Spirirestis rafaelensis WJT71-NPBG6 and co-occurring heterotrophs from... | place: USA: Pinto Wells, Joshua Tree National Park, Colorado Desert, CA | collected 2006-08-15
CAGTAGGGGTTCTAGGATTATCCACTCTTCGTCTGTGAGGCTGCTAGAGTATGGCATAACTGTTGGATACAACTTTTGCGCTAACTTTACTTCAACACAGTAAAAGATGTCAAATGGGTTCTATATTGCAATGATACGTATCATGGTCAGGCGGCTTGCATAATGTTTGACGCGCTTCAACTTTTAAAACATCCTCTAACTTGAGTGGTTGGTTAGGTGGATACATAACAGATTTAGATAGCGCACAATTAGATATTAATTTCCTTAATCAGGATAACCAATCTTTAGGTACAGCTAGTATTATTTCGCCAACCCCAGAGCAGAGAAGTAATACAACAGGTTTGTTTTTTCAGTCTAATAAAGGGGTTGTACCCGTGGGTACAAAGTCAATCAATGTACTGCTAGATGCAAATTATACAAGGGGACGGGTAAATGATGCTTATGCAGATAATTTATCATTGGTAGTTACGAAAGTTCCTGAAGCATCATCTGGTTTCTTTCTACTTGGGACATCTAGCCTCATGGTTTGGGGACTGCGTAGAAAGCGCTCTTAATTTGTGTTATGTGTTAAACTTTTTCGGCTGGGCAACGGGAAAGATTTAGTTTCAGCAATCTTTGCGATCGCGCTCTACACCTGCAAAGGAATAGTGATGTTTTAGCTGGTTGGATGGCTGCGATCGCATGGGTATCAGGTTGATAACAGTGAAGCACAAAAGCCAGAATTATGCGATCGCCATAGCACCAATCCCTGAGAATGATTTTTCAAAATGTGCCTTTAATTGCAGCGTATGTAAGGGTAATGATGATTGGGAGGACAATTGGAAGAGTAACAATGAGTCCTATTTTGCCAAAGCGAATTTCTTGCCCATCCATTTTCAAGATAGCTATTACCCCTGCGATCGCCATTAAAATCCATAGAGTTCCAAAGACAATAAAAATAACGAATGTTGAGTCATTCATAGTTTTTTCCTTTAAGTAAGTGCGGGTAAATAATTAAAGGTTTGTAGCCAGCAATTAGTGCGCTCTTTGCAGTTACTACAAGTTAATTTCGACTACTTTACGTTTCTTTAGGTAGCTTGATTTATTTTAACCTACCTACTTATAACAAAAAAAACAATTAGTCTTGCGATTAATTTCGCGATCGCTTGTTGTCACCCATCGTATAGATATTTGCAGGAGATAGCCTGGTTTTATGCAAAAGCTGCGTACAGCGTTCCCAATTACCAAATCAGCACCCAATAGACTAATTTTCGCAGATAATGCGTAAGATATGACATAGACAAATTTGTCCCAAGTTTTATAATTTTAATACCATTTCTGTATGAAGATGCGTCATTACTAGCCCACGCAGGTGGGCTTTGTTTGTGTAGCCCTACCCTTCTAGGGTGAGGGTAAATAAAGCGCAACCTCACATATAATTGGTATAACAAATCATAAATTTACCTATAAGCAATGACTCAAAAGTAGTTAAATTTTGGTTACGCAATTTAAATTTTAATTACCTAATTGAGTGTATGGCTAAGATATATGTAAACAATTGATCATATTGACCAATTAAAACAAAAATCTCACTTCAGATAGATGCGTTAGTCATGAGCTAACTACATCTTTACCTAACAGGCGCGACAAAATAAAAATGAGTATCACCATTGCCGGTTACAACCTCATCGAAGTCATTTCTGACGGTACTAGTACCTGCGTTTATCGTGCTACGAGGGAACCAGAGCAAACTTCGGTGATAATTAAAACTATTAAAGCTGAGTATCCGACTATAGAACAGCTTACCCGATTAAGACATGAATATCAAATACTCCAATCTTTAGAAATAGAAGGAATTGTTAAACCCTTAACATTAGAAAGCTATCACAATGGTCTGGCGCTAATATTGTCAGATTTCGGGGGAGAACCCTTGACAAATTTTATTATCGCGCAAAATTTTCATTTAAGCAATTTTTTGCAAATTGCTATTCAATTATCTGCAACGCTTGCTCAACTACATAAACACAATATTATTCATAAATATATTAAACCAAAAAATATCCTTATCAACGCGAAAACTGGTCAAGTTGAAATTATAGACTTTAGTATTTCATCGCGTTTATCGAGTGAAAATCAGACAGTCACTAATCCCAATTTGCTGGAAGGCACCCTCGCTTATATGTCACCAGAACAAACCGGGAGAATGAACCGCTCAATTGATTACCGAACTGACTTTTACTCTTTAGGCGTCACCTTCTATCAAATGTTAACGGGACAGCTACCCTTTGAAGCTACCGACCTTTTGGAATTAGTTCACTGCCATATTGCTAAAACACCAGTTCTACCCAAAGAACTTAATCCAGAGATTCCTCAAGCAGTTTCTGATATTGTCATGAAATTATTAGCCAAGACTGCTGAAGAGAGATATCAAAGTGCCTTGGGACTAAAAGCAGACTTGGAACAATGTCTCAGAAAACTGCAAGCAAATGGGGAAATTGAAGATTTCATTGTTGGTCAACTGGATTCATATAGTCAATTTATCATTCCCCAAAAACTTTATGGTCGGGAAAAAGAAGTAAGCACTCTCATGGCTGCCTTTGAGCGAGTCAGCCTTGGGGCAACCGAGATCATGTTAGTAAGTGGTTACTCAGGTATTGGCAAATCTTCCTTAGTGAATGAAGTTCATAAACCCATTGTTCGCCAGCGTGGTTACTTTATTTCTGGTAAGTTTGACCAATTTAAGCGGAATATTCCTTATGCTTCTTTAATTCAAGCGTTTCAGGAATTAATCAGGCAGTTACTAACAGAAAATGCTGACAAGATAGCCGATTGGAAAGCAAAAATTTTAGAAGCATTGGGTTCTAATGCTCAGGTGATTATTGATGTGATTCCCGAAGTTGAAAGGATTATTGGTGTTCAGCCAGATGTTCCTCAATTGGGACCAACTGAATCCCAAAACCGATTTAATCGGTTGTTTCAACAATTCATTCATGTATTTACCAAACCTGAACACCCATTGGTTCTCTTCTTGGATGACTTACAGTGGGCAGATTTAGCTTCCTTGAAGTTGATTCAGTTGCTTGCCTGTGACCCAAACAGTCAATATTTGCTACTGATTGGAGCGTATCGGGATAACGAAGTCAGTGCAACTCATCCGTTGATGTTGACTTTAGAAGAAATTCAACAAAGGGGTGCAGTTGTTAACAATATTGTCCTAAAGCCTTTGCAAATCACTCATGTCAATCAATTAATCAGTGATACCTTCCGCAGTGACACGTTAAAGACAATATCACTAGCTGAATTAGTATTTAACAAAACTCAGGGAAATCCTTTCTTCTTAACTCAGTTACTCAAATCCCTATATAACGAAAATCTATTGTACTTTAATTTTAATCAAGGTTGCTGGCAGTGGGATATTCAGCGACTGAAAGACATTGATATCACTGATAATGTCGTTGAATTGATGAGTAATCAGATTCATAAATTATCACTAAAGACACAGAATATCTTAAAGTTAGCTGCCTGTATTGGAGATAAATTTACCTTAGATGTTCTGGGTATTGTTAATCAAAAATCTTTGTCTGAAACAGCAGCAGATTTATGGGAATCTTTGCAGACGGGTCTAGTTTTACCCTTAGACCAATCTTACAAAATTCCTTTAGTTATTAGTACTGAGCAAAATGACCTAGATGCACAAGCAGCTTCGCGCAGGGTAGAACAACTGACAATTGCCTACAAGTTTCTACATGACCGAGTACAGCAAGCAGCTTATGCTCTCATTCCAGATTCGCAAAAAAAAGAAACTCATCTCAAAATTGGTCAATTGTTAGTACAAAATATTACCCCTGAAGAACGAAAAGAAAATATCTTTGCTTTGGTCAACCAACTGAATTATGGCACGGACTTACTCACCTTAGAGTCGGAAAAATATGAGCTGGCTGAACTTAATCTTATAGCAGGTCAGAAAGCAAAAGCAGCGGCGGCGTATGAGTCTGCTATGCGCTATCTAAAGGTGGGTTTGGAATTATTAGCAGTAAATAGCTGGCAGAATCAGTACGAGCTAACACTGGCACTTTATGAGTCAGGGGTAGAAACAGCCTACCTGAACGGCGATTTTGAGCAGATGGAGAAATGGGCAACTGTTGTCATGCAGCAGGCAAAAACCCCTATTGACAAAATGAAAGTCTATGAGGTCAAAATCCAGGCCTGCATGGCGCAAGTTAAACAGCTCGAAGCGATCAAGATTGGGTTACAAGCACTAGAACTATTGGGGATCAGCTTTCCAGAGTCGCCTAGCGCCTTGGATATCGAGCAAACACTGACTCAAACAGCAAGAAATTTGAGCGGGAGAAATATCGAAGACCTGATTAACCTACCATTAATGACAGAGGTCGATAAGCTAGCAACTCTACGGATGTTAACATGCTTAGGTTCTCCGACTTATCAAGCTGGACCTGCCTTGTTGCCGTTAATTGCCTGCGAACAGGTGAATTTGTCAATCAAACATGGAAATTCACCCTTCTCAGCTTATAGTTATGTTCTTTACAGCATCATGATAAACGGGTTATTTCAGGACATCGAGTCGGCTTATCAATTTGGCAAGTTGGCTTTAAGTCTTGTAGAACGATTCAATGCTGTAGAACTCAAGACAAGTGTCTTTTTCGTGGCAGGATCATCTGCGTTTCATGGAAAAGTTCATGCTAAGGAAACGTTGCCACTTTTGCAGGATTCATACTCTAGTGGATTGGAGAACGGACATTTTGAATATGGTGGCTATGCCGCCATGCAAAAATGCTACTATTCATATCTCATAGGTCAAGAACTGGCAAAAGTTCAACGAGAAATGGCAGCAACCAGTAATGTCCTTGCTCAACTCAAGCAAGAGAACGCCTTGAGTTGGAATCAAATATTTCAGCAGTCAATTCTTAATTTACTAGAACCTTTTGAAAAACCGTGCTGTTTATTGGGTGAAGCATACAACGAGGAGAGCTCTTTACCGCTGCTTAAGAAAGCCAATGACAGAACTGGACTTCACTACTTCTATTCAAACAAACTGATACTCTGTTATTTGTTTGGAGAGCACGATCAAGCATTGGAAAATGCAGTTCAAGCCGAACAGTATTTAGATGGAGTAAAAGGATTCTTGATTGTGCCAGTGTTTCATTTTTACGATTCTTTAGCACAACTAGTGATTTATCCATCAGTGGCACACTCACAACAAGAACACCTCTTGAGCAAGGTGACGAAGAACCAGGAAAAGATGCGAAAATGGGCAGACCATGCGCCAATGAATTTTCTGCATAAGTATGAGCTTGTGGAGGCAGAGAAAGCGCGGGTATTAGGTCATTATTGGCAAGCAATGGAATATTATGACCGAGCCATTGCGAGCGCTAAGGAGCAGGGATATATCCAGGAAGAAGCGCTAGCAAATGAACTGGCAGCAAAGTTTTATTTTGAGCATGGCAGAGAAAAGGTAGCTCAAACCTATTTGACTGATGCTTACTATGGATATATTCGCTGGGGAGCAACGGCAAAAGTTAGAAATTTAGCAGCAAGATATCCTCACATTTTCTCCCAGACACTGAACCGACAAACCAAAGGTCTAGAGATGAATCGGACAATTAGCTCTACGACTACAGGTACTCCTCAAGTTCTGGATTTAGCCGCAGTCATGAAAGCATCTCTTGCTCTTTCTGGTGAAATTCTTTTGGATAAGTTGCTGGCTAAATTGATGCGAATTGTTATTGAAAATGCTGGCGCAGAAACAGGATTTTTAATTTTAGAAAAAGGAGGGCAGTTACTCATAGAAGCTTCAGGAAGTGTCGGGCAAGATGAGATAAATGTGCAACCATCGACAACTGTAGAATTAAGTCAGCAGCTACCCATATCTGTCATTAATTATGTGCGCCGTATTCAAGGGCATGTTGTACTGTACGATGCTAGCTCTGAGCCAGTCTTTGCAACAGATACTTATATAATCAACCACAGACCAAAATCTATTTTATGTACGCCAATTGTTAATCAAGGTAAACTGATTGGCATTCTTTATCTAGAAAATAATTTGACCACTGGTGCGTTTACACCAGAGCGATTGGAAGTCTTACAAGTTTTATCCTCTCAAGCAGCAATATCAATTGAGAATGCGCGTCTCTATAATGATTTAGAGGAGTATAATCGGACGCTGGAAGCGAAAGTCGAAGAGCGAACGTTGGAGTTACAAGATAAAAATTTACAATTACAACAGGAAATTTGTGAACGGCAAGCCGCGCTACAGGAACGCCAGCGAGCAGAAGAAGCAGCAGCATCTGCCAACCGTGCCAAGAGCGAATTCCTAGCTAATATGAGCCATGAATTCCGCACCCCGCTCAATGGTATTTTGGGTTATACGCAAATTTTTAATAAAGATAAAAATTTAACTTCTCAGCAAAAGAATGGTATTGGTATCATCCATCAGTGTGGGGAACACCTACTGACACTGATTAACGATATTTTAGATCTGTCCAAAATCGAAGCTCGGAGAATAGAACTTTATGCAAAAGAGTTTGTTCTTGCAGAATTTCTTGAGAGTATTGTTGATATTTGCCGCATTCGTGCCGAACAAAAAGGAATTTCGTTAATTTACAACAGGCTTTGTCCACTGCCTAGAGTCATTCGAGCAGATGAAAAACGCTTGCGTCAAGTATTGATTAATTTACTTAGCAATGCGGTTAAATTTACAGAAAAAGGAAGTATAACTTTTAAAGTGGGCTATCAAGATGAGAAACTTCGGTTTCAAGTGGAAGATACGGGTATTGGCATTGCAGAAGAGCAATTAGAAGAAATATTTTTGCCATTCCAGCAGGTGGGTGAGCATAGTCGTAAGATTGAAGGAACAGGGTTGGGATTGGCAATTAGCCGTCAATTAGTTCAGCTGATGGGTGGCGAACTGATGGTAAACAGTACTTTAGGGAAAGGGAGCGTTTTTTGGCTAGAGTTGGATTTACCTGAGGTTTTTCAACAGACTAATGTGGAGAGCGTTGATCAACGCCAAATCATTGGTTTTCTTGGCTCTAAACGGAAAGTTTTGGTGGTAGACGATAAATGGGCAAATCGTTCCGTTTTGGTGAATCTACTACAGCCTTTAGGGTTTGAAGTCACAGAAGCGACAGATGGCTTAGACGGTCTTAACAAAGCGCATGAATTTAAACCGGATGTCATTTTTATGGACTTGGTAATGACCGTGATGGACGGCTTTGAAGCCACCCGTCGCCTCAGGATGTTACCAGACTTCAAGGAAGTGGTGGTGATTGCCGCCTCGGCTAGCGTTTTTAATTTCGATCAAAAGCAGAGTCGAGAAGTCGGTTGCGATGATTTTCTCCCCAAACCAATCCGGGAAGGGGAGCTTTTAGAAAAATTAAAAATTCACTTGGGGCTGGAATGGGTTTATGAGGAGCAAGGAAGCAGGCAAGAACTCAGCACTTCCAAGTCGTACGGCCAAAGCAGTGCTGTGCCGGTAGGTACTCAGGATTCATTTGTAGCTCCACCAGCAGAAGAACTAGCAGTTTTGCTTGATTTGGCGATGAGGGGAGACCTGAGAGGCATTACACAACGAGCGATAAAATTAGAGGAGTTGGATGAACGATGGGTACCGTTTGCCACGCATTTGCGCCAACTTGCCAAAGGTTTTAAAGGGAAACAAATCTTAGAGTTTCTCAAGCAATATTAATAATTAAGAGATTTTTATGAGTGATTTCACTGACAAAGGTGTCATTTTAATTGTTGATGACACTCCCACAAATTTAGAGATATTGTTCGATTTTTTAGGCGATACTGGATTTACAGTCCTGGTTGCAGAAGATGGGGAAAGTGCGATCGCAAGAGCCGAATATGCCCCACCCGACTTGATTTTGTTGGACATCCTCATGCCGGGAATAGACGGTTTTGAAACGTGCCGCCGTCTGAAAGACAATGAGTTAACAAAAGATATTCCCGTCATCTTCATGACCGCACTTTCCGAAACAGTGGATAAGGTCAAAGGCTTGAATCTTGGGGCAGTTGATTATATCACAAAACCGCTTCAGCATGAAGAAGTTTTAGCGCGGATCGAACTTCATCTCAGGCTTCGGAACCTAACAAAAACACTCCAAAAGCAAAATCTGCAAATCCGTGAACAAGTTGCTTTGCTTGATATCACCACAGATGCAATTTTGGTTAGAGACTTAGACAACCAAATCCGTTTTTGGAACAAAGGGGCTGAACATTTGTATGGATGGAAGGCAATAGAAGCAATTGGCAAGGGTGCCAATCAGCTTCTGTATGCAGTGAAAAGCCAATCTAAACCCCAAAACCTCCAAGAAACTTTACCTGAGTGTGGCTCGTGGCAGGGTGAGTTGCATCAAGTAACCAAAGAAGGCAAGGAAATAATTGTTGCTAGCCGCTGGACTTTGATGCGCGATCAAAATGACCAACCTAAATCGATTCTTACGGTCAACACCGACATTACAGAGAAAAAACAACTCGAAGCGCAGTATCTTCGAGCGCAGCGACTGGAGAGCATTGGTACACTTGCTGGTGGCATTGCACATGACCTGAACAACATTCTGACTCCAATTCTGGCGGCAGCGCAACTTTTGCCGCTAAAACTCTCCAATACTGATGAGCAAAGTCAGCAGATGTTTAAGATTATAGAAACTAACGCTAAACGTGGGGCGGCTTTGGTCAAGCAAGTGCTACAGTTTGCACGTGGAGTTGAAGGCAAGCGGACAATTGTGCAAGTGAACCATGTGTTCTCAGAAATCAAGCAGATTGTCCAACAAACATTTCCCAAATCGATTGAATTTTCTACAAATATAAAGTCAGACCTTTGGGCTGTCATTGGAGATGCTACACATTTGCATCAGGTGCTCATGAACCTAGTCGTCAATGCTCGCGATGCCATGCCCGACGGTGGAACTTTGAATATCTCTGCTGAAAATGTGTTGATTGATGAACATTATGTTCGCATGAATCTTGAGGCAAGTGTCGGTCCCCACATTGTGATCACTGTTGCAGATACAGGAATCGGTATGTCGCCAGAAATAGTGGATAGAATATTCGAGCCGTTTTTCACCACTAAAGAGTTTAGCAAAGGTACAGGTTTGGGTCTTTCGACGGTGAGGGGCATCATCACAAGTCATGGTGGTTTTATAAATGTATCCAGCAACGTTGAAAGAGGAACTGAATTTAAAGTATTCTTGCCAGCAGTGCAGGCAACAGCAACGCTGCTTGCAGAAAACCTCAAACTACCAAAAGGAAACGGAGAATTGGTTCTGGTTGTGGATGACGAAGCCCCAATTTTAGAGACGACCAAAATATCGTTAGAAACGTACAATTATAGAGTGTTGACAGCCAGCGATGGAATTGAGGCACTGGCGCAGTATGCCCAACACAAACATGAAATTAGCGTCGTGTTGGTGGATATGATGATGCCGTCGATGGACGGAACACTAACAATTCGCGCATTGCAAAAAATGAATTCGCATGTCTTGATTATTGCTGTCAGCGGTCTGATAGCCAGCGACAAACTGATGGGGGTAGCTGGAGTCAAAGCATTTCTTTCTAAGCCCTACACTACAAAGGAATTATTGCAAACTTTAGACAGCCTTCTTTGCCAGGAAGCGAGAAACTCAGAAAGTGTAGAAAATTACGAGACATGGAACAGGTCGATGAAAAAGTTAATACCCAATCAAAACAATATGTAAATTTTTGTGGCTAAAGCTTGAAAAAATAGCCTCAATTGTTGTGATCTAACAAATCTGTTAATTAACATTTGACTACAACATCTTTTTAGAAATTCTCTGCTTTCTCAATACAGGCTCGTAGATTGCGATCGCTTCCCCAACGATAAAGGCGATCGCGCTCAAGGGCAAAGTTGTAACAGATTTTTACAATGACAATAAATCTTGGCAAATCTGGTGAGTAATGCGATTCACGACATAGAGGCTCCCAGGATTAGAATAACTTGTTAAATGTGAGCGATCGCTAACTCTGACACTGTAATTGGTATTCTTTGAGAAAACCAAACCCAGATTTTTGAATCTTTTTTTCGCGTGGCTATAAGCGATAAATCTTACGTTCCTGAAACCACTGATTTAGGGTTAGCAATAGTTTCCCAACTGGTGACATTATTCCAAGGCTAAATTAAATTGAATTCACTGTGATTTAACTCTGTAAAGTAAAAGTTTCATAATTAAACTCTACAGCAAACCTTGTTTTTTCAACTTAGCTAGCGCATCCTCAGCGGCAGCCTTTTCAGCATCTTTTTTATTGCGTCCTTTACCTTCCCCATACTCTTTTTCAGCCACAAACACTTTGGCGAGATACTCTGGTGCGTGAGACAAACCACCTATTTGAGTTGCAACATATTTAGGAGGATTAGGGGGGGTAACATTGCGTTGTACCCATTCCTGAAAACGATTTTTTGAGTCTACATTAGAGCGAAATACAACAATATTCTCAGGTACAGAATCAAATAAAGGTTCTATAATAGCGCGAGCTGCTTCAATATCTGAATTATTATCCAAATAATAAGCACCAAGAACTGCTTCAAAAGTACTACTAATTAAATTAGGATTTTGAAAACCTCCATCTCTAATTGCACCTTTTCCTAACCGCATCTTTGAGTTTAAACCTACCTTAACGCCGAAGTTTGCCAATTGCTTTTCATCTACCAAAGCTGAACGTCTGCGTGTTAATTCATCTTCTCCCCTTTCCGGATGACGACGATAGAGATATTCGCCACTCAAGAAGTTTAGCAAAGCATCACCAAGAAACTCTAAGCGTTCGTTATGTTCGCCTTCTTCTGGATTTTCATTAACATAAGAACGGTGAGTTAAAGCTTGACGTAGAAGTTTTTCATTACGAAAAATTAGAATTTTGTGCATTAACAATTTATTTCCGTCTATATCCTATGACTTAGCAATTAATACTATTAATAGTTAAATATTTGTATATATGAATTATTTTTTATGAGATATTTTCTTGAACTAACCGTACCAGATGCAGAAAGCGCAGAGAAAGATAGAAAATTAGAGCGTTGTTCAGAAAGTACAATTATTATATTAAGTTTAATAATTCACCTTTGGCGGAAAAACTTTGCTTAAATCCAGAGACATATCAGGAAAACAAGGCAGCACTATTCCTTGATTAGGTAAAACAATCAGCTTATTCAAATAGCCATATTTACCTTGATTATTATGATATGGTTCCCTGTAACATTCTAGATAATTATCAAATAAATTAAATATCCAATAATCAGAAATACCTGAAGAAGCATAAAGTGGTATTTTTACATCTTGGTCATAATCTAAAGAAGAATCTGAAACTTCCATCACCAGCAAGGCATCAGCCGGTTGAGGGTGAGCAGAAAGATAATTATCATCTCGGTTTTGAAGAATGGCAAAATCTGGTTCTGGTTCACTTTTAGGTGGTATAACAATCGGTGCTTGAGATTGCAAAGTTGCTCTGTCTCCTACCAGCTTTGGCAGTTCTCGCAACAAATTACGCAGACAAGTTTCGTAGGCTTTACCTTTCGCTACCATTTCAATGATTTCTCCATTGATTAATTCAATTCGATCATCTTCATGGAAAAAGCCTAATTCTGCGAGTTTGTGGTATTCATCTAGTGTGAAGCGTTTAGCCTGAGTCATACTCATACATTTTGCTCCGAAAACAAACGTGCGATAATACTTATTCTAAATGTGCCAGAAATTGATATGCTAAAAGCCGAGACAAGCTAAAATTTGCAAATCATGCCTGCGCCTACTATTACTGCCTTTCCGCTATCCGCTGTCGTCGGTCAAGAAGCAATTAAACTAGCGTTGCTGCTAGCTGCGGTCGATCCGGAGTTAGGAGGAGTAGCGATCGCAGGTCGTCGTGGTACGGCAAAATCTGTGATGGCTCGTGCTATCCATGCTCTAATTCCACCCATTGAAGTGGTTAAAGGTGGGTTGAGCAATTGTGACCCCAATCGCCCAGAAGAATGGGATGATAAGCTTCGCTCGGAAGTTGGGGAGACAATAGAAACCGAAATCATCCCCGCACCCTTTGTGCAAATTCCTCTAGGAGTGACTGAAGACCGACTTTTGGGTTCTGTGGATGTGGAACAGTCGGTAAAACAAGGGGAAACGGTATTTCAGCCTGGTTTGCTTGCCGCAGCAAACCGAGGTGTGCTGTATGTGGACGAAATTAATTTATTAGATGACCAAATCAGCAACCAGCTTTTAAGCGTATTATCTGATGGACGCAACCGAATTGAGCGGGAAGGTATTAGTTTTCAGCATCCGAGCAAACCGCTGTTTATTGCCACCTACAATCCAGAAGAAGGATCATTGCGAGAACATTTGCTTGATAGAATAGCGATCGCTCTTTCGGCAGATGGCGTACTTGGATTAGATCAAAGAGTCGAAGCCGTAGAACAAGCGATCGCCTACTCGAAATCTCCCCAAGACTTTCTTCAGCAATATAACGAAGACATCGATAACCTAAAAACTCAAATTCTCCTCGCGCGGGAATGGTTGAAAGAAGTTACCATCACCCACGAACAAATCGCCTACCTAGTAGATGAAGCAATTCGTGGCGCAGTGCAAGGACATCGCGCCGAATTATTCGCCATGCGCGTCGCTAAAGCATCTGCGGCTTTAGATGGACGCACCACAGTAAATGCCGAAGATTTACGCCGTGCAGTGGAGCTAGTAATTGTACCACGAGCAACGGTGTTGCAGACACCACCCGACCAACAACCACCTCCACCACCTCCACCACCCGCACCCCCAGAAAATCAAGACGAGTCCGAACAAGAACAGGAAGAGGAAGAGGAAGACGAACAAGAGGAAAATCAAGAAGAACAAGAACCGCCCAGCATTCCTGAAGAATTCATCTTTGATCCTGAAGGTGTAATTCTTGATCCCAGCGTGCTTTATTTTGCTCAGATGGCGCAGCGCATGGGTAAATCTGGCAATCGCAGCTTAATTCTGTCTGAAGACCGGGGACGCTACATTAAGCCGATGCTACCCAAAGGAAAAGTGCGACGCATCGCCGTAGATGCTACCCTGAGAGCCGCTGCACCGTATCAAAAAGCACGACGCGAGAAGAGCCAAGGAGTGGGCAAGAGGGGGAGTGGGGGAGAAATGCAAAATCCACAAAAGCGGGTATTTGTCGAACAGGCGGATATTCGTTCTAAGCGTTTGGTACGCAAAGCGGGGGCATTAGTAATATTTGTAGTCGATGCTTCTGGCTCAATGGCACTAAACCGGATGCAGTCAGCCAAAGGTGCGGTAATGCAATTTTTAACAGAAGCTTATCAAAACCGCGACCAAGTGGCGTTGATTCCCTTCCGGGGCGAACAGGCTGAGGTATTATTGCCTCCAACCCGCTCTATTGCCTTAGCGCGTAACCGCCTAGAAAGGTTGCCTTGTGGTGGTGGTTCGCCGTTAGCACATGGTTTAAGCCAAGCTGTGCGCGTGGGATTGAATGCTCAAATGAGTGGAGATATTGGGCAAGTCGTGATTGTAGCGATAACCGATGGACGCGGGAATATTCCGTTGTCCCGTTCTTTGGGCGAACCGCAAGAACCTGGAGAAAAGCCGGATATTAAAGCGGAATTGCTAGAAATTGCCGCCAGAATCCGTCTTTTAGGGATGCAGTTATTAATGATTGATACTGAAAGTAAATTTGTTTCCACTGGCTTTGCCAAAGAATTAGCTCATACTTCAGGGGGCAAATATTATCATTTGCCGAAAGCAACAGATAAAGCCATTGCTGCTATGACAAGAGGAGCGATCGCAGATTTAAAATCTAGATAATTAGTTAATAGTCAATAGTCAATAAACTTTGGACTTTGACTAAGACCCAGTTGCAACTACTGGTTGTAAGAAACACATTAAATCCTGAACTCCCTTTTGTAGATATCGGGTTACTGTCATTGGACTAGTGCCAATTTTCTTCGCGGCATCTTTGCGAGAAAGTTCTTTCAAAAACACCAATTCAACAGCCATACGGGGCTTTTCTTCTAACATATTTATTGCCCCTTGAAGTTGTTGGCGTTCTTCTTCTTGTTGTTGAGAAGCCGTAGAACGCGGACAAGGAAGCGCTTCACCTAAGGTTATTTGGCAATCAACATACTGAACTGGGGTAGCATCTAAACTCAAAGGCAGCCGATTTTGAGCAGCTAACTTAGTTTCTTGCCATTCTTGGACAGATACTTTGAGTATGGTGGCAATTTCGGAATCTTTCGGAGGACGACCCAAAGAAACTGCTAATTCCTTGCGAACCTTTTGCCCTTCATTGTAGAGTTCTTGCCAACGGCGGGGTATCTTTAATAGGCTACTGCGATCGCGCAAAAAATGCAGCATTTCTCCGCGAATATAAGGCACAGCAAAGGAACTAAAAGCATATCCTTGAGTGGGATCAAATCGCTCAATTGCTCTAATCAAACCGAAATAACCGATTTGTTCTAAATCTTCATAAGGTTCATTACATTGATGGCTGAATTTATGAGCCATCTTACGCACTAAGCCAGTATTTAACTGTACAAGTTGATTACGAAGTTTAATAGAAGGATTCTGGTGGTATAAGTGCAATAACTCGATACCATCAGACCGCAGAGAGGACTGACTTGTTACCATGTTGGCGGCTTACGGCGGTTTAGGAGTCATCCGTACTAACCCCGCAATATTCATGCCCACCGTCATTGGTGCGGTCATCCTAGAATTAATTCTGTTTTTTGTTGCCCAAAATGTTGCTGAAAAAGGCAACAAAGGCGTTGCCCTGCCCCTGCTAGCTACCTACAGCCTCTTATCGGGATATACTCTCAGTGGCTTGATTTATGTTGCCTTGAGAACCCAAGGAGTTGGCATTCAAGGAATCGGTATAGCTGCCCTTGGTTGTGGTATCACTTTTATTGCCGCCCGTCAAGTTGGTTCAAATCTCTCTGACTCTGACGGCATGGCTTTAACAAAAACTATCAATCTAGGCGTCATTGCCTTGGTGGTTGTTTGCCTAGCACAATTCGGGTTGGCATTGTTCGGTGTTTACACGCCAAATTGGTTAGAAATTGGCATTTCCGGTTTGGGAGTGCTTTTATTTGTTGGTGCATCTGTAGTTGATTTCTACATATTGCCGCGCACCTACAGCGATGAGCAATATCTGCCTGCGGCTTTGTCTATGTACCTTACCTACATCAATTTGTTCGTCTTTATCTTGCGGTTGTTAATTGCCCTTAATGGTCGCGATTAATTGAGTGTTGTATTGGGCATCAGGTAATTAAATATATTTTTTCACCGTGGTTAGCTCTCAGCAGCCACGGCTTTTTTATATGTATGATATGTAGGAATATCTTAAGTAAATGAGTGTAAATAAACGCGCTAATCATGTAGTAAGCGACTCTATCCCTTGAAAACATTTAAATTGAGCAGTGAACCGCTGACAGTAGCTGAAAATTTTATTTGCGACTACTTTATTACCCTTGAATAACAAAAACTTAGCTCAAAAGCAGATTATTTATCCAATGAATCAAAAAGCTTGGTGGAAAGAAAGCGTAATTTACCAGATTTATCCCCGCAGCTTTAAGGATAGTAACAAAGATGGCATAGGTGACTTACAAGGCATTATTCAACAACTTGATTATTTGAAATATTTGGGAATTGATGTTATCTGGCTATGTCCTTTTTATCCATCTCCTAATGTAGATAACGGCTATGATATTAGCGATTACACCGCAATAAGCCCGGAATTTGGCACAATGAATGACTTTGAGGAACTGGTTTCTCAAATGAAGCAACGAAACTTGCGGCTCATCATCGATTTGGTGGCGAATCATTGCTCTAATTTACATCCTTGGTTTCAGGAAGCACGTAAATCTAAAGATAACTTTTATCGAAATTACTTTATCTGGCACGAAGGAGAAAATGGACAACCTCCGAACGATTGGCAGTCTTTTTTTGGTGGTAATGCTTGGACGTATAATGAAGCAACAAGTGATTATTATTTACACTTATTTACACCTGCACAACCAGATTTTAATTGGGACTATAAACTCTTGCGGTCAGAAATTTACCGCATTATGCGCTTTTGGTTAGATAAGGGAGTTGATGGTTTTCGTATGGATGTGATCTCATTTATTTCCAAACAAGATATATCCACATCTTTGCAAAATTCTTCTCAAGGGATAGCTGAGTTCTACGCCAATGGTGCTAAAGTTCATGATTATTTACAGGAGATGCATGAAGAAGTTTTACGTCATTATGATGTGATGACTGTCGGTGAAGGTGCTGGTGTTAAAGCTGAGGTTGCACCCTTATATGTGGGAAGCGATCGCCAGGAATTAAACATGATTTTTCACTTTGAGCATACTAGCATTGATCGCGATCCAAAAAACTTCTGGCAAGGTGTTGACTGGGAACTTTCTGATTTAAAGATAATCTTGAATCGTTGGGATGCAGCACTAGCGGGCAAAGGTTGGAGTAGTATTTATTTAGGCAATCATGATTTACCCCGTATTGTGTCTCGCTTTGGCAATGACGGAGAATATCGAGTTATTTCAGCAAAAATGTTAGCAACCCTTTTACTAACATTAAGAGGGACACCCTATCTTTATCAAGGTGATGAAATAGGGATGACAAATTATCCGTTTACCTCAATTGATGAATTTCGCGATGTTGTTTCCATCAATGCTTACATAACGGCAAAGCAACAAGGGGAAAGCTGGCAATCTTTTTTAAATAATCAACTGCAAGTAGCTAGAGACCATGCCCGCACACCGATGCAGTGGGATAACAGTAAAAATGCTGCTTTTAGCGTTGGCAGACCTTGGATTAACGTTAATCCTAACTATGAAGAAATTAATGCAGCGCAGGTGATCGTAGATCCCAATTCTATCTTCAATTATTACAAGCAGTTAATCCAACTGCGAAAAAAACTGCCTGTATTAATCTACGGTGATTATACAATGCTAGATATATCTCATCCATATATTTATGCTTATTTACGAACTGATAGCCAGCATAAAGTGTTAATATTACTAAATTTCTTACCGCAAAACATAACGGTTGATTTGTCATCATATCTATCAGATGATGATAAACTGCTCATCAGCAATTATCAAGAATTGGGACAAAGAGGTACTGAATTAGTTCTCAGACCTTATGAAGCGAATATTTATAGCAGTTGTATCTGATTTATTTGCCTGCTAAAATTACGCCGGCACTACAAATTTTTCGGTTCCTGCAAGCCCAAAGGCAGCGTGAATGACTTGCAAAGCCTTAACACCTTGTTCTTGATCTACGACACAGCTAATTTTGATTTCTGAGGTGGCGATCATTTGAATATTGATTTGGTGTTGAGCGATCGCTTCAAACATTTTCGCTGCAACTCCCGGTTGTCCCACCATACCTGCACCAACAATACTCACTTTGGCGATCGCATTATCTAAAACAACTTCACCCCAGCCGAATTCTTCCGCTGCTTGTTGCAACATTTTCTTTGCTGCTTCCCCATCCATTCTGGCGACGGTGAAGGCTATATCTCGTCTGGGAATACCATCAACTATCCGGCAGCGCTGAGATTGAATAATCATATCCACACTGATGTTGTGCTGCGCCAATAGTCCGAACAACTTCGCTGCCATCCCCGCACGATCTGGTACTTGACGAATCGCCAAACGCGCTTGGTTCATGTCTAAAGCGACACCACGGACGGGGGGATGGGCAGAGGGGGGGAAAGAGTTGCGCCCTTGTCCCCTTGTCTCCTTGTCTCTCTGTCTCCCTGTCTCCTCATCCTCTATCTCAAACGCTTCCCGAAGTGCGGCGATCGCGCGATCGCATTGCGCGGCATCAACTACGCAACTTACTTTCACTTCACTAGTAGATATCATCTGGATATTCACACCAGCTTCGGCAAGGGTGATGAACATTTGGGCTGCGACACCGGGACGCCCAATCATTCCTGCACCGGAAATGCTGATTTTGGCGATTTCCTGCTGTACCATGACTTCCGCTTCTGTCGATTCAGCACTCTTTTGACTCCGCAATGCTGGAGCGATCGCTGCTGCTACTGCTTCGGCACGCTTTAATATCGGTGTTGTTACCGTAAAAGCAATGTCATTTGTGTTGCCTTCGTGTATTGACTGAATAATCAAGTCTACATCGACATTTTGACGGGCAATTTCTCCAAACAACCGCGCTGCAACGCCTGGTTTATCGGGTACGCGCAACAAAGCTACTTTCGCTTGGTCGGTATCGAATTGAACATCATCCACCGGACGGGCAATTTCTAAATTTAGAAGCGATCGCTCTTGTGGTTTTGGGGAAGTTACCCAAGTACCCGGTTGATCTGTCCAGCTTGAGCGTACCACTAAGGGAACGCCGTAATTGCGGGCAATTTCCACAGCACGGGGATGTAGCACTTTTGCGCCTAAGCTGGCGAGTTCCAACATCTCATCTGAGGTGATTTCCTCCATCAACTGTGCCTCAGGAACTAATCGCGGGTCTGTAGTTAAAATTCCTGGCACGTCTGTATAAATTTCACAAAAATCTGCCCGTAATGCTGCTGCCAAGGCTACGGCTGAAGTGTCGGAACCGCCACGCCCCAAAGTAGTAATTTCCCATTCTTCTAAGCTGGATATACCTTGAAATCCGGCTACTACAACAACTTTTCCTTCTTTGAGGTGGCGTTTTAGGCGATCGGTTTTGATATCCAGAATTCGGGCGCGGGTGTGTTCGGCTTCGGTAACAATTCCTACCTGAGCGCCTGTAAGAGAAATCGCCGGCTGTCCGAGTTCATCCAATGCCATACTTACCACGGCGATGGATACTTGCTCACCAGTCGAAAGCAGCATATCCATTTCCCGACGGTTAGGATTTTTCGAGATTTCATGCGCTAGTTTGACAAGTCCATCGGTGGTTTTACCCATTGCGGAAACGACCACAACGACAGAATTTCCGGCTTTCACAGTTTTGTATACGCGCTGTGCCACAGCTTGAATACGTTCAACTGAACCCACAGAACTGCCACCGTATTTCTGAACTATGAGCGCCATAATAATAAAATAATTAATAAAGAAGCCTAGAAGGCATTGTAAATTAAACTATGTAACTAACTTATCAGAATCAGCTGACACACAAAACCTAAACTTCACATTTTGTTGATGATTTTTTTCTACCGTGCTTTAGTTCATACAGCCCCAGTAAGGCTGCGGCTATTAGCAAAGCTAAGAAGTAATGAACCAAAAACTGCCGCAGGTGAAACTTTAAGGGAGATATGGTAGCAAAATTACTCTTTCAAAGACTCCTAAACCACCGGGGACGCTACTGACATCAGCAAACATCTCCAACAAATAGATTCTCAAAAAATCTAAAAAGGACAAAGACGTATTTATCGGTAGCAGGCGATAAAGAAGCGCTGCGGTTAAAATGCAGTCAAAGCCGAAAACAGCTATTTGCGCTAGTACCGCATTTAAAACTACATAAATCGATACTTTACTAGCACGACCACCTGGTTTTCCCTCTGAAAATAGCTCTGCAATTCCCTTCCCACTGCTGCCACGTCAAATTTTTCGGATATGTTTTAGTTATTTGCTCACGAGCTAGGACACTTGTCTCAACGGGGGTTTCACCCGCTGAGACAAGTGTCGGGTGCTGATGTCTCGAATTTCAGCGATTAGCTTTGTTAGCTTTCTTACAACTGTTGAACACTTTTAAAACATCCTCTTATATGCAACTTATCACTTCGTTAGGCCTTAACAACTCCGAATATTTCTCAAAAGACAGGTTTATCAGTTACTACCATCAGCTACGTCTAATATCGTCACTCGGTAACAATGTACAAAATATTCTAGAAATTGGAATTTTTAATTCACTCTTAACAGACTTGCTAAAACGTAATGGCTACAATGTCACTACTGCGGATGTTGACCCGAATGTAAAGCCAGAGCTGGTTTTGGATTTGACAACTGATTTTGTACTACCAAAAGATAAATTTGATGCGATTGTTCTCTTTCAGGTGTTGGAACACTTGCCTTATGAACAGTCAGAACAAGCCTTAAAAAAACTTGCACAAGCAACAAATAAATTTTTAGTAATCTCGCTACCTTACAATACCCAATATTTAACAGTACAAATCAAATCTTCCTTGTTCCTAGAAAAACCAAAGTATTTATTGTTCAAAGTCCCTCAATTTTGGAGTAGAAATTCAATCTCTAATCAACACTACTGGGAAATTGGACTAAAAGGATATCCCAAAAAGCGAATTTTAAACTCTGTTGCGAATGCTGGGTTAACTGTCAAGCAAGAATTTATAGATCCTGTCAATCCCTACCACTACTTTTTAGTTTTGGAAAAAACTGCAAATAATAATTAGCAATTAGTAAGACGACAGTAAATCATTTCTAAAGAAATCTTGTCAAGAGTTATAAATCATGTTAAAATACATATTCAAATTGAGTAAGTCAGCTTAATCTAGCAAATTTCATCACCTAAACAGTTTAGGTGGGAGAGGATGCGAGAGCGGAGGAACCAAGTTTTGGGGCGTATTTTATAGAAGGTTAAGAGTCAAGAGTTCTGAACTCATAACTCTCTAAAAAAGGGCATTTCTCAGCCCTAGCCCGTCAGCTAACTTCGTAGGCATTGAGAAGAGACTGAAGAGGCAACATTATTTTTGATGTTATTACCTCATCAGTGTCCAAGGCTGGTGCTGCTCAGGTTTTTTGTACCTGTACTTAAATCTGTTGAGGTTGCAATGATATTTCAATTGAATTTGGCTGCAATTGTTGCAGTTGCGGGACAGGCTGTATGGAAACAGGCAAAACCTGTGATCGCTAGGGATGTAGTTATATTACCTATCCTTGGGTTTTTGGGAATTATCTTATTGTGGTGGGTTATTGCCCTTGCCAACCATGAATTGATGCCCACCCCACCTGAGGCATTAGCAGCGAATATGGACTACATTTTAAACCCTTTTTACCAACGCGGACCGGGCAACTTGGGAATAGGTTGGTTATTGTTAGCAAGTCTGCGTCGCGTATTGCTGGGCTTTTTATTAGGTGCTGTAGTCGCAATTCCTTTGGGTTTTTTGATTGGCATGTCTAAATCGGCAATGCTGGCTTTTAATCCGATAATTCAGATTTTTAAACCCGTATCGCCTCTAGCTTGGTTGCCTATTGCGTTAGCAATCTTCAACTTAGCAGATCCGTCAGCTATTTTTGTTATATTCATTACTTCATTGTGGCCGACAATTATTAACACCGCTCTTGGAGTTTCTAGCGTTTCTAAAGATTATTTAGATGTAGCGCGGGTGTTGGAAATGCCTCGTTGGCGGCGGATTACAAAAATTATCTGGCCCGCTAGTTTGCCGTATATTTTTACAGGTTTGCGAATTAGTTTAGGGATTGCTTGGCTAGTAATTGTTGCCGTAGAAATGCTCACAGGTGGTATTGGTATCGGCTTTTTTGTTTGGGATGAATGGAGCCGTTTAAACCTCAGTTCAGTATTTTTAGCCGTGTTCGTAATTGGCGTAACTGGGCTACTACTTGACTTTGCCGTAGGCAAAATCCAAGAATTAGTAACTCACCGCCCGACAACTTCAAATTAGTTAGTAGTAAGCGCTTAAGCGCTGAACAAAAGCCAATTTACCCAGCCGAAAAAAACTTTTCATCGGTGAAGATGACCTATGAGTAACGCCGACAATAATAACTGGACTCGAAGAGATTTTATCCAGGGAATCGGGGCAACAGCAGCGGGAATGGCGTTGTCTTCCTGTGCAATTTCAGGCGATCGCTCTGCCAAAGGACTGACTGAAGAAGCTTTAGCTATTGAACCAGTAGTTAGATCCCAAGATTTAGAAAAACCGAATATAACCGTTGGTTATGTTCCGGTCAATGATTGTGCACCATTTGCGATCGCCTGGAAAAAAGGCTTCTTCCGCAAATATGGCTTAAACGTCAAACTCAATCGGGAAGCTAGTTGGGCAACCTCCCGCGACGGCTTAATTTTTGGTCGTCTTGATGCCTCACCCGTGGTATCCGGTGCCGTCACCAACGCCAGAATCGGTGCTGAAGGAGCACGGCACGCTCCCTTGTGTGCGGCAATGACCATTCACCGTCATGGCAACGCTATGACGATGAACAAAGACATGTGGGATTTTGGGCTGCGTCCGTGGTACGAGTACAACGGCGATTTAGAAGCATTTGGTAAACAATTCCGGGCATACTTCGCCAGCCAACCAGCAGAACGCAAAGTATGGGCAGTAGTGCTGAGTTCCTCCATTTACGAATACTTTGTTCGTTACGTATCCGCTGCCGCAGGTGTCGATCCCCTCAAGGAGTTTCGCGTCATCATCGTTCCACCTCCCCAGATGGTAACAAACGTCCGAATTGGCGCGATGCAAGCTTACATGGTGGCAGAACCTTGGAACACACGGGCAATTACTGGCAATGAAGGCGTCGGTTTTACCTTCGCTCAAGGCAAAGAAGTTGTGTTGGGACATCCAGATCGACTTTTGGGGGTGATGCAATCTTTCATAGACCAATACCCAAAAACCTATCGTTCTCTGGTAAAAGCGATGATTGAAGCTTGCCAATATTGCAGCAAACCGGAAAACCGCCAAGAAGTTGCCGAACTGATTACCGATCGCTCCTTTACCGGTGCAAAACCTAAAAAGAAAGGTGCGCCAATTGCTAAATTTACTGGTCCCGGAATTCTCGGCAACTACAACTATGGTGGATTTGATGGCAAAGACCGCACAATCCAAGCTGCCGACACCACAATTTTTTATGATATTCCCGACAACGTTCCCAAAGAGCCTGGAGATCACGGGACGTTTTTATGGAGATCTAGAAGTCTGTGGTTAATGACACAAGCGGCACGTTGGGGACAAATTAAGGAATTTCCGAAAAATGCGAATAAACTAAGCGCAGAAGCCTGGAAAACTTCTTTATATCGCCAAATCGCCGCTGAAATGGGCATTCCCTGTCCCAAGGATGATTACAAAGTCGATCCCCCAGAAGCATTCATCGACAAGAAAGGGTTTGACCCTAGCGATCCTGTGGGCTATCTCAAAAGTTTTGAGATAAGAGCGAACGCACCCACCCGTTTTTATATGAGTTAAAAACCATTAGCTAACAGCCCATAAGATTATTTCAGGAGTTTCTCAAGATGAAATCTACCTCTTTTGCTGGAGATAACTACAATACTGCGACGCCCCGCACTGGATTTTTAGAAATTGAAAATTTAGTGAAAGCTTATCCTTCACCAGAAGGTAAAAAATTTGTCGTACTAGATGGTGTGAATCTCAGTATTAACGAAGACGAATATATCTCTGTAATTGGTCACTCTGGCTGTGGTAAATCGACGCTATTAAAAATAGTAGCTGGTTTAGAAAAAGCAACTTCTGGTTCAGTGCGGCTTGATGGTAAAGAAATTAACAAGCCGGGAGCCGAAAGAATGATGGTATTTCAAAACTATTCGCTCCTACCTTGGTTAACTGTGCGAGAAAACATCCGTTTGGCTGTGGATGAAGTGTTAAAAAATGCATCTCGTGCCGAGAAAATTAGCATTGTTAACGAGCACTTAGCAATGGTAAATTTAAATGCGGCGGCTGACAAATATCCTGATGAAATTTCTGGAGGTATGAAACAGCGTGTAGGTATTGCCAGAGCGATCGCCATTCGCCCGAAAATGTTGCTCATGGACGAACCTTTTGGGGCATTGGATGCTTTAACTCGTGGGAAATTACAGCGTCAGGTATTAGATATTTGGGAAAATCACCGGCAGGCAGTAATGATGATTACTCATGATGTGGATGAAGCGATTTATATGAGCGATCGCATTGTCTTGATGACCAACGGTCCTGCGGCTACAATTGGGGAAATATTAGACGTTCCTTTTGAACATCCACGCGATCGGGCAGCCATGCGAAACTCAAAAGAATATTTTGAACTTCGCAACCACGCTTTAAATTTCTTAGATCGCTATTTCACTCAAGACGAGTAAAATACACTATCATTTATCCTAGTGGGTAGCCTAATTCAAATTCATCAAACCTAGATTTGAAGCGGAGGAACCATCTTGTGGGGCGTATTTCAAATAAGGGTAAAGGTTCAAATATAAAGGAAAAACGAGGAATAAAGCTTCATCCTTCATACTTCAACCTTCATCTTTTAGGAAGAGACACCTTCCAGTCTTAGCCCGTCAGCTAACTCCGTCGGCAATGGAAGGAACCCCCAAAACTTTGGCTGTTATAGCAGTTGTTATTGGGGTTTCCTTAAATATAAAGATGAAGAACAAAGGATGAATAATGAAAAATATATTTATTAATTCATACTTCATCCTTCTCCTCCGGAGACACTCCGCGAGTATACTTCAGCCTTTAGTGACCCTGCTTCTCGTTCATTGTTCCTTTTATTAGAGAGAAGTTTAAGCTGTGAAAATTAAGCCAATGTTAGTTCGTCTCCAAAGCGCAATAGGTCGTGATGACTTAATTGAGCAAATGGTATTGCTGTCACCAAAAACATCTTCTACTGAAAAAGCTGAACCAACAAAATCAGTTAATTTAATCGTTGGCTATAACAGTTCTCCCAACAGCCATACCGCGCTAGATATTGCTTTTTGGATTGCCCATCAAACGCGTTTAGCCACTAACGTAGAAGTTATAGTTCAAGCTGTTTATGTAGTAGAAGATAACCAAAAAAATCAGTATTTAGATGTCTTTCATTCCGAAATACATCAGCCTTCATTGGCTTGTCCAGTTAACTATGCATCCAAGTCTACTACATCCGTTTTATCTGAACCCAAACTCACATCAAACAGACTTTCTTTAGAAAATAAATTGGTAGACACCCCCACACAAGCAGACCGAATTCTTTGGCAAGCACGTAGTTTGGCTGAAGAATGGCAAGGTTCTTTCAAAGCTCATTTGCGCTTTGGCTGCGTTGCTGAGGAACTTCAGAAAGTAGTTAAATTAGAAGCTGCTGATATTCTGTTTCTGGGTTGTAAGTCTATAAATCATCCGATTATCCAGACACTAGACTCTAATTTACCCTGCGCTGTCTTGGGTATTCCCAATTCTATAAACATTTAATTCAAATGTTCGATTAAAAGTCAGACTGATAGCAGGTTATCGAACAGAAATCTTTACTTCAATTTATTTCCAAAAAGCCACATATTATCATATCGGTTCTGTAAATGATCGTGCGAAATCATCCCTCCTTGCCTGCCAATGCATCTGGGATTGATAAATTGAAAAGTCGCACAGATACAGAATTAGTTAATGGTGGTTTTTTGTTAAAACTTACGCTGTTAGACCTTTCAAACTCTTATTTCTTCTGGGGATTTATGTCTCTTGACTGCTCCTCAAAACCCCATTTTGTAATGTCAGAAGAATGTAAGTGGCACTATTTCGGGCGTATCTCGGCTCAATTTCTTTGCTGTGCTTGAGATATAGCAACTAAACCTGTTGCAAGCGATCGCATGAAAGCAGAATTGCCTTACTCTCAAAGAGTCACCATCAAACCAGGTGGACATATGGCATTAATGGAACAAAATCAGCAATTTGCCGAAGCAGTCAGCACGTTTTGTGCTGGCTGCTCATAACTGGGATCACTACCTGAAGCTTATTTAAAGGCTAGATGTACTTAGTACCTTTTGATTAGTTTCAAAGTAAAGGTCGCTCAATTCTTCCAAAGAAATATGAGTCTGCGATTCTGGATTACGGAAGTAGGGATGGATGGGAAGGAGTTCAACACGAGGACGGGTTTCTGGTGAAGACAGAATCTGCTCAAGCAAAGTCAGGTAGTTTTCAGCAGTAGATTCCCAAGTGTACTTCTTCAGCACCCGTTGCTGACCCGCTTGGGCAAAATACTCCCACTCCTGAGCATCACATAGCAACCGCTCCAACCCCCGGATAATATCAGCAGGATCTTCTGGGTCAACGAGTACGCCATATTCCTTATTTCCTTGTCGGAAGCTCTCGCTAGGACCACCATTCTTGGTTGCTACCACTGGCAAACCTGCAACTGCCGCTTCTAAGGGAGCAAGCCCAAAGGGTTCGTAGAGTGCGGTCAGCGCGAACACGGAGCGGCGTTTAACCATAAACCGATAGGCTGCTGCTAGTGACTCTTGAGACTGATCTGATAAGCCAAATGCACTAATCTTGCCCCACAAGTCGTTTTCTTTGATCACTTCCCGAATAGGAGCTAGTACCTCTTCAGTCATGCCGTCACTAGTCTCCTCTCGTAAAGGATCGTCCAGTCCCCCTGTAAGTAGCACCAAGTTAGCTCGTTCCTGAAGTGTTGGACTCATTGCGAAGGCTTGCACTAACCCCAATATGTTTTTTTTAAGCTCTAATCGACTGGATGCTACAATAACGGGCAAATCTCGACGGGCTTCTGCAATGTCCCGTGCCAATCGCTCCTGAATGAGCTCTTCGGTAGCCTCCTCGTTTTCAGAACGCGCGTTTGCACCGAAAACCGAGAAATCTGCTCCCGGTGGAATCACCGCAAAGCGGTTGTCGTTGTCTACATCAACTGCACTACGATAGACTCGATGAGAGTACTGTTCAAAGCGTTCCTGTCGTGTACTGGTGATATTAACGGCGGAGCGATTCATGCTTAGGCGTTCGGCTAAGATTCGATATCGAAAATTGAATTGCTCGTCTATTTCTGTTAGATTTTCTGGGGTGACTTCCAGTTTGTCCATCTTTTGAGCGCCGAGAGAATGAGCAGTAAAGGTAAAAGGTATGCCTGTCTCCTCTTCAATCAGAACGCCACATAGTCCCCCATCGCCGTAATGGGCAGTCATTGCATCGGGTAAACCACCTTCTTGTTGATAAAATTTTAGGATGTTGGGTACCCAATCAGTAACCAGATGAGACCACAAAGACTCTTTAGGCAGAAATTCTTTTGGTCCTACTGGTAACCGGATAATGCGGACGTTATCGACCCCTGGATATGTCTCAAATGTTTCAGCAAACTCTGGCCACTCTGGGTCAATGATTTGACGAGTGAGAATATCAACTTTATGACCCATTTGAGCTATGGCTATGGCAACTTGCTTAACGTAGATCAGCTGACCCCCAAAATCTGGGTGTTTCGTTATGTGACTATTGCCTGAATCAAAATTGCCTTGAGGGTTGAGAAATCCAATGTGCATAGCCACTTCCTAATACAGGTTGATTTCTACTAAAGATTTTTGCCTGAAGACGGCAGCAGAAGAGCTTAGTAAGCTTGTTAAAAACTCCCAAGACTGAAAAACGCAGCCAGTGAGGCTGTGCATAAATGGTATCAAAAAGCAAGTTAAAGGGCTTTTATTGGTTCCCTTTAGCTTAAACCTAGCCAATTCGCGCATTTTCCTAATTATTAAATTAATCGCTACTGCGGCTGGCGCATATATACCGGATGGCATAAATGGCGTGGTGATCCCTAACTCAGAGGTTTCTCAAAATTCCACTTGTTCTTGCTGATACCAAGTTGCGCTCAAAAATAGTATTCTGTCATTGCGACTGGAGCAAAGCCCAAGGAAGCAATCTCACCAACTCCAAACTACTACAACGGAATGCAACTTAGTATGAATTCCCCTAGTTGGGGTATATGTATCATCGGAAAACAAAACTGGGATAAGCGACATTACTCTGGTTCTACAAAAGTTTTTCGGCGCTGAAACCCTTATATTATCCTTAAGTGGAGGCGATCGCTCACTTGGATAATCGCTCCCGTAACCACTCAAAAAAATCCTTACACGATAAAACTTTTAAGCTTAACCCGGTTTTCTGTTTTGATGATACTTATACCCCTGTTACTGTAACAGGCGCTAATTGATTCTTAATAGTAATAAAAATACCCAAAGGGCTGTAGAGACGTTCCACCGGAACGTCTCTACAATATGTGATGTAAGGGCGGGCAAAAGAGCGCCCCTACCAAGTTATAATTAGTAACCGACGATATGCAGTACATCGCGAACGACGCTGTATCCTGCTAAATCCCAAAGTAAATATGCAAGAAAGCCAATCATTGCCAAGCGACCGTTCCATAATTCGGCTTGAGGATTATAGCCAAATAAGAAAGCGTTTCTGTCTACACCGTTATATTCTTTTGCAACTGGTGGTAAATCTGTTGTAGGACGAGTTTGCATTGTTTTTCTCCTAAATTAACAAGTTTTTGCGTTTTCTAATTTCTATTAACCGACGATATGCAGTACATTGCGAACGACGCTGTATCCTGCTAAATCCCAAAGTAAATATGCAAGAAAGCCAATCATTGCCAAGCGACCATTCCACAATTCGGCTTGAGGATTCCAGCCAAATAGGAAAGCGTTTCTGTCTGCACCGTTGTAAGCGTTAGCAACTGGTGGTAAATCGGTAGTGGGACGAGTTTGCATTGTTTTTCTCCTAAATCAAGTAGTTTTTGCGTTTTCTAATTTCTAGTAACCGACGATATGCAGTACATCGCGAACGACGCTGTATCCTGCTAAATCCCAAAGTAAATATGCAAGAAAGCCAATCATTGCCAAGCGACCATTCCACAATTCGGCTTGAGGATTATAGCCAAATAGGAAAGCGTTTCTGTCTACACCGTTATATTCTTTAGCAACTGGTGGTAAATCGGTAGTGGGACGAGTTTGCATTGTTTTTCTCCTAAATCAAGTAGTTTTTGCGTTTTCTAATTTTTAGTAACCAACGATATGCAGTACATCGCGAACGACGCTGTATCCTGCTAAATCCCAAAGTAAATATGCAAGAAAGCCAATCATTGCCAAGCGACCATTCCACAATTCGGCTTGAGGATTATAGCCAAATAGGAAAG
>JAESGY010000308.1_pt1 | contig 28689 bp, 33 predicted proteins | sample 9269841 | NCBI WGS metagenome assembly JAESGY01 (sample SAMN17022865, study PRJNA683097) | algae metagenome | isolation source: Spirirestis rafaelensis WJT71-NPBG6 and co-occurring heterotrophs from... | place: USA: Pinto Wells, Joshua Tree National Park, Colorado Desert, CA | collected 2006-08-15
CGCTGGCTTCGACGGCGAGACCGACTTCGGCGTCATCCGCGCCGGTCTGAACTTCCGCTTCGGCACCTACTAAGATCCATCGCCGCGGCGATGAACGACAAAGGCCCGGGTCACCCCGGGCCTTTTTTGTGTCAGGGCGTCACCCTGGTCTTGGCATAGGCCGGAACGCGGGCTTCGAAATCGGCAAGCCATGCCACGAGTTTCGGATAGCTCTCACGCCAGCGTCCGCCGAAGCGCAGGTCAAGATAGCCCAGGGCGCAGGCGAGAGCGATCTGGCCGATCTGCAGGTTCTGCCCGGGCACCGACAAATGGGTCTCCGCATGGTCGAGGCCGCGGCGCACCTTGTCGGCCTGATGATCGACCCATTTCGGCTCGCGCTTGTCCTCCTGGCGGAAGCGGCCCTCATAGACCTGCAACAGCGCCGCATCCATGATGCCGTCGGCCAGCGCCTGATCGCGCAGGGCGGTGAACCGCTCCAGCCCGTTCGGGATGACGCGCCCGCCGCCGGCCAGATGATCGAGATAATCCACGATCACGCGGGAATCGTACAGCACATCCCCGTTCTCGAGGATGAGCGCCGGGATCTTGCCCAGCGGATTCTGCTGGCGGATCGAGTCCTCGGGGCTCAGCGTATCCGCATCGACGATCTCGATCCGGTCGGACAGGTTGAGAATTGAGGCGGTGAGCTTCACCTTCCGGCCGAAGGGCGAGGCGGGCGAGGAGCGGAGAACGAGCATGAGCAAACCCCTGGATTGAGGAAACCGGGGCCAGTCATGAACGGTCAGGGCGCCTGCGGCAATCCGTTTTAAGCAGGGGGACCAAAGGCTTCACAGCGATAAGCGCCGTAGCCGCTGCGCGACAGGCGCTCAGCCAAAGCGGGCAGAAGAACCTCCGCCTCCTCCCTCAACGACCATGGCGGATTGAGAACGAAGAGCCCGCTGCCGTTGAGCCGTGCTGCATCGCGTGGATCGTCCACATAAAGCTCGAGCCGCAGGCCCGGGCGCGGGCTTTCCCGATGGAGCCGCTCGGCCACCGCGTCGACGGGACCCACATCCTTGATCGGATACCAGCCGGCATAGACGCCGGTCGGCCATTTCTTCAGGGCGGCGAGAAGCTCCGTGCCGAGCCGATCCAACTCGTTCGGTTTCTCATAAGGCGGGTCAATCAGGACGAGACCGCGCTTTTCCTTCGGTGGAATAAGCGCATGCAGGGCCGTCCAGCCGTCGAGATGCATAACCTTGAGGTTGGACACCTCATTGAAGGCCTCGCTCAGCACCGCGTGGTCGGCCGGATGCAGTTCCACGAACACGCCGCGGTCCTGTCGCCGCAGGACCTCGCGCACGATGCCGGGAGAACCGGGATAGATGGTCTCTCCATGCCGGGCGCGCACATCCGAGATCACTTTGCGATAAGGAGCAAGGAGCTCCTCCGCCTCCGGAGAAAGAGCCTCGTTCAGGCGTCCGATCCCCTCAAGCCATTCACCCGTTCGCTCGGCCTCGTCCCCCATCAGATTGTAGAGGCCGATCCCCGCATGGGTGTCGATGACGCGAAGCGGCGTCTCCTTACGCTGGAGATAGGTGAGGATCCGCACCAGAAGGGCGTGTTTCATGACGTCGGCGAAATTGCCGGCGTGAAAGGCGTGGCGGTAGTTCATGTCTGTCCTAAAACATCAGGCCGAAAGCAGGCTACGCATTCGCGAGATGCGCTATCTTACTGCCGGGACCGTGATCTCGCCCGCGCGGCAGCCGTCGCGATCAACCTCGGGACACTGGCGGAAACCGCGCAGATCCTTGGCCAAGCAGATGCGCACCTCCTGGAAGATGCGCCGTCCGCAGGAAACTGAAATCATGTCCGGGCGCAAGCCCGGATTGGCGTTCAGAAAAGCCTGCTCGATCTCGTTCGGCAGCACCCGCGAGCGGCTGTCCAGGCCTTTCAAACTCTCGGGAATCCGCACGAGTTCGCGGGCGCGACGAACGGCCTGGAAGTAGCCGCTTGGAGATTCTCCCGTGCAGGTTCCATGCTTGCGCCACTGGTAGCGCGCCAGGTTGCTGTCCGGAAAGAGACCGTCGGCATCAGCCATGGCGGCCTGCGGGACGAAGCGCCCGTTGGGCTCGCAGAAGCTGGGATAACCCTTCTCGTTCTGCGGCCACAGGCCATGGGTGACGAAGCCGAGCCCGCTGCCGCTGTCGCATTGCCGGCTCCGGCTGCCGCTGTTTTCGCAGAAGCCCGGCGACCAGGAGAGCGCGAGCACATAGAAATCAAACTGCCCCATGGGGGCGCCTCTCGCCTCCCGCAGCCCCTGGGCCGCCGAGGGAGAGAGGGAGAGAAGGCAGGCGCCTGCAAAAGTGAGGCACCGGCGCAGGATCAAGGAGCGGCCTGCTTGCAATGGGGCGCGAAGGCATAATGGCGGTCGAAGCCGTCCACGCAGGCCTCCGTGTCCCAGCCGATGCCGATGAAGCCAAGATCCTCACGGATCGAGAAATTGATCTTGTGCTTGTAGCCGTCGGACACGACCACCGTACCGGTGCAGTAGCGGCGGGGAATATAGTCGAGACCCCAGGGGCGCCAGGCAACCTGCTGCACCCGCTCGAAGGCGACGATCTGGAGGTTGGAGTTCCAGAACTTGTGTTCCTTGCTTGCAAAGTTGGCGCTGATGTCCTGAAGCACGGACGGATCGGCGCAGGCAGGCAGCGAGGCGTCGAAGGGCTCTTCCCGCCGCTCTGCCGGCGTGATCTCGCGGGCCATCGCAGGTGCGCTCAACATCATGCAGGAGATGAAAGCCGCCAGCCACTTCATTCGGATGCTCCAACAGGTCTTCGAATTCTGTTCCATCGACCATGTGGGCGAAGCCCGAGAAGGTCAAGGCTCCGCTTGTGGTTTAATAGATGGCGTGTCTGTTCAGCATCATCGGCGCATTGGCCGGACGCCCCTGGGGTTGCGGCGAGAGATAGGTCTGCTCCGGGGGCCGGCCAGCCGGTGGCTGGGGATGGGACGGCAGCGGCGAGCCCCTGGTACCGCCCGGACCGGGCAGATCGGCCGCATAGCCGGTCGAGTAGCGTGGTGGCGGAGCTACGGGCGCAGCCAGCGCAGGGGCCGGAGGCGGCGCAGGCGGGATGTAAGCCTCCCCTTCCGGCACGTCCTGCTCAAGATCCACCGGAGCCAGATCGCCCGCGGCGGCCACGCTCTGGAGCACCTCCTGGCTCTTCTCGGGATCGATCCGGGGCGCAAACTTCAGGATCGGCTTGCAGATGCGCCGCTGCCCTTTCGGGTCATGGCGCGCCAGATCGATGTGGAAGTGATCGTAGTGGAAGGCGTCGGAGCCCGGCCCCAGAACGGTCGTAAAATAGCGGCAGGCGCCGACGAAGACCTCGCGGAGGAACTCCTGCTCGGCGGGATCCCGGCTGCGCCAGCCATTGACCACCGAGATCTCCCGCCCGTCGGTCAGGGCGAAGCCCATGACGTCCAGCGCGTTGCCGAAGGAATGCTCCGAGAGCTTGGCGCCCCGCTGGTTGTTGCGGGGGCGGCAGGAATAGGAGCCCGCCTTGATGTCGGCGAGCGGCACGCCGAAATACATCTTTGCGGCAGGCCTCACGATCTCGTCGAGCCAGGTATCGATCCGCGGGATGATCGGGCAGGCCAGCGTCACCTTGGACTTCAGGCCGACGGCGCCGTTGTTGAAGGCCGAGACCCTGAACGGGTAATCCATACCGCAGACGCCGGGGCCCTCGATCTTGGAACTCAGGGCCATGTAGGCCGAGGGCTGCACGAGCCGCTGCGACAGGCAGGCCTCTTCGGCCTGCGCGCGCCAAGGCTCCCGCTGCTCGAACCGAAACAGTCCGCAACCGGTGACACCGAGCCCAACGAGCGATAGGGCAAAAAACGCAACTAACCCACGACGCATGGGCGGAGGTTAGCAAGCGGCCCGTAAACATCTCGTCAACGGCAACCGGGTCGGCAGCCCCGCTCTCCGATTCGGCCTTTCCCAAACCTGCATATGAGTCGGCAGGCACGGCGAAACCAAGGTGCGACACAATGGAGCAGGAACTTTTTTCGGCTCTGTCTGGAAACGATTTCATCCTAACGAATCCAAGGCGTTAACAATTTGTTAACCGTTTCGTCAGCCGCCCATTGGCGCCTGATGCCGTCCGCAAGCGCTTCTCAGGCCTTCGTAGGTTTGATACCTTACCTATACATTCATAGAGGGGATTAACCCCTGTAAGGAGAGGGGGCTACGATGCACCTGACAGCCAATCTCGACTGGACAGCCAAGTTCAACATCGCAGCCGTCTGCGTGTCCTCTTCCTTCATTGTCGCCGTTGTGGCCGGTCTTCTCTGAATCGAATGCTCTGCGGCTCCGGGCGAGCCGCTCGACAACCTTCATGGTCTCTCCGCGCTGCCCTTACCGGCAGCGTTTTTTATGTCTCCGGGCACGGCGCCTCCGTCAGGCTCCAGGACATGACGTTGATTTCCATTTGGCACTGGGCGAGCCGTGGCCCATCGGCCGTCTTCAGGCACACCTTCTCTCCCGGGGCGAACATCTTTCCTTGCGCCCGGCAGTAGCAATCGAGCGGATTGTGATCGGGTGCTTGTACCTGCTGAGGCAACGCTGGCCGCTCATGGGCGTTCGCCGACGCCAGAACCATCAGGCTGAAAACAAGGACGACACTGCGCATGAGGCATCTCCGCGTGTCATGTCTCGCAATGGTCTGCCTTTCCCGGCATAAGGTCAAGGATATGAACCTCTGATGCCGTGTAGCTTTGATGCCCCTTCCTCTACCTGACCTCTTGATCCGCCCCGGAACCCCGGCTGACAGCGCTGCCATCGGGCGAATTCTGGCTGACGGCTGGCGCCAAGCCTATTCCGGCTTCATGTCCAGGAACGAGCTCGGCCCTCGTGTCGATCCCGATTACCGGGCGCGAGAGGTCGAGAACTGGCTCTCGACCGATTTCGACCCGAACGCGGAACTGCTGCTCGTCGCAGAGCAGGATGGCAACGTAACCGGCTTCCTTGCCGCACGCCTCGGCGACCGTAACGATGTAGGGTCGGTAGCACAGGTGACGCTGCTCTACGTCTCGCTGGAGAAGCAAGGCCAAGGCATAGGACGCCAGCTCCTCCTGGAAGCGGCCGAGTGGCTGACGATTCATGCTCCCGGCCCAGTCTCCATCGGGGCTTTCGAGCAGAACCCGTTCCGGTCCTTCTACCAGGCAATCGGCGGCGTGGCGGTGAAGAAGGTGATGATCAGGGTCGATGCCCAGGAATGGCCGGTGGTCATCTATCTCTGGCCTTCGCCGGAGGCGCTTCACGAAGGCATCCGGGCTAGGCAAGCCTGACGCATCAGGCCCACCGCTCCATGGCCCGGTCGTCGGCCTCCTTGGCCTCGACCCAGGCCCCGGCGGTGCCGTCCTTCAGGTGCTCGCGCTTCCAGAACGGAGCCTGCGTCTTCAGGTAATCCATCATAAACGACGCCGCCTCAAAGGCCGCCGTGCGATGGGCGCTGGCCGCCAGAACCAGCACGATCTCCTCGCCGGGGGAAATCCTGCCGAAGCGGTGGATCACGGTGAGGCCTAGCAGGGGCCAGCGCTTCTCCGCCTGCTCGGCGATCCGGTCGATCTCGGCCTCGGCCATGCCGGGGTAATGCTCGAGCTCGAGAGCTACCAATCGTCCGCCCTCGTCTCGGCACAGGCCCGTGAAGGCCACCACAGCGCCGATATCCGCCCTCCCCCGGGTCAGGGCCGCCGTCTCGGCGGCAACATCGAAGGGCTCAGCCTGGATGCGGATCATGCGTGCCATGGCGGTCCCGCCCCTCAACGGGCTAGCCTCCCGTCATCGGCGGGAAGAAGGCGATCTCGCGCGCACCGGCAATGGAGGCCTCAGGCTTGACGTGGACGTGGTCGATGGCCGCCCGGACGATGCCATCGTTCTCGAAGGCGTATTCATATTCCTCGCCCCGGCCCTTCAGCCAGCGCACCAGATCGGCCACGGTGCCTATGCCCTCCGGCAACTCGATATCCTCATCGGTCTTCCCGACCCTTTCGCGGACCCATGCGAAGTAGACGAGCTTCATGGCCTCAGCCCTCGTCCATGAGATGATGGATGCCGTTCTTGAAATAATCCCAGCCGGTATAGAGCGTCAGAACCGCCGCCACCCAGAGCAGGACGATGCCGATCAGGGTGTTGTTGGGCAGCACCGTCTCGCCCGCAGGACCAGCGATCAGGAAGCCCAGCGACACGAGCTGCAGGGTGGTCTTCCACTTGGCCACCCGGCTCACCGGAACGCTCACCTTCAGCTCGGCCAGGAACTCGCGCAGGCCCGAGACCAGGATCTCGCGGCACAGGATCACGATGGCGGCCCAGAGTGCCCAGCCATGGATCGTACCGTCCGCCACCAGCATCAGCAGGCAGGCGGCCACCAGGAGCTTGTCGGCGATGGGATCGAGCATGCGCCCGAGGGCCGATTGCTGGGCGAAGGTGCGGGCTACATAGCCGTCGAGGTAGTCGGTAATGGCCGCGAGCGCGAAGACAATGAGGGCGGCCCAGCGGGACCAGTGGTCCTCGGGCCAGAACAGGAGCCCGACCACGGCCGGCACCGCCACGAGCCGACCGTAGGTCAGCATGTTGGCCAGGTTGAAGGCCTTGGAGCGGCCAATGGAAGGAGCAGACTTCATCACACCCGCAGGAAGCATGAGGACGGATGGTCAGTCAATTGCAGAAGCCGGTAATTGCGAAACGTCACAGTGACGTGATCCACATCCAGGAGCACCCGAATTCTAGCCTCGTTCATGGAAGAAATCGTAGACGGCGCGGGCCGTGGCGGCGTTCACACCGGGTGCCTTCATCAGATCCTCCAGGGCGGCGCGCTGGATCGCCTTGACGGTGCCGAAATGATGCAGGAGCGCCCGCTTGCGGGTCGGCCCGATGCCGGGGATCTCGTCCAGGGGATTCTTAACCAATTCACGCTTGCGCTTGGCCCGGTGTGCCCCGATGGCGAAGCGGTGCGCCTCGTCGCGCAGGCGCTGCACGAAATAGAGCGCAGGATCCCGCGGCGGCATCTTGAAAGGCGGCTGGCCCGGCTTGAAGAAGGTCTCGCGCCCGGCATCGCGGTCGCGCCCCTTGGCGATGCCGACGAGCGCCACGTCGTCCTCGCTGACGCCAGCCTCCGCAAGCGCCTGGCGCGCGGCCTCGAGCTGCCCCTTGCCGCCGTCGATCAGCACGAGATCGGGCCAGGCGGGAAATCCGTCATCTCCGGGCGCGGCGCCATCGTCGTCAGCAGCACGTGGCTCCTCCTTCACCAGACGGGCGAAGCGGCGCTGCAGCATTTCGCGCATCATGCCGTAATCGTCGCCGGGCTTCAGGTCTTCCGACTTCATGTTGAAGGTGCGGTAATGCTGCTTCATGAAGCCGTTGGCGCCCGCCACCACCATGGCGCCTACCGCGTTGGTGCCCATGATGTGCGAGTTGTCGTAAACCTCGACGCGCCGGGGCGGCTTCGGCAGCCCGAAAGCCTGGCCGAGGGATACGAGAAGCTTCTGCTGTGAGGCCGTATCGGCAAGCCGTCGGCCGAGCGCCTCGCGGGCATTGCGAAGCACGTACTCAATGAGCTGACGCCGCTCGCCGCGCTGCGGGGCATGAATCTCCACCTTTGTGTCGGTCTTCGTCGACAGCGCAGCCGCCATCAGCTCCGCGTCCTCAATCTCATGCGAGAGCAGGATGAGGCGCGGCGCCGGCTTGTCGTCGTAGAACTGCGCCAGGAAGGAGCCCAGGACCTCCTCCCGGCTCATGGACTTATCGGCCTTCGGGAAGTAGGCGCGATTGCCCCAGTTCTGCCAGTTGCGGAAGAAGAACACCTCGACGCAGAACTGCCCCGCCTGCTCGTCGAGGGCGAACACGTCCGCCTCCTCCACCGACTGGGTGTTGATGCCCTGAACGCCCTGGATCGCCGAGAGCGCCGCCAGACGGTCGCGGCAGCGCGCCGCGCGCTCGAACTCAAGGTCCTCGGCCGCCTGCTGCATCTCCTCGGTGATGCGCTGCTTCACCGCATTCGACTTGCCGGACAGAAATGCCCGCGCCTCGGCGGCAAGCCCGGCATAATCCTCGTGCGAGATCTCGTTGGTGCAGGGGCCGGAGCAGCGCTTGATTTGATAAAGGAGGCACGGCCGCGTGCGGTTCTCGTAATAGCTGTCGTTGCAGGAGCGCAGCAGGAACGCACGCTGCAGCGCGTTGATGGTGCGGTTCACCGCCCAGACGCTGGCGAAGGGGCCATAGTAATCGCCCTTGCGCTTGCGCGCGCCGCGATGCTTCACGAGCTGCGGCGCCTCGTGGTCGGCGGTGAGCAGGATATAGGGCAGCGACTTGTCGTCCCGCAGCAGCACGTTGTAGCGGGGCTTCAACTGCTTGATGAGGTTGGCCTCGAGCAGCAACGCCTCGGTTTCCGTCGCCGTGGTGACGAACTCCATCGACGAGGTTTCGCCGATCATCCGGGCAATGCGGTTGGAATGGGCCTGCCCGCGGGCATAGGAGCCCACGCGGTTCTTCAGGTTCTTCGCCTTGCCCACATAGAGAACGTCGCCCTTCGCATCGAGCATGCGGTAGACGCCGGGCGCATTGGGAAGCGTGTTCCAGAAATGCCGGATGACCTCGGTGCCGCGCTGGACCGAACCCGGATTGGCCTCCAGGTCGAACTCGACATCCGAGCCGCTCTCAAGGGCGACAGACTGATCGTCTTCCTCGTTGTCCAGAATATCCGGCGGGACGTCATTGGTGGTGTTGCGACTCATGAGGGAGATTTAAGGGCTCGGGAGTCCGGAGGAAAGTGCCGCCGACGAACTGGCGCAGCTCTGCCGTTCCGGCTAAACGGCAAAGCTCCTAGAATAAGCCTGGAGCTGATCATGCGCCTGTCGATCGTCACATCAGCCGTCGTGGCGGCCCTGGTGGGGTTCGGCAGCACGATTGCGATCATTATTGCGGCGGCACAGGCCGTGGGCGCGGATGCGGCGCAGACCTCCTCATGGGTGGCGGCCCTGTGTCTTGCCATGGCGGCGAGCAGCGGTTTCTTGAGCGTCCGTTACCGGATGCCGGTCATCACCGCCTGGTCGACCCCCGGGGCGGCGCTCATCGCCGCGTCGGCCGGCATCTCCATCCATGCGGCCGTCGGCGCCTTCCTGCTGGCCGGTGCCCTCATCGTGCTGGCAGCCCTCATCAAGCCGTTCGGGCGCGCAATGGAGCGCATTCCGACCTCCATCGCGGCCGCGATGCTGGCGGGCGTGCTGCTTCAGTTCGTGGTCGGGGTGTTCCAGAGCGCACAGGGTGCGCCAGGCCTCGTCCTGCCCCTCGTGGCCATCTTCCTCGTGGTGCGCCTGTTCAATCCGGCCCTCGCCGTACTCGCCGTGCTGTTCGTGGGCCTCGGCATCGCCTTCGGGGGCGGAATGGCTCGACCCCTGACGTCTGACTTGAATCTTTCGTCCCTTACCTTCATCGCGCCTGCCTTCGAGCCTGCGGTGTTGATCGGGCTCGGACTGCCCCTGTTTCTGGTGACCATGGCGTCCCAGAACCTGCCGGGCTTTGCGGTGCTCAGGGCCTCCGGCTATCAGCCGCCCTCCCGCCCGATCCTGGCCGTGACAGGGATTGCTTCCATCGTCACCGCCCTCTTCGGCGCTCACACGAGCAACCTTGCGGCCATCTCGGCGGCGATCTGCACCGGCCCCGACACCCACCCCGACCCGGCGAAGCGCTGGATGGTCGGGCCCTTCTACGCCTTGAGCTATCTGGTCTTTGCCGCCTTCAGCGCGGCGCTGATCGGCCTGATCGCGGCGCTGCCGCCCGAGCTCATCAAGACCGTAGCGGGCTTGGCCCTCCTGGGAGCCTTCGCGGGAGCCCTGGGCTCCGCCCTCTCCGAAGGGTCCAAGGTGTTTCCAGCCGTAATCACCCTGGCGGTGACGGCCTCCGGCCTCACGCTTTTCGGCATCGGCTCCGCTTTCTGGGGACTGGTGGCGGGTCTCGTCACCCTGGGGCTCGATTCACTGGCGGTCCGCCTGCGTCGGCAGGGCTGAACTGGACGGGAAGCCCCGTTAAGCTTAAGACTTCCTTTACGAAGAACAAGAACGGGGGCTCTCATGGGTGGGATGACGCTTGCACGGCTTGCCGCAATCGCGCTGACAGCGGCTCTGGGAGCCTGCCAGGGCACATTCAGTGCATCGCCCGAGGGCATCCCCGTTGCCCTTGAGAGCATCGACGGGGCACCTGATCCGATCCGGACCGCCCTGGCCGAAGAGCTCGCCACCGCGGCCACTGACCGTAAGGTCGATCTCGTCGGCGCCAGCGCCGAGGCGCGCTACCGCGTCCGCGGCTATCTCTCGACCGCGACTGAGGACGGCGAAACCAGGGTGGCCTATGTCTGGGACGTGTTCGATTCCCAGAAGCGCCGGGCCAAGCGCCTGGAGGGGGCGAGCCCTGTTCCGGCCGCCTCCATCTCAACCCTCGACAAGCAGGCTCTCGCCAAGCTCGCCCAGGCCAGCATGGGCGAGATCGCCGAGTTCCTGAGTGCGGCCAAGTCCGAGCCTCCCGCCGCAGCCGACGCGCCGATCCAGACGGCGGAGGCTCAGCCCACGGGGACACCGGATGAGGAGAACCAAGTTGCAATGCAATGATCGCATGGCAACAACCCGGTATTGCGGCCCATCAAAGCCGCTCACGTGTATTGTGACGGTTTGATATCGCTGCTAAGACCCTTGCGCCCGAAGGCGCAGGAAATACGGCGTTGCGCAGCGGGCGTTATCGGTCACACAGAGCCAAAGTTGCTTTCATGAAGCTCGTTGCGGGAAATTCCAATCGTCCGCTGGCGGAGGCCATCTCCGCCTATCTCAATGTTCCCCTGGCCAGAGCCCAGGTGAAGCGTTTCGCGGACATGGAGGTGTTCGTCGAGATCCAGGAGAATGTGCGCGGCGAGGACGTGTTCATCATCCAGTCGACCTCCTTCCCCACGAACGACCACCTCATGGAACTCCTGATCATCACGGATGCGCTGCGCAGAGCCTCGGCCCGCCGCATCACGGCGGTGATCCCCTATTTCGGTTATGCCCGGCAGGACCGGAAGTCCGCATCCCGCGCGCCGATCTCGGCCAAGCTCGTGGCCAACATGATCGCCCATGCGGGCGTCGACCGTGTGCTGACGCTCGATCTCCATGCCGGCCAGATCCAGGGCTTCTTCGACATCCCGACCGACAACCTCTTCTCCGCGCCGATCCTGGCGCGCGACATCAAGGAACACCTGGACGGCGGCAATCGCATGGTGGTCTCGCCGGACGTGGGTGGCGTGGTGCGCGCCCGTGCGCTCGCCAAGCGCATCGATGCCCAGCTTGCCATCGTCGACAAGCGACGCGATCGCCCCGGCGAGTCCGAGGTGATGAACATCATCGGCGACGTGTCCGGTCGCTCCTGCATCCTGGTTGACGACATCGTCGATTCCGGCGGCACCCTGGTGAACGCCGCCGACGCTCTGCTCGCCAACGGGGCGAAGGAGGTCTACGCCTACATCACCCACGGGGTGCTGTCCGGCGGCGCCGTGGCCCGCATCGCCAGCTCCCGCCTGAAGGCGCTCGTGATCACCGACTCCATCATGCCCACCGAGGCGGTGAAAGCGGCCCACAACATCCGCGTCATCTCCATCGCGTCCCTCATGGGCGAAGCCATCGGCCGAACGGCAACGGAAAGCTCGGTGTCGAGCCTGTTCGACTGATCCGGACTTTCTTGCATTCCGGGCGGTTCTTCTCTATAAGCCGCCTCGCGCCCGCTCGACACCCTTGGAGGCACGGGCGCTGACCTCATGGCCGCCGGTAGGTTTCAAGACCTTGGCGGCCATCGGTTTTTCCAATCTGATTCAAAGGACCACGACCATGAGCGAAGTAAAGCAAATCAAGGCCGTGGCGCGCGACCGGGCCGGCAAGGGGGCCGCCCGGGCCGTTCGTCGCCAAGGCCAAGTTCCCGCCGTCATTTACGGAGCCGGCCAGCCGGCCCAGGCGATCGCCCTCGACTTCAACCAGACCAAGCAGCTGATCTTCGCCGGTCACTTCCTGACCACGATCTTCGAGATCGACGTGGATGGCCAGACGGTCCGCGCCATTCCGCGCGACTACCAGCTCGACCCGGTCCGTGACTTCCCGATCCACATCGACTTCCTGCGCCTTGCGCAGGGCCAGGCGATCAAGGTCGTGGTTCCGGTGCACGTGGTCGGCCAGGAGAAGAGCCCGGGCCTGAAGCGCGGCGGTGCGCTCCAGATCGTCGAGCACTCGGTCGAGCTCCTTGTTCCGTCCGACTCGATTCCGGACTACATCGAGGCTTCGGTCGACGGTCTTAACATCGGCGACTCGGTCCACCTCAACGACATCACCCTGCCGAACGGCGCCAAGGCGACCTCCACCGAGAACGTGACCCTCGTCACCGTCGTGGCCCCGACCGGCCTCACGGAAGAGGATGCGGCTCCGGCTGCCGAGGGCACTGCTGCGGCCTAATTGGCTTGATCGGGCGTTTAAGCCCATCGATCGGCTTCGACGCTCCGACCGCAAGGCCGGAGCGTTTCTTATGAGCAGGACCAAGCGATGCGCCTCTTCGTCGGCCTCGGCAATCCCGGATCCCGCTACGCCAGGAACCGCCACAACATCGGGTTCATGGCCGTGGACGAGATTGCGCGCGTGCACAATGCCGGCCCCTGGCGCAAGCGCTTCCACGCGGAAGCCGCCGATGCCGTGATCGGCGGCGAGAAGGTGCTGCTGATCAAGCCGCAGACCTACATGAACCTGTCGGGCCAGGCCGTGGGAGAAGCGCAGAACTTCTTCAAGATCCCGCTGCATGACGTGACGGTCTTCTACGACGAGCTCGATCTGCCCCCAGCCAAGCTGCGCGTGAAGATCGGCGGCGGCAATGCGGGCCATAACGGACTGCGCTCGATCTCCGCCCATTGCGGCAACGACTATCGCCGCGTGCGCCTCGGCATCGGCCACCCCGGCCACAAGGCGCTGGTGCAGAGCCATGTTCTGGGCGATTTCGGAAAAAGCGAAGAGGCCTGGGTCAATGACCTGTGCCGGATCATCGCGGACAACGCCGCCCTTCTCGCCAAGGGTGAGGACGGCAGCTTTCAGAACAAGGTCCACCTCGCTATGGAGGCGAGAGGCTGGACGGACGTGAAGCGGCCCGGAGAAAAGGCTGCTGAAGGCAAGAACAACGCCGGCTAGAGGCTGGCTAGCACAAGGAGTGAGGCCATGGGCTTCAAAATGGGCATCGTCGGCCTGCCGAATGTCGGCAAGTCCACTCTCTTCAACGCCTTGACGCAGACGGCTGCGGCGCAGGCGGCCAATTACCCGTTCTGCACCATCGAGCCGAACGTAGGCGACGTGGCGGTGCCGGATGACCGGCTCGACCAGCTCGCGGCCATCGCCAGCTCGGCGCAGATCATCCCGACCCGCCTCACCTTCGTGGACATCGCCGGCCTCGTGCGTGGCGCATCCCGCGGCGAAGGCCTCGGGAACCAGTTCCTGGCCAATATCCGCGAGGTCGACGCCATCGCCCATGTGGTGCGCTGCTTCGAGGATACGGACATCACCCATGTCGAGGGCAAGATCGACCCCATCGCCGATATCGAGACCATCGAGACCGAGCTGATGCTCGCGGACCTCGACAGCCTCGAGAAGCGCGTCACGGCGCTTGAGAAGAAGGCCAAGGGCAACGACAAGGAGGCGAAGGAAACCCTCGACCTCGTCAACCGCACCCTGCCCCTGCTGCGCGAGGGCAAGCCCGCCCGCATGGTGGAGCGCAAGGTCGAAGAAGAGCGCCTTTTCCAGATGCTGGGCCTCCTCTCCTCCAAGCCCGTTCTCTACGTGTGCAACGTGGAGGAGGCTTCCGCCGACCAGGGCAACGCGTTCTCGGCCAAGGTCTTCGAGCGGGCCAAGGAAGAAGGCGCGAAAGCCGTTGTCGTCTCGGCCAAGATCGAGAGCGAGATCGCCGTGCTTCCGCCCGACGAGCAGAAGGAATATCTCGATGCGGTCGGGCTGACCGAGCCTGGGCTCAACCGGGTGATCCGCGCCGGCTACGAGCTGCTCGGCCTGATCACCTACTTCACCGTCGGGCCCAAAGAGGCCCGCGCCTGGACGATCACCAAGGGCACCAAGGCCCCCGGTGCCGCGGGCGTGATCCACACGGATTTCGAGAAGGGGTTCATCCGCGCCGAAACCATCGCCTATGCCGATTACACGTCACTTAAGGGCGAGGCCGGCGCGCGCGATGCGGGCAAGCTGCGGCTGGAGGGCAAGGAATACATCGTCCAGGACGGCGACGTGATGCACTTCCGGTTCAATACGTAGAATCTAACAATTTCCCCTCATCCTGAGAGGCTGTCTCATCAAGGACCGGCAGCCCTGCTCCCGTCATCACCGGCCTTGTGCCGGTGATCTCGATGGCATGAAGCGCCGTGCTTGTCAGCATCGGGATGGCCGGCACAAGGCCGGCCATGACGAAAGCCGAGGCGTGTTCCTCTTTATGAGCCAGCCTCCGAGGAGGGCGCGCAGCGACCGTCTCGAAGGAGGGTCCAATGGTCTCTAGAGACGCCTCCTGCCCGCACAAAATCCGGGACCTCAAGACGGACCTAAAGGTCCTCCTCAGGGCGAGGCTCAGGTTTTCGCTAATGGCTCCTCATCAACCTGTCGGAATCCTGAATGGGTGCTTTTTCGTGCGTTCAGGGCCATGATGCGACAAGGCCTGCATGGAGGGTGGCTTCATGCAGGCTTTTTTCGAAACTTTCTTTTCGCCCGGCCTTGGCAGCGCTGAATTCTTCGTCGGCGTGCTCGTGGCCTGCGGCTTTCTCATGATCGGCATCTCGTCTCTGCTGCCCAAGAGCGGCAATGACGAGCTTGAATGGTGGGAGCGATAGCTTAAAGCCTTAAGGCAGCCGCAGGGCCTTCGGTCCGATCCCGAGGCCGATCTGCAGACTTTCGGCAATCCGGCCTGCCCGATCCACGAAGAAAGCCACCACATCCGGCTCGAAAAGCTCCTTCGCCGTCTGCTCGAACAATGACAACCAGCGCGCAAAAAGCTCGGGCGTGAGGCTCATGCCCATATGGGCCGCCTGCGGCTTGCCCTGATAGCGCCCGCTCCGCAGCGCGATCGACGACCAGAAATCCACCATCAGGGCCAGGTGCCGGCTCCAGCGGCCGGAGAGCGCCGTGTGAAAGATCGGGCCGAGCTCCGGATCGCGGATCACCCGGTCGTAGAAGGTTTCCACGAGCTGCCGGATCATTGCCTCCGTCACGCCCTCGGCCGGGCTGATGATCGGAATGCTGCGGCCTGTGGCTGAATGCGCCAAAGCGGATCTCCTTAAAACCAGAAGGGACAGAGGCATGATGCCCCATCCCGTTCCGTCATTCCTTGCGAATGATCAAGCCGGGCCGCTCATAACGGCCCGGCTTGCGTCGCTTTAGTGATGGCTGTGGTTCTCAGGCCTGGCCTGGGGTCCGTGCGGGTATTCCTTGCTGTGGGAATGGGTCGTCTGCTCGACCTGCCGCCCGGTCTCATACTCGGCACCATAGAGGACGCCGTGCAGCCCCCAGTATCCGCTCACCAGCACCACGAGGGCAACGGCTAGCCCCGCAGGAACCGAAGCCAGGCTGCCGAGGCGCGGCAGAGCATTCGGCATCTTCACGGCAACCGCCTTGGCCTCGCGGCACGGATCGGCGGCGACCAGGAACAGGGCCGCCATGATCAGGGCATGGCCGACGAGATCGATGCGGCCGAACGGGTACACGGCGGTGAAGAAGATCACCAGCAGGGCCACGGCCGAGAGACGGCGCACCAGCGCGGTCCAGAGCAGGCCGAAGCCCATGGTGAACTCGGCGACGCCGGCCATCGGGATGAACACGTCGCGCGGCATGCCGAAGGTCAGGAAGGGCTTCTCCTCCACGAGCGGATAGAACCACTCCGGATAGGCAAACTTCTCGAGCGAGGACCACATGAGCGCAATCGCGATGCCCCAGCGCAGGGCCAGGAACCGGCGGGCGCGCCACTTCTCGTCATGGGACGAGGCCAGCACCAGATAGGCCGCGACGGCAACGCCGAGCGCCAAGTAATCAAGCAGGTGGAACAGGTCGTATTCCCGCAGCGCCACCACCCAGAGGGCGATGATGCCCGCAGCGGCAACCGGCATGGTCCGGCGCGAGAACACGCACATGGCGATCAGCAGCTGCGCCCAGGAGATCACCTCGGAATCCGTCTTGAGATCGGGCGTAAGATAGACCCCACCAACGGCGAAGATCGCCACGAAGAAGCCGCCAATCGAAACACGCATGAAATCGTCCGCGCGGCTCCACAACGGGGCGCTGACGCGGTCGAGGCCCGACTGGATGCCACGGCCGACAAATGTGCGCTCGAGCATGAGCGTGGCGAGGAAGAAGGCGAGCACCAGACCGATGCCGGTCCAGAACCACACATTGGTCAGGGTTGCGGAAATCGGCTGCGGAGCCGCATCGACGATATAAGGGGCGAACCACTTCACATGGGCTTCGGCCGGCAGCGCCCACAGGCCTGCGCCAAGGGCCGCAAGGACCGCCCCTGCACGCTTCCGCGACCCCGGATGGATTGTTCGCGGCTCAACCTGTGTGGAGCCTCTCTGGGCATGTACGCGGGACATGACATCCTCTTTGCTGGACTTGGTCTAAGAACACTCAGTCTGTACGCCCATCGGACGGAGGGCGACATTCAGACAAAGCCCCTAAGGAACTTTGCGTAGGCATTTCCATCGGCTTGGCTATGGCATTACTCCGCTCCGCCCGTGCATAAGAGGCAGGAAGGGATCGTTCCTGAACCTTGAGCGTTGAGCTTCTGCTATCCTCAATGGCAAGCCATGAAGCTTCACCGTCGACACAATTGGAATCTCTCCCCCTCCGAGGCCATCGCCCTGCAGCAGGAGCTGCGGACGGAGGTGGTCTCCGACCGCCCCATCGACCTCGACGCAGTCGAGCTGGTGGCCGGTGTCGATGTGAGCGTGAAGAACGAGCAGTCCCAGGCTGCCATCGTGGTGGTGACCTATCCGGGCTTCCTGCCGGTGGAAACGGTGCTGGCGCAGCGCCCGACGCCCTTTCCTTACGTGCCCGGCCTCCTGAGCTTCCGCGAAGGACCGGTTCTCGAAGAGGCTTTCGAGAAGCTGAAATCCGAACCGGACGTCTTCCTCTTCGACGGCATGGGAATCGCCCATCCCCGCCGCATCGGCATCGCCAGCCATATGGGCCTGTGGCTGCAGCGCCCGACCATCGGGTGCGGCAAGACGCTGCTCTGCGGGCGCTACAAGGATCTTGGCGAAGAAAAGGGCTCCGCCGCGCCGCTCATCGACCGCAAGGAGACCATCGGCGTGGCGCTGCGCACTCGCACCGCCAAGAACCCCATGTTCATCTCGCCGGGCCACCTCGCCGACATTCCAACAGCCACGGAACTCGTCCTGCGCTGCTCCCCAAAATACCGCCTGCCCGAGCCGATCCGCCTGGCACACAACGCTGCGGGGCAGTTCTCTCCTTAAGTGCTGCCAATTGCCGCGGAGTGACGGCCCCCGGAGTCATCGGTGTGTTTGACAGGCTTTTCGCTGCCTAAGCGAGACAAACCTGCCCCATCGTCAAGATCCCTCCCCGTTCAGAGAGTTGTCCCAGCCAAGCCCCTCGGCAACAGATGTAGCAAAGGAATTTCCTTCAAAGCAGGGAATTGGCTATGGCGATCTACGATACTTCCAATGAGGTTCTCCTCTCCGGCACGGATGCTGCGGACGTGATTTACGGCTATCCCAAGCCAACGCAGCCGGCCACTGTCGAAATCGCCGACGAACTCTACCGCCCGCTCTTTGCGACAGCACCCAAGGGGGACAAGGATCACCTTTACGTCGTCTCGCAGGGCGGAGCCATTATGGTTCACGACCTCAAGAATCCTGGATCGACACCCAAGGCCTTTCTGAACATTGCCGATCAGTTGGACAACGCCGACGAAGCCGGACTGCTGGGTTTCACCTTCCACCCGAACTTTCTTCAGAACGGCAAATGCTACGTCAATTAAACGGAGAAAGGCAGCCGGGATCAGGTGATTGTCGAGTACACGGTCAACCTGAGCGACACCAACTCGCCACCGGCAGCAACCTCTCACAAGGTCATGACCATCGACTTCCCGACCACAACCTCTCACCATCGAGCGGGTTGGATCGAGTTCGGCCCCGATGGCATGCTCTACATCGCCACAGGCGACGGCTATGCCAATGCGAACAGTGCTCAGACCCTCGTCAACGGCGACGGCACACCCAACCATCTCGGTAAAATTCTGCGCATCCAAATCAACGCAGACGGCTCCTACAGCATTCCGTCTGACAACCCGACGCAGTTCCAGAATGTCAGCCAGGCGTTGGACCAGCCCTCCGCCATCTGGGCGATTGGTCTGCGCAATCCCTGGCGTGCCAGCTTCGGCCCGGACGGCAAACTCTATGTCGGCGATGTCGGCCACGTGAACGCCGAAGAGATCAACATTATTGAGGCAGGCAAGAACTACGGCTGGCGCGCCGTGAACGCCGCTGACGGTCCTCAGAATAGCCCGAACTATACTGACCCGTATCACTGGTATGATCGAACCGCCGGCAACAGAGCGGTCACCGGAGGCTATTTCTATGAGGGCCCTGGTCCGCTGAACGGCAAGTACATCTTCGGCGACTTCATGATCGGCAAGATCTTCGCCATGGATGTGAGCGGCATCACGCCAGTCGTTGAGGACATCACAGACCTGTTCAGGGATGCGCAGGGCAACCCGATCAATTTTGGAAACCTTTGCTCGTTCGGACGTGACGGGAACGGCAACCTCTATGCCATCGACTACGGTGATGGCCAGCCGACCGGACGGCTGTTCCGCCTGAGCGACACTACCCCCGTTCCGGATGATGCGGATAGCATCGAAGCAGGTGCCGGCAACGACACCATCCATGGCGGCGGCGGCAGCGACACCATCCATGGTGGTGACGATAACGATCATATCTATGGCGATGCCGATGCCGATCATCTGTATGGCGATGCCGGAGCGGATACGCTCGAAGGCGGCGCCGAAGGTGACACCTACTACGTGGATAGCAGCGATCAGATCGTTGAAGCTGCCAACAACGGACATGACCGCGTCTATGCATCAGGATCCTTCACGCTGCAGGCTGGCCAATCCATCGAGGAGCTGCGCGCCGCAAATCCGGACAGCACCGCTGCGCTCAACCTGACCGGCAATGCGGTTTCGCAGGATCTGATCGGCAACGCAGGCGCCAATCGTCTCGATGGCGGCGGCGGCTCAGATACGCTGCGAGGCCTTGGAGGCGACGACACCTATGTAGTGGATGCTGACGACACGATCGTCGAGGCGGCGGATGCCGGAATCGACACGGTCGAGACCACTCTGAACGACTATATTCTCGGCAATCACCTGGAAAATCTGACCCTTCGCGGAACAGCCGTTAAGGGCACCGGCAATGCATCCAACAACACCCTCACCGGCAACAATGAGGCCAACGTTCTGAACGGAGGACATGGAGAGGACAGACTGGCAGGTGGACTCGGCAACGACACCTATCTGGTCGACAATGCACGCGACGTTGTTGTCGAAGCGACGGGCCAAGGCACCGACAGAATCGTCACCAGCGTATCCTATGCCCTAGGCATAGGCATGAGTATCGAAACTCTGGAAGCCGCGACCGGAACGAGCGCCATCAATCTGACAGGCAACACATTGTCGAACAGCATGGTCGGAAATGCAGGTTCGAACCAGCTCTACAGCGGCACTGGCAACGACACGCTCGATGGCAGTTCTGGTCACGACTCGCTCGTGGGCGGCGCCGGCAATGACGTAATCGGCGGCGGGGATGGCAACGACCGGCTGATCGGCGGCACGGGCAAGGACACCTTCACCGGAGGCAAAGGCCGGGACGTCTTCGTGTTCGACGACTGGGAGACGGGTTCGTCCAAGACTTCGGCGGACTATTTCACCGACTTCAAGGGCCGGGAAGGTGATCGTCTCAACCTGCGGGGAGTGGATGCCAACACGAAGAAGAGCGGCGATCAGAACTTCAGCTTCATCGGCACGAAGGCTTTCAGCAAGGCCGGCGAGGTGCGTTACGAGAAGACGAAGGGATACACCTACGTCCATCTCAACACCGACGCCGACAAGGCTGCCGAGGCCGTGATCAAGCTGAAGGGCTCCATCAGCCTCAGCAAAGGCTGGTTCGTGCTCTAAGCCGCCGGACATAAACAAACCAAAGGGACGGGCATTTGCCCGTCCCTTTTTCGTTCCGCAGGTCCCGCAGGCGACGGATCCGGGTTGCGGCCGTGGGTCTCCCAACGGAGCAGCCGTTATGCTAGGGCAGGCCTCGACAGGGGATTGCTCATGCGCACGTTCGAAGATTTTCCGGTCGGCTTTACCCAGACCCTCGGCCCTCTCCATGTGTCGAAGGACGACATCCTGGCCTTCGCGCGGGAATACGATGCCCAGCCCTTCCATGTGGACGAGGTTGCGGCCAAGGATTCCTTCGTCGGCACCCTGATCGCCTCGGGCTGGCACACCTGCAGCCTCAACATGCGGCTCGTAGCCGACGGGCTGCTGCTGGACTCCTCCGCCATGGGCGCTCCGGGCATCGAGGAGGTGAAATGGGTGCGGCCCGTGAGGCCGGGCGATACCCTGCGCTCGCACGTGAAGGTCCTGGAGAGCCGGATTTCCAAGAGCAGACCCACGCTGGGCCTCGTGCAGTTGCATTTCGACATGGTCAATCAGGCCGACGAGACGGTGCTGACGCAGACCAACTGGGTGATGTTCGCAACCCGCGATGCCGAGCCCTTTGCGGCCGACAGCAGCAAAGTTCTCAACGCCGTGGCGGATTCGCTGCCCGGCGACCATCCGCAACGCGAGATCCCGCCGGTCTCCTCCAATCCCTATTTCGAAGATCTCGTCATCGGCGAGACGGAGGAGCTGGGCTCATACACCTTCACGCCCGACGAGATCGTCCGTTTCGCGAAGCAGTACGATCCGCAGCGCTTCCATGTGGATGCGGAAGCCGCCAAGAGCAGCCTGTTCGGGGCGCTCTGCGCCTCCGGCTGGCATACGGCCAGCGTCTGGATGAAGCACATGGTCGGCCATCGCGACCGGATCCGCGCCTATGCGCTCGCCCACGGCCAGCGCCCGGCCCGGCTCGGCCCCTCTCCGGGCTTTTCGAACTTGAAATGGCTCAAGCCCGTCTATGCGGGCGACACGATCACCTATCGCACGACGGTAACGGCCAAGCGTCCCTCCGCGTCCCGCCCGGCATGGGGCCTGGTGTTCCACCACAACACCGGTACCAACCAGCACGGCGAGGCGGTTTTCGCCTTCGACGGCATGGTGTTCTGGGAAAGGCGGGGCTGAGGCCGCTCACACGTTGCCCCCTGCACGATGTGTCATCCCCGCGAAGGCGGGGATCCATAAACAGGACGTTTCCAGAATGGGCGATCCGCGTCGCGTCTTGTCCTGCACCGTCAGCGGTTATGGATCCCGGGCTCCGCTCCGCGGCCCCGGGATGACACGCCCCTGAACTCAGTGCCCCTCGAAGCTCACGAGGCTGCGCACCTCGACCCCGAGATCGCGCAGCTTTTGCGCACCGCCAAGGTCCGGCAGATCGATGATGAAGCAGGCGGCCACGATGTTGGCGCCCATCTGGCGCAGGAGCTGCGTGGCGGCCACTGCCGTGCCGCCGGTGGCGATGAGGTCGTCCACGAGGATCACGCGCTCGCCCTCACCGAGGGCATCCGTGTGGATCTCCATCTCGTCAACGCCGTATTCGAGCGAATAGGCAATCCGCACCGTCTCGTGAGGGAGCTTGCCCTTCTTGCGGATCGGCACGAAGCCGGATGAGAGCTGGTGCGCGATGGCGCCGCCGAGGATGAAGCCGCGCGCCTCGACGCCCGCCACCTTGTCGACGCGACCGCCTGCGAAGGGATGCACGAGCTCATCTACGGAGCGCCGGAAGGCCCGCGCGTCGCCCAGCAGGGTCGTGATGTCCCGGAACACGATGCCCGGCTTGGGGTAATCCGGGATCGAGCGGATCGCGGCTTTCAGGTCAGTGAGGAGACGCTGGTCCATGGGTTGAAGCCTGCCTGGTTATTTTATGAGAATGGATCCGTGACGGACGGGCGCGCAAGGCGTCCGGGATCACGCTCTTGAGGGGTTTAGCACCCGGCCCGCCACCGCATCCAACTTTTTCAGCAGCTCCGGATCGCGGGCGGAGGGCGCCGTCATGATGGCGCCGTCGAGCGCCCGGTCGGAGGCTGCCGAGCACGGCTCGTGCTCGGCCGGGAAGTCGCGGGCGACGCGGGCGAGGAGGCGGGCGACCTTGGCGGCATTCTGCTGCGCCACGGCCACCACGGAGGCGACGTCCACATGGTCGTGCTCCGGGTGCCAGCAGTCGTAGTCCGTCACCATGGCGATGGTGGCGTAGGTGATCTCGGCCTCGCGGGCGAGCTTGGCCTCCGGCATCGCCGTCATGCCGATCACGTCGTAGCCGAGCCCCTTATAGGTGATCGACTCGGCGTAGGTGGAGAATTGCGGCCCCTCGATGCACACGAGCGTGCCGCCAAGCGCAAACGGGATGTCCTCAGCCAAAGCTGCATCGGCAATGCGCTGGCGTAGCAGCGGACCGACCGGATGGGCCATGGGCACATGCGCCACGCAGCCCCGGCCGAAGAAGGAGTTCTCGCGCTTGTGGGTGCGGTCCACATACTGGTCCACCAGCACGAAGAAGCCGGGATAGTACTCGTCCTTGAACGAGCCGACGGCGGAGACCGAGATCAGGTCGGTGACGCCCGCCCGCTTCATCACGTCGATATTGGCCCGGTAGTTGATGTCGGAGGGCGACAGGCGATGGCCGCGCCCGTGCCGGGGCAGGAACGCAATCGTCGTCTCGCCGATGCAGCCGATGCGCAGTACGTCCGACGGCTCGCCCCAGGGAGAGGTGATGCGCTCCTCGCGCATGTCCTCAAGGCCCGGCAGGTCATAGACTCCCGATCCGCCGATAATGCCCAGAACCGCCTTCGTCATCTCGTCCTCATGTGCCAGGGGCTGTTACGGCCCTGTCATAGCCGAGGAAGGCCTACATCCCAAGCCTCACCTTCCGGTCAACGGGATCGAAGCGATCTCGTCGGTCATGAGGCAGGGAAACAGCGTCTCGCGAACAAGCCTGATATGCGTCACCAGCGCCGTGATGGAGATGGGCAGGCTCTCGATGCGCCCGACCACATCGTCCGGAACGGAGACTCTCGTCGGGTAGCGGGCCAGGGTCGAGTGGATCAGATCGTAGATGATCGGCTCATGGCCGGGCGGTGGGGGAATATCGCGGACGATCCTGTTCCGAATGGCGTCGATCAGCCCGGTCTCTTCGGTTGCGGTGGCGATGACGGCCGTGTCGGTGACCTTGAGGCGGGAGAACCGCAACTCCAAGGACTGATGACCGACACAGAGTTCCTCCAGGAGGCTCTGACTTTGTCCTGCGATGTCCTTCCAATAGGCGTCCTTATCGAAAGAGCCTCTCACCGGAACCAGCGGATAGATGGTGACATGCAGCCCATGCTTCGGTCCGACATGCAACGGCTCGGGCCAATGCTCGGCAATGCTCCGCTGCACCGCCTCGAAGGCCTCGCGGGTTTCAGGTCCAAGGCTCGGCTGAACGTGGTAGGCGAGGCAGGGCTTTCCCCAGATGTCGTCGGCGATCGTCTGCAGCATGGCCCCGACATAGGGCTACGCCGAGGATGTGTCACCCGAAAAGAAAAAGGCCCCGGAAGCCGGGGCCTTGATCGTTGGTTCTTACGGGTTGTGCGTCATCGGAGGCGTGGCGTGGCCTTCGACCTCGCCGCCCACCCGGGCCCAGATCTTCTTCTTGGTGAAGTAGAGCAGGCCTGCGAGCACGATCAGGAACAGCATGACCTGGAAGCCGAGGCGCTTGCGGGCCTCAAGATGCGGTTCCGCCGTCCAGACGAGGAAGGCCGTGACGTCGCGAGCGTACTGGTCGACCGTCTCCGGAGCCTGAGGCTGGCCGGCCTCGTTCTTCGGGTACTCGACCTGACCGTCGTTGATCGGCTTCGGCATCGCGATCACGTGGCCCGGATAATACTCGTTGTAGTGGCCGCCGGCCGGCAAGGTGAAGCCAGCGGGGGCCTCCTTGTAGCCGTTGAGCAGAGCCACGAGATAATCGGCGCCGTTTTCCGAGTACTGACGGAACACGTCGGTGACGAACCAGGGGAAGCCGCGCTCGTAGGTGCGGGCCTTGGCCATCAGGGACAGGTCCGGCGGAGCCTTGCCGCCATTGGCCGCGGCCGCTGCGTTCTCGTTCGGGAACGGCGACGGGAAGCGGTCGGCCGGACGGCCGGGGCGCTCGAACATGTCGCCGGCCTCGTTCGGGCCGTCCTGGATCTTGTACTCGGCCGCCAGGGCACGAACCTGAGCCTCGGAGAATTCCGGACCGCCGGGCTGCGCCAGGTTGCGGAAGGCGATGTAGCTCAGGCCGTGGCAGGAGGCGCAGACCTCCCGGTAGACCTTGAAGCCGCGCTGAATCTGAGCCCGGTCGAAGGTGCCGAACGGTCCTTGGAAGCTCCACTTGAGCTGCGGCGGGACCGGGGTCTCGCCGGCAGCGAAGGCCGGAGCGGAGAGGCCGAGAACGGCCGCAGCGATGAGAAGGGTACGCTTCATCATGATGTTTTCCTCGACGCTCCGGTTCAGCCCTTGGACTGCGGCTCGGCATTGGCGCCGGCCGGCATGCCAGCCCCGCCCTTCTGCACGCCCATGACGGATTCGAGAATCGAATTCGGCAGCGGCAGCGGACGCTCGACGAAGCCGAGCACCGGCAGAACGATCAGGAAGTGGGCGAAGTAGTAGACCGTGCAGATCTGGGAGGCGATCACGTACCAGCCCTCGGCCGGACGGGAACCCAGCCAGCCGAGCAGGACGCAGACGGCCACGAAGACCCAGAAGAACTGCTTGTAGAGCGGACGGTAGGCGGTGGAGCGCACCTTCGAGGTGTCGAGCCAGGGCATGAAGACCCAGATCACGATCGCCGCGAACATCGCGATGACGCCGCCGAGCTTGTCGGGAATGGCGCGCAGGATCGCGTAGAATGGCAGGAAGTACCATTCCGGCACGATGTGCGCGGGCGTCACGGCCGGGTTGGCCGGGATGTAGTTGTCCGCGTGGCCCAGGTAGTTGGGGATATAGAACACCCAGTAGGCGAAGAAGATCAGGAACACGACGACGGCGAATATGTCCTTGATCGTGGCGTAGGGCGTGAACGGAACCGCGTCCTTGCCCGACTTGATCGGAATGCCGGTCGGGTTGTTCTGGCCCGGCACGTGCAGCGCCCAGACGTGCAGCACGACGACGCCGGCGATCATGAAGGGCAGCAGGTAGTGCAGGGAGAAGAAGCGGTTCAGGGTCGGGTTGCCCACCGAATAGCCGCCCCAGAGGTAGCTCACGATGGTCTCGCCCACGAGCGGGATCGCCGAGAAGAGGTTGGTGATCACAGTGGCGCCCCAGAAGCTCATCTGGCCCCAGGGAAGCACGTAGCCCATGAAGGCGGTCGCCATCATGAGGATGAAGATGATCACGCCGAGGATGTACAGAACCTCGCGGGGCGCCTTGTAGGAGCCGTAGTAGAAGTTCCGGAAGATATGGATGTAGACGGCGATGAAGAACATCGACGCGCCGTTGGCGTGCAGATAGCGGATCAGCCAGCCGTAGTTCACGTCGCGCATGATGTGCTCGACGGACTGGAAAGCCATATCAGCGTTCGGCGTGTAGTACATCGCCAGGAACACGCCGGTCACGATCTGCGACACGAGCATGAACACCAGGATGGCGCCGAAGGTCCAGAAATAGGTCAGGTTCCGCGGCACCGGGAAGGCGACGAACGAGGAGTGGACGAGGCCCGCGATCGGCAGGCGGCTCTCGAACCACCGACCGAAGGCGCTCTTGGGAACGTAAGTTGTGGGATGCTGGCTCATGTGTATCGCCTGATCGTCGCTTAGGTTACGCCGTGGCTTCTTGGCCGATGATGACCTTCGTGTCGGACGCGAAGGCATAGGGCGGGATCGGAAGATTGATCGGCGCCGGACCGCCGCGGACGCGGCCGGAGGTGTCGAACACCGAGCCGTGGCAGGGGCAGAACCAGCCGTTGTACTCGCCTGAATTGCCCAGCGGCACGCAGCCGAGATGGGTGCAGTTGCCGTAGACGACGAGCCACTGCGCCTTGCCGTCCTTCACGCGGGCCGCGTCGGGCTGCGGGTCGCGTAGGGAGGCAACGTTCACGTCCGCTGCAGCCTTGATCTCGTCCGGCGTGCGGTGCCGGATGAAGATCAGCTTGCCGCGCCAGAACACCTTCACGATCTGGCCTTCGGCGATCGGGGCCAAGTCGACTTCGACGGGCGCACCGGCAGCCACCGTCGCCGCGTCGGGCGCCAGGGACTGGACGAAGGGCCATACCAGGGTGGCTCCGCCGATCGCGGCGGCTGCGCCCGTGGCGATGTACAGGAAATCGCGCCGTGTCGGCTCAGCGACATGAGTGGTGGTCTCGGCCACTTGGCTCTCCAGCATTGGTCAAAAAACGAGAACCGCGCATCGGCAATGCCTTGGTAACCCGGGCATTCGGCTCACGCACTCCGATATGGAACACGACAACGCGCGCGCAATGCGACTGGGAGTCGCCGCGCGGTGGCTCTTTGGCACGGTCAAGCCCGCCTGTCCATAGCCGGATTGGAGTTGTTCCAGCCTGTGCCTCAAAATGCCGCCGACCCGAAAGCCCCAAGGCGCTCCCTTGACGGCGGGGCGCGTTGCCACGATGACGAACCCATGCCCCGTCTTGCCATCTACCAGCCGGACATCCCGCAGAACACCGGCACCATGCTGCGCCTGTCGGCCTGCCTCGGAGTCCCGGTCGAGATCATCGAACCTGCGGCCTTCGACGTCTCCGACCGCAACCTGCGCCGCTCCGGCATGGATTATCTCAACCATGCGGCGATCACCCGTCACATCTCCTGGCGGGCCTTCGAGGCATGGCGGCAGGAGACCGGAGGCCGTCTTGTCCTCGCCACCACCAAGGGTGCCATTCCCTATGTGGATTTCGCCTACCGACCCGATGACATCGTCCTGGTCGGCCGGGAATCCGCAGGGGTTCCCGAGGAGGTTCATGCGGCAGCCGATGCGCGGATCCTCATCCCCATGCAGCCGGGGATGCGGTCCCTCAACGTGGCCGTGACCGCCGCCATGATCCTGGGCGAGTCCTTAAGGCAGACCCGTTCGTTTCCTCAGCCGGATACGATTGACCCGTGACAGTAAAACACCAGCCTCATCCTGAGTGTCTGGCTCATAAAGAGGAACACGCCTCAGTTGTCGTCATCACCGGCCTTGTTCCGGCCATCCCGATGCTGACAAGCACGGCGCTTCATGCCATCGAGATCACCGGCACAAGGCCGGTGATGACGGGAGGAGGGCTGCCGGTCCTTGATGAGCCAGCCTCTGAGGAGCAGACAGCGTCTGCTCCTCAGGATGAAGTCTTCACATGATCTGAAAGACAGTACTGCCATGACCGACCAAGCCGCCGTCGCGCGCCTGCAGACCGAAGCTCCCATCTGGTTCGCGCTTCTGCGCGACCGCATCTGCGCCGCCTTCGAGGCCTTGGAGGACGAGGTGACGGCCCCCCTCCCCCCGGAAGCGTCAGAGCCCGGCCGCTTCGAGCGCACCCCCTGGGAGCGCAAGGACCACAGCGGCGCGGCCGGCGGCGGGGGCGTCATGTCCATGATGAAGGGGCGGGTGTTCGAGAAGGTGGGCGTGCACGTCTCGACCGTCCACGGAGAGTTCGCGCCCGAATTCCGCGGCCAGATCCCCGGCTCCGACCAGGACCCGCGCTTCTGGGCCGGGGGCATCTCGCTCATCGCCCATCCCTGGAACCCGAACGTGCCGACCGTCCACATGAACACCCGCTTCGTGGTGACCACGAAGCCCTGGTTCGGCGGCGGGGCGGACCTCACCCCCGTGCTCGACCGGCGGAGAACTCAGGAGGACTCGGACACGATCCTGTTCCATCAGGCCATGGAGGAGGCCTGCCAAGCGCACGCGCCGGAGGGATCCTACGAGAAATACAAGAAGTGGTGCGAGGAATACTTCTTCCTGAAGCACCGCAACGAGCCGCGGGGCATCGGCGGCATCTTCTACGATTATCACTGGACCGGAGACCCGGACGAGGACTTCGCCTTCACCCGCAATGTGGGCGAGGCCTTCCTCAAGGTTTATCCCGAGATCGTCCGCCGCAACGTCACCAGGGCTTGGACGGAGGAGGACCGGGTCGAGCAGCAGGTGCGGCGCGGGCGCTACGTGGAGTTCAACCTGCTCTACGACCGGGGCACGATCTTCGGCCTGAAGACCGGCGGCAACATCGCGTCGATCCTGTCCTCGATGCCGCCGACGGTGAGGTGGCCTTGAGTGAGATCTCGTTATCAGAGCCAGCACCGGAACCTCAACCCTGTCATCCCCGCGCAGGCGGGGATCCATAACCGCTGACGCATCAGGAAGGGCGATCAGCGTTGCGCCTCTTTCCGCATCGTCGCGGTTATGGATCCCGGGCTCGGCTGCGCCGCCCCGGGATGACA
>JAESGY010000309.1_pt1 | contig 28592 bp, 25 predicted proteins | sample 9269841 | NCBI WGS metagenome assembly JAESGY01 (sample SAMN17022865, study PRJNA683097) | algae metagenome | isolation source: Spirirestis rafaelensis WJT71-NPBG6 and co-occurring heterotrophs from... | place: USA: Pinto Wells, Joshua Tree National Park, Colorado Desert, CA | collected 2006-08-15
GGCGACGAGCTTCGAGGCTGGACATGGGACATGATGTAGTCAGCCCACGTCAGGTTTGCGCACTCTCCACACCCAAGTCGAACAGCGCCTTGCTTTTCGAGCAGAGTCAGGTTCCCGGGCGTTCACGCCCTTTCGCGACCCGCTCTGGGCACACCGTGCCGTGATGTCGTGCCCGTCCTGTTTGGCTTGACGGATTGTTGCGTCACCCTCCCCAATTTGGCCGGCTGGATTGGGGGAAACCGAGGATGACCGTGCTGCGGCCGGTGGAGCCTGCGGCCCCGCAGGTCCGCGGCGACCCGCCACCACGCCGCTTCGGCCGCAGCCTGATGGCCCTCCTCGCGGCCATTGTCGCCCTGCCGCCGCTGCTGATGGCCGGCACCGCTTGGCTGGCCTGGGAACAGGCCTGGCGGGATGCCGAGCAGGAGATGCTGCACGGCGCGGATGGCGCCGCCGAGTATCTCCGGCGCGTCCTGGAGGGCCACGACCTCCGGCTCCAGCGCGCGAACGACCTGATCGCCGGCCTCTCCGATGCCGAGATCCGCGCCGAGGAGGCACGGCTGCACCGGGCCTTCATCCGCATCGCGGGGCAGGAGGCGGATGGCAGCGGGCCGCTGACCCTCTTCGCCTTCGACCGGGGGGCCCGGATGCTGGTCGGCGCCACCGTCTTCCCGGTGCCGCGCGACCTCGACTTCTCCGACCGGGACTTCAACCAGGCGCTGCGCGACCCGGCGGTGCCGGAGCCGCATGTGAGCCGCGTTCATGTCGGCCGCCTCGACGGGCGCCCCTTCTTCGCCGTCAGCCGCCGGCGGCGGGAGTCGGGCAACTCGCCGGCGCCGGGGGGCTATGACGGCATCGTCGAGGTCTCGGTCTATACCGACAGCGCCAGCGCGGCGCTGCACCGGCTGCTGCCGGGGCCGGAGGACGTGCTCTCCCTGGTGCGGACGGATGGGGAGGTGCTGGCCCGCTCCGCCGGCTTCGGGCCGGGCGGCCCACCGTTGCGCATCGCCGCCCACTCCCCTCTGCTGGCCTTCATAGCGCGCGGCGGGGAGCGCACCGTCGCCATCACCCCTTCCACCCTCGACGGCGTCCGGCGCCTGGCGGTCTATCAGCGGGTCGAGGGCTGGCCGGTCTATGCCGTGGCGGCGCGGCCGGAGTCCGCCATCCGACGCCGCTGGCGGGAGAGCGCAGCGGGGGCGCTGGCGGTCGGCCTGCCGGCCTGGATGCTGCTGCTCGGCATGGCGGGTGCGGTCTGGCGGCGGCAGCGGGCGCTGGCGGAGGCCAATGCCACGCTGGAACAGCGCGTCGCCGCCCGCACGCAGGACCTGGCCGAGAGCGAGGCGCGGCTGCGCCTGGCGCAGGAGGCGGCCGGCATCGGCATCTGGGAATGGAACCCGGAGACCGGGCTGAGCCGCTGGTCGCCCGAGCAATACGCGCTGTTCGGCCTGGACCCGGAGCGGGAACCGGTGATCAGCGTCGGCCGCTTCCTGGACCTGGTGCATCCCGAGGATCGCGCCACGGTCAAGGCGGCGACACGCGAGGCACTCCGGCGCGGCGCCTATGAGGCCGAATTCCGCATCCTGCGGCCGCGGCCGGACGGGCCGCCGGAGCTGCGCTGGATGCTCGGGCGTGGGCGGCGCCTGATGGGGCGCGGCGGCGCCGGGGACCGGCTGATCGGGGTGAATGTCGATATCACCGACCGCCGGGCGGCGGAGGAGCGGCGCACGCTGGTGGCGCAGGAGGTGGCGCACCGCGCCAAGAACGCGCTGCAGCTGATGGGCGCGGCGGTGCGCATGACCCGCGCGACCGACACGGCGGAGTTCATCCGGCTGGTGGAGGGGCGTGTCGCGGCGCTGGCGCGGGCGCAGACCCTGCTGGCCGAGGCGGGCGGGCGCGGCGCCGATCTGCGCACGCTGGCCGAGGGTGAGGTCGCCACCATCCTGCCGGAGACCGGGCACGGGCCGAAGGTCTTCTATGACGGCCCGCCGCTGGGCCTGGCGGAGGTCGCCGTGCAGCCGATCTCCATGGCGCTGCACGAGTTGGCGACCAATGCGGCGAAATACGGCGCCCTGTCCGTGCCGGATGGGACGGTCACCCTGTCCTGGGTGGTGGACCGCGCGGCCGGGCTGCTGCGGCTGCGCTGGGCGGAGCGGGGCGGCCCGCCCCCATCCGGCGCGCCGGAGCGCGAGGGCTTCGGCACGCGGGTGCTGGAGGCGACACTGGCGAACCAGCTCGGCGGCCGGATCCGGCGCGACTGGCCGGCGAGCGGGCTGGTGCTGGAGGCGGAGCTGCCGCTGGCGCGGGTGGCGGCGGAAGCCTGATACTTGGCTCATGAAATCCCGACCTGCGGCCCGCGGAGCGGGCCGAGCGCGCGAATGCGCGCCGCGGCCAATGCCGCGAAGCCAAGGCCCGGAGGGCCGCCGGCATTTGAGGCAGGACATGCGTCAGCATGTCATGAGCCAGGCATGAACCGCCGGCACCCCGGCGTGGCCGCCCCCCCGCGGCCGGGCGCCCATCCGCAGCCGGATCTTCCCGGAGAGCGGATCAGGGGCACGCGCGGACGTCCGGAAACACCGATGCGCCGGACGGATGAGGACCGGCAGCGGATCGGCGTCCTGGCCTGCCGGCCAGGACGCGACGTGCGCTACTCCGCCCGGATATTCGCCTCCGCCACCAGCTGCGCGTAGCGCTGCACCTCGGCGGCGACGAAGCGGCGCGACTCCGCGATATCGGTACCGATCAGATCGAAGCCCAGTTCGGAGGCTTTCTCCCGCAGCGCGGGATCGGCCAGGGCACGGCGGATGGCGGCGGCGATCCGTTGCGTCAGGGGCTCCGGCAGGCCGGCCGGCGCCTGGATCGCCGTCCAGCTGGTGATCCTGAGCGCGGGCAGCCCGGCCTCGGCGGTGGTCGGCACCTCCGGCAACAGGCGGTGCCGCGTGCCATCCGTCACCGCCAGCGCCCGCAGCCGGCCGGCCTGCACCTGGGCGATGCATTCCGGCAGGTTGGAGACCAGCAGGTCGAGATTGCCGGCGACCAGGTCGGTGACGGAGGGCGCGCCGCCGCGATAGGGCACATGCGTCAGGCTCTCCCGCGCGCCGGTCGCGCGGCGGAACAGCTCCAGCCCGAGATGCGGCGGCGAGCCGGTGCCGGAGGAGCCGACAGCCAGCCGCGCCCCGCCCCGTGCCGCGGCGGCCAGTTCGCCGAGGTCGCGCCAGGGCGCCCCGGCCCGCACCACGACGACCAGCGGCAGGGAGCCGAGCAGGGTCAGCGTCTGCAGGTCCCGCAGGAAGTCGTAGGGCGCCTGCGGGAAGAGCGAGGCATTGACCGCATGGGTGAGCGTGATCGACAGGAGCGTGTGCCCATCGGGTGCCGCCTTCGCCACGGCATCGGCGCCGATCTGTGCATTGCCGCCCGGCCGGTTCTCCACCAGCACCGGCTTGCCCCAGTCCTGCTGCAGCCGCTGGGCGACCAGGCGGCTGATCAGGTCGGTCTGGCCGGCCGGGGTGAAGGGGACGATGACGCGCATCGTGCGCTCGGGGAAGTCCTGCGCGCGCGCCGGCGCGGCCAGCAGGCCGGCGGGTGCGAGCAGCGCCGCGCGGCGCGAGAGGCGCATCATTCGGCCGCCGCCGCCGGCGCCGCGCCGCGCCTGGCGACCGCGGCGCGCACCGCCGGCAGCAGGCTGCGGCCATACTCCTCCACATCCTCCAGCGGGTCGAAGCCACGGATCAGGAAGGTGGTGACGCCGAGCGCATGGTAGTCGGCGAGGCTGTCCGCCACCTGCTCCGCCGTGCCAACCAGCGCAGTGGTGTTCGATCCGGCGCCGACCGCCGCCGCGACCTCGGTCCAGAGCCGCTTGTCGCGCACAGGGCCGCCCGCGGCCGCCTCCAGCAGGCGCTGGGAGCCGACGCTCTCGGGCTTCGGCCCGCCGGAGCCGGCCGAGCGCAATTCCTTGATGCGGGCCAGGATGCGGTCGGCGCGCGCCCAGGCGGCTTCCTCGGTCTCCGCCAGGACCGGGCGGAAGGAGAGGCTGAAGCGGATGGCGGCGGGGTCGCGCCCGGCCTTCGCCACGCTGGCGCGGACGCGGGCGATGGTGTCGCGCGCCTGTTCCAGCGTCTCGCCCCAGAAGGCGTAGGTGTCGGCGTGGCGGCCCGCGATCTCGATCGCGATGTCGGAGGAGCCGCCGAAGAAGACCGGGATATGCGGCTGCTGCAGCGGCTTCACCTCGGCGAAGCCCTGCTCGAAGCGGTAATACGTCCCTGCGTGATCGAAGGGCTTCGGCTCGGTCCAGAGGCGCTTCAGCAGCGCGATGTATTCCTCGCTCCGCTGGTAGCGCTCGTCATGCGGCAGGAAATCGCCGTCGCGCTTCTGCTCGGTCGGGCTGCCGCCGCTGATGACATGGATGGCGGCGCGCCCGCCCGAGAGGTGGTCGAAGGTGGCGAATTGCCGTGCCGCCAGCGTCGGCGCGATGAAGCCCGGCCGGTGCGCCACCATGAAGCCGATGCGGCCGGTGGCCGCCGCGGCCTGGCTTGCCACCAGCAGCGCATCCGGGCCGGTGCTGCCCCAGGCGATGAGGATGCGGTCGAAGCCCGCCTCCTCATGCGCCCGGGCGAAGCGGCTGATATAGCCCGGGTCCACCACCGGCCCGCTGGGCGGATGGATCTCCGACTGCCGCCGGTGGGAGATCATGCCGATGAACTCGAGGGGGTGTGCCATGGGACGCCTCCTTGGCCTGCCGAACTGCATTCCGGGCGGATCGGTTCAGGCCGCCGCGCCGCTCGGCGCTGCGGCCATCGATCCGCCGTCGTCAGGCGATGCGGAGGCGCCGCAGCGCCTCCCCGGCGGCAGCATGGTCGGCCAGGAGGCGGCGCGCCAATTCTTCCGGCGCCACCGGCTCGGGCCGCAGGCCGAAGCGGCGCAGCGCGGCCTCCACCTCCGGCTCGGCCAGGCTCTCGTTGAAGGCCTGGTTCAGCCGCGCCACCACCGGCACCGGCGTGCCGGCGGGCGCGACCATGCCGAACCAGCCGCTGCCCGGCCATTCCTGGCCGATCCCGAACTCGCCGAGGGTCGGCACATCCGGGAAGGCATCCCAGCGCGTGGCGCCGACCACGGCGAGCGCCCTGAGCCGCCCGGCCTCGACATGCGGGGCGGCGATCGGGTCGATCAGGATGTGGCAATCGCCGGCAATGACGCTGGTGGCGGCCGGGGCGCTGCCGGGGAAGGGCACATGCACCGCCTCGATGCCGCCCTCATCGGCCAGCAGCGCGGCACGGAGCTGGGCGACGGAGCCGATGCCGGGGGAGGCGTAGTTCAGCGCGCCAGGGTGCTTCCGGCCATAGGCGATCAGCTCCGGCAGGCTGCGCACCGGCAGGTCGTTGTTCACCGCGACCAGGGCGAAGGCCTCGCCGGCCAGGGCAACGGGGGCGAAGCTCCTCAGCGGGTCATAGCCCACCGGGTTCAGGTGCGGCCCGATGGTGAGGTTGGCGGCCGAGGCGTTGAGCAGCACGTGGCCGTCCGGCTTCGCCTCCGCGACGAAGCGGGCGCCCATGGCGCCGCCGGCGCCGGCCTTGTTCTCCACCGCCACCGGCTGGCCGAGTCTCGGCAGCAGGGCGCGCGCCATGGTGCGGGCGACATTGTCGTTGGTCGCGCCCGGGGTGAAGGGGACGAGGTAGCGGATCGGCCGCTCCGGGAAGCCCTGGGCATGGGCACGGGTGACGAAGGGCGCGGCGAGGCCGGCGCCGAGCAGCAGGCGGCGGGAGATCATCGGGAGAAATCCGTGATGAGTGTGGGCAGGCGCGGCGGCTGGGCGAGGCCGGTGACGGCCAGCATGCCAAGCAGCGCGGCGAAGACGAGCAAGGTGCGGAAGACGAGGCTGATCATCGCCACTCCACCGGTCCTTGCGGGCAGGCAGGGCGGCGGTCGCGCAGCACGACCTGGCCGGCGGCGCGCCGGGCCTCGGCCGGGCTCGGGAAGGTGATGCCGTCCAGATCGCGGGCGGCGGGGTCGGTAGCGATGAAGCGCCAGACCGAATCAAGGTGATCGTTGGCCTGGGTGACGGCGAGGCCGAGGAAGCGTCCCTCCACCTCGATGGGGCGGGAGGTGTGCATGGGGAATCCTGTCGGCCGCCAAGCAAGGGAATGCTTTGCGGCCCGGGTCTGAAGGGCTGGGGGGTGCGGGCGCCGGGCGCCCGGTGGCGGTCAGCGCCGACAGCGCATGCCGGGATGGCGGGCCATGCACGGGCCCGGATCACGGCGGTGGCGCTTTAGCGCTTGGTATCGCGGTGCAAGCTGCATCCATCAAATCCCGCGGCGCCAACGCGGAATGCGCCGGCGACAGGGGCATTTAGCGATCAAGATTCGTATTCCGTCAAATCCCATCGCCGTGAAATCGTATTTCACACTATGTATCCTCGTATAATCCCGGCCTCCGCTTGGCGTGCCCTCCGCCGCCTGAGTTCTGCTGGCCAGTTTGTTCATCTTATGTTCTAGTCAAGGGCATGCCCGATGCTCCCTTACCGGCCCCTCGCGGGTCATCGCCGGAGCTCGCCCCCCATCTGCGCAGCGCCGCGCGGCGCTACCGCTGCCTGCTCGCGCGCGGCTGCGATGCGGAGGCGGCGATGGCCGAGCTGGTGGCCTATCTCGTGGTGTTGCGGCCGGGCCTGCCACGCGTGCTGGCGCAGGAGCAGACGGCCATGATCGCGGCCGCCGTGCCGGACAGGCCCGCGCGGCCGGGCCGCGCCCTGCTGCTGGCGCTGGCCGCACCCGCCCGGCCCGGGGCGTAGCGCGGGCTCATACCAACGGCCCGGAGCGGCCTCGGCGCGGGCTGGCGCCCGCGCTGCAGGGGCCAATGACCGGGGCCGCTGGTAAACGCATTGACCGGGAGATTCTGCGCCTCGGCAGTCGGCAAACCGTTGAAACGATATGGTTTTCTGGCCCGCGCCGCACAGACTTCCATGCCGATTGGGTTTATCATACCGGCCGGCCTGGATGCGGACCGGTATGGCTCATTGTTTGGCGCGCAGTGCCACATTCACCCGGCGCGCCGATATCCCGCGCAGAACGTCAGGACGTCCTGCGCCAGGTTTCAGCCGCGCTTGCGCACCATGCCGGAGGCATCCAGCGCCGCCTCGACGCCCGGCCGCACCTCCTGCATCAGCCTCATCGCCTCAACCCGGCCCACCGGCCGGGGCGCGATGCTCGCCGCCTGCTGCCGCGCCAGCACCTCCGGGTCGCGCGCCGCGGCCATCAGCGCCCCTTCCAGCCGGTCCCGGATGGCGGGCGGCAGGCCGGCCGGCCCCGCCCAGATGATGAGCTGACGCGTCGCCGATTCGTAGCCCTGCTCGATCAGCGTCGGCACCTCGGGGAATTCCGGCCAGCGGTCGATGCTGGCGCTGGCCAGCATGCGCAGCTTGTCGCCCTTCACCAGCCCGATCATCTCGGAGGTGCCGGTGTAGCTGTCGATATGCCCACCCGCGACCTGGCTCGCCGCCTCGGTGATGCTGCTGATCTGCACATAGGTCAGCTGCATGCCGGTCATCCGCGCCAGGTCGAAGAAGCTGACGGCGGAGCCGGGATTGGTGCTGGCGACGGTGAGCGGGCGCTTCCGCCCCTCGGCAATGAAATCCGCCAGCGTGCGGACCTGCGGCAGGGAGGGGCCGACCGGCATGCCGATCCGCAGTTCCGAGGTGATGCCGAGAAAGTCGAAGCTCTCCCAGGGCTTGTAGGGCACGTCCATGGTCAGCGGCGCGACCACCAGCGCGGAGAAGCCCACCAGGCCGAAGGTGTAGCCATCCGGCCTGGACTGGGCGATGCGCGTGGGGCCGAGCGTGCCGCCGGCGCCCGGCGTGTTGCGCACGACGACGGAGACGCCGAGCGACTTTTCCATATGCGCCGCGACGGCGCGGGCGACGAGATCGGTGCCGCCACCCGGGCCGAAGCCGGTGACGAGTTGGATCTCGCGGTTCGGCCAGCGATCGGCCCCTTGTGCCGCGGCGGTGCGGATGGCGGGCGCCGAGAGCGCGAGGGCGCCCAGCAGGCCTCTGCGGTGCATGGCTTGTCCTCCCCGGGCCGGCCGTCCTGGGATGCGGCCGGGCTTCCTTGCCAGCAGCCTGCCGGGCCGGCGCGCGGGGCGTCAATCGGAATGCGGACGCATCGCCGCCAGGAACACCACCACCGCGGCGCGGTCCGCCGCGCCGGGCAACCCGTTCGCGCCCATCCAGAGGCCGGGGAACATCTCTTCCGGGTCGGCCAGGAAACGGTCGAGCATGGCGGCATCCCAGGCCTGCCCGGCCTCGCCTGCCGCGAGCAGCGCGGGCGAGTAGTCGAATTCCGGGTCGCCGGCGACGCGCCGGCCGATCAGGCCCGCGAGGTTCGGCCCCGCCCTGGCCGGCGCCCCGGCCGCCGCTGCATGGCAGGAGGCGCAACGCCGCTCGAATACCTGCCGCCCCTCGGCCGCCATGGCGAGGCCGGGCAGCAGCGCGGCTAGCAGCCAGGCGATGACCGCGGACCTCATGCGGCCCGGCGGGGAGGATGCGCGCGCCCCGGCATCACAGCCCGTACTGGATGCGGATGATGCGGTCCGTGCCGCTCTCGCCGCCCCAGGCCTCGCCGGCGACGCCATCCATCTGCCGGACATTCGCGCCCGGGCGGTCCGAGGGGAAGCCGAGGAACTCCTCCGTCTGTGGGTCGAACCGCACGATCGCATTGGCCGCGAAATCGGTCAGCCAGACCTTGTCGGAGGGATCGACCCAGACGGAATAGGCGCGCGGCCGCTGCCCCGGCAGCTTCCAGACCTTCCAGGACCCGTCGCGCGGATCGTGCAGGGAGACATTGCCGCTGTTCCACTCGCTGATCCAGAGCCGGCCCTGGCTGTCGGTCCAGACGCGGCGGGCGCCCTGGTTCGGCGTTGGCGGCTCCACGATCCGGACGCGGCCGGTCTCCGGGTCCTCGATCTGCGCCAGGTGGTTGCCGGCGAGCGAGACATACCAGAGCGTGCCCTGCGGCGTGCGGGTGATGCCATAGGGGCCGCGGCCGCGCGGTGCCTCCCAGACCTCCATCCGTTCGGCCCCGGGATCGAAGCGGCCATAGATGCCGTTCTGGCCGGTGAACCAGTAGGTGCCGCGCGCATCGAAGACGCCGGTGTTGAGGTTGGTATTGGCGAAGCGCTCCGGCAGCGGCCAGAGCCGGACCTTGTGGTCGGCGGGATCGACGCGGGCGATCGCGTTCTGGCCGCCCTCCGTCACCCAGGCCGCGCCGTCCGGGCCGCGGATGACGCCGTGCGGCGCCGCGCCCTGGCCGAGCTGGACCGTGCGGATGCTGCCGTCGCGCGGGTCCAGCCGGTTCAGCGTGCCGTTGCGCTGGCCGCAGAACCAGAAGCTGCCATCGCCTGCCGCGGTGATGTCGCGGGCGCCGACGCGGCCGCCGCCGGGGACCGCGGCATCGAACCAGGTGACGCGGTAGCCGGGCGGGACCGGGGCGGCTGCCCGGGCCACGGGCACGGCGAGGGCCGCACCGGCGAGGGCGAAGAGGCTGCGGCGCTGCATGCGGGGTCCTCCCTTGGGAGCGCGAGGCTGAAGCTGGGGCCCATGCGCCGGAACGTCGAGGGGCGGGCGGGCTTCACCTGCCGCGGCGCGGGTCGGGCGATGGGTTGCGGCCCTGGCAAAGCCGCTTCGTCGCGCCCAGATCGAATCGCGGGCGGGTCCGGCAGCCACCGCGGCCGGGCGGGACCCGAGGGAGAGAGAACGGACATGGCAAGAGCCTATCTCATGGTGCGCGCGGTGGTGGCGGAGCCTGCCGACCGGCCGCGCTTCGACCGCTGGTACGAGACGGAGCACCTGCCCGACGCCGCCCGCGCCTTCGAGGCGAAGCGCGCCTGGCGCTGCTGGAGCCGCACCGATCCCTCGGTGCACATCGCCTTCTATGAATTCGCCGATGCCGCGCGAGCGGAGGCGGTGCTCGCCTCGCCCGCGCTGAAGGACCTCGTCGCCGAATTCGACCGCGTCTGGGAGAACCGGGTGATCCGGACGCGCGACCTCCTGGAAGTGGCCGGGGAGATCCCGCCCGGCGCCTGAACCGCGCCCCGCTCAGGCCGCGGCCGCAGGGCGCCGCGGCAGGCTGGCGGCGATGGCAATGCCCAGCAGGTTGCCGGCCAGCGCGATCATCACCGTCGCCGTGTAGCCGCCGGTCAGGTCGAACAGCCGGCCGGCGACGACCGGCAGGGTGATCGCCGCCACGCACCAGGCGGCATAGAGCCGGCCGGCGATCCGGCCATATTGCGTGGCGCCCCAGTAGATCCCGATCGCCGCCGCGGTGCTGCCGCTGACCAGCCCGTAGCCCGTGCCGATCATCCCGAGCGTCGCCACCGCCACCACCGGCCCGGGGAACAGCAGCAGCAGCGCATCCCCGGCGAGGGCCAGCACATGCGCCCCGGCCATCACCAGCGGCGCCGGGAGGCGGTCCGCCAGCCAGCCGCCGCCGATCCGCGCCGCCGCAACGAAGCCGGTGATGGCGGTGGTGGCCGAGAGGGCAAGCGCCTTGGTGCCGCCATAGGCCTCCACCATGCCCGCCGCCTGGCCGAGCACGGTGAGCCCGGCCGCGGCGGCCAGGAAGAAGATCAGCCAGAGCCGCCAGAAGATCGAGGCTCGCCGCTCGGGCGGCGGCCCCGCCGGGCTGCCCGCGGGCGGCGCCATGCGCATGCGGGCAGCCGCCGCCAGCAGGGCGGAGAGCAGGCCGGCCGCCGCGAGCGTGGCGGCGAGCCCGCCCAGCGTCGGCCGCAGCCCCCATTGCGCCAGTGCCCAGCCGAAGAGCGGCGCGCCGATCATGGCGCCGGCCGGGTAGAGGCTGACGATGAAGCCATTGGCCAGCCCCCGCCTCGCGCTGCCCAGCATCAGGTTCACGCCCTGCAGCAGCACGACATAGGCGACGCCGCCGCCAAGCCCGAACAGCAGGCCGTAGCCCAGGGTGAGTTGCACGATGCCCGGCGCGGTCGCGGCCAGCGCCATGCCGAGCACGGTGACCGCCGTGCTGCCCGCGATCAGGACGGGGGCCGAGGCCATGCGGGTGAACAGCGGCGCGAGGTTCATCCCCAGGGTGAAGGCGACGAGCGTCAGGCCGAAGACGAAGGAGAGCTCGGCCCGGCTGACGGCGAGCACCGCCTCCAGCGGCCGGATGAAGACGCTGAAGGCATAGACGGTGCCGAGCGGCAGGTTCAGCGCCATCACCGCCGCCAGCGCCAGGAGCACGCGCCGGCGCGGCGGCACCGCGGCGGGCGGGGCCGCTCCGGTCCCACGGGTCAATGCCGCGTCGGCCACGGGGCCGCCAACGGCCGGGCGGGCCGGGTCAAAGCCTCGGGACATCAGACCCTCCGGTCATCGGGTCGCCATTTTCCGGGCAGAGCGCCACGGACCTCCGGGGAGGCCTTCCGCCGGCACCGGCCGGGCCGGACGGAACGGAGCTCCGGGGTACCAGCCGGAGGCCTGCATCCCAACCGGTCTTCCGGCCGCCTTCAGTCAAGATCGACCACCACCTCGCCGAATCCGGCGAAGCCGCCGGTCACGCGCTGCCCGCCATCCACCCAGAGCAGGCCGGTGCAGCTGCCGGTGGTGACCACCTGCCCCGCTTCCAGCTGGAGGCCGAGCGTCGGCAGGTGGTTGGCCAGCCAGACCAGCGGCGTGACCGGATCGCCCGAGGGGTTGCCGCCCACCTTCTCCACCTGCACCGCACCGCCGCAGGTCTGCCGCACGGTGAGGCCGGCGAGATCCATGCCGCGCCAGCCCGGCACATCCGCGCCCAGCACCAGGCCGCCATGGGCGATGCTGTCGGCCATCGCCTCCAGCGGCGAGACCGCCGATGGGTCCATGTAGCGGCTCTCGACCATCTCCATGGCCGGAAAGGCGGCCGCGACGGCGTCCAGCACCTCCTCCCGCCCGTAGGGCGTGGCGTGCTTCGGCAAGCCGCGGCCGAGGCGGAAGGCGATCTCGGTCTCGATCCCGATCCTGCCGCCGGGCGGCATCGGCCAGCGCGCCGGGGCGGGGCGCAGCCCGGCGGCGTCCAGCATGGCGCCGGAGGCGGGCTTGCCGGGCGGGGCGGCGCATTTCCAGCCGCCGGCCCTGGCGCCGAGGCGCCGCAGCACCTCCCGCTGCACCGCCCAGGCCTCGGCCTCGGTCCGCGGCGCGGCGCCGCCGAGACCGGCCAGCTTCGGGGCGCCGCGGCGGACGGCGACGAGAAGATCGGCGGCCTGTTGGATGGTGCTGTCGGTCATGCGGGGAGTCCGTTGCGTCGCAGGGCGCGCAGCATGGCCGCGGATGGGGCCGGGATGAAGCCCCCTCCCCCGCTTCCCAGGGCTATCGCATATGGAATTTCCGGGTCCTCAACCGCGGTCGAAGGCTCGGTTTTCGGCCCTTGTGGTCGAGTTTGGGCCGCCGAGACGGCTTCGTTCGACGCAAACTCGGCCTTAGAGGATCAAATGCGATAGCCCTGCCCCGCTTCCGCCCCCCGCTTGCCGCCGCCGGCCTGGCCCGCCTAGGCTCGGCCGAGCACGGCCACGCCGCTGCCGCCCGCCGGCAGCATCGCACGCGTGATCCGACGCGGATCGCCGGAGGGACCCAAAGGCGGCGCGCCGACCAGCCAAGACCATCGACCGATCCCCGGGAGGATTCGACCTTGCCAGACAGCATGGATTCCGGCTTCGGCCGCTTCGGCAGCGGCCAGGCGGTGCGGCGCATCGAGGACCGGGCGCTGCTCGCCGGCGCCGGCCTCTTCACCGATGATTTCGCCCCGGCCAGGCTGACGCATCTGGTCTTCCTGCGCGCCCCGCATGCGCATGCGCGCATCGCCTCGATCGACACGGCGCCGGCGCTGGCCGTGCCGGGGGTGATCGCGGTGATCACCGGTGAGGACCTGGCAGGGGTCGGTGTGAAGCCGATGGAGGTCACCCTCCCCTTCAAGCGGCCGGACGGCTCCGCGCTGGCGGCGCCGCCGCAGCCGATCCTGGCGCAGGGCCATGTGCGCTTCGTCGGTGAGGCCGTCGCGGCGGTGATTGCCGAGAGCCCGGCCGCGGCGCGCGACGGCGCCGAGGCGGTGCTGGTGGACTACGAGGAACTGCCCGCCGTGGCCGGGCTGCAATCCGCCGCCGCGCCCGGCGCCCCGCTGGTCTGGCCGCAGGCGAGCGGCAATGTCGTGGCGGAGACGCGCTACGGCGACGCCGCCGCGACCGAGGCCGCCTTCAGGGCGGCGGCGCATGTCGTCTCGCTCGACCTGGTGAACCAGCGCCTCGCGCCCGTCTCCATGGAGCCGCGCGTGGTGCTGGCCGAGCACGACAGGGCGGATGACCGCATCACCGTGCGGATGAGCAGCCAGATGCCGTCGGGCGCACGCGACGCCATCGCCAAGGAGGTGCTGGGCATCCCGGCCGAGAAGGTGCGGGTGCTGGTCGGCGATGTCGGCGGCGGCTTCGGCATGAAAACCGGCCTCTATCCGGAGGACGCGGTGGTCGCCTTCGCCGCGAAGCGGGTGGGCCGGCCGGTGAAATGGGCGGCGACGCGGCTGGACGATTTCCTCTCGGCGCTGCATGGCCGCGATACCGAGAGCAAGGCGGAGCTGGCGCTGGATGCGGACGGCAAGGTGCTTGGCTTCCGCGTGCGCACGCTGGCCAATATGGGCGCCTATCCGCGCAACCCGGGCGTCGCCATCCAATTGCTGATCGGCCCCTGGGTCTCCACCAGCATCTACGACATCACGACGGTGGACTTCGCCTTCACCGCGCTGCTGACCAACACCGCGCCCACCGGCCCCTATCGCGGCGCCGGGCGGCCGGAGGCGATCTACCTGATCGAGCGGCTGATGGACGTGGCGGCACGCCGGATGGGCCTCGACCCCGCCGAGCTGCGCCGGCGCAACATGATTCGCCCCGCGCAGATGCCCTACACCAATGCCATGGGCCAGACCTATGACAGCGGCAGCTTCGAGCAGGTGATGGACCAGGGGCTGAAACTCGCGGACTGGCAGGGCTTCGCGGCGCGCGCCGAGGCGTCGAAGGCGCGCGGAAAAATTCGCGGGCGGGGGATCGCCACCTTCCTCGAATGGACCGGCGGCAATGTCTTCGAGGAGCGCGTGACCGTCGCCGTGAAGGGGGATGGCGAGATCGAGATCTACGCGACGACCCAGGCCATGGGCCAGGGCATCGCCACCTCCTACGCCCAGCTCGCGGTGGATGTCTTCGGGGTGGAACTCGATCGCATCAAGGTGGTGTTCGGCGACAGCGACCGCGGCAGCGGCTTCGGCAGCGCCGGCTCGCGCTCGCTCTTCACCGCCGGCTCCGCCGTGAAGGTCGCCGCCGACAAGACCGTGGACACCGCCAAGGACCTGGCGGCCGATGCGCTGGAGGCCGCGGCGGTGGACCTCGAATACCGCGATGGCCGCATCCAGGTGGCGGGCACGGACCGCGGCATCGGGCTGTTCGAGCTGGCGGCGAAGCAGCCGGAGGGGCGGATCTTCATCGACAGCACCAGCAGCGTCTCCGGCCCCACCTGGCCGAATGGCTGCCATATCTGCGAGGTGGAGATCGACCCCGAGACCGGCGATGTCGAGATCGCCTCCTATGTCTCGGCCAATGACGCCGGACGGGTGGTCAACCCGCTGATCGTGGAAGGCCAGATCGCCGGCGGGGCGCTGCAGGGCATCGGCCAGGCCCTGTGTGAGCACGTCATCTACGACCCGGGGTCCGGCCAGCCGCTCTCGGCCAGCTTCATGGACTACGCCATGCCGCGGGCAGACCTGATCGCCGGCTATGTCACCGCGCTCGACCAGTCCGTGCCCTGCCGGACCAACCCGCTTGGCGTGAAGGGCGTGGGCGAGCTCGGCACCATCGGCGCGACGCCGGCGATCGTGAACGCGGTGGCGGATACGCTGGCGCGGAACGGGCGGGCGGCGGCGGCGGAGACGCTGCAGATGCCGCTGACGCCACCACGGGTCTGGGCGCTGCTGCACGGCGCGGCGGGCGGGTAGAGCAGATCGCGGAAGGCCGTGGACGACCGGACGCGTGACTCCGCTCGAAGAACACCAACGGACAGGCGTTCAGATATGAACGCAATCCGCTGGAGGGCAGATCTCGGAGGGGCGTGAACGCCCCGGGCGAGGCCCTGCTCCGCAGGCCATGGCCCGCAGCGGATTGACCTTCCGATCTGGACGCCATCCGCTGCGGAGCGAGACCCGGCCGAGTGGCCCCACCCGGCCGGCGCAACGCGCGCGCAGCCTATGGCCGGACCGCCGGGCCTGCGTCACCAGGCGTCTCCGCCGGTCCAGCCCCGCCGCCTCCCGCAGCCCCTTTCGGCGGCGTGCCGGCCCGGGCCATGATCATGCCGGCCCGCCGCATGCAAGGCGGGCCGCGTGTTCAACGACAAGACGCAAAGCGTCGGGGGAGGAGCATCATGACCAGGAAGATCGGCCGGCGCGCCGCGCTGGCCCTCGCCGCCCTGCCGGCCATGCCGGCGATTGCCCGCGCGCAGGATTTCCCGCAGCGCAACATCACCATCATCGTCCCCTCTGCCCCCGGCGGCACGCTGGACGCGCTGGCGCGATTCTTCGCCCAGGCCATGGCCCCCGGCCTCGGCCGCAATGTGGTGGTCGAGAATGTCGGGGGCGGCGGCGGCCTGATCGGCATGCTGCGCGCGGCGCGGGCGGAGCCGGACGGCCATACCCTTGCCTTCGGAAATATGGGCGTCATGGCAGTCGGCGCGGTGCTGCACCCGCAAGGCGGCTTCGACCCGCGGCGGGACCTGGCGCCCATCTCCCTCGTCGCCGATGTGCCAATGGTGCTGGCGGCCAGCCCGCGCGGCGGCATCCGCACGCTCACGGCGCTGCTGGAGCGCCTGCGGCAGGAGGGCGAGAAGGTGACCTTCGGCACCGCCGGCCTCGGCACCACCAGCCATCTCGCGCCCGGCTACCTGCTGCACCTGGCGAAGGTGAAGGGCACGCTGGTTTCCTATCGCGGCGCCGGGCCGGCGATGAACGACCTCGCGGCCGGCGTGGTGGATGCGGTGATCGACCAGACCGTCACCATGATCCCGGCACATCGCGGCGGCACCGCGGTCGCGCTCGCGGTCAGCGCGCCGCGGCGCATCCCGCAGCTGCCCGATGTCCCGACCTTCGCCGAGGCGGGGCTGCCCGGCTTCGACCTGGTGATCTGGAACGCCTTCGCCGCGCCCGCCGGCACGCCTGCCCCGGCGGTGGCGCGGCTGGCGGAGGCGCTGGAGGCGGCGCAGCAGGACCCGGCCTTGCAGGAGCGGTTGCGCGAGCTGGCGAGCACCGCCCCGCCGCCAGCGGAGCGCGGCCCGGCGGCGATGCAGGCGCGCATCGCGGCGGATATGGCGAAATGGACGGAGATCCTTCGCGCTTCCGGCCTGGCGCGGGAGTAGCGCGCGGTCCGGTCGGGCGCGGCGCGTCCGCCCATCCCGGCAGGCGCGGCGATGATCGCCGAACCGCCTCGCTCGGCAGGATCGGCGCAATCCCGCTCCGGCGCGGTCGATCCCGGCCGCCGCCGCGCAAAGCGACCCGCGGCATGCGGCGCCCTGCCCGGAAAGCACGGCCTGCACATCGATCAGCGGCCGCGGCGTGCTTCGCAGGGCCAGCATGCGCCGCCCCCGCCGCGGTCAGCCCCCGCCCCCGCCGCACGGCAGGGTGACCACCGCATCCAGCCCGCCGCCCGGCCGGTTGCGCAGGATCACACCGCCGCCCTCCGCCTCGATCGCCCGGTGCGCGATGGCAAGGCCGAGCCCGACGCCGCCCGTCGCCCGGCTGCGCGAGTCATCGAGCCGCCGGAAGGGCTCGAACACCCGCTCCAGCTCCGCCTCGGGGATGCCCGGCCCGTCATCCGAGACGGTGACGGTCAGCGCGCCCGCCTCTTCCCGCAGCGCGACGCGGGCCGCGCCGCCATGGCCGAGCGCATTCCCGACCAGGTTGGCGAAGGCGCGCTTCAGCCCGAGGGGGCGGCATTCCAGCTCGGCATGCGACGGGCCGTCATAGCTGGCCACGCGGCCGGCATCGGCCGCGTCATCCACCAGCGTGCGCAGCATGGCCGCGAGGTCGGCGCGCTTGCGCGGCTCGCCCCCTTCCTCGCCGCGGAGATAGGCGAGCGTCGCCGCGACCATCGCCTCCATCTCGTCGAGATCGGCATCCATCCGCGCCTGCGCCTCGGCATCCTCCAGGAAGCCGACGCGCAGGCGCAGGCGGGTGATCGGCGTGCGCAGGTCGTGGCTGACGGCGGCCAGCGCCTGGGTGCGGTCCTCCACCAGCCGGTGGATGCGCGCCTGCATGGCGTTGAAGGCGCGCGCCGCGTCATGCACCTCGCTCGGCCCCTCCTCGGGCAGCGGCACCGGCGCGCCGCCGCGGCCGAAGCGGTCCGCCGCCTCCGCCAGCCGCCGCAGCGGCCGGGTCAGCCAGCGCACCACCAGGATGGAGGCGAGCACGATGCCGAGCGCCATGGCGCTGAGCGAGGCGAGCGAGGCATGCGCGGCCTCCGCCGGCGCGGGCCGGAAGACCGGCGCGGCGAAGTTCAGCCAGCTTTCGTCCGGCAGGCGCATGGCGCCGACGATCAGATGGCCGCCCACATGCCCGCCCTCATCGGCATAGCCGAGGCGGAGCGCGCCAAGTTCCGGCACCAGGCGCAGCAGCCTCTCCCGCAACGCGCCGAGCGTCGCGTCCGGCACGTCCGGCGCGCCCTCCCGCACCGCCGCCCGCGGGCTCCAGTGCACGTCGAGCCCGGCGGAGGAGAGCGCATGCGCCGTCGCGTCCCGCTCCTGCGGCGGCAGCGCCGCGACCGCCCGCTTGGCCGCCGCCAGCCGCTCCGCCACCTGGCGCTCCCGCGCCTCCAGCGCGGCGCCGTGCACCGCGCGCTCATGCAGCCAGACCGAGCCGAGATGGAAGACCGAGAGGCCGGCCAGCAGCACGAGGATGGTCCGCCCGGCCAGCGTCCGCGGCCAGAGCCGGGCGGCGAGCCTCACCGCGGCTCGACCTTCGGGACGAAGAGGTAGCCGGCGCCGCGCACGGTCTTGATGATCGCCGGGCTGGCCTCGTCCGGCTCGACCTTGCGGCGCAGCCGGCTGACCTGCACGTCCACGCTGCGGTCGAAGGGATCCGCCAGGCGGTTGCGCGCCAGCTCCAGCAGCTGGTCGCGGGACAGGACGCGCTGCGGATGCTCGACGAAGGCGAGCAGCAGGTCGTACTCGCCGCCCGAGAGGTCGACCACCGCGCCGGTGGGGGAGGTCAGCTCCCGCCGCCCCGTATCCAGCGTCCATCCGGCGAAGCCCAGCAGGCGGCGATGCGCCGGGGCGGCGCCCTCGCCGGGGCGGGGCGCCTGCGCCCGGCGCAGCGCGGCGCGGATGCGGGCCACCAGCTCCCGCCGGCCGAAGGGCTTCGGGATGTAGTCGTCGGCGCCGAGCTCGAGGCCCAGCACGCGATCGGTCTCCTCCGCCCGCGCGGTCAGCATGATGACGGGCAGCGCCGGTCCGCGCCGGGCGCGGATCTCCCTGCAGAGATCCATGCCGGACCGGCCGGGCAGCATGACGTCCAGCAGCACCAGATCGACCGGCGCGTGGTCCAGCGTCTCCCACATCTCCCGCCCGTCGCGGGCGCCGGTGACGCGGAAGCCGTTCTCCTGCAGCAGCCGGGCGATGAGGTGGCGCATCTCGCCGTCATCCTCGACGACGAGGACATGCGCCTCCGGCTCCAGGCCGCGGCGGGTGGTCTCGGTGTTCTCCATGCGGCGGAGTCTAGGCCGGGCCGGCCGTCACCGCAGGGGGGTGAAGCGGGCCTGGGCGCGGGAGATGCCGGGCCCCGGCACCAGCTGCACCACCACGCGCAGGTCGGGCACCGCATGGAACTCCCCGCGCGCGACGAGCGCGCTGCCATCCGGCCGCGCCTCGAAGGGCAGCGTGTGCTGGTGGCCGCCCGCCAGCACCACGGCATTGCCGCTGGCGCGGCGCGTATCCACCGGCCGGTCATTGTGGTCGAAGAGGAAGAGCACCAGCTCCCCGTCCCGCGCCAGCAGTTCCCCGTGATAGGGGCCGATATCCTGCACCTGGCCGCCATTCGGCCCGCGCGCCCCGGCCGGCATATGGGCGGAAGCCAGGCCGGGCGCGGCCAAGGCGGCGAGCAGGGCGAGGGTGAAGGCACGTCGGGTCATGGCGAGTCTTCCTGGTCAATAGGCCTCGGCGGGGCGGCCGGCCAGCCCGCCCTCGGTCGCGCGGGCGCGCAGCCGGGCGAGCGCCGGGCGCCCGAAGCGGTGGAAGAGCAGCGGCGTCAGCAGCGTATCGAGCAGGGTCGCGCTGACGAGGCCGCCGAAGATGGTGACGGCGACGGGGTGCAGGATCTCCTTGCCCGGCGCATCGGCGCCGATGAGCAGGGGCACCAAGGCGAGGCCGGCCGAGAGCGCGGTCATCAGCACCGGCGAGAGCCTCTCCCGGCTGCCGCGCAGCACGAGCGCGAGGCCGAAGCGCTCGCCCTCCAGCAGGGCGAGGTTCAGGTAGTGGCTGACCTTCAGGATGCCGTTGCGCGTGGCGATGCCGGTCAGCGTGACGAAGCCGACGAGGGAGGCGACCGAGAGCGGCTGGCCGGCGATCCAGAGCGCCGCGACCGCGCCGACCAGGGCGAGCGGCACATTGCCCATGATGACCAGCGCCAGCACCACCGAGCGGTAGCGGGAGTAGAGCACCACGAAGATCAGCCCGAGCGAGACGAGGGAGAGCGCCAGGATGGTCCGGTTCGCCTCCTCCTGCGCCTGGAAGCTGCCTTCCAGCGCGGTCGCATAGCCACGCGGCAGGGGCGTCTCCGCCAGCACGCCGCGGATGCGCTCCACCACCGCGCCAAGATCGGCGCCCGGCGCGGCATTGGCCAGCACGACGATGCGGCGCCGGGCGTTCTCCCGCAGGATCTGGTTCGGCCCGTCCGCCTCCTCGACACGCGCCAGCAGGGAAAGCGGCACGCGCCCGCCCGGCGTCTCGACCAGCGCGGCGGCCAGCGCCGCACCGGTGCGGTCCTCGTCGCGCAGGCGCAGCACCACATCGACGCGGCGCGGGCCGTCCAGCACCTGGCTGACCACCTGGCCACCGGTCAGCGCCTGCAGCGCCTCCGTCAGCTGCGCGGCGGAGACGCCGTAGAGCGCGGCCCGCTCGCGGTCCACGGCAAGGCGGAGCTGCGGGATGCGCACCACGCGCTCGGTCTGCAGGTCGGCGAGGCCGGGCACCTCCGCCTCCAGCCGGGCCCGCAGCCGCTCGGCCAGCGCGATCAGCGTGTCCAGGTCGTCGCCGTAGATCTTGAGCGCGATCTGCGCCCGGACGCCGGACAGCATGTGGTCCAGCCGGTGGCCGATGGGCTGGCCGATATTAACGGCGGCCGGCAGCATGGCGAGGCGGGCACGGATATCGGCCAGCACCTCGCCCCTCGGGCGGCCGGGATGCAGGTCCACATCGATCTCGGTGGAATAGACGCCCTCGGCATGCTCGTCCAGCTCGGCGCGGCCGGTGCGGCGGCCAGTGCCCTTCACCTCCGGCACCTGCAGCAGCAGCCGCTCCGCGGCGGCGCCGAGCGCGCCGCTCTCGGCCAGGGAAATGCCGGGGCGATAGGTGAGGTTGATGGTCAGCGTGCCCTCGTTGAAGGGCGGCAGGAAGCTGCGCGGCAGCAGCGGCACGGTGGCGGCCGCGCCCAGCACCGCGACACCCGCCACCGCATAGACCAGCCCCGGCCGGCGGAAGGCGGAGAGCAGCAGGCGCTCCTGCCCGGCCTTCAGGTTCCGCAGCAGCCAGCCATCCCCCCGCTCCAGCCGCTTCATCCGCGGCAGCAGGAAGGAGGCGAGCACCGGCGTGACGGTGACCGCGACCAGCAGGGAGGCGAGGATGGAAACGACATAGGCGATGCCAAGCGGCGCGAAGAGCCGCCCCTCGATGCCGGAGAGGGCAAAGAGCGGCAGGAAGACCAGCACCACGATCAGCGTGGCATAGACGATGCCGGAGCGGACCTCGCCGCTTGCCGCCGCGATCACGGCCAGCACGGGCTGGGGTTCGGCGCGTTCGCGGTTCTCCCGCAACCGGCGGAGAATGTTCTCCACATCCACCACCGCGTCATCCACCAGCTCGCCGATCGCAATCGCCAGGCCGCCGAGCGTCATGGTGTTGATGGAAAGCCCGAGCACGGCGAAGACCAGCGCCGTCACCAGCACCGAGAGCGGGATGGCCAGCAGCGAGATGGCCGTGGTCCGCACATTCAGCAGGAAGGCGAAGAGCACGAGGCCGACGACGACCAGCGCCTCGACCAGCACGCGCTCGACATTGGCGATGGAGGTCTCGATGAAATCGGCCTGGCGGAACTGGATGCGGTCCGCCCGCACGCCCGGCGGCATCGCCCCCTGCAGCTCGGCCAGCGCCCGCTCCACCGCCCGCGTCAGCGCTACCGTGTCGGCGCCGGGCTGCTTCTGGACGGAGAGGATCACGCCCGGCGCGCCGTCCAGCCCGGCATCGCCGCGGCGGAAGCGGGGCGCGAAATCCACCTCGGCGACCTGGCGCAGCAGGATGGGCTGGCCCTGCCGCCAGGCGACCACCGCATCCCGCAGGTCCTCCAGCCGCGTGGTGCGGCCGATATTGCGGATCAGCCACTCCTTCCCCGCCTGATCCACATAGCCGCCGCCGGTATTGGTGCCGAATTGCCGGAGCGCCGCGGTGAGTTGCTCCTGCGCCACCTCCAGCGCATGCATCCGCGCGAGGTCGGGCACCACGCGATACTGCCGCACCTCGCCGCCGATCGGGATGACCTGGGAGATGCCGGGGATGGTCAGCAGCCGCGGGCGCACCACCCAGTCCGCCAGGTCGCGCAACTCCATGGGCGGCACGCCCTCGCCGGTCATGCCGACCAGCATGATCTCGCCCATGATGGAGCTGACGGGGGCCATCTGCGGCGCGACGCCGGCGGGCATGCGGTCCCGCACCAGGGCGAGGCGCTCGGCCGCCTGCTGGCGGTTGCGCCAGATATCGGTGCCCCAGTCGAATTCGACGAAGACGATGGAGAGGCCGACGGCGGAGACGGAGCGGACGCGGGTCACGCCCGGCATGCCGTTCATCGCCGTCTCGAGCGGGAAGGTGACGAGCTGCTCCACCTCCTCCGGCGCCAGCCCCTCGGCCTCCGTCATCAGCGTCACGGTCGGGCGGTTGAGGTCGGGGAAGACGTCCACCGGGATGCGGGGCAGCAGGAAGAGGCCGTAGCCCGCGACCAGCAGCGCCGCGGCCAGCACCAGCAGCCGGTTGCGCAGCGCGGCGGAGACGAGGGCGTTGAACAGCATCGGCCCCTCCTCAGCGCACCTGCGCGACCAGCCCGGCCGCCTGGACCACCACCCGCGCCCCCGGCTCCAGCCCCGCCGCCACCAGCACGCGCGTGGCGTCCAGCGGCTCCGTGCGGACCTGGCGCGGGACGAAGCGCTCCGGCGCCGCATGCTCGAAGACCACGGGCGACCCCTCGGCGGGCCGCACCAGGGCGGCGGCGGGCAGCACGATGCCCTGCACGCGCCGCGCCCCGGCCTCCACCGTCACGGTCACCGGTGCGCCGACGGCGAGGCCCGCCGGCGGCGCGGCGATGCGGAAGTTCAGCGGCACCGCCTGCTGCCGCAGGGCGAGTCCCCGCCCGACGAATTCCAGCGCCAGCCGCTCCCCCGCCGGGCCGGTCGCCTCTGCGCCGGCGATCGGGCCGAAGGCGGTGGCGGGATCGAAGGCCACCGCCTCCACCCAGAGCCGGGCGGGGTCCACCACCTCGAAGACCGTCTCCCGCGCATCCACCACCTGCCCGACCGCGGCGGCGACGGCCGAGACCACGCCGGCAACCGGGGCGCGCAGCGCCTCCCGCCCCGCGATGACGGGATTCAGCGCGGCGCGGCGCTGGCGCAGGCCCTGCAGCTCGGTCCGGGCATCCTGGATCTCGCGGTCGGCGACCGAGCCCTGCAGCCGGGCGAGGCGGGCGACGCGGGCCTCGGCGATGGTGATCTGGGCATCGAGCTCCGCCGCGCCCTGCTGAAGCTGGCCGCGCTCGGCGGCGCTGTAGATGGGGGCGACCCAGGCCAGCACCTGGCCCTGCTCCACCCGCTGCCCGAGCGCGGGCAGCCCCGCCTCGCCCGGCTCGATCCGCCCGGCCTGGCTAGGCTGGACGCGGCCGGTGGCATTGGGGTCGGGCACCACGCGGCCGACCAGCCGCACGGTCGGGGTGGCCTCCCCCGCTTCGGCGAGCACCGTCCGGATGCCGAGCAGGCGCTGCGAGGGCTTGGGGACGAAGACCGAGCCGTCCGGCAGCCGCCGTGGCGCCTCGGTGCCGTGGGCCAGGGCGAGTCCGGGCGCGAGCAGGGCCAGCAGGGCGAGGCTGCGCAGCGGGCCTGCGGCGCGACGCAGCGGCGGCGCCTCGCCGGCACCAGGGGCACGGGCGGGGGCAGGCTCCGGCTCCGCCATCGGCGGCAGCGGACGCGGGGCGGCCAGCCGGCCGAGCAGCGCGCCGAGCGCCAGCAGCCCGGCACCGATGCCGAGGAGGACAGGCTGTTCCCGCACCGTCTCCAGCAGCCCATGCGGCGCGGCGGCCGGCGCGGCCGGCTCCGGCACCGCCAACGTCCCGGCGAGCAGGTCCATTTCCCCGCCCGCGGTCACGGTGAAGGTCAGGTCATGCGTGCCTGGCCGGGCCAGCGCCTCATGCCGCAGGGCATAGACCGCCTCCCCCACCCGGCGCGCCTCGCCGATCTCCTGCCCATCGAGGCCGACCAGGATCGTCGCGCCATCCACCGGCACATTGTCGGCATAGCGGTCGAGCCAGAGGGTCAGCGCGCCATCCGGGCCGAGCAGGCCGACCAGCTCGAAAACCTCGCTGCTCGCGGTGACGCGCGGCGCAGCGCTGGCGGGCGCGGCGGCGTCCTCCTCGCCATGGTCGTGCCCTTCATGGGCGGCGGCGCGGCGTGCGGCCAGCGGCAGCGCGGCGGCGCCGAGGAGGAGGCAGCGGCGGGTCGCGGTCATGGCTCCACCCCCGAGACCTGGTTGAGCTGGGAGACGGCGCGGCCAGCCTCGACCGCGGCGCGGCGCCGCGCGGCATCGGCATCCGCCAGCGCCGCGCGGGCACGCACGAGCTCGACCAGCGGCAATTCCCCGCCGCGATAGGCACGCTCGACCAGCCCGCCGCGCTCCGCCAGCACGGCGTGCCGTGCCTCCGCCCCACGTGCCAGGTCGCGCGCCACTTCCAGCCGCAGCCGGGCGCGGTCCCGGGCAAGCGCGAGGACACGGTCGAGCTGCGCCGCCTCCGCCTCGGCCGCCGTGATGTCGGCCTGGGCGAGCGCCACACGCTCCCGCACCGCGGGCGCATGGGCGAAGGGGATGCGGACCCCAAGCTGGATGCGGGTGCCATAGGGCTCGTCGAAGCTGCCGCGCTCCTGCCGGACCTGCAGGCCGAGTTCCGGGTCCGGCCGGTCCCGCACCCGGGCGAGGTTGGCATCGGCCCGGCCGGCGGCAGCGGCGGCCCGGGCGGCGAGGAGGCGCGGATCCTCGCCCTGCGGCGCGGCGGCGCTGCGGTCGGGCTCGCCGCCCTGCGGCGTGGGCTCGGCGCCGGTCAGGCTGCGGAAGGCCAGCGCCGCCTCTCGCACCGCTGCCTCGCGGTCCCGCAGGGTGAGCTGGGCATCGCGCGCATCGGCCTGGGCCAGCAGCAGGTCGGCCCGCGGGGCGTTGCCGGCGCCGACCTGGCGGGCGAGGTCGCGCTCCAGCGCCTGCGCGGCGGCCAGGCGGGCGCGGGCGGCATCGCGCTCGGTGGCGGCGAGGGCCCAGGCCCAGTAGGCGTCGCGCACCTCCCCGGCCAGCAACAGGCGCTGCCGGGCCTGCCGGGCGGTGAGGCGGAGCCCCTGTGCCTCGGCGCTGCCGCGCAGGGCGGCGGCGGCACCGGGCAGCCAGACCGGCAGGCCGAGGCTGCCCTCATATTCCCGGAAGCCGCGATTCTGGGTGGCGGCGTCGCTGCGATAGCCGAGGCCGAGGATGGGCGCCCCGGGCAGCAGCGCCTCGGCCTGGGCGCGGCGGGCGGTGACGACCTCCCGCTCGGCCTCCAGCGCGCGGAGCTCCGGGCTGAGGGCGAGGGCGCCCTGGAAGCCCTCCCGCACCCCGGCCGCGGCAGCCGGGGCAGCGGCGAGCAGCCCGGCGAGCAGGAGGAACAGAGGGGAAAATGGCAGGCCGCGCCATGCCGGGACCGGCGTCATGCCCTCCCGCTACGGCCGCAGCACGTCCGCAGCGTTGCGTGGATATGACAAAACATTGCAGCCTCCGGCGGCGAGGTATTCCGCGACGGGCACGGGTCAGGCCGACGCCGAAAGAGCGCTACTGCAGATACTGCAAATCTGTGGAAAACTGGTGCCGACACCCGGGATTGAACCGGGGACCTACTGATTACGAATAAGCGGAACCGTCCCGCCACAACTCCACACCAAGACGCCAGAGGCCGCCTATTTCTTGGCTTACAGCCGGGTCCGCAGAACAAGGTGTCGCCATAAGACGCCATGCGGACCCACTGCGGACCTCGCCGCCGGGTCCGCACGGGGTCCGCAAGGGCGAGGTAAGCGGGTCCATGCCGAAGCTGACTGACAGGTTCATTACCGCCCTCAAGCCCGAGGGCACGGCGAAGGACCGGCTGGCCTTCGATACCGAGTGCAAGGGCCTGGGGGTCCGCGCGACAGCAGCCGGGAGCAAAACGTTCCTCGTCCAGTGGACCGATCCGGCGACCGGCCGGAAGGTGCGCGAGCCCTTGGGCGCCTGGGGCAGCATCACGGTGGAGCAAGCCCGGACCGCGGCTCGTGCTCTGCTGGGCCGGGTGGCCCAAGGCCTCAATCCGGCGGCCGAGCGGGCGGCGGCGAAGGCGGCCGACGAAGCCCGGCGGGAGGCGCGGGCGAGGGAGCAGGAGGAAGCCCGCTTCACCCTGGATGCGCTGATCGCCGACTGGGCGCGGCTGCATCTGGCCGGCAAGCGGGCACGCTATAGCGCTGAGGCCGAGCGGGCGCTTCGGGTGGCCTTCCGGGCGCATCTGGACCAGCCGGCGGCTGCCCTGACCCATGCGGCCGTGATCGCCGTGCTGGACGCGCTGGCGGGCGATGGCAAGGCGGCGATGGCTGGTCGCACCATGGCCTATGGCCGTGCCTGCTACGGCTGGGCGGTGAAGCGGCGCCGGCTGGCAACCAACCCCTTCGCCGGACTGCCCGCGATCCAGGGTGGCAACCCCACGCGGGATCGGGTGCTGACGGATGCCGAGATCGGTGCCCTGTGGCGAGCGGCCGGGACGCTGGGTGCACCGTTCGGGCCGGTGGTGAAGCTGCTGCTGCTGACCGCCCAGCGCCGGGAGGAGGTGGCCGCGCTCCGGTGGTCCGAGCTATCGGCCGACCTCTCGACCTGGACCCTGCCCGGCACGCGGGCGAAGAACGGCAAGGCGCATGTGGTGCATCTGGCCGAGCCGGCGCGCGCGATCCTCACCAGCGTGCCGCGCCTCGCCGGGCAGGACTTGGTGTTCAGCACCACCGGCACCACGGCGCCGACCGGCTTCAGCAAGGCGAAGCTGGCGCTGGATGCCGCCATGGCGAAGGACGGCGCGCCGGTGCCGAGCTGGCGCTTCCATGATTTCCGCCGCACGGCTGTGACCTGGCTGGCCGGGGCCGGCTTCGCACCGCATGTCGCGGACAAGCTGCTGAACCACGTCACTGGCAGCATTCACGGCGTCGCCGCAATCTATCAGCGTGGCGAGTTCCTGGCCGAGCGGAAGGCGGCGCTGGAGGCATGGGCCGTGCACGTTCTGCGCTGCGGCGAGGGCGGCGCCGACGCGACGGACGGCAATCTCACGGTACTGGCCGAGAAGCGGGCACAGCGGCGTGCGTGAGGCAGTGGGGTACGTCAGCAATGGCCGAACACGGCCCACGTTCGCATCGTGCGCTTCGGTTCTGCACATGATCGGCCATGGCGGCCCATGTCTCGGTACGAGTGAGATTTACAAGGCTATGGTGTCTAGCCGCGCGCCCACGTACGCTATTCGCTCGATTACGGGGGATTGGCGGCGCAAGCAGCAAGTCCCTAGTCGGCTTCGGGCGGCTGATCGAGAAGGTCCTCGCCGGGGTAGGAGCCGACAAGGACCGAGACTTGAGCACTTTCAGCAACCGCCTTGCTGGCGGCTGGCAGGATAATAGACGCGTTCGACAAACTCGCACAGGGGAATTCGTGCGGGAAAGTCGTACCGGGTAACCGAACCCTACCAGTTGTCGGCGAGGTGGCATCATAAGGATGCCCGATGACGAAGATAGAGCCGCCCGAGACGGCGACACGCCCTGCGCGCGCAGATGAAGAAGCGGCGCCGATCTATCTGACCGAAGCTGAGTTTTCAGAGCGCTACCGGGTCCCGGCGCGGACGGCGCAGCGGTGGCGCAGCACCGGAGACGGGCCGGCATTCGTGCGCGCGGGGCCGCGACGGGTCTTATACCGGGTGGCCGATTGCGAGGCCTGGGCGGCATCGCGGACCTTCCGCCATCGCTCCGCCGAGTTGGCCGCGAAGCAGGCCGGCGAATGACGCGCGGGCCGTCGCTGGCCGCCGTGCCGCACATCGCCATTCCCACAAACAGCACCGCCGGGCGCTGAGGCCCGGCGGCGGAACGCACGCAGTGGAATGGGAAAGCCGCGCATAGCACATTTCGCGTTCCGACGCAGGCCCCGGCCCCGCGCAAGCGAGGCATGTAGACATGTCTACGGACCAAACCCGCCCCACTGGCCTAGCCATGGTGGCCTGGAAGGCTGTGCAGAAAAACAGCCTGCGCGGCTTCGCCGACATCCGGCTGAGCAATGGGCTGACCATCCACGATATCAGCATCCACACCGCGAACGGCCGCGCCTGGGCGAGCCTTCCCTCGAAACCGATGCTCGGGGCCGATGGCGTGGCGAAGCGCGACGACACGACCGGCAAGGTCAAGTACGTGCCGATCCTCGAATGGCCTGACCGGCAGACGGCCGACCGCTTCTCCGCCGCGGTGATCGACGCCATTGAGGCGCAGCATCCCGGCGCGGTGCGGTCATGAACGCCGAGACCCTGAATAGGAACCTGGCCATTGTCGCGGCGGAGCGGCGGCAGCTTTGGCAAAACGGCTTCCGGCCGGTGGCGCTGCATTCCAATGACAAGCGGCCCTTCGGAGATGCCTGGCAAGACCGAGCGCGGCAGAACCCACCGGAGGCGCTGACAGCACAACCTCGCCCGGCGGCGCTGAATACCGGCATCCTGTGTGATGGGCTGCGGCCGGTGGACATCGACGTTGACGATCCCGCCGTAGCCGAGCGCATGGAGGCTCTGGCCGTGCGAATGCTGGGCGCGGCGCCGTGCCGGTGGCGCGGCAATTCCGGCCGGCGGGTGCTGCTATACCGGGCGGATGAGGGCGAGCCGGGCAAGCGGGTGCTGACCAGCAACTTGGGTAAAGTGGAGATCCTAGCAGCCCGTCGGACTTACGGCGCTGACCCAGCCTGGGTAGATTCCGAGGGCAGTTGATCGCTGGCCCAAACCCCGGGACCATCCTCACATGAGCAACTTCCGCCTGGT
>JAESGY010000310.1_pt1 | contig 28375 bp, 32 predicted proteins | sample 9269841 | NCBI WGS metagenome assembly JAESGY01 (sample SAMN17022865, study PRJNA683097) | algae metagenome | isolation source: Spirirestis rafaelensis WJT71-NPBG6 and co-occurring heterotrophs from... | place: USA: Pinto Wells, Joshua Tree National Park, Colorado Desert, CA | collected 2006-08-15
CGGGCCGCAGCCGGCCACGTGCCCGGGGCCAGCTCAGACGCAACCGCAGGCTGCGCGTCAGGCAGAACTTGTCATTTGTGATAAGGCCATTGAGCGCTCCTTCGCCTGGTTGAGCCGCTACCGCCGCCTCGCCCGCGACTACGAGCGGCTGCCCCAGACCGTCGCAGGCCTGCACTTCGCCGCCCTCGTCACCCTCATGCTCGCCAAGGCCACAGCCGCCTTCGACTTGGTCCACAACACGCTCTAGGCGGCCTTCGGGTGAATGAAGCCATAGGCCGGCCAGCTGCTGGCGCCGTAATCGCCGAGCCGCGGGTACCAGACCCGCACCGCCGACCAGTCATTCCCCGGCGAGATGTCGAGCACCGGCTGGTCCCGGGCCTCCCGCCCCTTGCCCCGGCCCGAGTCCCAATTAGCATGGTCCACCCGGATCTCGCGCCCGGAGACCACGCGCGAAACCACCGCCACATGGCCCTGCGGCAGGCGCGAGGTCCGCATCAGCACCAGCACGCTGCCTGCCCTCGGCGCCCGGCCGCGGGCATAGCGGCCCGAGGCGGCCTCCCACCACTGCCAGGCATCGCCGCGAAGGGCGATGCCGGAACGGGCGCGCGCATAGGGTACGCAGGACCAATCACCCGGCGTATCCGCCCGTCCCTGTGGCCGCGGCACGCGTGACGTGCCGCAGGCCATGAGCAGCAGCGGCGCCAGCAGCACCAGCCGTCGCATCGCGTGATACTCCCCCTGACCCCCAGCCCCCTGGGGCCCACGCCACCATAGACTACCAGACGGCCGCGGCAGGCTGCGCCGATTCGCGCCCTCCGCCAGCACCTGCCCGCCCCGCTGCTATCCGTTGCGCCCTCAGCATACGAGTAGCCAGGCCAGGTAAATATTTGTTCTGGCAGGATTCTTGATCTCAGCCCAGCCTGCCAAGCCACAATCAGGCAACAGCCGATGGACTTCCGACGCCGAACCCGTCGCGAAGCGCTCGCCGCCGCCGCTCGGCTGTGCTGAAAGAGCGCCCCGGATCCTGTGGCGGCGACGCCACCGGGCCGGACCGGAGACGGCCAGGGCGTCCTGCCTCTGCCAGGAAAGGCTTTAGAAATGACGAGACACTCCCCGCAGTCCCGGCGGGCCCCGGGTCGCTTGCGGCGCATCGCGGCGCTCGCCGCCGCCGCCGCGCTGCTCGCCCAGCCGGCGCTCGCCGCGCAGCGCTGCGCCAATGAAAAGGACCAAACCGTCTTCGAGGTGGAGGCGCTGAAGACCGAGCTGATGGTCGTCGCCACCACCTGCAAGGGGCAGACGGAGGACCGCTACAACGAGTTCGTCCGGCGCTACCAGCAGGCGCTGGTCGTCACCAACCGCGAGCTCGGCCAGTACTTCTCCCGCCAGCATGGCCGTGCCGGACAGCGGCAGAACGACATCTTCATCACCGAGCTGGCCAATGCCCGCTCGAACAGCGCCCGCTCGCTCGGCAGCGATTTCTGCCCGCGCAACAGCGGCCTGTTCGAGGAGGTGATGTCGCTCAGCGGCCCGACCGACCTGCCGGCCTATGCCGCGACCAAGGACCTGCTCTCCTCCGGCGTCAGCGCCTGCCCCGGCGGCACGTCCGCGGCGGCAGCGGCCCGCGCCACCCCCGCCGCCCGCCGGAGCACCCGCTGATGATCCGCCACGCCACGCTCGGCCGCGGCCTCGTCCTCGGCACGGCGCTCGCTGCCCTTGTCGGCTGCGCGCAGGAACAGCGCCCGGTCGCCTCCGGCGCCCGCGTCTATCACGCCGACCTCCAGGGCGCCGCGCAGCTCTGCACCGTGCCGGACAACGTGACGCTGACGCCAGGCCAGCAGGCCGAGGCGACCATGGTCGTCCGGAATGACGGCGGCTGGTGCGGCATCTCCGTCGCCCAGACGGGGCCGAAGCCCTATGATGCCGGCCTGCTGGTCGGCCGTCCGCAGCATGGCCGGGTGCATGTGCGCAAGGTCGGCGACCGCACGCGCATCGACTACATCCCGGATGCCGGCTTCGGCGGCGAGGATCGCTTCACCGTGCGGCTGCTGCCTGGCAACCCTGCCCTGCGCGTGACGGTGAACGTGCAGTACACGCCGCCGGCCCCGACCCCGGCAGCCGCGCCGGCGCCGGCCGCTCCGCCGGCACGGCGGCGCTGAGCATCCCGGGGAGGGCCCTGCCTTCCCCGGACCCCATCGGCCAGGCCGGACCCCGGCCTGGGCCGGTGGTCGCTTTCCCTACTTCAGCAGGCTGCGATAGCGCTCGAGCAGGGCGCGGCCCTCCGGGCCGGCCTTCTGGGCCCATTCCTCCTCCTGCTTCGCGCCAATGGCGCGAAGCTGCGTCAGCAGTTCCGGGCTCGGGGTCGGCGCCTGCATGCCATGGCTGCGCAGCTTGTCCATCTGCACCTGCTCGGAGGCCCGGGCCGCCTCCCAGCCGCGCTCCATCGCCTTCGCCGCGGCATCGCGGATGGCATTCCGCGTGGCATCGTCCAGCGCCATGAAGGCGCGGGTGTTCACCAGCACCGCATTGCGGGTCAGGGTGAAGCCGATGTCGTAGACATAGCAGGCGAAATCCCAGGCGGCGCTGTCGGCGCCGGTCTGCGCGCTGGTCAGCATGGCATTGACGATGCCGGTTGCGAAGGCCTGCGGCACGTCGGCCGCCTGCACCAGCACCGGCGTCGCTCCCATCAGCTCCGCCATGCGCGCGATGATCGGCGTCTGGGCCCGGAAGCGCGCGCCCTTCAGGTCGTCCAGGCTGCGGATCTCGCCCTTGCCGTAGAGCGCCTGGCTCGGCCAGGGCACGAAATAGAGCGGGGTGATGCCCTGCCGCTCCAGCCGCGCCCGGATCACCGGCTCGCTCGCCGCCTGCAGCGCCCGCGCCTGCGGGTAGGTCGAGGCCAGGAAGGGGATGAAATCCACCTCGAAGACCGGATCCTCATTGCCATAGGCGCCGAGCAGGATCTCCCCGAGCTGCACCTGGCCGGTCTGCACCGCGCGTTTGATCTGCACCAGCGGCAGCAGGCTGGCATTGGGATGCAGCTGGACCTGCAGCTTGCCGGGCGCCGCCTTCTCGACCTCCGAGAGGAAGTAGCGGATGGTCTGGGTGTGGTAGTTGCCCTCTGGATAGGGCGTGGCCATGACCCAGCGCGTCTGCGCATGGGATGGCAGGGCGAAGGCCAGAATCGCGGCCAGCGCCAGGAACATGATGCGGTGCATACCGCTCCTCCGATCGCATGGGCCGTGGAGGGCGGCGTTCTTCCCCGGTGACGGAGTATGGCAGGCGAAGCGGCAGTGAGCCATCCACCTCACCACCAGAGGGGACGATGCAGGCCGGCGACCGGAAGCCTCTCCGCAGATCGCGTGGAGAGGCGCAGGATCAGTGCATCACGTCGCCGCCGTTGGGTGAGAGCGTGGCGCCGACATAGAAGGCGCCGCCGGGCCCGGCCAGCAGCAGCGCGGTGGCGGCGATCTCCTCCGGCCGCCCCAGCCGTCCCGCGAGGATCGTCTCCTCCATCTGCTTCTTCCATTCCGGCCCGCGGGCCCGCGTCAGGTCAGTCTCGACCGGGCCCGGCGCGATGGCGTTCACCTGGATGCCCTTCGGCGCCGCCTCCCAGGCCAGGCTCCGCGTGAAGCCGACGATGCCGGCCTTGGCGGTGCAGTAGGGCGTGATGTTCGGCCCACCCTTGAAGGCGAGCTGCGAGGCGATGTTGATGATCCGCCCCCGCCCGCGCGCGACCATGCCGGGATAGACGGCCTGGGCCATGAAGAACATGCCTTTCACATGCACGTCGATGACCCGGTCGTAGTCCTCCTCCGAGACCGTCTCGAAGGGTCCGCGGATATTGATGCCGGCATTGTTCACCAGGATGTCGCAGGGGCCGAGCGCAGCCTCGGCAGCCGCGGCGAAGGCCCGCAGCGCGGCGGGCGAGGCGACATCGGCCTCCATCTGGAAGCCCCGCCGGCCGCGGGCCGTCACGGCCTGCACCAGCGTCGCGGCCTGCGCCGCATCCCCCAGATGGCAGATGGCGACATCCGCCCCGGCCTCGGCGAAGGCCAGCGCGATGGCGCGGCCGATGCCGCGGCTGCCCCCGGTGATGTAGGCGATCTTCCCCTGCAGCGGGCCTTCGGTCATCCCATCCATCTCCGCATCGTGCCGGCGAAGGCTTCGCCGGTCTCGAGCCGCGCGATATGGCGCCCCCCCTCCACCACCCGCTTGCCGCCGGCGATGACAGTGCGGACGGGGTTGGCCTGACCCGCGAAGACCCAGGCATCCAGCAGGCTATCCCCGGTGCGGCCGATCAGCGAGGGGTGGTGATCGTCCAGCTCCACCAGGTCGCAGCGCATCCCAGGCGCGATGGCGCCGATCGGCCGGCCGCTGGCCTGGGCGCCGCCGGCCAGTGCTGCCTCCAGCAGCAGCCGTCCGGGATGCGGCAGGATCTCGCTGGTCGCCACGGCGCGCTCGCGCAGGCTCAGGCGCTGGCTGGTCTCCAGCTGCCGCAGCTCGTCGCGGGGGGAGAGGCCGACATGGCTGTCGGTCCCCACGCCGAAGCGCCCACCGGCGGCAAGATGGGGCCGCAGCGGGAAGATGCCGTCGCCGAGCGAGGCCTCGGTCGTTGGGCAGAGGCCAGCGACGGCACCGCTGGCGGCGAGCCCCGCCACCTCGCCCTCATCCATATGGGTTGCATGGATCAGGCACCAGCGGGCGTCGATCGGGGCATTGTCAAGCAGCCAGCGCACCGGTCGCGCGCCGGTGGCGGCGCGGCATTCCTCCACCTCCCGCAGCTGCTCCGCGGCATGGATATGGATGGGGCCGGGCAGCGCCGCGACAGCCTGCAGCATGGTGGGCGTCACGGCGCGCAGGCTGTGCGGTGCCATGCCGACCGCCGCCTGCGGGTCGCCCTCGGTGGCGGCGCGGCAGGCCTCGAGGATGCGCAGATACGGGTCGAGGTCGTTCAGGAAGCGCCGCTGCCCGGGCGCCGGGTCCCGGCCGAATATGCCGCCATGCCGGTAGAGGCTCGGCAGCAGGGTGATGCCGATGCCGGTGCGCCGCGCCGCCGCCAGGTGCCGGAGAGCCATCTCGGCCGGCTGCGCATAGGGCGTCCCGTCGGGCTGGTGGTGCAGGTAGTGGAACTCGGCGACGCTCGTAAAACCCCATTCCAGCAGCTCGGTGTAGAGCTGCGCCGCGACCGCCTCGGCCTCCTCCGGCCCGAGCAGGCCGACGAAGTGGTACATAGTCTCCCGCCAGGTCCAGAAACTGTCCTGGCCAGCCGGGCTGCGGCGCTCGGCGCCGCCGGCTATGGCGCGCTGGAAGGCGTGGGAATGGAGGTTCGGCACGCCGGGAATCACGACGCCGCGCAGCAGGTCGGCGGCACCGGACGCGGCGCCCGGCGTCACGGCGGTGATGGTGCCGTGGGCATCGGCGGTGATGCGGACATCGGCGGCCCAGCCATCCGGCAGCAGCGCGGCGCGGGCGAGGAATTCAGGCATGGCGCCATGATGCCCGCAGCCGCCCCGACCGCGCTAGATTGGCCGGATGAACGGCAGGACACCTCCCCCCGGCTCGCCCCTGGCGCAGCTGCTGGACGGCCCCATGGCATCGGGGCGCCTCGCCTGGATCGGCCTGCGCCCGGCCCGCCGCGCGCCCATGCTGGCGGTCGAGGCGGCATGGCTGCTGCCGGGCGCGGGGCTGGAAGGCGACCGGTGGCGCGGCGCGGCGACCGGCGCGCGGCAGGTCACGCTGGTCGCCGCCGAGCATCTGGCGGCGATCGCCGGCTATCTCGGCCTGCCCGCGGTGGCGCCGGAGCGGCTGCGGCGCAATCTGGTGATCACCGGCCTGAACCTGCTGGCCTTGAAGGGCCGGCGCTTCCGCATCGGCACGGCGCTGCTGGACTGCAGCGGCGAGTGCCATCCCTGTTCCCGCATGGAGGAGGAATTCGGCCCCGGCGGCTACAATGCGGTGCGCGGCCATGGCGGCATCACCGCACGGGTGCTGGAGGGCGGGGCGATCCGGCTCGGCGATCCCGTCACGCGCCTGCCGGATGCGTGATATTGGTTCATCAGGTCCCGACCTGCGGGCTGCGAGACGGGCCCAGCGCGCGACTGCGCGCCGCGGCCCGTGCCGTGAAGCCAAGGCCCGGAGGGCCGCCGGCGTTTGAGGCAGGACAGGCATCAGCCTGTCATGCGCCAGGTATGAGCCGCCCTCACCCGCCATCCGGCGGCGCGAAGACACGGAGCGCCGCGCGCCGCATACGGAACACCGCCGGAGTCCAGGCAGTCAGCTCGCCATCCGTGTTGATGGGCCGCGGCCGGCGGGTGCGCAGTTCCAGCGCCGTGGTGCGGAACACGCGCACGTCGCGCCATTGGCCATGCGTGCCGCGGCGCAGCCAGGGCAGCAGCGCGACCAGCTTCCACCAGTGCGTGACCTCCAGGCTGTAGACATCCAGGATACCGTCATCCGGCCGCGCCTCCTCCGCCACCGTCATCCCGCCGCCATAATGCCGCCCATTGCCAACCGAGACCTGGATGGTGCGCACCCGCTCCACCACGCCGTCATGGATCAGCTCAACCCTGAAGGGCTGGGCGCGCCGCAGCAGGCTGAGGGCGGCCACGCCATAGCCGAGCTTGCCCCAGCGCTTCTTCGCCTCCGCCTTCAGCTCGGAGGCAAGCTCCGCGCTGAAGCCGATGCTGGCGACGTTGAAATAGGGGTGCCCGTTCACCTCGCCGAGATCGACCGGCCGCGGCGCCTCGGTGGCGATGACCCGCGCCGCCGCATCGAGTTCGGAGGGGATGCCGAGGCTGCGCGCCAGGTCATTGGCGGTGCCGAGCGGCAGGATGCCGAGGGGCAGCCCGGTCCGCAGCAGGCCGGGGATGGCGGCGTTCAGGGTGCCATCGCCGCCGCCGATCACCACGCGGTCGAAGCCGCCCGGCGCGGCGCCGGCGATGATCGCCTCGGCGCAGTTCAGCCCCTCCGGCACCTCGACGGGCACGGCTTGGATCCCGGCCGCGGCCAGGGCTTCGGCCGCGGCCGAAGCCTGCTCCGCTCCGCTGCGCGCCTTCTGGTTGATGAACAGCAGCGCCCGACCGAGCTCGGGTGTCCCGGTGTTGATGGCTCCAGCTCCGGCCTGTTGCGCCGTTGCAACCGCCGAAGCCGCCGCGGGTTGCCACGGCATGAATGACATCGCCGCCCCGCCCTCCCGCCTGCTGCAGCGGCTCGGGCGTTTCGCGCTCGGCCAGGGGGCCGCGCTGGCGGCGCTGGCTGTGCTGGCCGCCGGGCTGCTGGGCTTCGCCGCAGTCATCGACATCATTGAGGACGGCCCGCACCACTTCGACGAGGCGGTGCTGCGCGCGCTGCGCCATCCGGACCGGCCCGACCAGCCGATCGGGCCACACTGGCTGACCCTTGGGATCCGGGAGATCACCGCGCTCGGCAGCATCCCTGTGCTGGGCCTGCTCACCCTGGTGGCGCTGGGCTATCTGGCATTCGACCGGCGATGGCGGGCGGTCGCCTTGCTGGTTCTCTCCCTGCCGGGCGGGCTGCTGCTGAACACGCTGCTGAAGGCGGGCTTCGGCCGCCCGCGGCCGGAGCTGGTGGCCCGGTTGATGGAGGTGCAGACGCCGAGCTTCCCGAGCGGCCATGCGATGCTCTCGGCCATCGGCTTCCTGACCCTGGGCGCGCTGCTTGCGTCCGGTTCGCGCCGGCGCCGACACCGGGCCTATATCCTGACCATGGCCGTGCTGCTCACGCTGCTGGTTGGCGGCAGCCGGGTCTGGCTGGGCGTGCACTGGCCGAGCGATGTGCTGGCCGGCTGGTGCCTCGGCGCCGCCTGGGCGATGGGGTGCTGGCTGGCGCTGCGGCGCTGGCGAGGCCATGGCTGACGCGACGCGCCGGCCATGGCTATCCTGTCCGCCATGACCGACCGCTTCCGCAATGCCCCCGCCATCCGGGCCCCGCGTGGCCTGGAGAAGTCCGCGAAGCACTGGACGACCGAGGCGCCGCTCCGGATGCTCATGAACAACCTCGACGAGGAGGTGGCCGAGCGGCCGGGCGAGCTGGTGGTCTATGGCGGCATCGGCCGCGCCGCCCGCGACTGGCAAAGCTACGAGACGATCGTCTCGGTCCTGCGGCGGCTGGAGGAGACGCAGACGCTGCTGGTGCAGTCCGGCAAGCCGGTCGGCGTCTTCGAGACGCACAAGGACGCACCAAGGGTCCTGATCGCCAACAGCAACCTGGTGCCCCGCTGGGCAAGCTGGGAGCATTTCTCCGAGCTCGATCGCCGTGGCCTTATGATGTACGGCCAGATGACGGCCGGATCCTGGATCTATATCGGCTCCCAGGGAATCGTGCAGGGCACCTACGAGACCTTCGCCGAGGCGGGGCGCCGGCATTTCGGCGGCAGCCTGCGCGGGCGCTGGATCCTGACCGGCGGCCTGGGCGGCATGGGCGGGGCGCAGCCGCTGGCCGGCGTCTTCGCCGGCGCCTCGGTGCTGGCGGTGGAATGCCAGCCGAGCCGCATTGAGAAGCGGCTGGAGACGCGCTACCTCGACCACCGGGCCGAGGACCTCGATACCGCGCTGGCCATGATCCGCGCCGCCTGCGCGGAGGGGCGCGCCATCAGCGTCGGGCTGCTGGGCAACGCCGCGGAGGTCTTCCCGGAGCTGGTCCGCCGCGGCGTGGTGCCGGACATCGTCACCGACCAGACCAGCGCACATGACCCGGCGAATGGCTACCTGCCGGCCGGCTGGACGCTGGCGGAGTGGGAGGCGAAGCGGGAGAGCGACCCGGCCGCGGTCGCGGCGGCGGCGCGGCGCAGCATGGTCGCGCATGTTCAGGCCATGCTGGATTTCCAGGCGCGCGGCGCGGCCGTGCTCGACTACGGCAACAACATCCGGCAGATGGCGAAGGAGGAAGGGCTGGCGAATGCCTTCGGCTTCCCGGGCTTCGTGCCGGCCTATATCCGCCCGCTCTTCTGCCGCGGCATCGGCCCCTTCCGCTGGGCGGCGCTCTCGGGCGACCCGGAGGACATCTACCGGACCGACGCGAAGGTGCGGGAACTGATCCCGGACGACCCGCATCTGCACCAGTGGCTCGACATGGCCCGCGCCCGGATCAGCTTCCAGGGCCTGCCGGCGCGCATCTGCTGGGTCGGGCTCGGCCAGCGGGACCGGCTCGGCCTCGCCTTCAACGAGATGGTCGCGCGCGGCGAGATCGGGCCGGTCGTCATCGGCCGCGACCACCTGGACAGCGGCTCCGTCGCCAGCCCGAACCGGGAGACGGAGGCGATGCGGGACGGCTCGGATGCCGTCTCCGACTGGCCGCTGCTGAACGCGCTGCTCAATACGGCGTCCGGCGCCACCTGGGTGAGCCTGCACCATGGCGGCGGCGTCGGCATGGGGTTCAGCCAGCATGCCGGCATGGTCATCGTCTGCGACGGCACGGAGGATGCGGCGCGGCGGCTGAAGCGCGTGCTGTGGAATGACCCGGCGACCGGCGTGATGCGGCACGCCGATGCGGGCTACGACATCGCAATCGACTGCGCGCGGGAGCATGGGCTGGACCTGCCCATGCTCGGGGGCAGCGCGCCATGACGCCCGGCCTCGTCGGCCTGCAGGCGCTGCGGGCCGTGATGGAAGGCGCCCCGGTGGTGCTGGAGGAAGGCTGGCGCGAGCCTGTCGAGGCCTCGGCCGCCGCGCTCGCCGGGCGCATGGCGGCCGGCGAATCGCTCTATGGCGTCAATACCGGCTTCGGGAAGCTGGCCAGCACGCGCATCGCCGCGGACCAGCTGGCGCAGCTCCAGCTCAACCTGGTGCGCAGCCATGCCGCCGGCACAGGGCCGCTGCTGCCCGCGCCCGTGGTGCGGCTGACGCTGGCGCTGAAGGCGCTCTCCCTCGCCCGCGGCGCCTCCGGCGTCCGGCCCGCGGTGGTGGAGGGCCTGCTGGCCCTCCTCGATGCCGGGATCACGCCGGCCATCCCGGCCCGCGGCTCGGTCGGGGCGTCGGGCGACCTGGCGCCGCTCGCGCATCTCTCGCTGGTCCTGATCGGGGAAGGCGAAGCCTTCATGGGCGGCGTGGTGATGCCGGGCGCGGCGGCGCTGGCCCGGGCCGGGCTCAGCCCCCTCGTGCTCGGCCCGAAGGAGGGCCTGGCGCTGCTGAACGGCACGCAGGTCAGCACCGCCCTGGCGCTGGCCGCCCTCTTCGCCGCGGAGGACCTGCTGCGCACCGCCCTCCTCGCCGGGGCGATGAGCCTGGATGCCGCGCGCGGCAGCGACACGCCCTTCGATGCGCGCATCCATGCGCTGCGTGGCCAGCCCGGGCAGATCCGCGTCGCCGCCGCGCTGCGCGGCCTGCTCGCGGGCAGCGCCATCCGCGACAGCCACCGCTTCGGCGACCCGCGGGTGCAGGACCCCTATTCCCTGCGCTGCCAGCCGCAGGTCGCCGGCGCCTGCCTGGACCTGCTGGCGCATGCCGCGCAGGTGCTGGAGCGGGAGGCGAATGCCGTCACCGACAACCCACTGGTCGTCGAGGGCGGCCCGGGGCTGCATGACGTGCTCTCGGGCGGCAATTTCCACGCCGAGCCGGTGGCCTTCGCCGCCGATGCCATCGCGCTCGCCCTGGCGGAGCTGGGCTCGGTCAGCGAGCGCCGCACGGCCCTGCTGACGGACCCCGCCCTGTCCGGCCTGCCCGCCTTCCTGGTGCGCGACGGTGGCCTGAATTCCGGCTTCATGCTGGCCCAGGTGACGGCCGCCGCCCTGGTCGCCGAGAACCGGGCCCTGGCCGCGCCGCGCAGCGTCGACAGCCTGCCGACCAGCGCGAACCAGGAGGACCATGTCAGCATGGCGACCGGCGCCGCGCTGCGGCTGCACGACATGGCGGACAACCTCGCGGGCATCCTGGCGATCGAGCTGCTGGCCGCCGCGCAGGGGCTGGAATTCCACCGCCCGCTGCAGAGCGCGCCGGCCATCGAACGCGCCCATGGCCTGGTGCGCGGCGCCGCCGCCGCCTGGGACGCCGACCGCGCCATGGCGCCCGACATCGCCGCGGTGAAGGCGCTGGTGGAACGCGGCCAGTTCGCCGCGCTGGTGGACTTCGCCTAGATGTTCGACCGCGTCTGGCTGAACGCGCATCTCGCAACCATGGCCGATGATGGTCTCGGCCTCCTCGAGGACGGCGCCGTCGCCGCGCGGGATGGCCGTATCGCCTGGGTCGGGCCGCGTGCCGCCCTGCCCGGCCCCGCGGCCGAGACCACCGATTGCGCCGGCGCCTGGATCCTGCCGGGGCTGATCGACTGCCACACCCATCTCGTCTTCGGCGGCGACCGTGCCGCGGAGTTCGAGCAGCGCCTGGCCGGCGCGACCTATGAGGAGATCGCCCGGGCGGGCGGCGGCATCCTCTCGACGGTGCGGGCGACGCGCGCCGCGTCGGAGGAGGCGCTGCTCGCCGCCGCGGCGCCGCGCCTCTGCGCGCTGATGGCGGAGGGGGTGACGACCGTCGAGATCAAGTCCGGCTATGGCCTGGACACGGAAACCGAGCTGCGCCAGCTGCGGGTCGCGCGCCGGCTGGGGCAGGCGCATCCCGTTTCGGTCGTCACCACGCTGCTGGCCTCGCATGCCGTGCCGCCGGAATTCGCCGGCCGCCGCGCCGACTACGCCCGGCATGTCGCCGGGGTCATCCTGCCCGCCGCGGCGCGGGAGGGCCTGGCGGATGCGGTGGACGCCTTCTGCGAGCGCATCGCCTTCACCGCGGAGGAGACGGCCCTGGTCTTCGACGCGGCCCGCGCCGCGGGGCTGCCGGTCAAGCTGCATGCCGACCAGCTCTGCGACTTCGGCGGCGCGGCGCTGGCGGCGCGTTACGGCGCGCTCTCGGCCGACCACCTGGAACATGCCGGCGCCGAGGGCCTCGCCGCCATGGCGCGCGCCGGCAGCGTCGCCGTGCTCCTGCCCGGCGCCTGCTACTTCATCCGGGAGGAGAAGCGCCCCGACCTCGCCGCCATGCGGGCCGCCGGGCTGCGCCTGGCGCTGGCGACGGACATGAACCCGGGCTCCTCCCCCGCCCTGTCGCTGCTGCTGATGCTCAATCTTGGCTGCACCCTGTTCCGGATGACGGTCACGGAAGCGCTGCGGGGCGTCACGGTGAACGCCGCCACGGCGCTCGGCCTTGCCGATCGTGGTCGGCTCGAGCCCGGCCTGTGCTGCGACCTCGCCCTCTACCGCATCGCCCGCCCGGCCGAGCTCTGCTACTGGATCGGCGGCAATCCCTGCTGCGGCCGCGTGGTCGAAGGACGTTGATGACGATACCAAGCCCGGCCGAGATCCAGGCCATCGTGCGATCCGGCGTGCCACTGGCCGGCGAGTGGGAGGTGGAGGTGCTGGCGGCCGAGGGCGGTGTGGCGCTGCTTCGCCTGCCGGCGAAGCCGAACCTGCTGCGGCCCGGCAACACGATCTCCGGCCCGGCTCTCATGGGCCTGGCCGACGTCGCGATGTGGGCCGCGCTGCTCTCGACCACGCAGGGGCGGGATGACAGCGTGACCAGCACCATGACGGTGAATTTCCTCCGCCCTGCCGGCAGCGGGCCGGTGCTGGCCGAGGCACGGATCGTGAAGCGCGGCAAGCGCATGCTGTTCGGAGAGATCCTGATCCGCCCCGAAGGTTCGGATGACCTCTCGGTCCATATCACCACCTCTTGGGCGGTGATCGCACCGCAGCGAGGACAATAGCCGCCTGGACGGAAGCCTGGCCTGCAGCTAGCGAGGCCGGCTGGGCGCTCGGATGGCATCACGGATGATTCCCTTGGCCACATTGAAACAGCCCTGGGCAGCGGCAATCTGATCCGGGCCTGCATCCGGGCGCGGCAGCGCCGTCACGCGCTCCGCGCCAGGGATGTGGCGGGAAATTTTCCAAAAGATTGACTTGGCGCAATGTGAAACCGGCGCGTCGCGCGCTATCTGACCGCCAGGAATTCCCGGGAGGTCCCGCCATGTTTGCCAAAGACATCATGACCACCAGCCTTCTCACCCTCACCCCGGACCTGCCGGTCGGAACGGCCGCGCGGATGCTGGCCGAGCGTGGCGTCTCCGGCGCCCCGGTGGTGGATGCGCAGGGCTGCCTGCTGGGCATGCTGACCGAGGGCGACCTGATCCGCCGGCTGGCCGCGGTGACGGACAAGCCCCGGTCCTGGTTCCTCAGCCTCTTCGGCTCGGCCCCCGCGCAGGCGGACCATTATGCGCGCAGTCATGGCCGCAAGGTACGGGACGTGATGACGGCCGAAGTGGAAACCGTGACCGAGGATACGCCGGTCGCCGAAGTCGCCGCGCTGCTCGAGCGCCGGGCGATCCGCCGCGTGCCGGTGGTGCGCGACGGGAAGCTGCGTGGCATTGTCTCGCGCGCCGACCTGCTGAAGGTGAGCCTTGCCGAACCGGCGGGAACGTCCGGGGGCGCGGCCTCCGACCGGGAGATTGCCCAGGCGCTGTCGCAGGCGATGCGGGATCAGCCCTGGATCGACGCCTATTTCATCTTCCCCGAGGTGCGGGACGGCGTGGTCACCATCCATGGCTATTGCCGGTCGGATGATGTGCAGCGCGGACTGCGCGTGCTGGCCGAAGGCATCCCCGGGGTGCGCGAGGTCCGCGTCGTCACCGAGCCCACGCCCCTGCCCCTGATCGGCGGCATCTGACCAAAGGCGGCAGCCCGGCGCTCGGGGCTGAACGCCGGGCTGCTACGGGCTGATTCCCGCGATTGGACGATCACGCCCCGGCCACGATCGGCCCTGGGCGCAGGCGGAACGGTTCGGGACGAGCAGCGTTGCCGCTGGCATGCGCCGCCTCGCCCTGGCCCTCGCCTGTTGTCTCGCCGCCGCGCCTGCCGGCGCCGCCGTCTTCGACGAGTTCGAGGTCTTCGACGGCCGCATTCCGGAGCCGGGGCAGCCGGAACTGAATCTGCATATGAATCTCGGTCGCCGCGGGCGGCTGGAGGATGGCGGGGCGCCGCGCAACGGCGCCCTCCTCACGACCGAGGTCGGCATCGCCACCGCACCCTGGCACCAGGTGGCGCTCTACCTGCCGGTGGTGCGGGAGTTCTCAGGCGATGCCTTCGGCGGCGGATTCAAGCTGCGCAACACCATCGTCACGCCGGGCGCCGACTCCCGCCCCTTTGCCTTCGGCCTGGATATCGAGTTGCGGCACCAATCCTATCGCTTCACCAGCGCCGATTGGGGCCTCACCTTGCGGCCGATCATCGATTTCCGCACCGGGCCCTGGCAGCTGATCCTGAACCCGGCCGTGGAATTCCCGATGGGGCGGCTTGGGCCGATCTTCGCACCCGCCATGCGCGGCGTGCGACAGGTGGCGGAGCGGGCCTGGATCGGCCTCGAGCACTTCATGGATTTCGGACGGATCGACGGGCCCGCGAAGCCGGCCGGCCAGGCGCACCAGCTTTTCGTGACGACAGACCTCCGGCTGGGGGAGAAGATCGGGCTGCATCTCGGCGTCGGGCATGGCCTGACGCATGCCAGCGACCGCTGGGCGGGCAAGGTCATCCTCTACCTCGATTTCTGATCGGCCGGTGCCACGATCCTGCGCCAGCCGCAGGCGAGGCTGGGCAATCCTGGCGATCCCATGCCGGCACCAGGCGGGCGACATCGCGCTTCGCCATCCGGAACCATGCCTGCAGGGCGGAGGTAGCGGCGGCGCGCCACACCAATGCCACATTCGCCCACATTGATACGGTCGATCCAGAGAGCCAGGGCTGGCGGCCCAGGCATCGCGCCCGTGACGGGCCGTGCGCCGGAACGCAATGGGCTGGTGCCCTGCTGCGCCGGCATGATCGCCAAAGCCTCCTGGGCCTCCGGACGAAGGTCACCACCACATCTCCGACGACGCCATGACGAATTCAGGGAGATCGCGAAAGCGCTGCCTCAAAAATAACAGACTGTGTATGATTGGCGACAGCGCGGCCTGGACGACTGCCAGGGCTATCGCATATGGAATTTCCGGGTCCTCAACCGCGGTCGAAGGCTCGGTTTTCGGCCCTTGTGGTCGAGTTTGGGCCGCCGAGACGACTTCGTTCGACGCAAACTCGGCCTTAGAGGATCAAATGCGATAGCCCTGGGACGACTGCCGGATCGTCTCCGCCCACGAGCCCATTCCTGGCTCGGGGCATGCCGCGCGCCTTCTCCGGCACCACGCCGAGCAAAGCACCAGCGCAAGCGATAACCGCTTGCAGGTACACTCCTTCTCAGGTTTCTGCCCGCCATGGCCCAGGCCCACCCTCTCCGAGACCTGTCCGCGCGACGCGGCTACCATCACGGCAACCTGCGCGAGGCGCTGCTGGAAGGGGCGCGCCAGCTTGTTGCGGAACGCGGGCCGCAGGGCTTCACACTGACCGAAGCGGCGCGGCGAGCGGGCGTCTCCCCCTCCGCGCCCTACCGGCACTTCAAGGACCGCGAGGAGGTGCTGGCCGAACTCTGCCGGCGTGGCTTCGCGCTCTTCGAGCAGAGACTGCAGGCCGCGGCCGCCGGCGTGGCCAGCCCGGCGGAGGCGCTGCGTCGCCTGGGGCCCGCCTATCTCGCCTTTGCCCGCGAGGAGCCGGGCTACTACGCCGCCATGTTCGCCTTTCAGCCGACGCAGCCGGCGGAGGAGACCACCGACTCGGTGAAGGGTGGCCCCTTCGAAGCGCTGGCCAATGCGGTGGCTGGCCTGCTGCCGAAGGACGAGCGGAATCCTCGGCTCGTCGCACTGCAGGTCTGGGCGCTCTCGCATGGCATGGCCATGCTGGAGCGTGCCGGCATGCCGCAGCCCGGCAGTGGCGCGCCCCCCGCCGAGGCGGTGCTGGACAGTGGCGTCAGCGCTCTCCTGGGCCGGGTGTAGGTCTCTTCCGCCTCGGCGAGGACCGAGGACTGCACCCCCGGCCCATCGCGCGCGCCTGCGCGCGTTTTACCGGGCGGCGGATGTCACCGCCCTGGCGTCCGGATCAGTCGACACTGGCGCCGGAGCGGCGGACGATCGCCGCCCAGCGCGCGATATCCGCCTCATGCACCCGCCGGAAGCCGTCCGGCGTAGTGTCGGCAGGCGGGGTGATGCCCTGGCTGTCCACCAGCCAGGCGCGGAACTCGGGCGTTGCCAAAATCTTCGCCACCTCGGCATTCATCCGCTGGCGAATGGCGTCCGGCAGGCCGGGCGGGCCGAACAGCCCGTACCAGGTGCTGCTCTCGAAGCCTGGCAGGCCGCAGGCCTCCGCCGCAATCGGCACGCCTGGCAGCGCCGCGACGGGCTGGCCTACCGTGACGCCGAGTGCCTTCACTTGGCCCTGTTGCACCGGCCCGATCGACGGCCCGGTCTGGTTGAAGAAGAGATCCACATCCCCTGAAAGCAGCGCCTGCATCGCGCCCGGCTGGCCGCGATAGGGCACATGCACCAGGTCGAGCCCGGCCGCCGCGGCGAATTGCGCGCCGGCCAGGTGGGTGGAGGCGCCATTGCCGGTCGAGGCATAATTGAGCCCGCCGGGTCGCGCCTTCGCCGCCGCGATCAGTTCGCCACAGCTTCGGTATTGCGGCCGCTTCTCCGGATTGACCAGCAGCACGTTCGGCACGTCGCCGAGCAGGGCGATATGCGTCACGTCCCGCAGCGGGTCGAAAGGCAGGCTGCGGTAGAGCGTGGCATTGATCGCATGCGTGCCCGCAGTGCCGAGCAGGAAGGTGTAGCCATCCGGCCGCGCCTTCGCGACCGCATCGCTGGCGATGTTGCCCCCGGCGCCGCTGCGGTTGTCGACGACCACTGGCTGCCCGAGGGCGCGCGTCAGCGGCTCGGCGAGCTTGCGGGCATAGATGTCGACGCCCGAGCCGTTCGGGAAGCTGCCGAGGATGGTGATCGGCCGGTTTGGCCAAGCCTCCTGTGCCATGGCCGGCACGGCCAGTAGCGAGGCCAGCAGCAATGTCGCGCGTCGGAGCATTCCGGCTCTCCTTCCCGTTTCGCACCGCAGCCTAGCCGGCTAGGCTTGCGGGATGAACCTGCAGGACTCTCGGCCGTCGCGCATCGCCCGCGGCGGCAAGGCCATTTATGGCGCGCCCCTGGGCATCCTGATGCTGGAAGCACGTTTCCCGCGCATTTCCGGCGATATGGGCAATGCCGGCACCTGGCCCTTCCCGGTGCTCTACCGCGTGGTGCGTGGCGCTAGCCCGGAACGGGTGGTGCTGCAGGGCGCCCGCGGGCTGCTGCCGGATTTCATCGCCGCGGCGCAGGACCTCGTCGCGCTAGGTGCCGAGGCGATCACGACCAACTGCGGATTCCTCTCCCTGTTTCAGCAGGAGATCGCGGCGGCGATCGGAGTTCCGGTCGCCACCTCCTCCCTCCTGCAGGTGCCCTGGGTGCAGGCGACGCTGCCACCCGGCAAGCGGGTTGGCGTGCTGACGGTCAGCAAGGGATCGCTGACGCCGGCGCATCTGGCGGCCGCCGGCGTCCCGCTCGATACGCCCATCATGGGCACGGAGGGCGGCCGCGAATTCTTCCGCGTGCTGATCAAGGCCGAAGCGGAGGACATGGATGTCGCGCTGGCTGAGCGGGACATCCTGGAGGCCGGCCGGGCGCTGGTCGCGGCGCATCCGGAGGTCGGGGCCATCGTCCTCGAATGCACCAACATGCCGCCCTATGCGGCAGCGCTGCAGGCGGCACTCGGCCTGCCGGTCTTCGACATCTATTCGCTGATCACCTGGTTCCATGCGGGGCTGCGCCCGCGCCGCTTCGGGGCATGAGGCTGGGCAGGCCAGGCGGCTGCAGCAGCGGCATGACGGAAATGGGCGGCAGCTCCGCCGCCGGCGGCCCGGCCGGTGCCATGCCACAGGCAGGGCGCAGCGCCCCGCAATCCCAGCGATGCCCAGCCGGCCGTCCGGGCAGCGAGCCGCCCGGCTCCCAGCGGCATTCGCAGAGTTTCTCGCCGAAGCAGGCGACCATGCCTTCCCGCATCGGTGTGCAGGCGGGCGGCGCCTCCGCGAGAACAGGGGTGGCGAGCAGGAGCAGAATGGGCAGCACGCGCATAACAGCAGGTTGCGCGCCGCGACTGAAGCAAGGCTGAAGGGCAGATGCGAAAAGGGCCCCGGCGCAACGCCGGGGCCCCCTTGCAACCTGACCCGGTCGAGGTCTGGCCTATTTCAGGTTCACTGCCTGGCGGCCGCGCTGGCCGTCACGGACATCCAGCGAGACCTTCTCGCCCTGCTGGACATCCTGGCGCCCGGCGCGCTGCAGGACGGAAGAGTGCAGGAACACGTCCTGGCCGCCATCTTCCGGCGTCACGAAGCCAAAGCCGCGGACCTGGTCGAACCACTTCACCGTGCCACTGACCGCGTAGGTCGGGCCGCCTGCATCGCGGTCGCCGAAGTCGCGCCGCGGGGGACGATCGCCGAAGCCGCCCTGGCGCGGCCCACCGAAGCCGCCAGCCCCGGCGCCGAAACCGCCCTGGCGCGGGCCGCCAAAGCCGCCACCACCGAAGTCGCGCCGCGGGGGACGATCACCGAAGCCGCCACCGCCGAAGTCACGCCGCGGGGGACGATCACCGAAGCCGCCACCGCCGAAGTCGCGCCGCGGGGGACGATCGCCGAAGCCGCCTTCCCGATAGGGGCGCCGCGCCGCGCCGGCCGCGGCCACCCCGCCCTCACCGCGCCGCAACTCGGTGATGCGGGTGACCAGACGGCGGCCCTGGCGATCGGTGCCGATCTCGCAGACAAGCGTGTCGCCGGTATCCGGCGGCTCGATCCCGGCCTCGGTCAGGGCCGAGGCATGGAAGAACACGTCCTGTCCGTCGGGCCCCAGCACGAAGCCGAAGCCCTTGCGGGCGTTGTACCACTTCACCTGGGCCTCGAGAGGCCCGGTGCCGCCCTGCATATCGGTATCGGAAGGCACTTGCTGTTAGTTCCGTATCTAGTGTCGAGCGGCCGCACGGGGATGCGAGGCCGCTACCAATGAGCATGACACCCCCCGGCCGCTAAAGCGAGCGCGAAATCAGCGGAAGCGACCGGGAGCGTAAGGCTGCGGGTCCAGTTCCGGCGGCCGGCCACCCAGCATCTGCGCCACCAGCCGCGCCGTGCGCGGCCCCGCCACCAACCCGACATGACCATGGCCGAAGGCATGCACGATATCGGGAGTCTCGGTGGATGGCCCGATGCAGGGCAGCCCGTCCGGCATGCTGGGGCGGTGGCCCATCCAGACCTTCACCCTTTCCGGCGGCAGGTCACGCGGCAGGCCGGGGAAGCTGCGCAGCAAGTGGTCACGAAGAATTTCAGCTCGCTTCCAGTTCGGTGCGGCGGCGAGACCGGCGATCTCCACCTGCCCGGCGCAGCGCAGGCCGCGATTCGTCAGGGTGATGGACATCTTGCCATCCGAGGGCATCAGCGGCGTGCGCGGCCCGGTCTCCACCCCCTCGAGCATGGCGTGGTAGCCGCGCTCGGTCTCCAGCGGCAGCCGGTCCCCGGCCGCGGCGGCCAGCGCGCGGGAATGCGCGCCGGCGCTGATGACGGCACGGTCGGCGGCGATCTCGCCCGCCTCGGTCCGCACCGCGCGCAGCCGCCCGCCGTCGATCCGGAAGCCGGTGGCGCGGGCGGCGACACGGCTGGCGCCCAGGGATTCCGCCAGCGCGACCAGCGCAGCGACATAGGCACCGGGATCACGGCAGTGCCCGCCCTCCTCCACCAGCGCCGCGAAGCCGTAGCGCCGGTCGAGTGACGGCTCGCGCTGGCGGAGCTCCTCGGCCGAGAGCTCGAGCCATTCGATCCCGACCTGGCGGCGGATGCGCCAGGCCATCGCCTCGGCCTCGAACTCGGCCCGCGAGGGATAGATGTACATGAGCCCGCGCCGCTCGATCAGCCCGCCGACGCCGGCCTCCTCGGCGAGTGCGGCATGCAGCGCCGGCGCGTCCTTCAGCAGGGCGCGCAGCGCGACCGCGGTGCGGGCCACTTTCGCCTCGGTCCAGCCGGAGAGCAGGTAGCGCGCCAGCCAGGGCAGGACGCGCGGCAGGTAGCGCCAGCGGATGGCGAGCGGCCCGAGCGGGTCGGTGATGAAGCCCGGCACCTTCTTCCACAGTCCGGGTACCGCCGGCGGGATGACGGACATGGGGCTGAGCCAGCAGCCATTGCCGTAGCTCGCGGCCTGCTCCCCGCCCGGCGTGCCGGGCTCCAGGATGGTGACCTGGTGCCCGTCCTTCAGCAGGGCGAGCGCGGTGCAGGCACCGACGATGCCGGCGCCGATGATGACCGTATGCAAGTCCTGGCGCGGCCGATCGGACGCGGTCATGGCGTCTGCACCGCCTCTCCGGCCAGCGCCTTCTCCAGGAAGAAGAGCCGGTCCTGGCCCCAGAGCCAGAGGTCGCCGAAGAAGAAGGTGGGGCTGCCGAAGACGCCGCGCGCCACCGCCTCCTTGTTGTTGCGGTCCCACTCGGCGCGGATGGCGGGGCTCTCCTCCTCGGCCACCAGCGCGGCGCCGGGTAGGTCGAGCGAATCGCCGATCGCGGCCCGCACCTCCGGCAGGGCGATGTCGCGCTCCTCCACCCAGAGCGCGGTCAGGATGGCATGGGAGAGCGCCTGCGCATCCAGCCCGCGCGCCTGCGCCGCCATCACCATCCGTCCGGCCGGGCGCTGGTCCGCCGGTGGGTAGTGCCGCGGCTTGAGAACGAGCGGCATGTCCAGCTGGCGCCGCCAGCGGTCCAGTTCCAGCGCGTGGTAGTCCTGCCGCGGCTGCGGCCGGGTGCGCAGCGGGATGCCGCCGGTCTGTGGAATCACCATCGGGAAGTCATAGGGCCGCAGCGCCACCCGTACGCCGTGCCGTTCCGTGATCGCCCGCAGCTGCGGGGCGGCGAAATACATCCAGGGGCTTGAGAGGGTGTAGAAGCACTCGACCACGCGCTCGGTCATCGGCGATTCCTTGCAGCGCGGCGAGCATAGGCGGCCGCCGCCGCGCCGCAACCGGAGCGCCGGGCCTCAGCCCTTCGGCACCCGCCCGGGATCGCTGCCCGCGAGCAGCGAGACATGCGCCGAGACGACTTTCCAGCCGATCTCGGGCAGCCGCACCATGATCTTCGTCTCCCGCCCGACCAGCCCGCTGTCGGTGCGCTGGTACTCCAGATGGGTGCAGGCAAAATCCCGGCCGAAGGTGGTGATGTGCACGCGGCGCGTCGCCCGCGGCGCGTAGCGGGCGACGCTCGCCCGGAAGGCCCGGATCGCGTCGATGCCGTAGAGGATCTCGGTGGTGCCGAAGCGCACGGTGCGCGGGTCGGCCCAGAAGCTATCGTCCAGGACAGCAGCGTCGTTCTCGGCAATCGCGCGCTCGTAGCGGTCGAAAACGGCGCGCGCCTCGGCGATCACCGCCGAGTCGTCGATCTGCATGCGGCAAGGCTCCTCGTCAGCATGGCGAGCATGCCGGGCCGGCCGGGCGGCGGCAAAAATGACGCGAAGTTAATGTGTGTTTACTCACGAAATGCTGAATACAATCTGCCATCACGATTTCTTGGGACCCACCCGATGCTGGACGCCCTCTCGCCCACGCCCGCCGCGCCGATCGCCCTGCATGCCCTCGCCTCACAGGGCTTCCTCTTCGCCACCGGCATCGAGAACAGCGCCCCGACAATCCAGGGCGGCCGCATCCGTCGCGACCAGATGGCCGAATGCGGCCATTACGATCGCTGGAAGGAAGACCTGGCGCTGGTGAAGGAGATCGGCTGCGGGGTCCTGCGCTACGGCCCGCAGCTCCACACCACCCTCCGCGCTCCGGGCCGGCATGACTGGGCCTTTGCCGATGAGAGCTTCGCGGAGGTGCGGCGTCTCGGCATCGTGCCGGTGGTCGATCTCTGCCATTTCGGCGTGCCGGACTTCCTCGGCGACTTCCAGAACCCCGACTTCCCCCAGCTCTTTGCCGACTATGCCCAGGCTTTCGCGGCGCGCTTCCCCTGGGTGCAGCTCTACACCCCGGTGAACGAGATGTTCATCACCGCCGTCTTCTCGGCGAAATACGGCTGGTGGAACGAGCAGCGGACCGACGACCGCAGCTACGTCACCGCCATCAAGAACATCGTCCGCGCCAATGTCATGGCCATGCAGGCCATCGTGAAGGTCCGCCCGGACGCCATCTTCATCCAGTCCGAGTCGACCGAGCATTTCCACCCGGAATGCCCGCTCGCCCTGCCGCATGCCGAACACCGCAACGCCGAGCGCTTCCTGACGCTCGACCTGAATTACGGCCGGCGCGTCTGCTCCTCGATGTATGAGTACCTCATGGACAACGGCATGACGCGGGAGGAGTACCACTTCTTCCAGCGTTCGGCCCCGGCGCTGAAGCGCCACTGCGTCATGGGCAATGACTGGTACGTCACCAACGAGCACCTGATCGGCGGCGATGGCCACAGCCGCTGGGCCGGCGAGGTCTTCGGCTACGACACCGTGACGCGCGACTACCACGCCCGCTACGGCCTGCCGGTGATGCACACCGAGACCAACATGGATGAGGGCCCGCGCGGCGACGAGGCGGAGCGCTGGCTGTGGAAGCAGTGGTCCGGGATCATGCGCCTGCGCCGGGACGGCGTGCCGGTGCTGGGCTTCACCTGGTACTCCCTGACCGACCAGATCGACTGGAACCATGCGCTGCGGGAGCAGCGGGGCGACGTGAACCCGCGCGGGCTCTTCGACCTCGATCGCAACATCCGCACCGTGGGCAAGGCTTACAAGCGGCTGATCGAGACCTGGAAGCCGGTCCTGCAGGCCGAGAGCCACTGCCTGACGCTGCCGGTCAGCGCCTGAAGGAGAAGCGAGGGGAGGTATCCTCCCCCCCCCCTTCACTCTCAACAGGTCATACTGCCCGGCATAAGTCCTGACATGCAGCCGCCACAGGCGGCTGAGGCCGTGAAGGCGGCCCGCGCCAGGTAGCGCGTCGCCAAGCCGCCGGAGGCGGCGCCGGCGCCTGAGGTCGCATCAATGCGGCAGCATTGATGCGGGACAGCATCAGCCCTTCCCGATCAGGGCCATCAGCTCCCGGCGGGTGTTCGGGTCGTCGCGGAAGGCGCCGAGCATCCGGCTGGTCACCATGCTCGCGCCATGCTGGTGCACGCCGCGCGTCGTCATGCATTGATGCTCGCTCTCGATCACCACGGCGACGCCACGCGGCTGCAGCACCGCCTCGATCGTATTGGCGATCTGCGCCGTCAGCTTCTCCTGGATCTGCAGCCGCTTGGCATAGGCGTGCACCACCCGCGCCAGCTTGCTGATCCCGACGACACGATGCGCCGGCAGGTAGGCGACATGCGCGACGCCGACGATCGGCACCATGTGATGCTCGCAATAGCTCTCCAGCCGGATGTCCTTCAGCAGGACGATCTCGTCATAGCCCTCGGTCTCGGCGAAGGTCCGCTCCAGCACCGCCACCGGGTCGATCGTGTAGCCGGCGAAGAACTCCTCATAGGACCGCACCACCCGCGCCGGCGTGTCCAGCAGCCCCTCCCGCGAGGGGTCGTCTCCGGCCCAACGGAGCAGCGTGCGGACCGCCGCCTCGGCCTCCGCGCGGCTCGGACGGGCGGGCGGCATGGGCGCCTCGGCGAGCGGCTTGGCCTTCATCGCAACCTCCCTGCGTGGATCAACACGACAGGGGCGCAACGCACGGAGCCGGCCGGGTATCCCGGCAGCGCTGCGGCCGGAGCATGTCTTCCCTGGCTGGCGGCGTCGCTGTCGGCTACCGCCCGGCGAGCGCGTGCAACTCCTCGGCCAGTTCCTCCAGCTCCTCCAGCACCGCGCGCAGGCTGCCCGCAGCCGGTTCCGGCTCGGCCGGGGGAAGTTCCGTCTCGCCCTCTGCCAGCCCCCCCTCGCGCAGCAACCGCTGCACGCCTTTGATGGTATAGCCCTGGGTGTAGAGCAGATCGGCGATGCGCCGGAGCAGCGCGATGTCCTCCGGCCGGTAGTAGCGCCGGCCGCCGCCGCGCTTCAGCGGCTTGAGTTGGGGAAACTTCGTCTCCCAGAAGCGCAGGACGTGCTGCGGGATGTGCAGGTCGTCCGCCACCTCGGAGATGGTCCGGAAGGCGGTCGGCGCCTTGCGGGCGCGCAGCCGCCCGGCCTCGCTCGGGTCGTCGCTCATGCCCGGCCCTTGCGATGAATCCGGCACCCCGGCCTCACGCCTCGCTTTCCCCGCGCGGTACCGGCTGGCCGTTGATCCGGGCTTTTAATACCTGGGACGGGCGGAAGGAGAGCACCTTGCGCGGCATGATCGGCACTTCGACGCCGGTCTTCGGATTGCGCCCAATCCGCTGCCCCTTCTGGCGCACCATGAAGGTGCCGAAGGCGGATATCTTCACGGGCTGGCCATCCTCCAGCGCCTTCGCCATGCGTTCCAGCACGGCCTCCAGCAGGGCGGCGGATTCGTTCCGCGACAGCCCCACCTGGCTGTAGATCGCCTCAGCAAGGCTGGCGCGCGTCAGCGTGTTCATGCCGCAACTGGTTCCCGCAAGCCCTTATCGGGATTAGGAAACCTGTATCGGTTCTGAGGGTCAAGCACGGCATGGCCGCTGTCGCCGGAATGCCACGAAGCCGAGCCACACAGTGGCATTCCGGCCACAAATAGCCGTCCGACCCAGTCGCTCGCTACAGCGGATTGCGTTCAAAACCAAACGCCAATCCGTTGGTGCTCCTTGTTTTTCGAGCAGAGTCACGCGTCCGGTCGTTCAACGCCGGCCGCGATCTGCTCTAGAACCGCGCCAGCGCCGCGCCCCAGGTCAGGCCACCGCCGATGCCTTCCAGCACCATCAGGTCGCCGCGCTCGATGAGCCCCTTACCGGCCGCCTCCGCCAGCGCCAGCGGGATCGAGGCGGCGGAGGTATTGGCGTGGCGGTCCACCGTGACCACCACCCGCTCCTTCGGCAGGCCGAGCTTCTTGCCCATGGCATCAATGATGCGGGCATTGGCTTGGTGCGGGATCAGCCAGCGGATATCCGACTGCGCCAATCCGTTCGCCTCCAGCGCCTCATCCACCACGGAGGCGAGCTTGGAGACGGCGTGGCGGAACACTTCCTTGCCCGACATGCGCAGCTTGCCGCATTCACCGTTGGAGCCGGCGCCGCCATCCACCAGCAGGATGTCGCCATGGCGGCCATCGGAATGCAGATGGGTCGAGAGGATGCCGCGATCGGTCGAGTCGCCCCTGCCCTCGCCCGCCACCAGCACCACCGCGCCGGCGCCGTCGCCGAACAGCACGCAAGTGCCGCGATCGGTCCAGTCCAGGATGCGGGAGAAGACCTCCGTGCCGACCACCACCGCGCAGCGCGCCTGGCCCGTCCGGATCAGCGCATCGGCCAGGCCGAGGCCGTAGACGAAGCCGGTGCAGGCGGCCGAGACGTCGAAGGCGAAGCCCTTGGTGGAGCCGAGTGCCGCCTGGATCCGTACCGCGGTTGCCGGAAAGGCGCTGTCCGGCGTGGCGGTTGCGACGATGACGCAATCCACCTCGCTGCCGGGAATCCCGGCCCGCTCCAGCGCCTGCCGCGCCGCCGCCGCGCCCATGGAGGAGGCGGTCTCGCCCGGCGCCGCGATGTGGCGCTGCCGGATGCCGGTGCGCTCGATGATCCAGGCGTCGGAGGTCTCGATCCCGAAGGCTTCGCCCAGTGCGTCATTGGTGACCACCCGCTCCGGCAGGTAGCCGCCACAGCCGGCAATGATGGCGCGGGTCACCATGACGCTTCGGTCCTCAAGGCCGTACGGGCGCCAGCTTCTCCGCTGGCACCGGAGCGGAAAGGCGGGAGAGACCCTCCCGGATGCGGTCGTTGAAATGATGGGTCACCATGTCCATCGCCACATCGACCGCATGGGCGAAGCCCAGCGCATCGGTGCCGCCATGGCTCTTCACCACCACGCCGTTCAGCCCGAGCAGGATGGCACCATTATAGCGGCGCGGATCCATCCACTCGCGCAGGCGGTCGAGCGCGGGGCGGGCCAGCAGATAGCCCATGCGCGCCGGGATGCTGCTCGTGAAGACCTGGCGCAGCAGGTCGCGCATCAGCTTCAGCGCACCCTCGCCGGTCTTCAGCGCGACATTGCCGGTGAAGCCGTCCGTCACCACCACATCGACCGTGCCGGCGGTGATATCGTGCCCCTCCACGAATCCGTGGAAATTCGCGCCGATATGGCTGTCCTTCAGCACATCGGCGGCGGCCCGCACCCGCTCGTCGCCCTTCAGCTCCTCGGAGCCGACATTGAGCAGCCCGAAGGAGGGCGCGGTCAGGCCGAGCACGGCACGGGCGAAGGTGTCGCCCATCACCGCGAACTCGACCAGGTTGCGCGCATCGCACTGCACATTGGCGCCGAGATCGAGCATGACCACGTCGCCACGGGCGGAAGGCATGATGGCGGCGAGCGCCGGACGGTCGATCTCCGGCAGCGTCTTCACCACAATCTTCGCCAGCGCCATCAGCGCGCCGGTATTGCCGGCGGAAACGACACCGGCGGATTCGCCGGCCGCGACCGAGTCGATCGCGATGCGCATGGAACTCTGCCGCCCCTGGCGCAGCGCCGCCGTCGGCTTCATCTCCGAGGAGATGACATCCGGCGCGTGGCGGATCATGCAGACCTTTGCCGCGCGCGGGCGCCGCGCCAGCATGGCACCGATCCGGGCCTCGTCGCCGACCAGCAGGAAGCGGGCCTGCGGATGCCGCTCCGCGGCCAGCTCCAGCCCGTCCAGCACGATATCGGGCGCGTTGTCGCCCCCCATGGCATCAATGGCCAGGGAGAAAGGCTTTGACACGATCTGCGGTTCCTTGCCGGCCGGGTTACGGCGGCTCAGGTACGAACCACGCCCTTCACGGCGTCGGCGGCGACGACCTCACGGCCGTCATAATGACCGCAGGAGCCGCAGACATGATGGGGGCGCTTCAGCTCGCCGCAGTTCGGGCACTCATTGTGTGCCTGGGTGGACAGCGCCTCATGGCTCCGACGCATGCCGCGGCGGGAGGGCGAAACCTTCTTCTTCGGAACGGCCATGGCGCCGAGCCTTTCTTGTCACAAAACGGCAGGATTCTGCGGGAGCGCGCGGCTGTAGCACCCCACCCCCGGGGGCGCAAGCATGGTACCGTCCGAAGGGGGCGAGCCTGCAGCGGATTGCGTTCATGTCTGGACGTCAATCCGCTGTAGATCCTTGATTAAAGGGCAGTTTCATGCGCCCGGCCGTGCACGGCCTCCCGCATGCTCTAGCCCTTCCGGCGCAGGGCGGCGAGGGCCGCGAAGGCGCCTGCCGTCTCGTCGCTTGCCTCGGCCGGCAATTCCGCCCCCGGCGCGCGGGGATAGGGATCGAGGACCAGGGCCAGTTGCTCCGCCACCACCTCCCCGAGATCGGCAACATCATTCTCGGTCTGGATCTCGTCGAGATCATCCGGGCCATCTGCCGGCTCACACCCCGCCGGCAGCAGACGGATTGCGAATTCCTCCGTGACGCGCTGCGCCACCGGCTCCAGCGTCACGACGCAGGCCTGCGTCACCGCCGCGTCCAGCCGCCCATCCACCCGGACCGCGCCATCCGGCTCTGGCGCCAGCCGCAGCGCGGCGTGCAGGGACTCGATGCCAAGGATGCCGAAGCGCCGGGCCAGCGCGGCGCGCTCCGCCTCACTCGCCTCCAGCGAGTCCGTGCGTCCCTCCGGGCCCACGCGGCCGAGCGCCAGGGGCCGGGAGAATTCGGGCGTGTCAGGCGGCATCGGCAGTCTCCTCCGGCGCCGGGAAGCGCGCCTGGCCCCGCAGCAGCGCCTCGATCGGCTGGGCGTCCAGCGCGGCCGAGCCGCGCAGGGCATGCTCCGCCAGGCGGTGCGCGGCAGGCGAGGCCGCCCCCTCCGCCCGCCAGACATTGCGATGCAAGGCGGCGGCCATGGCGGCGGCATCGCCGGCATCAAGCGCCGCCTCATAGGCCTGGGCGCGGCCGTGGAAGGCCTCCCACATCTTCTTCACCCGCTTGCCGACGGTCAGGTCGCTGACCCCCATCTCCCGCAGGTTGATGTCCATATCGGCGAACATCGCATCGAACGCGGCCTGCGCCAGCGCCGGGCCGCGCGGGTCGGCATCCTTCCGGACCCGACGGATGATCAGCGCCACATGCAGCCCGACTAGGTCGAAGCGGCCATCCAGCGAATCCGGCACCCCGAGCGCATCGAAGAACCAGGGATTGCGCGCCGCCGTCACGGCCACGCCATAGAGCTCGAATCCGGCCCGCTCGTGCGGCTTGCGGCGGAACAGGGCGAGCAGGCCCATGGGGGCGAGGTCCTTCGGCTGGGGGCTCAGGGCTATCGCATTTGATCCTCTAAGGCCGAGTTTGCGTCGAACGAAGCCGTCTCGGCGGCCCAAACTCGACCACAAGGGCCGAAAACCGAGCCTTCGACCGCGGTTGAGGACCCGGAAATTCC
>JAESGY010000311.1_pt1 | contig 28149 bp, 28 predicted proteins | sample 9269841 | NCBI WGS metagenome assembly JAESGY01 (sample SAMN17022865, study PRJNA683097) | algae metagenome | isolation source: Spirirestis rafaelensis WJT71-NPBG6 and co-occurring heterotrophs from... | place: USA: Pinto Wells, Joshua Tree National Park, Colorado Desert, CA | collected 2006-08-15
AGACGTTTCTTGAGTTCCTCTTCGCTCTCTGCGATTTCAATCTTGAACGGACGGCTCATGGGCATCTAAAATTATTGAGTTTGTACTTGCCTATTATATGCAGCTTCATATTAAATTGGTATTACTTATAATTTATTTGCAGTTTTGCTTGTATTAATCCCGTGAACATCTTTTTCTGAAGGGGAATTTTTTAGTACTTATTGTGTATTTTCCCTCTGGATTATTTCACGCAGAGAGAAGTCTGAGCAAAAACTTCCTCCGAACAGAAATTTGGTGGACGCAGAGAAAAAAGCTTTCTAGACGAGAACGCACTTCTGGGTTTACGCTCTAATTGTACAATTCCTTTTAGCAGTATTGCTTGACTGTGTAAATTTTGACTTGCAGTAGCCTATCAATGTTTCATAACAATGCGCGATCGCACAAAAGTTGTCAGCTTGAAAATTGTCTTTCTTCAGCTTACCTGCGCGTATCGATCAACTGTGGTTAAATAACTTGACAGATGTTGAAGATCGTAATCTTACCACTTTAACAGCACATAACAATAGCTACTCAGAAAAAACTGTCTAAAGTACTGTTTTGCAGTAAAAGTATCATACCGAATTCAGCGTGTTTTTCATCGAAGCGGTAGAATAACCTCCAATCTTAGGTATGATTACACAAGTGATGCTTTTGTTGCAAAATAAAGACTACTTTTGGTATTGTCAAGATTATTACTGTGTGAAGTTTGAAATTTAATTCATCTAAGTGCTTGACACAAATCCTCGCAGTAGTAAAATTTACACAAAGTAAACAAAAATCAGGGCATTTAACAAAAAGTGTGTGGAATATCGCAAGTTGACCACACCGAATCTTTGCATCTACCGGATAACCACTTTCCGGGTTAGTATTATGAGTTAGCGATGCCCTGATTGGATATCGATGTTCAATTTTTGAGATTTTATGGACCACAGTCCACAAGATGGCAGTATCAACCTCCTCTAGCTGGTGACACAGTCTCCCAGCGCGGGGGAGACATTTGGAGGTATTTATCATGCTTTTACACGATGTTCGCAATTCACTTGTTGACGTTGATGTTGCTGACTTAAACCAGTTGAAATGGGATTTAAATCGTTCACAGCCGGTTGATGTCGGGGAATATATTGCACAATTACCCAAAAAACAACGAGCGATCGCCTTTCGCTTACTCAACAAAGCTCAAGCGATTGATGTATTTGAATACTTACCCCTAGATGTACAGGAAGAACTGATAAATTCGCTTCATGATGTGCAAGTCGCGCAAATTGTCGAAGCGATGAGTCCAGATGAACGGGCAGAATTATTCGACGAATTGCCCGCAGGAGTAATTAAACGGCTTTTACAAGAACTTAGCCCAGAAGAACGTCAAGCTACAGCCACAATTCTCGGCTATCCAGAAGGTACCGCTGGACGGTTGATGACAACAGAATATGTGCGGTTGCGTCAAGGTTTGACAGTCGGGGAAGCTTTGAGTAAAATTCGCCGTCAAGACGAAGATAAGGAAACGATTTACTACGCTTACGTCACAGATGATAACCGCACCTTGGTTAGTGTCGTTTCTTTGCGTCAGTTGCTGTTTACTTTCCCTAATGTTTATATTCGCGAAATTTCTAGCGATCGCGTAATTAAAGTCAAAACCGAAACTCCCCAAGAAGAAGTCGCGCAAGTTATGAAGCGCTACGACTTAATCGCTATACCCGTAGTAGATAGAGAAGAGCGATTAGTCGGTATTGTCACGATTGACGATGTGATCGATATTTTAGAAGACGAAGCCACAGAAGATATTCAAAAACTAGCGGGTGCAAGTGGTGATGAAACTGCTTTATCATCTCCCCTAATCACTATTCGCAACCGTTTACCGTGGCTCTTAGGAATTATGCTCTTATATATCGGGGCATCAAGTGCGATCGCGCCGTTTCAATCTACAATTTCAATGGTGCCAGTGCTTGCCGTAATTATGCCGCTGTTCTCCAACACTGGTGGTACTGTAGGAATTCAAGCATTAACCGTAACAATCCGTAGCTTGGGTGTGGGTGAAGTTACACCAAAAGACACCTTAAAGATTCTCCGCAAAGAGCTTTTAGCAGGCTTAGGTATGGCTTTAGCTTTAGCTACAACTATGATGTTGCTTTCATTGATTTGGGCACGTCCACAAGAGCGATGGGTAGCGTTAATTGCTGGAACGGTAATGGCAACCAATACAATTGTTGCTGTCGCTCTCGGAACTTTGCTACCAATGGGTTTGAAACGGCTGAAGCTCGATCCAGCCCTTATCAGCGGTCCATTAGTAACCACAATGCTCGATACAATCGGCTTTTTAACCTTCCTATCCATGATTTCTGTGGCTTTAAATGTTTTGCATTTACCACACTGATAGAAAAAAATTGCTAATCGTAGAGACGTTCCGACGGAACGTCTCTACAATATATGTCATTTGTCGGACATTACTTCTCTTTCCTGATTCACAAAAATCAAATTTGAACAGGTTCTATGAACAAGTCGATAAGGCAGCTTTGAAAAAAACTCTTTGATTTTCTCTGACTTATCACCTAAACCCAATCCATAGTATTCAATAATCACAACTTGGGGACGATGCTTTTCATAATCAAAAGTTTCCAAAACTTCTAATTCAGTTCCTTCAACATCTATATCTAAGATATCAATCACACCGATATTATATTTTTCTAATATAGTTTCTAGCCGAAAAGATAAAACTTTTACAGTGTCCTTGAATGGAATCTTAATTAGTCCTTCATGTTCATGTCTTTGTTTAGTTGTTGGCAGTTCAGGTAAAAAAGCCGGAAAAAATTCTATTTCTCCCTCTTCTGGCGAAATAGCAGCCCATTCTACGTTTGACCTTTCTGCTTTTAATAAGTTGACTTGATTAATATCAGCATCAATACAAACGCCTTTCCAACCGTTTTTCTCAAAAAAATAAGTATTTGAGTAAGAAATTGGGTGCCCTGCTCCAATATCAACAAATACTCCTTTTTGCGGTAATTCTATTTTTTCAAAAATATACCTATCTTCTCCAAACTGAGAATGAAAATTTTTGTATTTATAATTTTTATTATTTAATTTATAATATTTATTTTGAAACTTAAAAACCAGCATCATTATACCACAATATATAAGCCTTATTAAGTTGAATAGTTCGCTTTTCATTGTAATTTTTATCTAATTAATAAACTTAGTTAAGAAAGAACACAAATTTTCACACTTGTGCAAAATACTGATTTTTGTCTTGACTTACATTTTTCCATGCAAAGGGTTGTGACACAATAAACTTGATATTTGCTAGCTTTTAACTTTGGGAAGTATCAATTTGGAACAGAAACAGGTGGTATCATTTCCTCTGCATGTGTAAATTAAAAAAGAGTAGAGAGGCGATCGCCTTTTTACGCCGAATACTCATTCACATTTATGCCTACTACTACTTGGAATCGTCATCACGTTCTCACACTCGCTGACTTCACGAAAGCTGAATACGATACCGTTTTGCAAACTGCTGCCAGTTTTCAGGAGGTGCTATCGCGACGGACGAAGAAAGTGCCAAGCTTACAAGGACAGGTGGTGGCTAATTTATTTTTTGAAGCGTCTACCCGCACTCGCAGTAGTTTTGAACTTGCAGCAAAACGCTTAAGTGCAGATACGCTGAATTTTGCCTCAGCAACTTCTTCTATCACCAAAGGAGAAACGATTCTCGACACGGCGAAGACTTATTTGGCGATGGGAACTGATATTATGGTGATTCGCCATCGTGAAGCCGGAGTACCGAATGCGATCGCTGCTGAAATGGATCGTTTAGGTGTCAGAGTTAGTGTCCTCAATGCTGGTGATGGTCAACATGAGCATCCTTCCCAAGGATTACTTGACTTATTTACCATTTGTAGTATTATCGACCCAGAAAATCCTCGACTCGAACTGTTGAAGAATAAAAAGATTGCCATTGTTGGCGATATTCTGCATTCTCGCGTCGCGCGATCGAATATTTGGAGTTTAACCGCAAGTGGTGCCCAAGTGCATCTAGCAGCACCACCTACTTTATTACCTCAATTATTTGCCGATTATGTCAGCGATGACGGAGTTGGGGAAGTTGAGGGAGAAATTGCCAATTCCCAATCCAAAATCCAAAATCGCAACCTATTTATACATTGGCAACTAGAACCCGCTTTGAAAGATGCTGATTTTGTCATGACGTTGCGTCTGCAAAAGGAACGCATGACGGCTCATTTATTGCCGAGTTTGCGCGAATATCATCAGATGTTTGGCATTACACGCTCAAAGCTGCAACTGTGCCACCCAAATGTCAAAGTTCTACATCCCGGTCCCGTTAACCGAGGTGTCGAAATTAGCTCTGACTTAATGGACGATCCAGAATTTAGCCTGATTCAAGCGCAAGTAACCAGCGGTGTTGCCGTTCGCATGGCGCTATTGTATTTGATTGGTAGCGGGAAGAGTTAGTAGGAGGATGGGGAGACAAGGGGACAAGGGGACAAGGGGACAAGGGGACAAGGGGATTTGAACAGGGGAAAAGGGTAAAGGGAAGAAAAGAAAGTTTTTTTATTCGTTTTCCCTTCCCTCTTGCCCCATGCCCAATGCCCCAAAATATTAGTATTGACATTTTGTTTATTTCGATCATTCTAGAAATATGGTTGAAAATAATGAAGACACGGCTCGATATGCAGATATATTTGCTGCATTGGGGTCGGAACCTCGTTTGGAAATAATGCGGCTACTGTTTGCAGCTTATCCAGAAGGAATGACTGTAGGAGAGATTCACCAAAAGCTGAAGATTCCGAACTCAACGCTATCCCATCATTTGGAGAAACTGCGAATTGAGAAGTTAGTTAATAGCCGAAAAGACAAGCAATTTCTCTGGTATTCAGCTAATGCTGAAACGATGGAAGATTTACTATCTTTTTTAACTACAGGCAAAGCCAAAGGCGATCGCATTATTCAACCAATTAGCAATACGTCAAAGCAGGAAGGCTTTATGTTTGAAAAATTTTTTGAATCTATCTTTGAACAGCTTTCTGGGTTTAAGTCTGGCAGATTCCACCTCAAAGGTTATGAAAGATTCACCCAAAAAGCGATTATAGCCATGAATATTGCCCAAGGTGAATCGAGGCGTTTGGGGCATCAATATGTCGGCACAGAACAGATTTTACTAGGATTGGTTGGCGAAGGAAGCGGCTTTGCTGCTCAGTTTCTCACCTCAGTGGGCGTAAATTTAGAAAATGCTCAAATTGAGGTTGAAAAAATTATCGGTAGAGGTAAGGGTAATACACCTTTAGATATTCCCTTCACACCAAGGGCAAAACAGGCATTAGAACTCTCGGTAGAACAGTCGCGACAACTTAATGTTAACTATGTTGGTACAGAGCATTTGCTGTTAGGCATTCTCAAAGAAGGAGGAGGCGCCGCTGTCAGGGTTCTGGAAAATCTTGGAGTAGATTTGGTTTCTTTAGAACAACGACTGCGAAGCGCTTTGAGTTAAGATTAAGCGGGCGTTTTCACCTCAGCACTTGGGGAAACGCCTACAACTAGTTTTTTCCCATTCCGAAATAAGCTATTTATGATGGGGTGATATCAATGGCGTTGTGAGTATTTATCCTCACCAAATAGTATTAACGTTGTTGTCGATGAACCAGAAAATGGATGCGTCCGGCTCGATTGGGTTAGCAGTGCTTGAGACAACTGTTTAAAATTCATACCTTAATAGTCATTGTCAGCCACACAAATTCCTTTACATTTAATACCGTTCGTAGCTGTGCGCTGACAATGAGAACATAGAACTTTTTCCTTTTCTGTTTCTTGATTGATATTTATACTAGTGCTTTTAGTAAACAAGTCTTTTTCGGTCTGGGGTTTTACAGTCATAAGGGTGGAGGAATTTTTCAATTTTTTAAATTACTTATTATCCACCATTGAAAGCTGCAATGCTTGCTTGAAAACTTGCTGTAGACTCACAACTTTTTGCTGCTTAACAATAATGAAAATTCTAGCAGTGGAAACGCCTATTGCTGTTTTTCCAACCTTCAAGAACTTTTCTCAACCACTGTTCCTACCAAACAAGCTCTATCCCAGTTAACGCCGCTTAAATTCGCACCGTCTAACTCAGCACACAGCAAGTTTGCTCCTGTCAAATTCGCTCCCGCCAGATTCGCAGAGCGCAAGTCAGCTTCTTCTAAATTTGCCTGACTTAACAACGCGCCTTGCAAATCTGCGCGGCTCAAGTCTGCACCTTTGAGATTTGCGCCGGTGAGGTTCGCACCGCGCAAGTCAGCACCGCGCAAATCAACACCTTGCAAGTTGACATTCATCAAATTGCTGCCACTTAAGAAAGCACCCGCTAAAGAAACGTCGCTGAGTGTGGCTCCCATCAAGTTAGCACCGCGCAAGTTGCTACCGCGCAAATCAGCGCCTGTCAAATCTGCTTGCATCAAGTTGGCTCCCATCAAATTCGCCCGCAAGTCAGTTTGCACGAGGATGGCTCCCATTAAGTTAGCTCCTTCTAAATGCCCACCTTCGAGTTTAGAATTAGCCAAATTTGTCCCGACAAGGTTGGCACCAGCCAGATTGATGCGGCTTAAATCTAATCTACTAAGTTCCTCGTCTTCTAAATCTGCCCCTGGAAGTTGTTTAAGTTTTCCCGATCGCAATGCTTCAATATTCATATGAGTTATATCAAGTTGGTAAATATATGCACACAGGCTATAAGCCTGTGGCTACACAAACTAAGCCTGCCTTGTCTACGACACGCTACGCGAACGCAGGCTAGAGCAGCCTTTGTATGTATAGGCGCACCCTTCTAGGATGTCGGTTACTTCAATATTCATTTTTCGTCACAGCAGTTTTCATTTCGCTATCTAGCTTCGCATCAAGTAGCCACATCCCAGCGCTAATTTTAGGTGTCATCAGAGGTAATTCGATTCCTTGTTGCAAGCCCATAACTAATAAAGCTAGGGTATCTATTAATTTAGGATCAAAGCGCGTCGATTGTAGCTGCCTGCACTCTTCTAGAGCCTGAGCAAATATCTCTTCACGACTTAATTGAGATGTTTGTTTCTCATTGACTCGCCACTGAAAGTCTGCTACCAATGCCAAAATTCTCGACTCTAGAGGAATTTCATCGCCAGATAAGCCGGCTGGTTCACCTGTACCATCCCACCACTCGGTTTGATGAGTAATAATTTGTGCTATTGCCCGCAGTCGCGGCATTGTTCGCAATACCTGCGCCCCCGGAACTAGGGGACAAGTTAAGGGACAGCAGGGGGCATCTTCGTGGTAACGTGTAGATGTACCGGGTGCGAGAATGCTCTCTGCTTTTTGTAATGGATCTATGCGATGCAGCAAACCAGCAAGACGCAATCTTTTAACTTGCCATGCGGGAAGATCCAATACTTGAGCGATCGCTTCACAAAGCACTACGACTTCTGCTGCTGCCATTGGATTGCTGACATCAGCCATATCCATCAGTTGCGCCATCCGCAAAAATGCTTGGATTTCGTTGGAAACCAAGTTGCGATCCAAGCTTTGTTTATTTGCCGCTGTGGGTATAGATAAATTCTCTTGCCCAGTCTGAAGATAATCGACCACACGGGAGACTACTGCACTCAAGTTTTCTGATGTGGCAAGGCTAGGCTGAATTGTCTGTTTATGTGCTTTGAGTTTGTTCGCTAGTTCTGCGTTGTATGGTTCAATGTGGGCGATCGCTAATTCTGCTGTTTGATGCACTAACTCTGGCTCAAATGTCCACAACCCATAAAATTTACGCTCCTGATCGGATGCTGGTAGCCCTGCCGTGCCATAATCAGCTTCTGATATTTCTTGACAAAGTACCATTGCTGTGTATGTAGGCGAGAGAATAATCAAGTGCCATTCTTGGGCGACTGGATCACTCGTATCTAACGCCACTAAATCTACATTATCAAGAAGGCTTGTGGGATGTTCGGCAAAACCTGCATCTAGGGCAGCCATGATGATGATTTCGCGGGATTTTTTGGCAATATCTGCATAGCGATCAGCTTCTTGCAAATACCATTTCCCCTGTTGGAAGGCTGTGATTACTAAGGGTTTAGTATTGTCGCTTAAGATGTGGTCTTCTAGGGCATGACACAGTGATACCAGCGTATTTTTATAATACACCCCAAAGCGAATTGGTCTAGCACTGTGACGATGGGTAGTTTCTAATTGTTGGAGTATTGAGCCTTCTAACATGGGGATTGCATTTTATTAAACGAACCGCAGAGTGCGCGGAGAAAAGAGGGGGAGATGGGGAGATAAAGAGAGCGGGGATGGGGAGAGGGGGGATGGGGGAAAGAAGAATTATTCTTTTTGTCTCCTTGTCTCCTCATCTCCTTGCCTCCTCATCTCCTTGTCTCTTATGATACCCCCGCGAGTTGTTTTTCTTTCGTTTCTATTGGCGCAGAAAGTGCTTCTTCTAAGTCGGCACAACCGAGTTTTTCTTCTAGGATTTTCATGACTTCGCGTCCGAAGTCGTTGGGGTTTTGTCGCCAAGCTTGCAAGCAAACTTCGCCAAAGAAGGAACCGAGGGGTTCGGGGTTCCAAAGAAGTTTTTTTGCTGTCCAAGGCATCAAGCTCATTGGATCGTATCCTGGTTTAAGGATGCCTTCTTTGAAAGCGTATTCTTCTAAGTGGGTATGGGGTTGCAACCCAATAAAAAATATAGCAGGTTCGACTTTATCAGCGCCGAAAATGCGTTCGAGTTCGCGGTGGTAAGCGATGGTTTGGCGAATGGTTTCGGGACGTTCGTCAATGACGTTAAATGAATAGTTGACGGAAACTAAGTCGTTGAAACCAGCTGCTTTTAAGTCGCGGCAATTTTGTAAGACGGTTCGCAGATTGTAGCCCATCCGCATTTTCCGGACAAGTTCTTGGGAACCGCTCGTAATACCGATTTCAAAGTAGTTCATCCCGGTTTTTGCCATCAATTCACACAACTCTGGTGTCAGGTTGTCTGCTCTGATGTATGCTGCCCAATGAATATCTGTCATTCCAGAATCAACGATTTTCTGTAAAAGTTGTACAGCATCATCGATAAATTTCCGCGCGGGGATAAATTGGGCATCGGTAAACCAGAAGTTGCGAATACCGCGATCATATAATTGACGCATTTCGGCGACAACTTCATCAGCGGGGTTGATGCGTACTTGTTTGCCTTCGACGACGGTGTAAACGCAATAACAGCAGTTGTGAGGACATCCGCGCTTGGTTTGTACGCCAATGTAGAAGTCTTCTTCTTGTAGGTAGTAGTTAAAGTCAGACCAGATGCTTTCTATATAATCGTAGTTGCAGGCGCTTTTTTCTAACGGGGTGGGTTGTTCGTGAATTAGGCGATCGCGTGGTTGTGCTTCTCCTACCACATAACAGCGTTCATCCCGGAAGTCTTTACCACTTAAAAGTTTTTCCAGCAGAGTTTCGCCTTCACCTACAGATATAATTGTTTCTTTAGGCAAGCTTTTACCCAACTGTTCGTAAAAGACGCTGACTGCACCACCACCAACAATTGCACGCGCTTCAGAATTGTATTTTTGGGCGCGTTTTAAACCGCGTTTGATTAATCCCAAGTTTCGCCACAACTCTACATAGTAGGCGATAAAGATTCGTCCACCGCCTAATGCGCCGCGTAGTTTGATGAAAGGATTCTTGGCGTAGTAAAATTCAAAGGCGTTTTGTAGTGGATTTCCGCCACGTCCACCGACTGGGGCATAAATTTGGATATCCCGCCAAGAAAATACTAGCAGTGTGGGTTTAAATTCATCGATACAGCGATTAAGGGCAGAGTAATAGTCTAAAGGTGGTACTGTTCCCAGGTCAAAAATACGCTGCTCGATATTAGGGAATAGCTTGTGAACGTGATCGCAAAGATAAACTACCCCAATCGGAAAAATAGGGTTACAAGGAAGGCGAACGTAGAGAATTCGGTTTTCCATCATCGGTGTTTTAACTTCCATCTTGCCATTCCTCAGCGTCCAAAAAAGATAAATATTTGAATTTCAAGGTGTTTGTTGTGGTTTTTCTTCGTGTATCACGCATCATGCTTGACATTTAAGCCGATGATTGATATGCATAAACCTAATACTCTATCTGTGGCAGTAGCGCTCATCACTTTGCACTTACAGATGTATGATTCTTATAGATAGGTTTTATGAAAGCAATTTCCATATAACTTTACGATAACACCCAGTTTATCTATTAAGCGATCGCCTGCGTCTGTTAATCGTGATCTATGTAAATCAAAAAAAATCACTCCTCCGGTATAGAAAAAAGAACGGGATCGCTGCTCTGGCTCGTTGCTACTTATATCAACTAAGTTACAGATGTTTTCCCAAAGCTAAAAATATTAAAACATTCGTGCTTAATCTACAATTGCAAAAAAAGCATAGAATTTAACAATATTTTTAGATAGTTGACATAACTTATGATAAAAATTATCCAGAAAATTTCAGTTGGTATTCGGAGTTACAGCATATGGGGATCAGCCGATGCTAGCTTTGCTGGTGTAATATAAAATTGTGGCGTAAAGCTCTTTAGCAGTTATGGCTCAAATATTAGATCCTTTACCACCAGAGCAATCAGGGAAAATTCTCTGCTGCTACGTTAATGCCACGAGCAAAATACAGGTGGTTCGCATTTCAGATATTCCCAACTGGTACTTTGAACGGGTAGTTTTTCCTGGACAACGATTAGTTTTTGAAGCACCAAGAGTTGCTCAACTAGAGATTCATACGGGTATGATGGCAAGTGCAATTTTATCGGATAAGATTCCATGCGATCGCCTCGCCTTAGACGAACCTAGTACTAATGAGTTTGGTACAGACTCAGAAACAGGAATAGATCCAATCAATAAAAAAAACTTGATGCAGACAATTAATACAAAAATCGGGGATACAACACAATCCTTTAAAATGACTGGTTTAGTATCTGTTGATTAAAAAAAACAATTTTGCTCAATAAAGAGGGTTGCTGGACTCAGCAGCCCTCTTTTGCTTATTAGTTATTAGTTATTGGACAATGGGCAATGGGAATTAAATACGCTCGATTTTTAATGCGCGAATAAATAAAATTTTTTCCATGCCCAATGCCCCATGCCCAATCCCCCTACTTTGATCTACAATCCTTAATATGAATCTGCCTTCTTTTATTTGGTTGTGGAAAATAGCAGCTTGGTCAATGGGTTTGTCGCTATTGGCTTATTTGTTGCTTGCGGTAACTGGGGTTTTGATGTTTCAGATGAGAACTTCTCAGCGTCTGCCTTTTATGTCAGCATTTGGGGGGGGAAATCAAAAAGTGCGCGATCTCCACTTTGTCATAGGCTGCTGCATGGTAAGTTTAGTCATGTTACTGTTGGCGATCGGTATTGTTGGCACTTACGGTCATTTTGGTTCCTTAGGACACTCCTCACACTTATTGGCTGGTTTGATAGTCGTAGCGTTAGTTTTAGTATCTGGTTTTAGCGCAACACAAATTAGCGCCAGAAAATCCTGGGCTAGACCTTTACACATCGGCACGAATATTATTTTATTTATCGGTTTTGCCTGGGTATCCCTAACCGGTTGGATTGTAGTTCAAAAGTATTTACCTTGACACTCCCCTTTATAAATGTCCGGGGATTCTTCTATCTATGAAATGACTTGCTCTAATAGGATTGCTCCAACCAGAGTAGAGGTCTTTTCTCCAGAAGCGTTGCTTGCACGGCAGTCTGACGGAAGAATCAACTCGAAACGCCATCTGCCTTATCAAGTGCAAAGGTTCCGGTATGCCCTACCGTACCCAACCCTGAGTTAAGGATGTTTATACCAGCGTTGTGATCTCTGTCTAGCTTGCAGCCGCACTGACAAACGTGTGTACGAGTAGATAGTGATTTTTTCACAATTACGCCACAGCTAGAACATTCTTGGGAAGTATATGAGGGATTTACCGCAATAGTAATCCTCTTAAATACCTTGCCAAAATACTCTAGCCAAACTCTAAATTGATACCATCCAGCATCATTGATTGATTTTGCCAAGCAATGATTTTTGACCATGTTCTTAATACTCAAGTCTTCATAGACTACAACATCGTTTGATGTGATTACGCACCTTGCCAATTTCACGGCATGGTCTTTACGCTGTCTACTTATTTTGAGGTGAACTCTACTTAATCTAGTTCTGGCTTTACGTCTGTTGCTAGAACCTTTGACCTTGCGAGAAACAAGTCTTTGTGAGCGTTTCATCTTCTGTTCCCCAGTTCGATAGAACCGAGGATTTTGAACTTTATTCCCAAGTGAATCGGTGTAAAAGCTTTCCAGCCCTACGTCTAGCCCAACTGTCTGATGGGTTGGAGTAATTAGTTCTGTGCGGTCTACTGATATGCAGAATTGGACATAATATCCGTCTGCACGTTTGACCAAACGCACCCGCTTAATTTGGTCAGGTTGATAAAAATTAAGGTCACGAGTACCTTTGATTTTTAATTTCCCAATACCATTTTTATCGCTAAAGACAATAGACTTTCTGTTTTCAGACAGCTTCCAGCCCGTCGTCTTATACTCGACGCTTCTACAATCTTTTTGAAAAGTTGGATATCCCTTTTTACCTGATACTTTTTTCTTGCAGTTGTCATAGAAGCGAGATATAGAAGCCCATGCTCGTTCAGCAGCAGCTTGTCTAGCCATTGAGTTTAATTTATCTGCAAACCCAAACTCTTTAGCCAACAATGCACAATGCCGCGAGAGTTCAACCCAAGACTTAGCCTGCCCATCCATCCACAATCTTATCGCTTTATTCCGAATAAACTGAGTTATTCGGATAGCTTCATCAACTGCTTTAAACTGTGCTGCTTTGCCATAGGTTCTAAACTCAAAAACTAGCATGATTATTCCTCTTCCTCCTTGGGTTATGATAGCATAGTCATCATAAGATGATTACCCAAGTAGCAGGAAAATACAATATAAAGCCGTCCTTTTAGGACGGGGCTTTTACCCATAAATTCCGGTAATTAAAGCAAGCGATCGCTATTTCAGCCGTGACAGCATCAACTGATACCTCAACTTTCATTTCTCGTCTTTCTCCGTTAATTCGCATCGCCCTGTTAAGCCTCTATATAGCCCTCACAGCACCGTTACCTTTTTTATCCAAGGCAACAGCCTCACCCATACCACCAGCACTATTGTGGGTAGGAATCAGCATCGGTTTTGTTGGTTTGTATGCAGTCTTAACCGAACGAGTAATTTTAGACGACCAGGGAATTCAAGTTACCTACCCCGTTTGGGTTCCGCGCTTCTTTCGTAAAGGTTGGTCTTTACCTTGGTCGCAAGTCAAAGAATTAAAACCCCGTACCACAGGGCAAGGGGGTCTAGTTTATTACTTCCTCAGCCAAGACGGCAAAGCTTATTTACTACCGATGCGTGTAGCGGGATTTGCCCAATTAGTCCGCCAAGTGCAAGCCAAAACAGGCATTGACACCACAGATGTCTACCCTTTAGCACAGCCCTGGATGTACGTAGCTTTACTTATATCTACATTCTTCTTACTATTAGTTGATGCTTGGACTATAACCACAGCTTTAACATTGGGTAGCTTAAATTAAAGCATCCCCAAAAATTTTTCTTCTTCGCTTTGCGCCTTTGCGCTACGCCAGGTGCTACAACGGGGGGAACCCCCGCAACGCACTGGCTGCTTTGCGTGAGATAAAGAAGAATTAATACTTACCGAATTTGCACTTGGATAATCTTCCTCCCAAACTAAAGCTAGAGCAAGTAAATCTATTTGCCAAACTGAAAACCCTTAAAAGCAACCAACAAGGATATCCTATATTACAAGATATTTCCTTTGAGGTTACGAAAGGCGAATTTGTCGTTATTATCGGGCTGACTGGTGCTGGCAAAACTTCGCTATTACGCCTCATCAACCGCCTTGATGAACCGAGTAGCGGTAAAATTTATCTAGAAAATCAGGAATATCGGCAAATTCCCATCTTGGAGTTACGCGCTAATGTGACACTCGTACCTCAAGAATCCAAGTTATTGGGAATGACAGTGACAGAAGCGTTAGCTTATCCGTTAGTTTTGCGTGGTTTACCCAAACAGACAATTCAGCAACGTGTCAGTCACTGCGTAGAACAACTGCACATTCCCAATGATTGGTTAGGAAGGACTGAGGTGCAACTTTCGGCAGGACAAAGACAATTAATAGCGATCGCTCGTGCTTTAATTATCCAACCGAAAATTTTATTATTAGACGAGCCAACATCTTTTCTAGACATTCGCACAGCCGAGCATTTGATACAAGTCTTAAAACTAACTCAAAGTCATCAAACTACCATTCTCATGGTAAATCACCAATTAGAGTTAGCTCAGATGTCTTGTACCCGCTTATTACACCTACACCAAGGTCGCTTGTTCGCAAATCAAAAAGCGGATGAAGTAGACTGGGTTAACTTACGTCAAAGCTTGACACAAGCACAAACTCAAGCAGATGAAGAATGGAGTTAATTGTTAGTTGTTGGTGAACCAGTGCATTGGGTCGCTCTGCCGACTTGTTCGCGCAGCGTCTCCCCTTCTCCCAAAGTGAGAGGCTAACGCCAAGGGAGAAGCAAGTGGTGTTAGCGCAGCGCTAGCGATAGCGAAGCGTTAGCGAGGAACGAGCGTCGGAACGAGCCAAGCCGAAGGGTTGTTAATTGTTGTTTGGAGCGTTCTTAGTTGTTGCTTGTTGGTATAATCCACGCTTCCACCCTTCCACGCTCCCACTAAGTACTACCCAGTAACCACCTCCCCTTCTGGGACTTGACTGCTAAGAGTTGAACGTTGATTAGTAAATCTCTCTTTGGCTAACTTAGCTTGTGATTGTGGCGGGTTGGCATTTATAATTTCCATGTTAAAGCGATATCCAACATTACGGATAGTTTGAATCAAACTGGGTTGTCGAGGATCGAGTTCAACTTTTTTCCGTAGTGATAAAACGTGAGTATCAATAGTACGTGGGTTGTCAATCGCATCTGGCCAAGCGCGACGTAGCAATTCGGTCCTACTTAGAGGCACTCCGCCTGCTTGCGCCAAAACATACAGTAAACTGAACTCTTGCGGTGTTAAATCGATAAATTCGCCTTGAAAGCGAACCCGGCGCTGCACTAAATCGATTTGGATCGAGCCATAATCGAGATAAGCTGGCGCTACAGGTGTGCGTCTGCGGCGAATTAGTGACTCCACCCGTGCTAGAAACTCTTGCATTCCAAAAGGTTTGCTCAGATAATCATCAGCCCCAGCTTTCAAACCAGCGACGATATCAGCTTCATTACTCCGGGCAGATAGCATTAAAATTAAAGGTTGTTGCTGACGATGCAACCAACGGCAAAACTCAATGCCATCGCCATCAGGCAAATCAGCATCAAGAATAATTAGTGTTGGTTGTTGGCTTAAAAAAACTTCCCTTGCTTGATAAATGCTGGCGGCTTGATGCACGCGATACTCTAGTTGTTGCAAGTGCCAACCTAGCAACGACCTCAGATGGGGATTTCCCTCAATGATTTCAATACAAACCGATCCCACGGTGGCAATACCCCTTAGCGTCGATGACTTTCAAAGTAACAAAGCCAATGTCTAAGGTTTTGTAGCCCTTGTTACCTCCATTGCGATTAGCATAACTTTTTCTAATAAAAAAGCTGACAAGTAGGTAATTTATGCCTTGGCAAGGGTGGATTGGTAATATTATTAAATTTTTGTTAGAATTCCGGGAAAGTAAAATCTCCTAAGTTAAACATCTTGCTTTCACGCTTGTTGGTATTGACAAACAAAATCTCACCAAATAAGCTAATTCTTACAAAAGCTATCTTTCGGCAAAAATCGGAAAAAGTATTCCATTTGGTAGATGAAATAAATGCTTACACCCCTCACTCAATTAGAGCTATTTTGAGAGAAAATCATAAGAATACTTTACTAGTAATCCGATTCCCCTTCTTCTGGAATAGGATCTAGTTATACTGTAGCCAAGAGGTAGTGATCCCCAAAGTAGAGTTATGATCTCTAATTTGATGGCAACCTGAAAGTAAGACTTCACATTTCCATGTGAATCATTTACAATTCTCATTCTTAAGAGATTTCTATCCTCAGTTATGCTCCAAGACACACAAACCATTCGCTACTACCAAAGACTTACCGACGCCTTCGTCGAGCTATGGAATCGCGGTTATCGGACGGATGATATGCGGATGTATTTGGATGGATATCTAGCCGCCCTGCGACATAGTAACACTATTGAACCTTATTTGATTCATCGCTTAGAGGAGGAAGCCAGCCGCTATTTGTACGATGGATCTAACTTTGCCATGACCCAACTAGAGCCAGAGACAGAACGACAACACGATTACTACTAATACCCTTTTAGAGTTAATCGTTAGTAACCGTTAATCAACGCTGATGATTATAACATATTATCAGCATTGGTCAATGGGTAATATTGGTCTGCATGGCACAAATTGTATTTATAAAAAAATATTCCTTCAGCCTTGTGTGGTTAGCCCAAACAAGGCTGAAGGAATTTTAGAACAAGGGCGTTCGCGATCGCTACAAATAATACTCTCACCAAGAGGGAAGCGATCGCGTACAGCTTCAAATGACCAAAGACGTTTACTTTTACGAAGCTAAAGCAACTTCTACCATTTGCTGCAATTCGCCTTTTTGGTACAGTTCAATCAAAATATCAGAACCGCCAACGAATTGACCATCAATATAGACTTGGGGAATTGTGGGCCAATTGGAATACTCTTTGATTCCCTGACGGATTTCTGGGTCAGCCAGAATGTCAAGCGTCTCAAAGGGAACTCCCAAGGTATTGAGAATCTGCACAACATTATTGGAGAAACCGCACTGGGGCATCAACTTGGTTCCCTTCATGAAAACCATAATCTTGTTCTGTGTTAACAAGTTATCAATTTTATCTTTAACTTCTGGTGTCATGTTCTTTCAGTTTCCTATTATGGTTTCAACAGTGAGGAATAAAAACTTAGGAGTGAGGAAGTAAAAATCTTTTTTCAACTCATAACTCCTAATTCCTAACTCATAACTTCATGAAGCGGCTGTTGTCTGCCAAGCCTCAGGAGTGTACGTTTTGAGTGCTAAAGCATGAATTGCATCATTTGACATGGCTTGCTGCAAAGCACGATAAATTAACTGGTGTTGTTGCACCAGTCCCTTGCCTGCAAACTGCGATGAAACTACAGTGACTTGATAGTGGTCGCCGCCACCAGTCAAGTCTTGCACCTGAACTTGGGCATCTGGCAGTTCCGCCTTGATCATTGCTTCAACTTGCTGCGGACTAATCATCGCCATTCCTGAAAAACTTCTTTTTCTATTATTAACAACAAATACCTGTCGGCTACCTTTGCCAACATAAGATTTTAGCAATGGTTAGCACATGCCCATAGTCACGCTTATTTTTGAGAACGCCATGTCATGGCACATAACCCCATCCTAGCATTGGGGTTGAGGAGGGGACAACGAAGAGAAAGGAATAATCAACGAAAAAAGAGTTTTTATTTTTTGGGAGAAGAGGAACTATTACCAGTGCTGGGGGAGGGGGAGGAAGAACTACCAGTGCGAGGATAAGGAGAATCCACAAAACCTAACTCTAATAACTGCTGGTAAGCCTTCTTACCTAATTCCCGCGTTGGGTTTTGAGAGCGAATAATCTGAACCAGCAAAGGCACAGCTAATTCTGGTTGATTTTGCGCCCGATGTACCAGCGCTAGCTGATAGGTGGATTCATCTCGCATTTGAGCAGTTTCTAGCGCCTTTTTCCGCAGGGAATCAGAAATTCTATTATCAATTCCCGAAAAGCTAGAATTCAAGTCTTGATAAAAATTAGATAGCTGGTTAAAAACCTGACGTGCTTCCTGGAGTTTCTTCGCGGCTGTAGCATAGTTTTGAGAACCAACTGCACTACTTGCCTCACTCATCAGACGCTTGCCGCCATCAATGCTTAAAAGAGTACCATTTGGTGCAGTAGGACGGAGATTGTTCGGGTCATCAGGGTCAATCGGTTGTGCTTGGTTAGGATTGCTTGGTAACTTGATTACCTGAGCATCCACAGGTGATAGCAAGCTGAGGGCTGCTAGCAATGATAAGCAAGTGAAGCGAATTAACGGAATTGCAGCAAAGTTCATTCTTATAAATTGGCGCGATAATTACACACAATTGGTATGGAAACTTCGGGTATCTTAACTCTGTTTTGGTCTCTGATAAAAGCAAAGCTACATACTAAGTTTCTTTGTTTTAGACTAAACATTGGTGTAATCGAGTTCCCATAGCCACCGTGCAGGGGGCTGGGGACTGGGGGCACGGGAACAAGGAGACAAGGAGACAAGGAGAGTAGGGGCGGGGTTTCCTCGCCCTCCTTTGCCCAATGCCCACTTGGACGATGCCCGAATTCATGATTAAGAATTAGGAACCTCAGCAAATCTGTGATTAATTATCTTTGATTCGTGATGGCTTAATTGTTGCAACATCTTTGCTAAATCAGCTGTCAGGCGTTTAGCATCTTGTTTGACGCACCCATGAGTGTAATCTGCTACTGTTAGCGGTGAACCAATGTGGATGTTAACATCCGTACCCCAGTTCGGATAAGGTTGGCTGTAATTAATGTTGATGGGGACAATTTTCACCCCTAGTCCTGGGTGACTAGATTCAGCACTCAAAGCCAAACGTCCAATTCCCGGCTTTAACGGGTGAACTTCACCATCACGATAAATGCCACCTTCGGGAAAAATAACCAAGGTTTTTCCTTGCTGGAGTAATTCAACACCGTGCCGCAGGGTGCTAATTGACGGGCGTTTAGGATCTACAGGAAAGCCTCCTAAGCGTCGGACAAACCAGCCCTGAACTCCTTGACATTCACTGATTGTTACCATGAAACGCAAATCTCGACCTGCGGCACAGCAACTAGCAGCGTAGGGCACTAGCAATGCATCCCAACGCGCTCGATGGGTGGGAGCGAGGATAATTGGACCCGTGGTGGGAATATGTTCTTCGCCAATGATCCTGATTTGGCCAAAGAAGAACGGTAAAAGGAAATGACGCCCTAACACATACGCCAAGGGAGTTAACCAAGGAGAAATTTGAGAGGTCGTAGGAGCCAATTTAGCAATTGTTTCAGAATTGGCAGATGTTTTCTGGCAAGTATTAGCGGAAGTGTGAAGTTCCATCATCACGGTGGCTGCTGATTGTCGGGTCAAATGTCATCAAAGCTATGTTAGATACACCGTAGATTTTCTTCTTTGATTTGTGTCACACCTACCGGACACTTTTACCTCTGTCCGTTAGATTTTGCTACTTCGGCGATTCGCAAACCAGCCTTGCAACTGTTGACGACTGTTAGACTCTTGAACACCTGCGATTACACGCAAGCGGTGATTAGAAGCGGCGCTATCAGGTATGTTGGCAACAGTACGAATTGAGCCAGTTTTTGGATCGTCTACGCCATAGACAAGAAGTCCTAAACGTGCTTGCACAATAGCGCCCGCACACATCGGGCAAGGTTCTAAAGTGACGTAGAGAGTGCATTCGTTGAGACGCCAGCTTTGCAAGATTTTTGCAGCTGACCTAATGGCGATAATTTCTGCATGAGCTGTGGGGTCTTTGTCGCGTTCTTTCCGATTTTCACCCCCTGCAATCAAATTTCCAAATGAGTCAATTACAACAGCACCTACCGGAACTTCTCCCGCATTACCTGCTGCTTGTGCAAATTCTAGGGCATGAGTCATCCATTGTCTATGTATAAGATATTCTGAGTATTCAGTTAACATATTCTTATTTAAAGGGCAATGGGCATTGGGCATGGAAAGAATCCTCGGATCGTTCGCGCATTACTTTCAAACAACTTGTTTAATTCCCATTGCCCATTGCCCATTGCCCAATCCTTAAACAGTTACTTCGGTGAGAAGAGAGTCAAGTTTACCTTGAGTATCTAGCTGATAAATGTCATCACAGCCACCAATATGCTGGTTATTGATAAAAATCTGCGGTACGCTACGCCGTCCGTTCGCACGTTCAGCCATTTTCGCTCTGGCTGCTTCGTCACCATCGATTTTGTATTCGGTGAAGTTGACACCTTTCCACCAAAGTAGCGTCTTGGCACGGATGCAATAAGGACAAGTTTGCCAAGTGTAAATTTCCACGTTTGCCTTAACTCGTTCTGGGTGGCGACCTAAAAGGGAGTTGAGAAAGTTCAGCATATTTTGGTTTTATGGATTTTGTTAGTTTTTTCTAGCTTAAGTATTAGAAGAGTGAAAAAATATTTGCAGAAAAAGCCAATTGCTAATTAGTAATCGCGTTTGCTTGGCAAACGCGCAAAAGTAGATTTCCACCACGCTGAAATTCATAAGGTACTTGCTTGATTTCAACTACATATCCTTGCTTTTGTAATTCACTCAGCACTGGATGGAGTAGGGGGGAGGGTTCCCCAGAGATGTTTAATAGAGGGAAAATTCTGGCTTCTTTGGCGACTCTGCACATTTCGGCGATCGCCTCTATATGAAATTCTACGGAAAATTGGTCAGAATAGGTAAACAAAAAATGAGAACACAACGCCAATTCAAACTGATTTGCCTGAAATGGTAGCACAGGTAAACCATCGGTTAAATAACGTTTTTCCTCCAGCCCTAAAGGAAAATCTTCTAAAAACTGATGCATTGCAGCCATGCGAATCTCACCTAATTTGGCGGGAGATTCAATTTCTATCCAAAGGTAGTTGTGTTGATTGTTTTCAATTCCATTCATAATCAGCGAATAAGTTTCTTGAATGCGTTTAGCAATCTCGCTTTTGGAGAACTGATAAATTGGATCGCAAGAAACTACTTCATATCCTTGACTATTCATTTCGGCGTTGAAGCTGGCAGGACCTCCAGCACAATCAATAATTTTTAAGTTGAGGTCAGAACCTTTCAGGTGAAACATTCTGACATATTCTGTCATCGAACGTCCCCAAGGGACGACTTTTTCAAGTTTTAAACCCACGGGTGTTTATACCTCTTGATAAAAATGATTTTATGATTTAAAAATTCATTACTGATAAGATTATCAGTAAATCAAGACAGATTTCGTCACTATACTTATAATCATACGTAAAATAAACATTTGTGATTGAATGTTATCTCGCTTGTAAATTTATGAATGTGCAGCTTTTGTATCCAGACAGGAGCTTCCATTCTTTGTCATAGGCAGGAAAGATTTTCTTCTTCAAGTTAAAATACTGAAATTCAGGTATTCGGCTAACCTGTAATTGTGACAATTGAACAAAAATACTTGGTGTATAAGTTGGCTTACTGAAGTAAGAAAATAAGTAACCGAAAGTGCCAATTATGACAAGTATAAAAACATTCAGCAGCAAAACTTAACACAGAAGCAAGTCAAGACTATTTTCCAGGTGTATCCGCCCTTTGGTAGACTTGAAAACTGAAATCATTGATAAAACTACGCAAAGTCAAGCAATCTTAGAGGGCATTTGTGGAAAATACACTTGGTTTAGAAATTATTGAAGTAGTTGAACAAGCGGCGATCGCCTCCGCACGTTGGATGGGCAAGGGCGAAAAAAACATCGCAGACCAAGTAGCTGTAGAAGCCATGCGGGAGCGAATGAACAAAATTTACATGCGCGGTCGTATCGTTATCGGCGAAGGCGAACGCGATGATGCCCCTATGTTGTATATCGGGGAAGAAGTAGGTATCTGCTCTCGTGAAGATGCCAAAGACTTCTGTAACCCAGATGAATTAGTGGAAATTGACATCGCTGTTGACCCCTGCGAAGGTACTAACCTGGTAGCTTACGGGCAACCCGGTTCGATGGCTGTCTTGGCAATTTCCCAAAAAGGTGGATTATTTGCTGCACCTGATTTCTACATGAAGAAACTAGCAGCACCTCCAGCTGCCAAGGGCAAAGTAGACATAAACAAGTCAGCAACGGAAAACCTGAAGATTCTCTCCGAGTGTTTAGGACGCTCTATTGAAGAACTTGTGGTAGTAGTCATGAAGCGCGAACGCCACAACGATTTGATTAAAGAAATCCGCGAAGCTGGAGCGAGAGTGCAACTAATTTCCGATGGTGACGTGGGTGCAGCCGTATCCTGTGGTTTTGCCGGCACTAACATTCATTGTCTAATGGGTATTGGCGCGGCTCCGGAAGGTGTAATTTCCGCCGCTGCAATGCGTGCTATGGGTGGACACTTTCAAGGACAATTGATCTACGATCCAGAAGTAGTGAAAACAGGTTTGATTGGTGAAAGTAAACAAGCTAACATCGAGCGTTTGAATTCTATGAACATCACTGACCTCGATAAGGTCTACGATGCTCATGAATTGGCATCTGGTGAAACTGTGCTGTTCGCTGCTTGTGGGATCACAAGTGGTAACTTAATGCAAGGTGTACGCTTTTTCAGCGGTGGGGCAAGAACTCAAAGCTTGGTTATTTCCAACCAGTCAAAAACTGCTCGTTTTGTGGATACGATTCACATGTCTGGTGAGCCTAAGACTGTGCAACTGCACTAGGGACTAGGGACTGGGGACTGGGGACTGGGGACTTTTATGAGGGGAAAAGGTTAAAGGGCAAAGGATAAAGGAATACAAAGTTTTCCCCCTTCCCCATTGCCCCCTTCCCCATTGCCCCATACCCCCTTCCCCATGCCCCATGACGGCAGATGCTCCACTTGGGGAGACCCCAAGACCGCACTGCCTCCCCCATTCCCAATCCCCATTTAGCAATTACTCCAATAACATATGCATATAGCAGTGGTGGGGTTAAGCCATAAGACAGCCCCAGTAGAAGTCCGGGAAAAGCTGAGTATTCCAGAACCACAAACTGAAAGCGCGATCGCTCACTTAGCTAGCTATCCTCATATTCAAGAAGTCGCAATCCTCAGTACTTGTAACCGTCTGGAAATTTATATCGTTACCCCAGAAACTGAACAGGGTATCCGAGAAGTTACTCAGTTTCTTTCTGAATACAGCAAGTTGCCTGTTGTGTCTCTGCGACAACATCTGTTTATGTTGCTGCACCAAGATGCGGTGATGCATCTGATGCGGGTGTCAGCAGGTTTAGATAGTCTGGTACTCGGAGAAGGTCAAATTCTGGCTCAGGTGAAGCATACTCACAAACTGGGACAGCAATACAACGGTATTAAAACAATTTTGAATCGATTATTTAAACAAGCGCTAACGGCAGGTAAGCGGGTTCGGACTGAAACTAGTATTGGTACTGGCGCAGTCTCTATCAGTTCGGCGGCTGTAGAATTAGCGCAAATGAAGGTGCAAAATTTAGCGGCTTGTCGAGTAACAATTCTCGGTGCTGGCAAAATGTCGCGGTTACTTGTGCAACACTTAATATCGAAAGGTGCTGCGAAAATTTGCATTTTAAATCGCTCTATGGAACGTGCCGCAGAACTGGCGCGGCAGTATCCCCAACAAAATATTCAAACTCATCCAATGTCGGCAATGATATCGGTGATTGCCGAAAGTGATTTAGTGTTTACAAGTACTTCTGCGACAGAGCCGATACTTGATCGCGCTAAATTAGAAATGGTTTTAGCACCGAACCAGCCTTTAATGTTATTTGATATTTCCGTGCCTCGTAACGTCCATGCGGACGTGAATGAGGTGGAAAACGTACAAGCCTTCAATGTGGATGATTTGAAGGCGGTGGTGGCGCAAAACTACGAAAGTCGTCGCAAGATGGCGCAGGAGGCAGAGGGGCTGTTAGACGAAGAAGCAGAAGCTTTTGATATTTGGTGGCGCAGTTTAGAAACTGTCACTACCATCAGCTGTCTGCGGAATAAAATCGAAACCATTCGCGAACAAGAATTAGAAAAAGCTTTATCGCGATTGGGTTCAGAATTCGGCGACAAACATCAGGAAATCATCGAGGCTCTAACACGAGGAATTGTTAATAAAATTTTACATGACCCGATGGTGCAGTTGCGTGCTCAACAAGATGTTGACGCAAGGCGTCGTTGTATGCAAACTCTGCAAATGTTATTTAACTTAGATGCAGGTGAGCAGTTTAGTTAACCAATGTGAGATTTTGGATGCAAAATTTTAGTTAGGGAGATCCAAAATCAGCAATTTGATGAAACGTACTTTTAAAGTATTTGTGCTGCTGCTTGGTTTGTGGCTTTTATTTGATTTAGCCTCACACCTGGCAGCAGAAATTCTTTGGTTTGATGAAGTTGGATATTTACAAGTATTTTGGTTGCGCTTGTTGACCCAACTGGGGTTGTGGGCGATCGCTTTTTTCACTTCAGCAGGTTTTTTGCTGTTTAATTTGGCTATAGCCAATCGAGAAGCGAAGGGGGAGGGGGGTAGAGGGGGAGTGGGCGACAAGGGAGAGAAGGGCACAACGACGGCACAAGGGCACAATTCTTTCTCCCCCTCTCCCCTCCTTCCCCCATCTCCCCATCTCCCCCCAAGACTGAGTTTGCATTTTTTCCTACCGGTGGTGTTAGGACTAAGTGTGCTGGTGGGATTGATTTTCATCTACTATTGTCAGGAAACCTTAAATTTTTGGGATCTTTCAAAAGAATCTCTACTGAGTTCTTTTTACTCAAATGTCGGCACTCAAAACTCAGCACTGATATTGCTGCTGGGGTTAACAATTGCGATTTTGATTAATTACCAGTTTTGGTTAAGTGCGATCGCATTGCTGATGAGTTTACTTTTCGGTTTTCTGCTTTCCGCACGGTGGGATAAATTTTTAGAGTATTTCCACAACGTTAGTTTTCAACAAACTGAGCCACTATTTCACAAAGATATTAGTTTTTATGTGTTTTCCCTACCAATTTGGGAATTGTTAGCATCTTGGCTTTTTGGACTATTTTTATACAGCACAGCATCAGTAGCATTAATTTATCTACTTTCGGGAAATAGTCTGAGTGAAGGTAAATTTAAAGGCTTTTCTGTACCGCAGCGACTACATTTAAACGCTTTAACTAGCTTACTGATGTTAGCGATCGCCTTTCATTATTGCTTGCTGCGCTACCAACTTTTGTATTCTACTGATGGTGTAAACTACGGCGCTAGTTACACCGCTGTCGAAATACAATTACCAATTTATACGGCTTTGAGTGTTTTAGCATTGGCGATCGCAATTTACCTGCTATTGCGAATCATAGTTTTGTCCAAAGCGAAAAAAACCAGCTTCAAATCGGTTCCCTACCCGCGTCAATTAATTTACGCCTTAGGAATTTACTTAATAGTAGCGGCAATTTCTGGTAATATATTACCTTCGGCAGTTCAACGCTTCATCGTTCAACCGAATGAACTTGCCCGCGAACGCCCATACATTGAGCGCAGTATTAAACATACCCGACAGGCATTTAATTTAAACCAAATTGAAGTGGAAACCTTTGATCCTAGAGGTAAACTAACAGCAGCGATTTTGCAGGAAAATGACGAGACGATTCGCAATATTCGCCTGTGGGATACACGCCCATTGCTACAAACCAATCGACAATTACAACAAATTCGACCTTACTACAAGTTCCCAGGTGCTGATATTGACCGTTATAGCTTGAAGAAGGAGGGGGGGATAAGAAGACAAGGGGAAACTGCAAACCTGAATTCTCAAGCTTTGACTGAGAAGCAACAGACGATTATTGCGGCACGCGAATTAGATTATACGGCGGTTCCTGAGCAAGCGCAGACTTGGGTAAATGAACACTTACTCTATACTCACGGTTACGGGTTTACGCTGAGTCCGGTAAATACTGTAGTTTCTGGCGGCTTACCCGATTATTACGTTAAGGATATTCGATCTGATAGTGCTAAAGGTTCTTTGCAGATATCAAATGAAGCAATTCGGGCAAGTATCCCGATTGGTGAACCGCGAATTTATTATGGTGAAAATACTAATACTTATGTAATGACAGGGACAACCAACCGAGAGTTGGACTATCCCAGCGGCAGCGAGAATGTGTATAACGTCTATGATGGACGCGGTGGAATAGCGATTGGCGCTAAGTGGCGAAGGTTGTTGTTTGCTGAATATCTCAAAGATTGGCAAATGCTGCTGACGCGAAATTTTAAGATGGAAACGAAGTTGCTATTTCGGCGCACTATTTTAGAAAGGGTTCGAGCGATCGCTCCTTTTTTACGTTACGATGGCGATCCTTATTTAGTTGCGGCAGATGGGGGTGGAACCAATAGCATAGGCGAAAAAACTTATCTTTACTGGATTTTGGACGCTTACACTACAAGCGATCGCTATCCTTATTCTGACCCAGGAAAAAATAAATTTAATTACATCCGCAACTCTGTAAAAGTTGTCATAGATGCCTATAATGGCACTGTTAATTTCTACGTTGCCGATCCACAAGACCCAATTATCAACACTTTAGCGGCTATTTTTCCCAACCTGTTAAAACCTCTGGATGTGATGCCAGATGCTCTCAAAAGTCATATCCGCTATCCGGTAGATTTGTTCAGCATTCAATCTGAACGTTTGTTAGCTTATCACATGACTGATCCACAGGTATTTTACAACCGCGAAGATTTGTGGCAGATACCCACCGAGATTTATGGAAGCGAACCGCGTCCGGTGCAGCCTTATTATCTAATTATGAAGCTGCCAACCGCTTCCACAGAAGAATTTATTTTGCTGCTTCCTTTCACACCAACTCAACGGGCTAACTTAATCGCTTGGTTGGCTGCACGTTCCGATGGAGAAGAATACGGTAAACTCCTGCTTTATCAGTTTCCCAAACAGCAACTCATTTACGGACAAGAACAAATAGAAGCTTTGATTAACCAAGATCCGGTGATTTCTCAGCAGATTTCTTTGTGGAATCGTGCCGGTTCGCGGGCAATTCAGGGTAATTTGTTGGTAATTCCGATTGAGCAGTCTCTTCTGTACGTTGAACCTCTGTATTTAGAAGCCGAACAAAATAGCCTACCAACTTTAGTCAGGGTAATTGTCGTTTACCAAAACCGCATCGTCATGGCAGAAACTTTACAAAAGGCGATAGATGCCGTTTTCCAGTCAAAAACGCCAAATACGCCTGCCATCGTCCGTCCTCTGGAGTAATTCGTAGTAAGCCAAAAGAGCGCTTACTAGAAATCCCCAATTATGAAAAAAGAACAATTTCAGACATTACTACAATTTTTCAAAGCTTTAGCAGACGAAAGCCGATTGAAGATTTTAGGTATTTTGGCAAATCAGGAATGTAGCGTTGAAGAATTAGCAGCGCTATTGCAACTCAAAGAGCCCACTGTATCTCATCATCTGGCGAAACTCAAGGAACTAAATTTGGTAACTATGCGCTCTGAGGGGAACAGCCACCTGTATCAGCTAGATAGCGAGGCTTTACAAAGCATTAGTAAGGAAATTTTCACACCTGAGAAAATAGCATCCTTGGTTGAGGATGTTGATAATGAAGCGTGGGAAAACAAAGTATTAAAAACCTATCTAGAGGGTGATGTCTTTAGCAATGAATCTGTGAATCGTCTGAAAGAAATTCCTGCAAGCCGTAAAAAGCGCTTAGTAATACTCAAGTGGTTAGTAAGCAAATTTGAAATGGGAGTCAAATATTCAGAACCAGAGGTGAATGAAATTCTCAAGCGCTACCATCCTGACTGCGCTACTTTACGACGGGAGTTTATTGGCTACCAGTTAATGCAGCGAGAAAATTCAGTTTACTGGCGCTTGTCGCCGCCGTGAATATTTATTATCTTACACCCAAGCTTGGGTTTGACTTGGCGTATACAGTTTGTATCTAGTTTATGGCAAAGTCAAAACTTATTAGATATACTTCTAATTAGATGTGTATCTAATTAGAGTCAGAAAATGCAAAAAGAATCATTTCACATTTTGCTGCGCTTTTTCAAAGCGTTGGCAGACGATAGTAGATTAAAGATTGTGGGTATTTTGGCTAACCAGGAGTGCAGTGTCGAAGAATTGGCGCTGCTACTGCATCTCAAAGAACCAACGATATCCCATCATTTAACGAAATTAAACGAACTTAAGTTAGGGACTTCCAAAAAATAAATTATGCCATTATTTAAAATGATAATCATTCTTGGGGGGTGAAGGGGCTGCCGTCGGCAGCCCCTTCACCCCCTTTTGTAGTAATTTGAATAATGACTAGGTTTTT
>JAESGY010000312.1_pt1 | contig 28090 bp, 29 predicted proteins | sample 9269841 | NCBI WGS metagenome assembly JAESGY01 (sample SAMN17022865, study PRJNA683097) | algae metagenome | isolation source: Spirirestis rafaelensis WJT71-NPBG6 and co-occurring heterotrophs from... | place: USA: Pinto Wells, Joshua Tree National Park, Colorado Desert, CA | collected 2006-08-15
GACAGGTCGGGAAGCTGGTCCATCCCGAGCTTGAATCAAAAGCTCACGGCGCACGTCAAGCACTTCCCCAGCGCCAAGCGGCAGGCCCATCGTCACCGGGAATGAGCAGGTACGTCGGTACTACAACAGTGCCGCCCGATCCAAAAAATATTCCAGGATTAGCAAGTAAAGTTCCAGTCACAGGATCTGCAATTTGAGAGAAAACGGTGCCATTATTGACAGCGTGCTGACAGTTGCCGCCGTCACCTGGGGATGTGTTGTGGGGAGCTCCAGCTGAGACGTTGCCAACGCCTTCGCGTGAACCCGGGCCGAAGCCGAATGGGCTATTGGCGAACCCGCCATTGTTGGTAGCGCCTTGGGAAGACCGAGAGTGCATACCCATACCGCCGCCATTCATGTCAGACGTGACGTTCGGGCTGTCGAACTGTGCAAGTCCTGATGCGATCTGCCCCCAGCACTGATTGATCTGCCCGCCAACGGCAGGATTATTGGCCGCCTTCCGAGCATTCGCTGCGCCTGCGGCGCCAACAATAAGACCAAAGCAAAGGCCAAACTCGGCCAGACGAAGAATGCGCATGGTTGTTTGCTCCTCTCGTTTTTGCACTAAGCAGTGCAGGAGGCAAGATCGCCCTTTTGTGCAAGACAATTTTTCACCTTTATTGAAAGAACCGGCAAAATCTCCAAGAAAAGAAATGCTGCCAGGATTAAGCCTGTCCAACTGAAGGCGTAAAGTTTTTCGATCAGTACCAATAGAACGCCAATAAGCATTTCTGCTGAACGGAGACAGGTCCATACTGAGAAATGTCTCAATACCGCCCGGTCTGTCTCGACCGCAGTGCTATCCCGAAGTTGCGGTGCCTCCAAGTATTAACATATCACAAATCTGAGAAGCCTGAATCAAAGGCAACAAGAATGCCGCACAGGTTGAAACATCACCGCTCCCGCTTAGGTTATTATTAGTATCTGCATTAAAGGTTTCGGGCGTCAGATCGCTGTAACCATGATGGATGTATTTGAAACAATGCTGACGCATGAAGCCTTGGCAAGACACCCAGCCCGGTCCAGCGTGTCGCCAAGCACGGCCGGCCCTTCCGCCGAACTTCGACCGGCCTCCTTGGTGGAACACGCAGCAGGCGAACCGTCCGACAGGAAGGCCCGGTTCAGCGTCGGGGCAAGAGGTCCTTACGCGCGATCCGGGCACGAGAGAGCAGTCAAGCACAAGGCTCGGGAGAGCATCACTTGATGAAACTGCTCAAGAGCACCGCGTTGCGGCCGAAACATATGCCGCTGCCGCTCATATCGTTGTTGGCTTGGCTGATGAGTTTACGATGAAACAAGCGTTTTCGCGGTTATGAACCATAGTGGTGGCATACGCAGGCGGTCCCCTGCAGATCGGACCTGCCTGTGCCGAGCCTCATCATCGGTCTGATCCGCGGGTAGGCGCGGTGTCCGGACCTCGTGGCTGCGGCGCGGAGATTGGACCGCCGGCACTGTGTCAGGCCGCGATCCGTCTTGCGCTGAGCAGGCGGTGGGCGCCCAGGTGGCGGGGAAGAACTGGGTGACGGCCCCGGCCATGGCTCCATCCGCTTGGTGGAGGCGCGGGGCGCCCGCAACCATTGGCCTCGCGGCTTCGTGCCGGAGGTTATCGCTCCGCCTGATGCAGGACGCCGCCTTGTGGTCCCCGGAGGTTTGCGTGAATGGCGGAGTACGGCCTCCCGGTACATCGCCGAGCCACGTCCGGGGCAAGCATACCCCGAACGGCCGCGCCTAGCCCTCCGCGCCTTCCTGCCGAAAGGGCGAGTACTCCGCCAGCGCCTCCATCTCCCGCAGCATCGCGGGCCGCTCGCGCCTGAGGAAATCCTCCACCGCGCGCCGCAGTCCGGGGTGGCGGATCCAGTGCGCCGAATAGGTCGGCGCCGGCAGGTAGCCACGCTGGATCTTGTGCTCGCCCTGCGCGCCGGCCTCCACGCGGGCCAGGCCATGCTCGATCGCGAAGTCGATCGCGCGGTAGTAGCAGAGCTCGAAATGCAGGAAGGGCGCGTCCACCACCGCACCCCAGTTGCGGCCATAGAGCGCCTCCCGCCCCAGCAGGTTCAGCGCGCCGGCCACCGGCTCGCCCTCCCGCTCGGCCACTATCAGCACCACCTTGTCGCCCAGCGCCTCCGCCAGAAGCGGCCAGAAGCGCGAGGTAAGATAAGCGCTGCGGCCCCATTTCTTGTCCGTGGTGCTGCGGTAGAAGCGGTGGAAGGCCCTCCAGTGCCGTTCCGTGATCTCATGCCCGCGCAGCGTCTTCAGCACAAAGCCGGAGGCCGCGGCATCCCGCCGCTCCCGCTTGATGGCTTTGCGCTTGCGGGAGGCGAGGGCGCCGAGGAAATCCTCGAAGCTGGCATAGCCCTTGTTGTGCCAGTGGAACTGGGTGCCAAGCCGCCGGAGCCAGCCGGCTTCGCCCAGCCCGGCCCACTCCGCTTCCTGGCAGAAGGTGATGTGGACCGAGGAGAGGTCGAGCTGCTCGCAGGCCTGCACCAGCCCCTGGCCGAGCGCAACCGGCCCGATGCCGGCGCCCGGCCGCACCAGCAGCCGCGGGCCGGGGACCGGGCTGAAGGGCGCGCAGACCTGCAGCTTCGGGTAGTAGCTGCCACCCGCCCGCTCGAAGGCATCCGCCCAGCCATAATCGAAGACATACTCACCCTGGCTGTGGCTCTTCGCATAGGTCGGGCAGCAGGCGAGAAGCTGGCCCGCGGCGTCGCGCAGCGCGGCATGCTGCGGCAGCCAGCCGGTGCGGGCCGTGGCGCTGCCGCTCTCCTCCAGCGCCGCCAGGAAGGCATGGCTGACGAAGGGGTTGTCGTCCCCGGCGCAGGCATCCCACTCGGCCCGGGGAATCTCCGCGATGCTGGGATGAAGCGAGAGGGTGAGGGCAGGGGCGCTGTCGGGCATTCGCCCCAGCATGTGCGGCCCCTCCGGCGAAGGGCAAGGGCTTGTGACCTGTAGTTGCAGGGGCATGGACTGCCCCGCCATGGCAGGCGAGGCTGCCACGAGCGGCCAGGTCCAGCCCCGGGCCCGACACCAGAGAGAGGGACGCCACCATGCCATCATCATCTAGCCGCCCCTTGGGCCAACTCGGCGGCCTGATGCTTGCCGCGCTGCTCGCCCTCGCGCCGCCCATGGCCCGCGCGCAGCAGCAGGCTCCGGGTCGGGTCGAGGTCATCCCCATCGCCTCCCGCACCCTCTCGGGCGAGGAATTCCTGCGTGGGGACAAGGAAGGCGGGAAGCCCGCCCTGATCGCCGGCGAATTGCGGCTCCCTTTCCCGCTGCGACCGGGACAGAAGGTGCCGGCGGTCGTGCTGGTGCATGGCTCGGGCGGGATCAACCCCTCGACGGAGCTCTGGGCGCGGGAGCTGAATGCGGCCGGGGTCGCGGCCTTCCTGCTCGACAGCTTCGCCGGGCGCGGCATCGTCAGCACGGTGCAGGACCAGAGCCAGCTCCACTCGCTGGCCATGATGGTGGATGCCTACCGGGCGCTCGACTGGCTGGCGGAGCACCCGCGCATCCGCGCCGACCGGATCGCGGTGATGGGCTTTTCCAAGGGCGCGGTCGCGGCGGTCTACGCGGCGATGACGCGCTTCCAGGCGCTCTACGGGAACCCCGCCCACCGCTTCGCGGCGCATATCGGCCTCTATACCCCTTGCAACGTCTCCTACCTCAAGGAGGCCGAAGTGGGGCTGGCGCCGATCAGGCTCTTCCATGGGGCGGCGGATGACTACGTCGCGATCGGCCCATGCCGCGACTATGCCACACGGCTGAAGCAGGCGGGCGCCGATGTCACGCTGACCGAATACCCCAATGGCCAGCACAGCTTCGACAACCCCTTCGGGTCGATGCTGCTGGCGATCCCGGCCGCGCAGACCACGCGCAATTGCCGGCTGGAGGAGGGCGCAAATGGCGCCATGCTGAATGCCGAGACCAAGCAGCCCTACACGATGTCGGATGGCTGCGTCGCCCGCGGCGCGCATGTCGGCTTCGATCCCGTGGGGGCCGCGGCGGTCCGGGCGGCGGTGCGCGCCTTCGCGGAGGAACGGCTGCTGAAATAGCCAGCCATCAGACCGAAGGCGCCTCACCGCGCCTTCGACCTCGGCGGAGGCGATCACCGCCGGACACCATCGGGCCGGAGTGGCGCCAGGATCGGCCCGCCACTGCGTCCTCGTTACTGCTCCTGCCCGCTGCCCCTTGGCTGGAGTCGCTCAACGCCGTCGAGCGCGCGTCACGCGCCTGCCGGCAGCTCCAGTGTCACGCCAAAGGGCAGCGTGACGAAGTCCTCCGCTGCCACGCCCTGCGCCGCCCTGGCCTTGGCCAGCCACTTGACCGGCTCCTCGATCGGCTCGTCCGTCAGCCCGGCGAAGGTCCCGAAATGCATCCCGATGCTGCGCCGCGCCCCCAGCGCGCGGTGCGCCATCACCGCCTCCTCCGGGTCCATGTGCTGGGTTCGCATGAAGAAGCGCGGCGCATAGGCGCCGATCGGCAGAAGGGCGAGGTCGATGCGCGGGAAGCGACGGCCGATCTCGGCGAAGTAGGGACACCACCCGCTATCGCCGGCGAAATACACGCAGGCACCCAGAGGGTCATCGACTGCCTCGATGACGAAGCCGCCCCAGAGGCTGCGGTTGCGGTCCCAGGGCGTGCGGGCCGAGAAATGCTGCGCCGGCACATAGGTGATGCGCAGCCCGGCAACCTCGACATGCTGCCACCAGTCCAGCTCGCGCGCCCCATGGATCCCGGCCCTGGCCAGGTGCCGCGCATTGCCGAGGCCGGTCACGGTCCGCGGCGCCCAGCGCTGCCGCACCTGCCGTAGCGTCGGCAGGTCCATATGGTCGTAGTGGTTGTGGCTCACCAGCAGCAGGTCGCAGCCGGGCAGGTCCGCCAGCCGCTGCCCCGGCGCGCGCACACGCTTCGGCCCGGCGAAGGGCAGGGGGCTCGCCCGCTCTGACCAGGCGGGGTCGAGCAGCACGCAGCGCCCGCCGATCTGCAGGAAGAAGCTGGCATGGCCGATGAAGGTCGCGGCAATGCGCCCGGGTCCGGGCGTGGCCGGAGGTGGCTGGGGCGGGTCCTCGATCCATGCCGGCCAGGGGGCCGGGCTTGCCTCCCGCCGCCAGCGCCAGACATCGCGCAGGGTACGGATGGTCGGGTCATGCGGGTTGCGGAAGCCACGGCTGTCGTGGTGGTCGGACAACCGGGCCCCGCGGCCCTGCACGGTCATTTGCAGTCCAGCACCCGCAGGTCATAGACGGGGTGCTCCAGCATGTTCACGCCGGGCGCATTGGCGAACATCCAGCCGCGGAAGGCAGTCTCGCCCGGGCGGCGGCTGTCGCTGATCTCCATCCAGGCCGCGGCATCGGGCACCTCGCCCACCGGCCGGGCATTGCAGGCGCGCACCGTGATGGTCAACGTGCCATATTGCGCGGGCTGGTTGACCGCCGCCCGTAGCACCGCGACACGGGCCGTCACTTTGTCCAGCATCTGCAGCTCGGCGCTGCGCTTCGGCTCCCAGTCCTGCGCCGCGGCTGGCAGGGCCGCGAGCACCAGCGCCCCGGCCAGCGCTCCCTGGAAGCGCCTCGCTCCCTGGAAGCGCCTCATGCCTTGCGCTTCGGGCTCGGCAGCGCCTGTACCAGTTCGGTCAGAATGCGGCGCATCTCCGCTTCGTCCACGCCCATCAGCACCGCATCCTCGAAGGCATCGCGCATCACCTGCGCCAGTTCGCGGTGGTTCTCCGCCAGCACCTTCAGCTTCTCCCGGCAGGAGAGGGGGGCGCCATCGGTGCCCGGCCAGGTCTCGGGTGGGCCGAGGCTCACCGCGGCGCGCCGGTGCCCTGCGAGGCCCCCGCCCCCTGTTCTCCGGTCTGGCTCTGCGGATTGGCGTTCATCTGCGTGACCGAGAAGATGAACCGGCCGAGCAGCGATTCAAGGCTGACCGAGCCCTGCGTTTCCGTGATCCTCCCGCCATCGGCGAGCAGCTTCTCGCTGCCCCCTGGCACCAGGGAGACATACTTGCCGCCGAGCAGCCCTTCCGAGGTGACCTCAGCCGAGGTGTCGGAGGGCAGCTTCAGGGAGCGGTCCACCCGCAGGGTGAGCTCCGCCCCGAAGGTCTCCGGGTCGATGCGGCTGGCCGTGACCGCGCCGACCTTGACGCCGGCAATCCGCACATCGGCGCCGTTTGCCAGGCCATCGATGCGGTCGAAGCGCGCGGTCAGCTGCATGCCTTCGCCCATCACCGGGCCGCGGCCGCTGTGCAGCACGGCATAGCCGAGGAAGATCGCGGCGACGACCAGCACGATCGCACCGGCCGCGACCTCAACGAGGCTCCGTCCCTTCATGAGGTCAGTGTCCGTGCCGCCGGGTCACGCACCGGGCGTCCAGGCCTCGTAGTCGCCCCCGGTGACGCGGCGCGTGCCGCCGACATAGTCATGCCCGGCCGGGCGATAGGCATGCGGGGTGCCGGTCAGGTTCGGCCGGTGCTCCTGCTGCCAGGGATAGAGCCTGGTCTCGGGCAGCGGCTCGGGCGTCGTGTGATGCAGCCAGGCGTGCCACTCGGGCGGGACCGTTGTTGGCTCCTTTCCATGGGCGAAGAGCACCCAGCGACGCGGCCGGTCGTAGATCGGCTGGCTGGTCTTGCCTTCGTAATAGACATTGCCGAAACGGTCGGTGCCGACCTTGCGACCCTTGAGGGACGAGGTGAGGCGAAGCAGGAAGGACATGGGGCCGGAAAAGCTCCTCGGGATCGGCACGCTTGGGGCGCACAATCGCACAACGCCTGCTGCGGCGCAAAGTCGCACCGGACGGATGGGAAACCACCGCATCTTGGGGTCTCGGAGTCCGAGACTCACCAAATATGGCTTTCCTCGTCGCAACGGTCCTCCTACCATCGGTGCATGGCACGCATCCAAGGCACGCTGTGGGAAGGGGTGGCGCTGCGCCGGAGGCGCGCAGGGGCCGATCCCGATGCCCCCCTTCGTCAGGTCGCCCTGCCCACCGCCTGGGAGGCGGAAGCGGCCGAGGCGCTCGCCGCGCTGGCGCCCGGCGACGGTCCGGTCTCCCTGCCGCGCGCGGCCGAGGCCTGGATCACCCGCGCCACGGCCCGCGGCCAGCGGGCCGGGACCTTCGACGAGGCCGGCGCCGCCGCCCTGGCGGAAGGCCTGCGTGCCCTGCTGCTGACCCGCCGCGGCGCGCCCGGCGCCGAGGTCTGGCGCAACGAGACGAAGCCCGCCCGCGCGGCGACCGAGCCGCGCTTCGTGCTGAACCTGCCCGCCTTCCTGGATCCCGAGGGCGGACTCGACCTGGAAGGCTATGGCGAGGCCTGCGCCCTGGCGGTGCGCGCGCTGGAGGCGCTCTCCTCCGGCAAGGCGCCACGCCTGCGACTCGGCTTCGCCGACCTGGCCGGGCTGCTCTGCAGCCTCGGCCTCCCCTACGACTCGGCCGAGGGGCGCGCTGTCGCCATCGGCATCGCGGCGCTCACCCGCGGCGCGGCGGAAGCCGAATCGGGCCGGCTCGCCGCCCGGCTGGGGGCGCGGGAGCCCGCCGCGCTGCTCTGGCCCGCCCCGCCCGGGGAGACGGTGGTGCCCGGCCTGGCCGCCGCGGCGCGCGCCGCCCTCGATGCCGCCGCCGGCGCGCCCGGCCTCCGGCATCAGTCGCTGGTCGCGCTCACCCCGGCCGATGTGGTGGAGGCACTGCTCGGCGCAGAGACCGCCGGCATTGCCCCCGCCGCCGGCGCGACCCGCAGCGTGCTGACCGCCGCCGGGCTGACGGAACTGCCGACCCGCGCCGCGCTGCGCGCCGAGCGCGACCATCCCGCCCGCGCCGGCGAACTGCTCGGGCCCGTGTCGGAGACGGCGCGGGAGGCGATGCGGCTCGCCGTCGCGCCCTTCCTGCATGTCGCGCCGCCCGCGCCCGTCGCGCTGCCCGCCCCGGCCCGCCCGGCTCCGAAGCCGGCCCCGGCCATGCGGCGCCATGCCGGCACCACGCTGCATGTCACGGTCGGCGGGCACCGCGTGGCGCTCCGTACCGCCGAGGACTCGCAGGGCCGCCTGCTGGAGATCGCCTTTACTTTCTCCAAGGAGGGGGCGGCCTTCCGCAGCCTGATGGATGCCTTCGCGCAATCCGTCTCGCTCGGCCTGCAGCGTGGCGTGCCGCTGGCGGATTATGTCGAGGCCTTCGCCTATACCCGCTTCGGCCCCTCCGGCCTGGTGGAGGGCGACCCGGCCATCCCGCGCGCGACCTCGGTGCTGGACTGGGCCTTCCGCCGGCTGGCGCTGGACTATCTGGGGCGGCGCGACCTGCCGCAGCCCTCGGAGGAGGATTGCCTGCCGGATGCGGTCGGCCAGGCGGCGCAGGTGGCGCCGCTGCTGCCGCTGGACCTGCCGGCGGCCGGCACGCCGCGCGGCCGGCGGCGATCGCTGCGCGTGGTGGGCTGAGGGCGCCCGGCACGGCGCCCGGGGTTTCCGGGCAAGGCCTGCAACCGGACTACGACGGCACCGGGGGGGGCACGGGCCGGGTTGGCGTGGAACGCCGCTATGCCGAGGCGCCTCCGCCGGCACGGTCCCGCGCGAGGGGGGGCGGGCGTTCCTGGCGGTACGGCTATGGCGGCACCCATTTCCGGGGCTTGCCGTCGCGCCGGAGCCCGGCCATGACGGTCCGGCATAGTCCGGAGCGGAGGAGGCCATGGCGGGCAGGATCGAGGCGCGGCTGCAGGAACTCGGCATCACCCTGCCGGAGCCGGCGGCGCCGGTGGCCAACTACATCCCTTTCAACGTCACGGGGAATCTCGTGGTGGTCTCCGGCCAGATCCCGCTGCGGGACGGCCGGATCGCCCATACCGGCAAGCTCGGCGCCGGCGTCTCCCTGGAGGAAGGCCGGGCCGCGGCGCGGCTCTGCGTCATCAACCTGGTCGCGCAGCTCAGGGCGGCCTGCGGCGGCGATCTCGACCGGGTGCGGCGGGTGGTGCGCCTGGGCGGCTTCATCGCCGCGGCGGCGGAGTTCACCCAGCATGCGGTGGTGATGAACGGCGCCTCGGACCTCGCGGTCGAGATCTTCGGCGAGGCCGGGCGGCATGCCCGGACGACGATCGGCGTGCCCTCCCTGCCCGGGGATGCAGCGGTGGAGGTCGAGGGGATGTTCGAGATCGCCTGACGGATCGCCGCGGCCAACCTGCCGCCCCCGAGGGCGCCGGGCCGCGGCCTCCTGCAGCGGATTGCGTTCGGAAACAAGCGTCAATCCGCTCCAGGCCATCGACCGCAGAGCGGGTCCACCCTCCCGGGCGCCCGCTGCCGGCGACCCGATGTCAGCCGTTGGCCAGCTCCGCCAGGGCCTGGGCCAGCACCCGCGCGCCCTTCGCCAGTTGCTCGGGCGAGGAATACTCCGCCGGATTGTGGCTGATGCCCCTGTGGCTGGGGACGAAGATCATCCCGGCCGGGCAGAGCGGCACCAGGAACTGCGCGTCATGAAAGGCGCCGGAGGGCATGCGCTTCGCCGCCAGCCCCTGTGCCGCCGCGGCGCGCGCCACCGCCTCCGTCACCAGGGGTGCGAATTCCACCGGCAGCGCGTGGAAGCGCTCGGTCACCTTCACCGCGCAATTCCTCACCGCGCCGCGGATCGTCGCCTCGATGGCGTCGCCGCGCCCGGTCAGCACCGCGGCATCCGGGTGGCGGAAGTCGATGGTGAAGCGGACGGTCTCGGCGACGCTGTTCGAGCTGTTCGGGGCGACCTCGATCCGCGCCACGGTGAAGCGCAGCACATCGGTCGGGTCCTCCATCAGCCGGTTCAGGGCATTGATGGCGCAGACCATGTCCTGCACCGCGTCCTTGCGCAGCGAAACGGGCGCGGTGCCGGCATGCGCGCTCTCGCCCTTCAGCTCCACCAGGAACCAGCGGCTGCCCTGGATGCCGGTGACGATGCCGATGTCCTGGCCCTCCTGCTCCAGCACCGGGCCCTGCTCAATATGCGCCTCGACATAGGCATGCGGCGCCGGGCCATCGACCACGCCGAGGCCGCGGCGGGGAAGGTCTGCCTCCGCCGCCAGGTGCTCGCGCAGCGCGTCGCCGAAGCGGATGCCCTCGCCATCGGTCACGTCGTCCCAGGTATCGGGCGGGCGGTGGCCGGCATAGGCCATGCTGCCCATGCAGCCGGGGGCGAAGCGGCCGCCTTCCTCATTGGTCCAGGCGACGATCTCGATCGGGCGTTTCGTGGTGATGCCGGCCTCGCGCAGCGCCTGCACCGCCTCCAGCGCCGCCACCACGCCCCAGATGCCATCGAACCGCCCGCCGGCCGGCTGGCTGTCCATATGGCTGCCGGAGAGGACGGGGGCGAGGCCGGGCTCCGTCCCCTCATGCCGCAGGAAGAGGTTGCCGAGCGCATCGACAGAGGGCGTGAGGCCGATGGCCTTGCCCCAGCTGATCAGCAGGCGCCGCGCCTCCCGGTCCAGCGGCGAGAGGCAGGGCCGGTTGACGCCGGGCGAGCCGTCCGCCCCGGTGATGGCGCCGAGCTTTGCCAGTTCCATCAGCCGGTCCCATTGCCTGGCTTCGCTCACCGCCGCCACGGCGTTCGGCGCCACACGCGTGCTCATCCTGCCCCCGTTCCGAATGTCCCTGACGCTACAGCCCGCACCGGCCGCCGGCGTCAAGCGTCCCCGCCACGGAACATGGTATGGCTGCGGCCCCGGCAGGAGCGGCATCGCATGACCCATGACAGCTATCTCACCACCCACATCCTCGACACCGCGCGTGGCCGGCCGGGCGCCGGGGTGACAGTGGAGCTCTGGCGGCTGGAGCCGGAGCCGGGGCATATCCTCACGACGGTGACGAACGCGGATGGGCGGGCCAGGGACCCGTTGCTGCCGGAGGCCGGGTTCATCCCCGGCCGCTACGAGCTGCGCTTCCATATCGGAGCCTATTTCCGGGAGGCCGGGCTCGCCGCCGACCCGCCCTATCTGGATGTGGTGCCGGTGCGCGTGCACCTCGTGGCCGGGCAGGGGCACTACCATGTGCCGCTGCTCTGCGCGCCCTGGAGCTACACGACCTATCGCGGGAGTTGATCCGGGCCTCCCCCTCGGGCACGCCTGGCGGCGCTGGCCGAGGCAACCGTCGCGGCTCGCCGCGCGTCAGGCACGGGACAGCGAGGGATCCCCGACGATGGCGCGCATTCTTGTCCTCTACTATTCGATGTACGGTCATGTGGAGACGATGGCCGGGGCGGTGGCCGAAGGCGCCCGCGGCGCCGGCGCCGAGGTGACCATCAAGCGGGTGCAGGAGCTGGTCCCGCGCGAGGTTGCCGAGAAGTCCGGGGCGAAGCTCGACCAGCCAGCGCCGGAGGCCTCCCCGCAGGAGCTCGATCAGTACGACGCCGTCATCGTCGGCTCCCCCACGCGCTACGGCCGGATGGCGGCGCAGATGGCGCAGTTCTGGGACCAGACCGGCGGGCTCTGGGCCCGCGGCGCGCTGATCGGCAAGGTGGGCGCCGCCTTCACCTCCACCGCCAGCCAGCATGGCGGGCAGGAGACCACGCTGATGGCGATCCATACCATGCTGCTGCATCACGGCATGGTCCTGGTCGGGCTGCCCTACAGCGCCTCGGGCCTGACCCGGCTGGACGAGGTCACGGGCGGCACGCCCTATGGCGCCAGCACCATCGCCGGCGGGAAGGGAGAGCGGCAGCCGAGCGCGAACGAGCTGGAACTGGCCGGCTTCCAGGGCCGGCATGTGGCGGAGATCGCGGCGAAGCTGTTCGGCTGACCCGGGCGGAGCCGGCTCCGGGACCAGGGGCACATCCGGGGAGGGGGCCGCGCGGCGCCTGCTCCGGAATGCCCGCCCCGCGTCGCGGGAAGGGCTCCTCCGCGCAATCGCGCTTGCAAATCGGGGCGGGAGGGGGCATCTCCCCGCGCGACACCACACTGACGAGTCTGACCGTTCGGCGGGCGGCACGGGGGAACCCCGATGGCCGGGCCCGCTTTCGCCTATGGAGGCCCACGTGGCGCGCACCCCGCTCGAAAAGATCCGCAATATCGGCATCACGGCGCATATCGACGCCGGCAAGACCACGACGACCGAGCGGATCCTCTACTACACCGGCAAGTCGCATAAGATCGGTGAGGTGCACGACGGCAACACCACCACCGACTACATGGCGCAGGAGCGCGAGCGGGGCATCACCATCACCTCCGCCGCCGTCACCGCCGTGTGGAACGACCACCGGATCAACATCATCGACACGCCCGGCCACATCGATTTCAACATCGAGGTGAACCGCTCCCTGCGCGTGCTCGACGGCGCGGTGTTCATCATCGAGGGCGTGGCCGGCGTGCAGCCGCAGTCCGAGACCAACTGGCGGCTCGCGGACCGCTACAACGTCCCGCGCATCATCTTCATCAACAAGCTCGACCGCACCGGCGCCGACTTCTACCGGGCGGCGGCGACGCTGACCGAGAAGCTCGGCATCAACTGGGTCGCGCTGCAGCTGCCGATCGGCATCGAGGACACCTTCAAGGGCGTCGTCGACCTGATCGAGATGAAGGCGATCATCTGGGAGGGCGATGAGCTCGGCGCTGCCTACCATGACGCGCCGATCCCGGGCGACCTGAAGGACAAGGCCGCCGAGTACCGCACGAAGCTCATCGACACCGTCGTCGGCATCGACGAGGCGGCGATGGAGGAATACTTCGACAAGGGTGAGGTCTCGATCGAGACGCTCAAGCGGTGCATCAAGAAGGGCACGATCACGGGTGAGTTCCGCCCGGTGCTCTGCGGCACCGCCTTCAAGAACAAGGGCGTGCAGCCGCTGCTGGATGCCGTCATCGACTACCTGCCGTCCCCGGTGGACATCGAGGGCATCAAGGTCGCCCCCGAGGAGGGTCAGGACGAGACCGCCGAGCGCCGCGTGATCCCCGCGCGCGAGGACGAGCCCTTCGCCGGCCTCGCCTTCAAGATCATCAACGACAAATACGGCAACCTGACCTTCGTGCGCGTCTACCGCGGCGTGCTGAAGCAGGGCGACATGGTGCTGAACACCACCAAGGACAGCCGTGAGCGCATCGGCCGCATGTTCCAGATGCACGCCGACAAGCGCGAGGAAATCAAGGAGGTCTTCGCCGGTGACATCGCCGCCTTCGTCGGCCTGAAGGACACCGGCACGGGCGACACGCTCGCTTCGCCGGAGGATCCGGTGATCCTCGAGCGCATGGCCTTCCCGGTGCCCGTGATCGACATCTCGGTCGAGCCGAAGACCAAGGAGGGCGTCGAGAAGATGACCCTCGGGCTGCAGAAGCTGGCCGGCGAGGATCCCTCGCTCCGCCTGCGCACCGACCAGGAGACCGGCCAGACCATCCTGTCCGGCATGGGCGAGCTGCATCTCGAGATCATCATCGACCGCCTGAAGCGCGAATACGGCGTGGACGCCAATATCGGCGCCCCGCAGGTCGCCTATCGCGAGACGATCACCCGGTCGCACACCGAGACCTACACCCACAAGAAGCAGTCGGGTGGCTCGGGCCAGTACGCCGAGGTGAAGATTGTCTTTGAGCCGAAGGAGCGGAACGAAGGCATCGAATTCGTCAACGCGGTGGTCGGCGGCTCGGTGCCGAAGGAGTACATCCCGGCGGTCGAAAAGGGCATCAAGGTCCAGGCCGATACCGGCGTGCTGGCCGGCTTTCCCACGGTGGACTTCAAGTACACCCTGGTGGACGGCAAGTACCACGACGTCGACTCCTCGGCCCTGGCCTTCGAGATCGCGGCCAAGGCCTGCTTCCGTGAGGGCATGAAGAATGCCGGCCCGGTGATCCTGGAGCCGATCATGGATGTCGAGGTGACGACGCCGTCCGACCACGTGGGTGACGTGGTTGGAGACCTGAACCGCCGCCGTGGCGTGATCCAGAGCCAGGACATGGCCGGCACCTCGGTCATCGTCCGGGCGCATGTGCCGCTGAAGGAGATGTTCGGCTACATCTCCAACCTGCGGGGCATGACCAAGGGGCGCGCCTCCTTCTCGATGCAGTTCCACCACTACGATCCGGTGCCGCGCAACGTGGCGGACGAGATCATGAAGAAGTCGGCCTGAGCCTCTTCCGGAGGACAGGCTGGGTGACGGCGCGGGGGGGCAACCCCCGCGCCGTTTGCTTTTCCGGCCCCCCTGGGTCTATTCCGCGCCCATGCTCGACTTCACCGGCCTCCGCATCCTCGTCCTCGGCGACGTGATGCTCGACCGCTTCCTCTATGGCGCGGTGGAGCGTATCTCGCCCGAGGCGCCGGTGCCGGTGGTGCGGCTGGGCCGCATGCTCGCCATGCCGGGCGGGGCGGGTAATGTCGCGCGCAACATCTCGGCGCTTGGCGGCGAGGCGATCCTCGCCGGGTTGGTGGGGCGCGATCCGGCGGCGGCCGAGTTCCGCGGCCTGCTCGCGGCCGATGCGGGCATCACCGACGGCCTGGTCGAAAGCTCCAGCCGACCGACCATCTGCAAGATGCGCGTCATTGCCGGCAACCAGCAGGTGGTGCGGCTGGATGACGAGGTGGCGGCGCCGGCCGATGCGGCCGAGCAGGCGGCGCTCATCGCCGCTGTGCAGGCTGCGTTGCCCGGCTGCGCCGCGCTCATCCTGTCCGACTATGCCAAGGGCGTCCTCACCCCCGCCGTCATCGCCGCCGCCGTGGCCGCCGCCAAGGCCCTCGGCATCCCGGTGCTGGCCGACCCGAAGAGCGACGATTTCTCCCAGTATCGCGGCGCGGACTGCCTGACCCCCAATGCCCGTGAGCTGGGCCGCGCCGCCCGGTTGCCGGTCGGCAGCGAGGCCGAGGTCGCGGCCGCCGCCCATAAGGTAATGGCGGAGGCCGGCCTGCCCGCTCTGCTCTGCACCCGCGCCGAGAAGGGCATGATGCTGGTCCGTGCCGATGGCACGGTGGACAGCGTCCCGGCCGAGGCGCGCGAGGTCTTCGACGTCTCCGGCGCCGGCGACACGGTGATCGCCGCCCTTGCCCTGGCGCATGCCGCCGGCCAGCCCCTGCCGGAGGCCATGCGCATTGCCAATGCCGCGGCCGGCATCGTGGTCGGCAAGCTCGGCACCGCGACGGTCTCGGCCGATGAACTCGCCCATGCGCTGCGCGCTGGCAGCGGCTCCACCCCGGGGGAGGAGGCGCTGCTCGACCGGGATGCCGCGCTGCGGCTGGTGCGCGAATGGCAGGCCCATGGCCTGCGCGTCGGCTTCACCAATGGCTGCTTCGACATCCTGCATGCCGGCCATGTCGCCCTGCTGCGCGCCGCGCGCCGGCGCTGCGACCGGCTGGTGGTCGCCCTCAACACCGATGCCAGCGTCGCCCGGCTGAAGGGACCGACGCGGCCGATCAACAGTTTGGCCGACCGCGCCGCGGTCATCTCGGCGCTGGCCGCCGTCGATGCAGTGGTTGCCTTCGGCGAGGACACGCCGCTGGAGCTGATCCGGCTGCTGGTGCCCGATGTGCTGGTGAAGGGCGCCGACTACACCATCGACCTCGTGGTGGGGGCCGATATCGTCCAGGCGGCGGGCGGCGAGGTCGCGTTGATCGACTTGGTGCCCGGGCGCTCCACCACCGGTCTCGTCACCCGCCTCGCCGGCGCGACGACGGCGCCGTGAACTCGGGCTGACCGTGCCGCGCGCCGTCTGGCGCGGCGGCACGGCGCGCCCCGGTGGTGAAGGATAGCGGCGCAGGTTTGCCGGCGCGGATCGGAGTGGCGGGGCCGCGGGGTCTCATACTTGGCTCATAACGTCCCGACCGGCGGTCCGCGGAGCGGGCCGAGCGCGAAGGCGCGCCGCGGCCAATGCCGCGAAGCCAATGCCCGGAGGGCTGCCGGCGTTTGAGGCAGGACATGCGTCAGCATGTCATGCGCCAGGTATCATGCTGCCGGCCCTGCGCCCGCCTGCCATTCCTCGGGACTCCGGACGGCCGCCTTGACCCGGTTCAGCGCTTCAGGAAATGCGTCCCCAGGATGTCGAGCACCGTGACGCCATCCGTGACGCGCCGCCCGGTGTAGCGAATCTTGGCGACGCCGCGGTCCGGCTTGCTGCGCGATGGGATGAGCTCCTCGACACGCGCTGAGAGCGCGATCTTATCGCCCGGCCGTACCGGCGCCGGCCAGCGCACCACCTGCTCCGTCCCGCCGAGCGAGACCCGCTCCACCCAGCCCGTCCGGATGATGTGGCCGAAGGCCGCGGCCTGGGTGTGCAACCCGCTGGCGATGATCCCGCCGAAGATGCCGGCCCTGGCCGCCGCCTCATCGGTGTGGAAGGATTGCGGGTCGTAGCGGCGGGCGAAGTCCAGGATCTCGGCGAGTTCCATGCGGAAACTGCCGAAGTCGAATTCCTGGCCCAGGGTGAGTTCGTCGAAGCTGCGGAGCGGCTCTGGCATGGTGCGCCTCAGGCCAGGGACTGCATGTCGCCATCCACGGCCAGCGCCTGGCCGCTGATGGTCGCGCCGAAGGGGGAGCAGAGATAGAGCGCCATATTGGCGATGTCCTGCGGCGTGACGTAGCAGCGCAGGGAGACGGGCCTCAGCGCCTCCGCCTCCTGCTCGGCGAAGCTGCGGCCATTGGCCTGCGCCTTGGCCTCGATGACGCGGCGGATGCGGTCGCCTGCGACCAGGCCCGGCAGGATGGCGTTCACCCGGATGCGCTCCGGCCCCAGTTCGATGGCGAGTGACTTGGTGAAGCCGACCACGCCCCATTTGGCGGCCGCATAGGGGCTGCGCAGCGGGAAGCCGAAGCGCCCGGCGGCGGAGGAGATGTTGATGATGGAGCCGCCCCCGGCCGCGCGCAGGGCCGGGACGGCGCGGCGGGCGCAGTGGAACATGGCCTCCAGGTCGATCTTCAGGGTGCGGGTCAGCGCCTCCGGCGCCACGTCCTCGACCCGGGCCGTCGGGCCGGCGATGCCCGCATTGTTCACCAGCACGTCCAGCCCGCCGAGATGGGCGATGGCGGCCTCCACGAAGCCCTCGCAGCCCTCGACCGTTTCCATGTCGGCGAGCATGGAGGGGTAGGGGGAGGCGGCCAGGGCCTCCCGGTCCAGGTCGCAAAGGAACACCTTGGCGCCGCAACTGGCGAAGCCATCCGCCATGGCACGACCGATGCCGCCGGCACCCGCCGTGATCGCCACTCTGAGTCCGTCCAGCCGCACCGTCAGCGGCGCCGTATTGCCCTGCATGCCCGTCCCCTCCTGAGGCGGGCGGATGGTAGGCGGTGGCGGGACGGGCGCAAGGCATCCGGGCACTTGAGCGTGCGTGCCGCCCCACCGCAGGACGTGCTACCGAAGGGCGTAATGACCTGCCAGGGGGAGACCCGGATGACCGGCCTTCAGATCGTCCTGATCATCCTGCTGCTACTCGCGGTGGTGACCGCCGCGCGCGGCGTCCGCACCGTGCCGCAGGGCGAGGTCTGGACGGTGGAGCGCTTCGGCGCCTTCACCCGCCTGCTGCAGCCTGGCCTCAACATCATCATCCCCTTCATCGATGCCGTCGGCCGCAGGCTGAACGTGCAGGAGGTGGTGCTGGACATCCCGGAGCAGTCCGTGATCACCCGCGACAATGCCTCGGTCGCGGTGGACGGCATTGTCTATTACCGCGTCATGGACCCGGCGAAGGCGGCCTATGCGGTGCAGAACCTGCAGCAGGCGCTGACCGCGCTGACCATGACCAACATCCGCAGCGTGATCGGCGAGATGGACCTGGATTCAACCCTTTCGGGGCGGGAGAGGATCAACTCCTCCCTGCTGACGATCCTGGACGGCGCGACCGAGCCCTGGGGGGTGAAGGTCAGCCGGGTCGAACTGCGCAAGGTGGAGCCGCCGGAGAACCTGGTGCGCGCCATGAACCTGCAGATGACGGCCGAACGCGAGCGCCGCGCGACGGTGGTGCGGGCGGAGGGCGAGAAGTCCGCCCTGATCCTGGCGGCCGAGGGGCGGCGGGAGGCGGCGATGCGCGATGCCGAGGCGCGGGAGCGGCTGGCCCAGGCGGAGGCGGCGGCGACGCGCATGGTGAGCGAGGCGGCGTCCGGCGCCGGCGAGCAGGCGCTGCGCTACTTCATCTCCGAACGCTATGTGAAGGCCTTCGAGGCGCTGGGCACCAACCCGGCCAACAAGCTGGTGGTGGTGCCGATGGAATCCGCTGCGCTGGCGGGCGGCATCGTGCAGGCGCTGGAACTGCTGCGGCCCCCCGGCAATGCGCCGCCGCCGCCACGGCCTGCCACGACCGTCCCGGGGAGTGGGCCGTGGAACCAGGGCTGATCTGGATCCTGGCCGGGCTGCTGCTGCTGGCGGCGGAACTTGCGCTGCCGGGCATCTTCCTGGTCTGGGTCGGGCTGGCGGCGATCGGCACAGGCATCGTGGTGCTGGCGGCGCTGCCGCCCTTCGAGGGGGTGGTGGCGGTCTTCATCGCCCTGCTCGCCGGCGGAATCGCGCTGTCCTTGCGGCTTAAGGGCAGGCGGCCGCCGGTGCGGGTGAACACGCCGGATGCCGGGCTGGTCGGGCGGCACGGCATGCTGCTGCCGATGGAGGGGGCGGAGCTGCGGGTGCGCATCGGCGACAGCGACTGGCCGGCGCGGCTGCCGCGCGACGTGAAAGTGCCGGACGCGCCGATGCGGGTGCGGGTCGAGGGGGTGGAGGGGACGGTGCTGGTGGTGCGGCCGCTCTGAAACCCGGGCCGAGCGGCCGCCCGGCCCCGCGCAAATCGGGGGCTCCGCCCTGGCGCCGCGCGGGCTACCCGTCCCTGTGTCAACCCCCCGGCCGTTCCCTCCTGGCCCGGCCCCTCAGCGGGAAGACATCCACCGCCCCGCCGAGATTGGCGCCGCTCTCGGAGAGATCCCCCGCCTGCGCCTCGCCGGGTGCGGTCGGGCTGTCGATGCTGCCGGTCGCCGGGTCCTCGCCATGTTCCTGGCTCAGCGCGGGATGGGAGTGCTCGGTGCCGTGCCGGGCGTCCTTCGGGGGCTGCGCGGTGCGCGCGTCGTCATCGGAACGTATGTCGCTCATGAAATCGGTCTTTCCCAGAGGCGAGGGCCAACGCCGCCCACCGCAGGGCGGTTGCGCGCGCCCCCACCCACAGCGGCCGGGGCCGGGGGCCCGAAGGCATGCCGAAGACGGTCATCGCGACCGCCAGCCTCGATCTGGCCGCGACAGCCGGGCCGAGTGGCGGGGAGGCGATGCCGACAATGCCACCCAGCGGCCGACCGCGGACATTGTCCAGCACCCAGACAGCCTCCGCCGCGGCGAGGATGCGGAGCGGGGTTGAACCCGGCCCCGAGGCAGGCAACATCAGGGCCATGGACACGCACCGGCGCCCCGGATCGCCATACCGGGACCCGACCACCCTGGACATGACACCGGAGGGCGAGTTCCGCGACCCGCCCCCGCGCAGCAGGCTGGACCGCGCCCTCGGCAAGTTCGGCGGCATGGCGCTGCTGGTTACGCTGGCGGCCGGCGGGCTGCTGCTGGTTGCGCTCGCCGTCGTCCTCATCGGGCTGCTGCTGCCGGTCGCCATCGGCGCGGGGTTGATCGCCTTCGTCTCGCTCTCGTGGCGGATGCGGCGGCTGCGCCGCGCCGGCGGCCAGCCCGCCCGTTTCGTCATCCTCCGACGCTGAGCCCGGCCATGCGCCGGGCGGAGGTGCGGCCTGCCTACGCCTTTCGAGATCGACCCCAGGCGTCTCTATGACGTCGCGCCGGACGGGACACCCCGCACCGGCACGGAAACCGGCCAGCCGCCGCAATGGCTGGATGCCCGCCACCGGCGGATGCTGGGCTGGGTCGCGCTTGGCACCAGCATGACCGGGACGCTGGCGGGGCTGACCGTGCTGACCTTCGCCCTGGGCGCCCGCGTGGTCTCGGCCGGCTTCGCCCTGGCGACCCTGGCAGCGACGCCGCTGGTCGGCGTCGGGCCGGCGCTCGACTGGTGGCAGCACCGCCGGCCGCAACGGCAGCGACATGCGAGGCGGCCCGAGGATTTCCCCTCGGGATAGGGCAGGTTGCGGGCTGCTGCGAAAGCCCGACTGCGTGATCCTCCCCCTGCAAGCACCGGCCTTCAGGGCGGAGCACAATCCGCCGTAACCATTCCTCCACCGGGCTCCGCCCATCTCTGGGCAAGCCGCGCGCTTCCTGTAGAGGAGGGTGCTGGCCGTGACGTCGATTCCGGCGCGGCGAAAAGAGTCCGGGGAAGGAAAACCATGACCTACCGCATCGGGCGCCGGATGGCGCTCGGCCTGGCCGGCGCGGCACTGGCCGCGCCGGCACTCCGTGCCCAGGGCACGGCGCCCATCCGCATCATCGTTCCCTTTGCCGCTGGCGGCTCGACCGATGCCGTGGCCCGGCTGGCCTCGCCCGGCCTCACCCAGCGGCTCGGCCAGCCGGTGGTCGTCGAGAACCGCTCCGGCGCCGCCGGCGCGATCGGGACGGAGGCGGTGGCGAAGGCAGCGCCGGACGGGCTGACCTGGCTGCTCACCTTCGACAGCCATGCGGTGCTGCCGGCGTTGCTGCCGAACCTCTCCTTCAACCTGATGCGCGACCTCGACCCGGTTATGCTGATCGGCGGCGCGCCCTATGTGATCGCGACCCGGCCGGACCGGCCCTACCGGACGCTGGCCGATCTGGTGGCGGCGGCGAAGGCGCGGCCGGAGGCGGTCTCCTACGGCTCCACCGGCAACGGCACAATCGGCCATCTCACGATGATGCTGCTGCAGTCCAGCACCGGCACGCGCATGCCGCACATCGCCTATCGCGGCGGCGGGCTGGCGGTGAACGACACCATCGCCGGGCATGTGGACGTGATGATCGGCAGCGCGGCGCTGCTGGCGCCGCATATCGGCGGCGGGACGCTGCGGGCCATCGCCCAGTTCGGCCCGACACGCCTGCCGGCGCTCGCCGAGGTGCAGACGGCGGAGGAAGCCGGCTTCGCCGGCCTGCAGGCGGAGGCCTGGTGGGGTGTCTTCGCGCCGGCCGGCACACCGGCGCCCATGGTCGCGCGGATGAACGCGGCGCTGCGCGAGAGCCTCTCGGAGGAGCGGGCGCGGAAGCAGATGGAGGAGGCGCAGCAGGCCCGGCTCGTGCTCTCCGACCCGCCGGCGCTGCAGGCCTTCCTGGAGCGCCAGGTGGAGATCTGGGGCGGGGTGGTGCGCGCCAACGGCATCCGCGCGGATTGACGGCAACGTCTCTCCGCCCGGGCGGCGCTCCTGCCCGGATGCGGCCCGGTCCCGCCATCTAGCCCCGTGGCTGCCGGCCGGGCAACCGCCTCGCCGCGCCCGGCGTTCGCCGCCGGAGCGATGAAGGAGGCGGCGATGCGGGCAGTCACGATCTTGGCGGCGCTGGCACTGACGGCGGGGCTGCCCGCCCTGGCCACGGCGCAATCCACCCGCGAGACCGCGCGGCAGACCACGCCCCCGGCGACCGCGGCCGCCGCCGACCTGCAGGCCTATGCGCTGCTGCTGCAGGATGCGGAGGCACGGCTCGCCCGCGCGCGGGAGGAGCATGCGGCCGGCCGGACCGAGAGCCAGACCGGCGCCTTCTCGCAGGAGCGCATCAATCTGATGCAGACGGTCCGCAGCGCTTGGCAGGACATGCAGCGGGTGCCGCAGGGCTTCGCCGAGACGGTCGCCTATCAGGAGGCACAGCGCCGCATGCGGCGGGATTTCAACCAGGTCGGCCCGGACCGCTCGCTCTCCAAGGAAAAGGCGGATGAGGCGGCGCGGGATGCGCTGCAGGTGCTCTCCGACCTGCGCGGGCATGTGGTCTCGGCGGCCGGCCAGGCCGGCGGCAGCATGCCGGCACCGGCGGTTCAAGGCGGCGGGGCGAATCGTTGACCGCACGGGTGCCGGGGCGGCATAGCCCAAGGATGGGAGCGGCCGCATTCGGCCGCGTTCCGGGCATCCCGCCAGCCGGTCCGCGGGCTCCCGCCGGCCGGCCGCGCTCCGGCGTCTACGCCGCGGCGGCCGGCAGCGGCGCGGTGGTCAGGCCGAAGGCCTCAGCCAGCAGCCGGTAGCTGCGCTGGCGTGCCGCCGGATCGTGGCAGGGCGTCAGCACCGCGATCTCCTGCGCGCCATGCGCCGCCGCCAGCGCCTCCAGCTTCGCCTTCACCTGCTCCGGCGCGCCGACGATGGCGCGGGCGCGGAGGCGGTCGAGATGCGCCCGCTCCGCCTCGGTGAAGGGATAGGCCTCGGCCTCCTCGACCGACGGGAGGGGCGGGAAGCGGCCGGTGTCGCGGAACAGCCGCCAGAGTTCGCGCGACCTGTAGAGACGCCAGGCCTCCGCCTCGGTTTCGGCGGTGAGAGCGAAGACGCCGAGCGCGCCATGCGGCGCGGCGAGGCGGCCGGGCTGGCTCGGATGCGGCCGGAAGCCCTCGCGGTACAGCGCCATGACCTGTTCGGAGCCGCGCTCCCCGATGAAATGCGCGAAGCAGTAGGGCAGGCCGAAATAGGCGGCGACCTGCGCGCCATAGTCGCTGGACCCCAGGATCCAGACCTGCGGCCGGGTCGGCACCTGCGGGTTGGCGGCGACCGCGCGGAAGGGATGGCCCTCCGGTAGCCCGTCGCCGAGCCAGCCCAGCAGGTCCATGACCTGGTTCGGGAAGCGCTCGGCCGCCTCATTCGCATTCGGGTTCAGCGCGAAGGCGGTGCGCCCGTCGCTGCCCGGCGCCCGGCCGAGGCCGAGATCGATCCGGCCGGGCGCGATCGCCTCCGCCACCTTGAACTGCTCGGCGACCTTCAGCGCGGCGTAATGCGGCAGCATGACGCCCGCCGTGCCGACCCGGATGCGCCGGGTGGTCGCAGCGATGGCGGCCACCAGCATCTCGGGCGCCGAGCCGGCATGGGCGCCGCTGTTATGGTGTTCGGCCAGCCAGTAGCGGCCATAGCCCCACTCATCCGCCAGCCGAGCGAGGGCGAGGGTCTCCCGGATCGCCTCATCCGCGCCGCGGCCCGAGGCGATGGTGGATTGGTCGAGGATGGAGAGGCCGAGGGTCATGCGCCGAGTGTAGCCACGCCGCCCCGGCCGGGAAGGGGGCGGCCATGCCTGGATCAGTCACAGTGCCGGACGCGCCGTTGTGCCGCCGGAAACCGGCTTCCGCCGCAGCAGCGACACGGCATGGGCGATGCACAGGTGGCAGGGCCGGGGCGAGCGCCCGCGGCGTGGCGAGGCCGAGGCCGCGGCCCGTAACGGGTTCATCCGTGCCCGGCGCCCACACAGCCTCAGAACGCCACCCGGCCGAAGACCGCGGTGAGCAGGGCAAAGAGCGCCCCGCCGACCAGGAAGCCGACCAGGGTGCCGTTCATCCGGACATACTGAAGGTCGCGCCCGACCCGCAACTCGATCTTCTCCGTCACCTGCGCGGTGTCCCAGCCCGCGACCACCTGGGCGATGAAGCCGGCGAGCTGCATCCGCGCCGCCGGCATCAGGCGCACCAGCACCCGCTGCACCGCGAGGTTCAGCCGTTCCCGCGCCGCCGGGTCCTCGGCCAGCAGCGTGCCGGCATTGGCGAAGGCGCCCTCCAGCAGGGTCACCGTCCGGCCCTGCGGGTTCGCCGCATCGGCCTCCAGCGCCGCCCGCAGCCGGCCCCAGACATCGCCGAGCCAGGCCGCGACGGTCGGGTGCGCCATCGCCTTGCGCATGGCCCGCCCCAGCGCCGCGGCCCGCTCCGGGTCGGTCTCCAGCCGCTCCACCTCCGTCCGGATCCACTGCTCGAAGGCCTTGCGGAGGTCGCTGTCATCGGCCTCCATCCGGGCCAGCTCGGCATTCACCCCGGCCAGCGCCCGCCGGGCGACGGCGGCGCCCAGGGCCCAGCCGACCAGGCGGCCACCTTCCTCCCGCACCCGGGCCTCGATGGCGGCGCGGAGGTGGTCCTCCTTCTCCACCAGCAGGCGCCGGAGCTCGGTCATCGCCAGGTCGAAGACCTCCTGGTGCTTGCCGCCCTCCATCAGGCTGCGCAGCGCGCGCGCGACGATGCGGGCGCCGCCCGGGCCGCCCGCCAGCCGCGGCAGCAGCCGCCCGATCAGCCGCCGCGCGCGGCCATCCTCCAGGCTCGCCAGCAGCCGGGGGAGGGAGGCGGCGATCGCCTCGGCCGCCGGCCGCGCGGTCGCCGGATCGGCCATGAAGCTGCGCACGATGCCGGCCAGGTCCAGCCGGCCGAGCACCCGCGCCACCTCAGCCTCGGTGAAGACATGGTTGGCGACGAAGCGGCCGAGGCCCTGGCCCAGCCTCTCCTTCTGCTTCGGAATGATGGCGGTGTGCGGGATGGGCAGGCCGAGCGGCCGGCGGAACAGCGCCGTCACCGCGAACCAGTCGGCGATGCCGCCGACCACGCCGGCCTTGGCGGCCGCCTGCAGCAGGTCGGTCCAGTAGCCCGGGGGCAGGGCGTAGCTGCCGACGGTCAGCCCGGCCATCCCGGCCAGCAGGCCGGTGGCGATGGCGCGGTGCCGGGCGAGCGCGGCGCGCAGCGGGACATCGGGGTCGGGCGGGCTGGCATGGCGGTCCGCCTGGCCGGCGGGCGGGGGGAAGACTGTCATCGGCGGCCCAGATGGGGTGGCGCGGTGCCGGCCGGGAGGGCGCCGGCCGTCACAGGCCCGGTTTCCGAAAGCCCAGGCAAGGCCCGGCAGGGCGCATCGGCGCCCCGCGCGGGCAGCCTACCGGGCCATGATATCCCGCCCCGGCGGCAGGCTCGTCAGCATGGGGCGGGTCCCTGCCCCCCGCCGCCAGGGGCGACGGAGGGTAGGAAGGTCAGCCCTTCGCCTTCTTCGCGCGCTCGATCGCCTCGACGATCATCCGCTTCGCCTCGGCGGCGTCGCCCCAGCCCGCGACCTTCACCCACTTGCCGGGCTCCAGGTCCTTGTAATGCTCGAAGAAGTGCTGAATCTGGTCGAGGGTGATCTGCGGCAGGTCCGAGTAGTTCGTGACCTTCTCGTAGCGCCGCGTCAGCTTCGGCACCGGCACGGCGATGATCTTCTCGTCGCCGCCGCCGTCATCCTCCATCCGCAGCACGCCCACGGGACGCACCGCGATCACCGCGCCCGGCACGATCGGGCGGGTATTGGCGATCAGCACGTCGATGGGGTCGCCATCCTCGCTCAGCGTGTGCGGGACGAAACCGTAATTCCCCGGATAGCGCATCGGCGTATAGAGGAAACGGTCGACGATCAGCGTGCCCGCCTCCTTGTCCATCTCGTACTTGATGGGCTCGCCCCCGATGGCGACCTCGACGATGACGTTGACGTCCTCGGGCGGGTTCTTGCCGATGGGGATGGCGTCGATACGCATTTGTCTCTCCAGATGATGCGCCATGCGGGCGAGCGGCCGGGCCGCGGGGCCCCATGTCGCAGTGCAACATAACAGCCCCGCGCCGGGTGACGAACCCCCTCCTTGGGGGCAGGGCTACAGCAGGTCGAGGAAGTTCGGCTGCCCGGTGGCGGCGGTAATGCCACCATCCACGGCCAGCGTCACGCCGGTGATGTAGGAGGCGTCCTCGGAGGCGAGGAAGGCGATGGCGGCCGCCATCTCCTCCGGCCGGCCGGGGCGGCGCATGGGAATCCGACGGTCGTACTCGGCCATGATGTCGGGCCGGCCGGTGAACTTCGTCGTCAGCGGCGTCGCGGTGAGCCCCGGGCAGACGGCGTTCACCCGCACGCCGTCCCGCGCATGGTCGATCGCCATGTTCCGCGTCAGGTTCACCACCCCGCCCTTGGCCGCGTTGTAAGCGGCGAAGCCGTAATCGCCCCGCAGCCCGCTGATCGAGGCGGTGTTGACGATGCAGCCCTGCCGCGCCTTGAGGTGCGGCATCGCCGCCCGGCTGCCGAAGAAGACGCTGTCGAGGCAGACCGCCTGCACGCGGCGCCAGTTCTCGGTCGTCAGCTCCTCGACGCGGGCGAAGCTGCCGAAACCGGCATTGTTCACCAGCACGTCGAGCCGGCCGAAATGCGTGGCGACCTCGGCGACGAGGGAGTTCACCGCAGCCTCGTCGGTGACGTCGCACTCCACCGCATGCAGCCGCGGGCCGGCCTGCAGCGCCTCCACCTGCGCGGCCAGCGCCTCGGCCCGCAGATCGGCGATGCAGACCGCGGCGCCATCCGCGAGGAAACGCGCCGCCGCCGCGGCGCCGATGCCGGAGCCGCCGCCGGTGACGAGCACCACCTTCTCGGTGAAACGGGCCATCTCCCTTCCTCCCCCATCCTTGTCGGCCGGCTTGCGGTGCCGGCGGCCGAAAGCCTAGCCTGCTATCGAAGGAAGGAAACGTCCCATGCGCGCCGCCGTTTTCGAAGGCATCGGGCGCCCGCTCGCGCTGCGTGCCGTGCCGGAGCCCGAGGCCGGCCCCGGCGACCTGCTGCTGCAGGTGGCCCTCTGCGGCATCTGCGGCAGCGACCTGCATGCGACGGAGGTTCCGGACTACCGGCTGCAGCCCGGCACCGTGCTGGGCCATGAATTCGCCGGCACGGTCATCGCCTCCGGCGATCCGGCCTTCCGCCCCGGCGACCGCGTCGCCGGCATTCCCTTCGCCCCCTGCGCCGAATGCGAGCCCCTCGGCGAATGCCGCCAGGGCCTGGCGGCGGTCTGCCCGGGCGTCACCGGCCTCGGCTTCTCCCCCGCCGCGCCGGGCGGCTATGCCGAGCGCGTGCGCATCCGCGCCAGCCAGGCGCTCCGCCTCCCGGAGGGCGTCGGCTTCGCCGAGGGCGCGCTGCTGGAGCCGCTCGCGGTCGGTGCGCATGCCGTCGCCATGGCGGAGATGCCGCCCGGCGCCCGCGTGCTGGTGACGGGGGCCGGCCCGATCGGCCTGGCCGTCGCGGTCCTGGCGCGGCTCGGCGGGGCCGGCGCGGTGGTGGTGAGCGAGCCGGGGGCAGCGCGCCGGCTCCGGGCGGCGCAACTCGGCGCGACGGCGGTGCTCGACCCCGGGGCGGCGCCGTTGGCCGAGGCCTTCACCGCGGCGGCGGGCGGCCCGCCCGACCTCATCTTCGAATGCGTGGGCGTGCCGGGGATGCTGCAGCGGATGATTGAGCTGGCGCCGCCGCGCGGGCGCATCGTCGTGGTCGGCGTTTGCATGGAGGAGGACCGCCTCCGCCCCCGCATGGCCATCCGCAAGGAACTCAGCCTGCGCTTCGTCCTGGCTTATGCCCGCGCCGATTTCGCCCGCGTGCTGCGGCATGTCGCGGCGGGGGAGATCCGCGCGGCGGATTTCGTCACCGACGTGATCGGCCTGGAGGCACTGCCCGGGGCCTTCGAGGCGCTGCGGCGGCCGAGCAGCCAAATGAAGGTGCTGGTCGATCCCGCGCGCTGAGGATGCGGGACAGGGGAGGGAAGGGGCCATGCAAAGACGCACCGCCTTGATCACCGGCGCCGCGCTCGCCGCGCCGCGCCTCGCCCGGGCGCAGGAGGCGCCGGGCGTGACCGCGACGGAGATCCGCTTTGGCGGTACCACCGCGCTCTCCGGGCCGGTCTCCGCCCTCGGCGTGCAGTGCCGCGCCGTGGAGGGCGTCTGCCGCATGGTGAACGAGGCGGGCGGCATCGCCGGCCGGAAGCTCACCTACATCCTCTATGACGACGGCTTCAGCCCGCCCAAGACGCTGGAGCAGGTGCGGCGGCTGGTCGAGCAGGACCGCGTCGCCTTCCTGTTCAACATGCTCGGCACCGCGCCCAACAACGCCGTGGTGCGCTACGTGAACCAGCGCAAGGTGCCGCACCTCTTCCTCTCGGTGAACGGCGACAAATGGGGCGACTACCAAGCCAATCCCTGGACCATGGGTTTCGCGCCCTCCGCCCGGACGGAGGCGCAGGTCTTCGCCCACCATGCGCTGGTCGGGAAGCCGGATGCGCGCTTCGCGCTGCTGTACCAGAATGATGATTTCGGCCGGGACTATGTCCATGGCCTGCGCGACGTGCTGGGCGCGGAGTATGAGAGCCGGGTTCGCGCCGCCTCCTACGAGGTGACGGACCCCACGGTGGACAGCCAGCTCATCGCGCTGCAGGGTGCCGATGTGCTGGTCTCAGGCGTCACGGCGAAATTCGCAGCCATGGCGATCCGCAAGCTGCATGAGCTGGGCTGGCGCGCGACCCACTACATCCCGAGCGGCGCGAGCTCTGTCGCCGG
>JAESGY010000313.1_pt1 | contig 27710 bp, 27 predicted proteins | sample 9269841 | NCBI WGS metagenome assembly JAESGY01 (sample SAMN17022865, study PRJNA683097) | algae metagenome | isolation source: Spirirestis rafaelensis WJT71-NPBG6 and co-occurring heterotrophs from... | place: USA: Pinto Wells, Joshua Tree National Park, Colorado Desert, CA | collected 2006-08-15
TCGAAGGCTCGGTTTTCGGCCCTTGTGGTCGAGTTTGGGCCGCCGAGACGGCTTCGTTCGACGCAAACTCGGCCTTAGAGGATCAAATGCGATAGCCCTGGTCTTCACCCCCCTCGGGCTGGAGGTGGTGGCGCGGGCCCGGCAGGCGTTGGCGGCGCTGGAGGCTGTGGCGGAAACCGCCGCCGCCTCGCGCGACCCGCTTTCCGGCCCGCTGCGCCTCGGCGTCATCCCGACCATCGGCCCCTTCCTGCTGCCGCGGCTGATGCCGGCGCTGCGGGGTGGCTTCCCGCGCCTGCGCCTCTGGCTGCGGGAGGATCAGACGGAGCGCCTCGTGGCGCAGCTCGAAGCCGGCCGGCTGGACCTGCTGCTGCTGGCGCTGCCCTGCGCCTGCGGGGAGGCGGAGACGCTGCCGCTCGCCTCCGACTCCTTCCTCGCGGCTCTGCCGGATGGCCACCGGCTGGCGGCGCGGGATCGCGTGCCGGTCGGCGCCCTGGCGGCGGAGCGGCTGCTGCTGCTGGAGGACGGGCATTGCCTCCGGGAACATGCGCTGGAGGCCTGCCGCATGGCGCCATGCCGCCCGAGGAGGGCTTCGCCGCCACCTCCCTGCATACCTTGGTGCAGATGGTCGCCAGCGGCCTCGGCGTGACCCTGGTGCCGCGGCTGGCGGTGGAAGGGGGTGTGCTGGCCGGGACGAGGGTGGAGGTGCGGCCGCTCGAGAACCCCGACGGGATGGAGGCCGCGCCCGGCCGCAGCCTGGCGCTCGCCTGGCGTCCCCGCAGCCCGCGCGCCGCGGAGTTCCGCGATCTGGCGCCGGCCATTGCGGCGGCCGTGCGAGGCGGGTAACCGGGGACTCCCTGGGGAGGGAGTGACAGGATGGACGGGCTGACGCCGGACCAGGCGAGGCTGCGCGACCGCGCGCGCGAACTGGCGCGGGAGGCCGCGGCCCAGGCCGCCGGGACCGACCGGACGGAGCACTATCCCTGGCCGATGGTCCGCCGCATGACGGAGGCCGGCTTCCTCGGCCTGACCATCCCGCGGGAATGGGGCGGGCCGGGACTTTCCTACATGGATGCCGTGCTGGTCATCGAGGAATTCTCGAAAGCCTGCGCGGTCTGTGGCCGCATCGCGGTCGAGGCCAATATGGGCGCGATCGGCGCCATCATGGCCTATGGGACCGAGGCACAGAAGCGCATCGCGGCCGGGCTCGTCCTCGCCGGCGACAAGCCCGCCATCCTGATCACCGAGCCCGAGGCCGGCTCCGCCGCGACCGAGATGCGGACCCGCGCCGTGCGGCAGGGCGGCCATTGGGTGATCGATGGCGACAAGACCTGGATCACCGGCGGCGGCGTCTCCCGCCTCCACCTCGTCTTCGCCCGCGCCGTCGAGGATGGCGAGGAGAAGGGCATCGGCGGATTCATCGTGGTGCGGGAGGGGGAGGGGATGCCGGCCGGCATGGAGGCGCGCCGCATCCCGTCCCTGGGGCTGCGTGGCATGCCGGAGGCCGATGTGGCACTGCGCGGCCTGGTCGTGCCGGATACGATGGTGCTGCGCCCGCCCGGCGGCTGGGCGCGCGGCTTCGGGCGGCTGATGGATGCCTATAACGGCCAGCGCGTCGGCGCCGCGACGGTGGCGCTCGGCCTCGCCGCCGGGGCCTATGATCACGCCCTGGCCCGCGCCCAGGCGCGCCGGCAATTCGGCCGCCCGATCGCGGAATTCCAGGGCCTCGCCTGGATGCTGGCGGATATGTCGATCGAGCTGGAAGCCTCCCGCGCCCTGATCTGGCGCGCCGCCCGCTCCGCCGGGCCGAACGGCTTCCCGGACCGGCTGGCCGCCGCCCAGGCCAAGGTCATGGCCGCCGACATGGCGATCCGCGTCACCAACCAGGCGCTGCAGGTCTGGGGCGCCGCCGGCTACAGCCGGGACAATCCGATGGAGCGCTATCTGCGCGACGCCAGGATGTTCGCGATCGCCGGTGGCACGGCGCAGGTGCTGCGGACCCAGGTGGCGGAGCAGATCCTCGGCCGCAGGCTGCCGCAGACGCGGGACGGGTTCCTGCGGCTGGCGGCGGAGGAGGGCCGCAAGACACCGTCGGATAGCGCCAGCGGTTGACAGCACGCCGTCATTTCCCTACACGCGCCGCCTCTCGAAGGTCCGCCAAGATGAAGATCCGCAACAGCCTCAAGACCGCGAAGACGCGCGACAAGAACTGCGTGGTGGTGCGCCGCCGCGGCCGTCTGTACGTGCTGAACAAGAAGAACCCCCGGCTGAAGGCCCGCCAGGGCTGAGACGCCACGCCCGCCCCCCTTGGGGCGGGTCCGATCGGGTTCGCGCACCCGCCGCCGGCCTCGCCGCGGCGGGTTTCCGCGTTTGTGCGGCCGTCCGGTCGCCGGCATCGGGCGGTCCGGCGATTCTGCTCCGCCGCGGCTGGAGGCAGGGAATCGCGCTCCTCCCTGCCCGTCGATGCGTGGGAGCGCCCTGTTTTCAGGGCGGATCTGCGCTGCGCCGGATCGCCGGGGCGGCGCGCCCAGGCCGCTGGCGGCGAGGCATCCGGGCGGGCGCTGGCCGGGCGCGGCCGCACTGCCGTGCCGGGGAGGAACCGGCCCTCGCGGCGCCTGCCGGCGCGGGCCGGCGGCTCAGCGCGGTGTCAGCTTTTCCGTGCCCATGCCGCCGCCCGTGGTCCAGCTGCCGCGCAGGCGGCCATCCGGCTCCACATCAAAGACCGCGATGCCCGGCCGCCCGTCGATCACGAAGGAGACGGCGAGCACGCCGCCCTGGATCAGGCCGAGCCCGATGACCTGCTCGTCCCCGACCTGCCAGCGCGCCACCCAGCTTGCGGCGGGGCCGGCCTGCAGGAGGAACCGCCCCTCATAGGTGCTGCCATCCGGGTTGGTCCCCTCCACCTCGTAGAGGCCCTCGCGGATCTGCGCGGCGGCGGGCAGGGCGGCGATCAGGGCAGGCGTCAGCGCTGCGGCCAGCAGCACGGGGCGGAAGCGGAACAAGCGCATCTCCAGAACTCGCAATCCGCCGGAAACTGCCCGCGCCGCCGGGGCAGGGCAAGCGCGCCGCTTGCCGGGCGGGGCGGTCCGGCCCATTTTCCGCCCAGGATTCGCTGTGGTCAGGAGAGACGGACGTGATCAGGCTGCCCGAGCCGAAGCCGGCGGTGATGGCCCGCCGCGAGGAGATCATCGCCGCCCTCCGCCGCCTGGTCCCCGGCGGCCCGATGGGTGAGGCCGTGATCGGTGAGCCGCTCCGCCTCAAGCCCTATGAGACGGACGGGCTCTCGGCCTATCGCCAGCCGCCGCTCGCCGTGGTGCTGCCGCAGACCACCGAGGAGGTGGCGGCCGTGCTGCGCTACTGCCACCAGAACGGCATCCGGGTGATCCCGCGCGGCGCCGGCACCAGCCTCTCGGGCGGCGCCCTGCCGCTGGCGGATGCGGTCGTCATCGGCCTGATGCGGATGAACCGCATCCTGGAAGTGGATTACGAGAACCGCCTCGCAGTGGTGGAGGCCGGGGTCACCAATCTCGGCATCACCAACCATGTCGCGGGCGACGGCTTCTTCTACGCGCCCGATCCGTCCAGCCAGCTCGCCTGCATGATCGGCGGCAATGTCAACATGAACTCGGGCGGGGCGCATTGCCTGAAATACGGCGTCACCGCCAACAACCTGCTCGGCCTGAAGCTCGTCACCATCGAGGGCGAGATCCTGGAGGTCGGCGGCAGGCACCTGGATGCCGCAGGCTATGACTGGATGGGGCTGCTGACGGGCAGCGAGGGGCAGCTCGCCATCATCACCGAGGTGACGGTGCGCATCCTGCGCGCCGCCGAGGGCCAGCGCGCCATGCTCGCCGCCTTCAAGGGCACGGAGATCGCGGGCGCCGCGGTCGATGCCATCATCGGCTCCGGCATCATCCCCGTGGCGCTGGAGTTCATGGACAAGCCCTGCATCCATGCCTGCGAGGCCTTCGCCCATGCCGGCTATCCGCTGGATGCCGAGGCGCTGCTGATCATCGAGGTCGAGGGCAGCACCGAGGAGCAGGACATGCTGCTCGGCAAGCTGAAGGACATCTGCAGCCGCTTCGACCCGATCAGCCTGAAGGTCGCCCAGACCGCCGAGGAGAGCATGGCGATCTGGAAGGGGCGCAAGGGCGCCTTCGGCGCGGTCGGCCGGATCAGCCCCGATTACCTCTGCATGGACGGCACCATTCCGACCAGCGAACTGCCGCATGTGCTGAAGCGCATCGGCGAGATGAGCGCGCAGTACGGCCTGCAGGTGGCGAATGTCTTCCATGCCGGCGACGGCAACCTGCACCCGCTCATCATGTTCGACGCCAACGACCCCGAGAGCTTCCGCCGGGCGGAGGCCTTCGGCGCCGACATCCTCAGGCTCTGCGTCGAGGTCGGCGGCTGCCTGACCGGCGAGCATGGGGTCGGCGTCGAGAAACGCGACCTGATGAATGTCCAGTTCACCCGCGACGAGTTGCGGCTGCAGCGCGCCATCAAGGGGGCCTTCGATCCCGACTGGCTGCTGAACCCCGCCAAGGTCTTCCCGCTGGAGGACAATGCCGCCCTGCAGCAGGCGGCATGAGCGACCAGGTCCTGACGCCGGCGAGCGAGGCCGACCTCGCCGCCGCGATCGCGGCTGCCGCCGGGGCGGGCGAGCCGCTCGCCATCGAGGGCAACGGCACCAGGCGCGCCCTGCTGCGCCCGGTGCAGGCGGCACGCACGCTCTCGACGCGCGGCCTCTCCGGCATCACGCTCTACCGGCCGCAGGAACTGATCATCTCCGCACGCGCGGGCACGCCGCTGCCGGAGATTGAGGCGGCGCTGGCGGAGAAGGGCCAGCACCTGATCGCCGAGCCGCCGACCCTGTCCGCCCTGTTCGGGGCGGAGCGCCCGCCGACCATCGGTGGCCTGGTCTCGACCAACCTTTCGGGCCCGCGCCGCATCACGGGCGGGGCCATGCGCGACCACGTCATGGGCATCCGCGCCGTCAGCGGCACCGGCGAGGTGTTCCGCAGCGGCGGGCGGGTGCTGAAGAACGTCACCGGGCTCGACCTCTGCAAATTGCTGACCGGGGCCTATGGCACGCTTGGCGTCCTCACTGAGGTGACGCTGCGGGTCCTGCCGGCGCCGGCTGCCTCCGGCACCCTTGGGGTGCGCGTGACGGATCTTGCGGCTGGCGTGCGGGTGCTCTCGGCCGGGCTTGGCAGCCCCTTCGGCGTCTCCGGCGCGGCGCTGCTGCCTCAGGGGACGCAGGCCGGCGCGGCCGGCCGGCCCGGCCCGCTCGCGCTGCTGCGCATCGAGGATTTTGCCGAGTCCGTCGCCTACCGCATGGGACGCCTCCGCGAGGACCTCGCCGCGATGGGTGAAGTCGCCCTCATCGAGCATGACGAGAGCCGGGCCCTCTGGGCCGCGGTGCGGGAAGCCGGGCCGCTCGGCGCCGCGCCGGAGGAGGCGGTCTGGCGCGTCTCGGTGAAGCCGACCGCGGGGCCGGACGTGGCCGCCGCCGCCGGCCTCGACAAGGCGATGCTCGATTGGGGCGGCGGGCTGGTCTGGCTGGCCGGGCCGGCGACGCCGGAGGCGCATGCCAGGGTGGTCGCCGCGGCCCAGGCCGCCGGCGGCAGCTTCACCCTGTTCCGTGCGCCAGAGCCGCTGCGCGCCGCAGTCGCGGTGCTGCCCGAGGAGCCGGCAGCGCTCGCCACGATCGGGCGCCGGGTGAAGGCGGTGCTCGACCCGCAGGGAATCCTGAATCCAGGGCGGATGCGCGCCGGGCTCTGATCACCGCGGCGGGATGGGCCCGGATCCTTCCAGGACCCGGAGACGCGGCGCCGGATTGAGGCGCATGTCACCTGGCGCGGTCACGTCAGGTCAGCGATCGGCAGCATCCTCGCCGGTCCATATGGCCATGAGCCGCGTGGCCAGCAGGGCGTGGCGCTGCGCGTCTCGGCCTTCTCCGCTGCGCGCGCCCTGCGCCAGTGGCCGAGCCGACAGCCAAAGGCCCTGTCTCTGGTCACGGTGTTGCCGATTCGACTGTCTGCTGGCGCTCATCATCAACCATTAGCGGCATCAACACTGCGCAATTTCCGCGCAATACATGCATGAGCTGCCAATGCGCCGATGGCTGCCGGATGAGGGCATAGGGTCTCCATGACCGGGCAGCGCGGCAGCACCAGGAATTCCTGCGCAGATCGGCATGGCCAGTATGCGGTGCACCCGTGCCGCCTTCGCTGCAGGACCGCAGCCGCGCCGCGAAGGCGCGCGTATTGCGTCCCTCACGCCACAGCCCACGCGTTCCGACGAGGCAGACGAAGACGAGGCTGGAAGGCGGGCCGGCAAAGTGTAAATTGAACGCGATCTACCATCACTGTTTTGAGATTTGCATTGGAGGGCTGCACTCCTTGCGCCTGCTCGCACGCGCCATCGGCTTCGGCCTGCTCCTGCTCGCTGCCCTGGTCCCGATCTGCGCCCTGGCCCTGCTGCTGACCTCGGCCGGGCCGGAGGGGCTGGTCGCGCTCGGGCCGGCGGGCTGGGCGAGCCTCGCGGCCGGCCTCGTCCTGCCATCCGGTATCGCATTGCTCGCGCTGTGCTGGCTGACGCAGCGGCGGGAACTGGCGGAACTGCGCGCCGCGCTGCTGCGCCAGGGCCAGGCTTCGGACAGCCGGCAGCTTGCCCTGCAGGCGCTGGTCGCGGAGACGCGCGAGCAGACCGCCCTGCTGCAGGAGCAGGCGCGGCTGCTGCTTGGCCAGCTTTCCATCGGCAAGCGCCAGGCCGATACGACCCAGGCGCTGATGACCGAGACGCGGCTGGAGCGGCTGGTCGCCGAATGGGACATGACGGGGCGGGAACTGGCCGCGGTCATGGCCGCCATGTGGCGGCTGGTCTTCGGCTGGCGGACGCCGGAGGGGCCGGAGGGGCAACCTTCGGTGGAACTCCCCCTGCCGGCCGGTCCGGAACTGGGCCTCGCCATCCTCCGGCTGCTGCCGGCGACGCCGGAGGAAATGGCACGATTCGAGGTGGATGAACGCTTCGTCCGGCAGGCGGCGCATTACCGCGCCATCTTCCGCTCCTTCCTCGACCGCATGCCGGAGACCGGCCCGGTCAACCGCGCGCTCTTCCTCGACATGGTGCAGGGCCGTCTGGATGCGCGCCTCGCGCTGCTGCCGCGCCCCAACCACGCGGCGATCATCCCGCCGCAGACTCTGGCGGCCGAGTAGGAACGCCTGCACCGGTCCAGGCTCCGGCCTGGCGGCACTGCAGCCAGCGGCCGGGGACGGCAGAGCCTCCCTGGTCTATCGCCTGGCGATCTGTGCCGGCGCTGTCGCCCCGAGGATGGTCCGCGCCAGCGCCTCCGCCACGCAGGCATAGCCGCGGTCGTTGTGGTGCAGCCCGTCCGGCGAGAGCATCTCGGCCGGCGGCGTTCCTGCCGCCTGCCAGTCGCGCATCAGCGCGGCACGCGAGAACAGCGGTGCGTGGCTCTCGGCGGCCAGGTCGCGGATGGTGGCGTCGAAACGCTCGAAGCCGGGGGCGCCGAGGATACGTGGCGCGCGCTGGCTGTCCATCAGCAGCACGTCGATGCCGGCGGCCTGCAGCCGGGCGATGCCGCCGGCGAGCGCAGCGCGGAACTCCTCCGCCGGCATGCCGCGCAGCACGGCATTCGCCCCGGCCTGCCAGACCACCAGATCGGGCTTGGCGGCGAGCACATCGGCCTCCAGCCGCGCCAGCATCTCCTGCACCTCCTGCCCGCCGATGCCGCGGTTCAGCACCTCGACCGGCAGGCTGGGCAGGGCGGCGCGCAGCCGGGCCTCGAGCTGGGCGGGATAGGCCCGGTCCGGCCCGCTGGCGCCGGCGCCCTCGGTGGAGGAGGAGCCGAAGGCGACGATCGTCAGCGGCTCCCGCTGCTGCAACGCGGCACGGGTGACCGGCAGGCTGACGCCGGTGACCGGGGCGGGCGGACACGGCTCGGCGGCGGCGGCGGCGGCAGGCAGCAGCAGGGCGAGGAGGGCGGCGAGGCGGCGCATCGGGCTACTCTGCCAAAAGCGGAAGCGCCGTGCCAGCACGCCCCAGTTGCACGACTCTGTAACCCTGCTTGCATTGCGCCCTGGCCAGGGCAAGCTACGCGGCGGAGGTGCGGATGCGGGGGCTGATCCGGGGCGGCGGCGATGCCGCGCGCGACCTGCGGGTCGACGTCTTCCGTGGCCTCGCCCTCTGGTTCATCTTCATCGACCATGTCCCGGGCAACCGGCTGGGCGAGTTCACCCTCCGCAACATCGCCTTTTGCGATGCGACCGAGGCCTTCGTGCTGCTGGCCGGCTATGCCGCGGGCATGGCCTATGGCGCCGCCCTCGACCGGCGCGGCTGGCTGTTCGGCGGCGCGGCGCTGCTGCGGCGGGCCGCGACGCTCTATGTCGCGCATATCTTCCTGTTCGTCGTCTTCGCGGCGCAGGTCGGCTATTCCGCCGCGCTCCTCGACAGCCCTGCCTATCTGGACGAGCTGCAGCTCGATCCGTTTCGGGAGCAGCCCTACCATGCGCTGCTGCAGGCGCTGCTGCTGCGCTACCAGCCGGCCTTCCTCGACATCCTGCCGCTCTATATCGCCTTGCTGGCCATGCTGGCGCCGGTGCTGCCGCTGCTGCGGCGGCCGGCGCTGCTGCTCGGGCTGTCCGGTCTGCTCTATGTCCTGGCGCGGCTGTTCGGACTGAACATGCCGAACTGGATCGATGGCGGCTGGTTCTTCAACCCCTTCGCCTGGCAGTTGCTGTTCTTCATCGGCTGCACGCTGGGCTATGCGCCGCGCCTGCCGGGGGGCGAGCGGGGGCCGGCCCCGGCGGTGCCCTTCCGCCGGGATCTCGCGGCCGCTTCCATGCTCGTGCTGTTGCTGGGCGCCGCGGCCGTGCTGATCCCCTTCTACGCCCCGGACTGGCTGGCCCTGGTGCCGGAGCGCCTCGGCCTGCTGCTGACCACCATCGACAAGGGGGCGCTGCACCCCTTCCGGCTGCTGTCGATCCTGGCGCTGGCCTATCTGGTCGGCCATGCGGTGCCGCGCGGCGCCGCCTGGGTGCAGGCCAGGGCGGCCGCGCCCTTCGTGCTGATGGGCCAGCACGGGCTGCCGGTGTTCTGCTTCGGCATCTTCCTCTCCTTCCTCGGCAGGCTGGCGCTGGAGCAGTCGGACCGCGGCCTCATGCAATTCGCGGTCAATCTCGGCGGCTTGGCGGCGCTGGTTGCGGTCGGCGCCATAGCCGCCTGGTACCGGGAGGGAGGGGAGCGGACAGCGGCCGCCGGCGCCCCCCGAACGGCCGCCTTGCCCGCGGTGGCGCCGTCCTCTACGACTCCGGCATGATCCGGACAGCGCGGCTTCTCGGCCCGGTGCTGCTGCTCGGCGCGCTGCTCGCCCCGGCGGCGCGGGCCGAAAGCCGCGCCTGCACCGCGCCGCCCGAGCTGCTGGAGGCAGGAGCGCCGCTGCCGGCGACGGTCCGGGCCGTCCGCGCCGGCAGCCTGCGCATCCTGGTCATCGGTGGTGCCTCCGTGCTTGGCCCCGGCACCAGCGGGCCGGCCGCCGCCTGGCCGGCACGGCTGGAGGCGTTGATCGCGGCGCGCCGTCCGGGGCTGAAGGTCGAGGTGGCGGTGCGCGGCCGGCGCGGCCTGACCACCACGGAGGCCGCCGCGCTGCTGGCCGCGGAGCTGGCGCTGGCACCGGCGCAACTCGTCCTCTGGGCCACTGGCACGGTCAGCGCGGTGCGCGGGCTGGAGGTGGATGAGATGGTGGAGGCGCTGAATGCGGGGCTGGAGGCGCTGAAGGCCGCCGGCAGCGATGCGGTGCTGATCGACCCCCAATTCTCCCGCTTCCTGCGCACCAACGCCAATGTCGAGCCCTATCTGGACGCCTTGCGGGTGGTGGCGGTGGCGCATCAGGTGCCGCTGCTGCGGCGCTGGGAGCTGATGCGCCACTGGGCCGAGACCGAGCAGGTCGATCTCGAGCGGGCGCCGAAGGCCGGGCGCGTGGCGGCGACCGACCGGATGAATGAGTGCCTGGCCGAGGCCATGGCAGCCCTACTGCGGGGCGGCGCGGCGGAGGCACGCGGCCAGCCGCGACCCTGAGCGGGGTGCCCCGCCCCGCCAGCGGCGGATTGCGTTCCGGACTGGATGCCCATCTGCGGGAGCGCCTTGTTCTCCGGGCGGATTGACGCATCCAGCCGTTGACGGCCCGCCGCGATCCGGCCTTGCCGGAGGGGAGAGCGGCACCCCCGGTTTCGCCGCCTTCCTCCCCGTCCTATATCCGGATAGAGGGGGTCCCCATCCGATCATGCAAACCAACTTCGCGCCTGCGCAGCTGAAGGACCCGGATACGCGGGAGAGCAACCAGATCCTCCGCACCTGTGTCCATTGCGGCATGTGCACGGCGACCTGCCCGACCTTCCTGCTGCTGGGCGATGAACTCGACAGCCCGCGCGGGCGCATCTACCTGATCAAGGACATGCTGGAGAGCGGCCGCCCGGCGACGGCCGAGGTGGTGAAGCATGTCGATCGCTGCCTCTCCTGCCTGTCCTGCATGACCACCTGCCCCTCGGGCGTGCACTACATGCACCTGGTGGACCATGCCCGGCGCTATATCGAGGAGACCTATGACCGGCCCTGGCACGAGAAGCTGCTGCGCCGCGTCCTCTCCTCCATCCTGCCCTACCCGGCGCGGTTCCGGGCGGCGATCTCGGGCGCGAGGCTCGGCCGGCCGCTGGCCGGGCTGATGCCGGGTGGCCATGTGCTCGGGCGCCGGCTGCAGGCCATGTTGAAGCTGGCGCCGGGCGCGCTGCCGCCGCCGAGCCCGATGCAGGCGCCGCAGGTGCACAAGGCTCAGATGCCGCGCCGCGGCGAGGCCGAGGGCCAGCGCCGCGGGCGTGTCGCGCTGCTGACCGGCTGCGCGCAGCAGGTGCTCGCCCCCTCGATCAACGAGGCGACGATCCGCCTGCTGACCCGCATGGGGGTCGAGGTGGTGGTCACCAGGGAGCAGGGCTGCTGCGGCGCGCTCGACCACCACATGGGCCAGCATGACCCGGCCATGCGACTGGCGCGGGCGAACATCCAGGCCTGGAGCCGCGAGATCGAGGGCGAGGGGCTGGACGGCATCGTCATCAACACCTCGGGCTGCGGCACGACGGTGAAGGACTATGGCTTCATGTTCCGCGAGGAGCCGGAGGCGGAGCGCGCGGCGAAGGTCTCGGCGCTGGCCATGGATGTTTCCGAGGCGCTGCAGAAATTCGCCTATGCGCCGACGCGCGAGGCGCCCGGTTTGACGGTGGCCTACCACTCCGCCTGCTCCCTGCAGCACGGGCAGAAGATCACGACGCTGCCGAAGCAGCTCCTGGTGAAGGCGGGCTTCGCGGTGAAGGACCCGGCCGAGCCGCATATCTGCTGCGGCAGCGCCGGCACCTACAACCTGCTGCAGCCCGAGATCGCCGGGCAACTCCGGGAGCGGAAGCTCTCCAACCTCAACCGTACCGGCGCCGACCTGATCGCAGCCGGCAATATCGGCTGCCTGACGCAGCTTGGCGGGGATGCACTGCCGGTGGTGCATACGGTCGAGCTGCTCGACTGGATGGCGGGCGGGCCTGAGCCCGCGGCGATCGGGCAGGCAAGGCGCGCGAAGGCGGAATGAGGGCCGGCGCGTCACGCCTGCGGGTCGCGCGATGCGCACGCGAGTGGCGGCAAGACCGGTTCTCCCGCGATCCGGCGCACTTCCGCTGACGCATGAAGGGTTCCAGCGCCGCCGTGCTGCACCGCCCAGCGCGGCGGCGTTGAACACGCGCCCTGGCCGCTACCCCGCCACCGTATCCGCCATCCGCGCGCCCCGCGCGCCTATCGGCCGCTCCGGCCCCGTGGTCGTGTCGCGCGCCGTCTGGTGCTCCATCTCCGCATCCAGCTCCGCCCCCACCAGCACGACGGTGGAGGAGAGCCAGATCCAGGTCATGAAGCCGATCACCGCGCCGAGCGAGCCATAGGTCTCGTTGTAGTTGCCGAAATTCGTGACGTACCAGGAGAAGCCGAGGGAGACGGCGATCCAGGCGAGGGAGGCGAAGGCGCTGCCCCAGCTCACCCAGCGCCACTGTGCGCGCTCCCGGTCCGGGCCATAGCGGTAGAGGCAGGCGAGGAAGAGGGCGACCGCCAGCAGCATGACCGGCCATCGCGCCAGGCGCAGCACCGCATCCAGCGTGCCGCCGAGGCCGATGAAGTTCAGCACCACGGGGATCGCCACCACCGCGATCATGGCGAGCACGATGAAGAGGATGCCGGCCAGGGTGAAGGTCATGGTGACCAGCAGGCGCTTGAAGAAGCCGCGCTTCTCCTTTTCCTCATAGACGATGTTCAGGGAATCGACGAAGGCCTTCATCGCCTGGTTGGCGGACCAGAGCGAGGTGGCGAGGCCGATCACCGCGCCGAAGCCGAGCGCGCCGCCGCCCTTCGCCGTGATGCGCTTCACCTGTTCGGTGATGATCTCCATGCCGCCGCCCGGGATCACGCCGGCCAGCATCGCCATATGGTCGTTGATCGTGGCCGGGTCGGCGAACAGGCCATAGATGGAGATCAGCGCGGCGAGCGCCGGGAAGAGTGCGAGCAGGGCATAGAAGGTGATGCCCGCCGCCTCGGTCAGCACGCGGTCCTCGGAGACCTGGTTGGCCGTCCGCTTGAGGATGGCCCACCATCCACGCGGCGGGATCTCCGTCGGGCTGGCGGCGTCGCGGCCATGGTCATCGCCGGCCTCGCGCCGGGCCGGCCGGTCCGCCCCGCGCGCGACGGCACGGGCCGGCCGGCGCCTATCGCCGCCGCGGTTGAGCATGAGCATGACTAGGCCGCCGGCGGCGGCGAGGGTGGCGAGTAGGGGATTCGGGCTACGTTCCGCCGGCATGGCCGTCTCCTGAACGCAAGGGGCAGCGGCTTGCGAACGCCTGGACCGCGCAAGGGTGCCCGGAGCGAGGCGATTTGCCCGCCAGCGCGTTTCGCGCCATGTCGGCGGCAGGACGTCCCGGACAAGATCGCATGATGCCGACCCGCCGCCTGCTGCTCGCCGCCGCCCTCGCCACGCCCTGGAGCCGGCATGCCCGCGCGCAGCCCTGGCCCGAGCGGCCGATCACCCTAGTCGTGCACTTCCTCGCCGGCGGCTCCACCGATATCGCGGCCCGCATCCTGGCCGAGCGGATGGCGCCGAAGCTAGGGCCCCAGGGCGCGGGGGGCGCGCGCGTCATCGTGGAGAACCGTGCGGGGGCAGGCGGGTCGGTGGGCACCGAATGGGTGCGGCACCGCCCGGGCGATGGCTAAACCCTGCTGCTTGCCTCCGCCTCCGCGCTCGGCACCAACCCGGCGGCACTGCCCCAGACCACGCCCTACGACCCGGTCGAGGATTTCTCCCAGATCGCCGTGGTAGGGGGCGGGCCGATGGTGCTGGTGGTGCCCGCCGGCTCGCGCTTCCGCACGGCCGGGGAATTGTTCGCCGCGGTTAAGGCCGCGCCCGGGCGCCATTCCTGGGCAACCAGCGGGGCGGGCGGCATCGGGCACCTCACCGGCGAATACCTGAGTCTCCGCGCCGGTGGGCTGCAGGCGGAGCACGTACCCTATCGCGGCGGCTCGGCGGGGATGGAGGCGCTGGCGAAAGGGGAGGTGGACTACTCGCTGGAGGTGCTCGCCTCCACCGCCTCGCATTTGCGGGACGGGCTCTCGCGTGGCCTCGCCGTGACCTCGCTGCGGCGCCACCCGCTCTTCCCCGAAATCCCGACGCTGGACGAGCTTGGCCTCACGGGTTTCGAGGTGACGACCTGGAACGTGCTGGTCGCGCCGCGCGGCCTGCCGGCGGAGATCACCACCGCGCTTTCCCGCGCCGTGCTGGCGACGCTCGCCGAGGGGCCTACGGCGGCGCGGCTGGCGCAGGCGGGCGTGGATCCGGCGCCACCGACCACGCCGGCAGAGACACGCGCCTTCCTCGCGGCCGAACTCGCCAAGTTCCGTGGCATCGTGCGCGAGGCCGGGGTCAGGCTCGGGCGCTGAGCCGCCGCGCGCTCCCCGCCACTCCAGGCTGCGGGCCGGGTGGGGCGCCTGGGCGAGGAGCGTGCGGCCCCGCTGGCATCGCACGGGCGGTTAGCCGTCCCCTCCCGCCCCCGTCTGCGGGAAGGAATGCTCGGCCCGCCATGCCGTCTTGCCATACCGTCCCTGGCGCCCGACTTTTGCGGTATGCGCTGGCCCCTCGCCCTGCTGCTCCTCCTGCCGATTGCCGCCCTGGCCCAGCCGCCCACTGGCCAGCCGCCCACTGGCCAGCCGCCCACTGGCCAGCCGCCCACTGGCCAGGCGCCCACGGGCCAGCCGCCGCTGAGCCCCGCCGCCCGTGCTGCCGATGCGCGCCGGGCCGAGCTGGACCGTGCCTTCGAGGCGCTGCGCACCGCCCCGGACGAGGTCGGCGCCGCGCTGGTGGAGGCGCGCATCCGCAGCCTCTGGGCGCAATCGGCCAGCCCCTCCGTCACGCTGCTGCTCCGCCGCGGCGCCCGCAATGTGGAGGCGCAGCTGCCGGCCGAGGCGCTCGAGGATTTCGACGCCGCCATCACCCTGCAGCAGGACTTCGCCGATGCCTGGTTCCTGCGCGCCCAGGCGCATGCGCGTGCCGGGGACAGTGCCGCGGCGGCGCGTGACCTGCAGGAAGCTTTGCGGCTGGAGCCGCGGCATTGGATGGCGCTGCTGAGCCTCTCCGCCCTGCAGGACGAGGCAGGCAATGCCATGGGCGCGCTGCGGACCCTGGAGGCGGCGCTGGCCATCAACCCGCGCATGCCGGGCGGTCAGGAGAGGCTGCGCGAGCAGCGGCGGAAGGCGGAGGGCGACGTCACCTGACCCGCCTGGCTGCCACCGAAGGGTTACCGGATTGTCATTCCGACGTTGCATGGCAGCAATCCGGAATCATGGCTGGCCCGTCATCATCCGAGCGGTCACGGTCGCGCCATTGGAAAGCGGGGCCCGGCGGCCCGCCGCATGAGGATGGCTGGCGTGAACGAGATTTTGTCTGTGCTCCCCTGGGTGTTCGGCCTGGTCGCCGCCGCGGCGGCGGTGTCCCAGTCGAAATAGACCGCGCGGCGGTCGGTGCGCCGCCCCGCCGCGATGCCGGCGCAACCCGCGGATGGCCCCCGGCCGGGCACAGGGCCAAGCTACGGTCATGACGCACATGGCCCCCATCCCCGACCTCGACACCGCCCGCTGGGATGCCCTGCTGGCGCGTGATCCCGCCCCCGCCTGCGGCCCTTTCATCTATGCGGTGACGACCCAGGGGGTCTTCTGCCGCCCGGGCTGCCCCAGCCGCCCGCCGCTCCGGCGCAATGTCCGCTTCTATGCCGATGCGCTCGCCGCCGAGGCGGAGGGCTTCCGCGCCTGCAAGCGCTGTGACCCGAAGGGCGACCGCGCCGCCCTCCACGCCGCCGCGATCCGCGCCGCCTGCGACCTGATCGAGGCGAGCGAGACCATCCCGAGCCTCGCGCTGCTGGCCGACCGCGCCGGCTATGCCCGGCATCATTTCCTGCGGCTGTTCAAGGAGATCACCGGCGTCACGCCGCGCAGTTACGCGGAATCCGTCCGCGCCCGCCGGCTGCAGGCGGCCCTCGCCGCCGGCGACCGGGTGGCGGAGGCGGTGGCCGGCGCCGGCTATGGCAGCGAGAGCCGGGTCTATGAGGCGCCCGGCCGCGTCCTCGGCATGACGCCCGGCGCCGCCCGGCGCGGCGGGGAGGGCGAGACCATCCGCACCGCGGCGGCAATGAGCGCGCTCGGCCCGCTGATGGTCGGCGCGACGGAGAGCGGCGTCTGCTTCATCGGCTTCGCCGAGGATTTCGAGGCTCTGGAAGGCGACCTGCGGCGACGCTTCCCGAAGGCACGGGTCGAGGCGGCGCCGGAGGCGCTGGCCGCGACGATCCGCCAGGTGGTCGCCTTCCTGGAGGAGCCGAAGGCGGCCCTGGCGCTCCCGCTCGATCTCAGGGGTACCGCCTTCCAGCGCCGGGTTTGGGAAGCGCTGGTGGCGATTCCCTTTGGCGAGACCCGCACCTATGCCCAGATGGCCGAGGCGATCGGCGCCCCGCGCGCGGTGCGCGCCGTCGCCCGGGCCTGCGCGCAGAACCACGTCTCGCTGGCCGTGCCCTGCCACCGGGTGGTGGGCAAGGATGGCGACCTGACCGGCTATCGCTGGGGCGTGCCGCGCAAGCGCGCGCTCCTCGCCAGGGAGCGCGCCGGCAAGACCTGACGGCCTGCTACGCAAGGCCCCACCTGTCCGGGCCGCGCCGGGTTGCGGGACCGCAGGCGCCGGGTCGGGGCAGCGCCCCGATGGCCGGCGTTCCCGGGCGGGCAGGACGGCCTGTGCGACCGGGCCGGGCCGCAGCGGATTGCGCTCAGAACGGAACGCGATCCGCTGTAGGTCGCCGGGCGCACGGATCAGGCCTGTCCGACGGCCCCGCCGGTCCTCGCATCACCGGTCCGGCATCCAGACCTCCAGGGTGCCGGGGCTCGGCGAGGGCTCGTAGCCGCGGAAATCCTGGATCGCCCAGCCACGGCCGAGCCGCCCGGCCAGACGGGCGGCAGCGGCGGCATCATCCGCGTGGAAGTACCGCACCACGCGCTGGGAGGGCACGGCGGAGGTCGCCCGCAATTCGGATGCCTCGAAGCCGCTGTCGCGGAGCGATCCGAGCAGCGCCGAGGCTGCCTCCGTCGCGGCCGGCGAACCGGCGCGATGGTGCACATAGACGCGCGGCTGGCTGCCGGCCGCCTCGGCGCGAGGCGGGCGCGCCGGCGCCGGGGATGGCGGCGGGGATTGCGCCGGCTCACGGCGTGTGGGCGGCACGGTCGCCTCGCGCTGACTTGTGGCCGCCTCACGCTGCAACACGGCGAGCTGCGCTTCCGCCGCTGCGCGCGACCGGGCGAGCATCTCGAGGCGTGCCTGATGCTCCGCCTCGGCCGCGAGGCGCGTGCGGGTCAGCGCGTCCAGCCGGGCCTGTTCCTGGTCCAGCATGCGGCGCAGCGCCTGGAGCTGCGCGGTGAGGGCCGCAGGGTCGGAGGTGGTGGGGCCCGGCAGGGCTGTGGTCCCGGTCGCAGCCGGCGGGACCTCAGTAGGCGCATGCACATCGCCGGCCACCGGCATGTCGGCCGGCGGTGGCGGTTGCAGGCGCAGCCCGATGACGATGCCACCGATCACGCCGGCCAGGGACAGGACCAGCGCAAACAGGATGGGGCGCAGCGACCGCCGCGGCGGTCGCAGCAGGGGTGGTGGTGCAGGACGACGTGTGGGCAATCTCGATCAGCGGGCGGGCCGGGCCGCGCCCGGCCTCCGCATCAATGGGCTTCGTTGGCGGCTTCGGGCTCGACCGCGACTGCGATGCCGGCCTGTGCCGCCTGGCTCTGCGCCGCCAGCGCCCGTGCCATCTGGCTCAGCGCTTCCTGGTGCTTCTCGTTGTCGATCATCGCGAAATTGCGAGCCAACTCCAGGCACATGCGCTGCCGCGGCGAGACTTCATGCTGTTCGGAGTCCGCCGACAGCCCCTCGAAAAACCAGGAAACCCCCACGCCGAGCACCTGCGCAATCTCGAACAGCCGTCCGGCCGAGATGCGATTCAGGCCACGCTCGTACTTGTGAGCCTGCTGGTAGGTGACTCCGATCATGCGGGCGAGTTGTTGCTGGGAGAGGCCCATCATGACCCGGCGTTCCCGGATTCGGGACCCGACATGCCGGTCGGCGGCGTTTGCCCTTTGCCCGGGCTTCACGCCGTCGCCGCGCCGCGCCTCGCTCTGCGTTGTCGTCGCCATAGTGCCTTGCGCCCCCGTTGAGGAATCTCACCCAACGGAATGCCGCGGCACTTCCCGCGTTCCACCCCGGCGCGTGACGAACGCGTGATGGAAGCGCGAGCCTCCAAACTCACGCTCCGCGCGAGGGGCCTGGTCCGGTTCGTTGCGCCTCGGCCAGCTGCTGCCGCAGCGATTCTACCTCGGCTTTCAACTGCTCCACGGTCTGGGCGGAGGGATCGGCCGGGCGGAAGGGGGCGAAGAGGCTCATTGCCCGCTCCAGCATCGCCATGTTCTGCTTGCCCATCTCCTCCAGCCCCGGCAGGCCGCTGAAGGGGATGAAGCCGCCCATCGCCTGTTCCATGGAGCGGCGCATCTGCTCCTGCTGCCGGGCGAAGCCGGCCATGGCGTGTTCCAGGTAGCGCGGCAGCACGCTCTGCAGGCTGTCCCCGTAGAAGCCGATCAAATGGCGGAGAAAGCTCTCTGGCAGTAGATTCCGCCCCTTCGCCTCCTCCTCGACGATAATCTGGGTCAGCACCGAGCGGGTGATGTCCTCCCCGGATTTCGCATCGAAGACCACGAAGTCCCGGCCCTGGCGCACCATGCCGGCAAGGTCCTCAAGCGTCACATAGCTGGAGGATTCGGTATTGTAGAGTCGGCGATTGGCGTATTTCTTCACCACCACCGGTTGTGTCGGGGATTCGGGCGCTGGTTCGGCGCGGGCAGCGTTCTCGGCCATGGCGTCTCCATTCCTTCAATCAGCCGGCGCGGCACGCCGGTGATGGATGCGTTGTGGCAAGACTAGCACGCGGCCGCTGCCAATGCGTTAGCCGGATTTCCGCACCGCACCAAGACCCGCTGCCGCGCGGCCCGACTGCCATCAGGGCCCGCGGCGCTGGACAGCCATCGCCAGGGAGGCGAACAGGAGAGGCAGGTGACCGCGTCCAAGGACCAGACATGCGAACCGGACCTCGATGGCCTGGCGGAAGCCTGGATCGCGCTGTGGCAGGCGGAGCTCGCCGCCCTGGCCGCGGACCCGGAGGTCGCGGCAGCCTGGCGGCAGGCGCTGGGCCTCGGCGCCGCCTGGCTGCACGCGGCCCAGCCCGCGCCCCCGGCGGAGGCGACGGGTGATGCCCCTGCCTCCGCGCCGGGGGCCAAGGCCGCTGGCGCTCCACCTGGCCTTCGCCCTGGCGACGCGCTGGGCGGCGAGGATGCCGCCGCGCTGCGCGCCCGAATCGACGCGCTGGAGCAGCGCCTGGCCGTGCTCGAGCGCGGGCCGGCGGGAGGCGGCGCGGATCGCCGGCGTCCTCGCCGCCGGCGGCCACCGGCCTGAGGCCTTCGCCGCCGCGGTCGAGCGCGCCCTGCTCGCCCGCGATGCGGCGCTGCTGGAGGGTATCCTCGCCTATCGTCGCCACCCCTATCGCCGCAGCCTGCCGGAGCCGCCGGTGCTCTGGCAGGAAGGCACGACCCGCCTGCTGGACTATGGCGGACCTGCGGACGGGCCCAGGCTGCTGGTGGTGCCCTCGCTGGTGAACCGGGCGCAGGTGCTGGACCTGCTGCCCGAGGCTTCGATGCTGCGGCATCTGGCCGGCGCGGGGGTGCGGCCGCTGCTGCTCGACTGGGGCGCGCCGGGCGCGGTGGAGCGCGGCTTCACGCTCACCGACTATGTCGCCGGCCGGCTCGACCGCGCCCTGTTGGCGGCGGCGGCGATCGCCGGCGGGCCGGTGGTGCTGGTCGGCTACTGCATGGGCGGCACGCTCGGCCTCGCCCTGGCGCAGCGCCGGCCGGAGCGGCTGCGCGGTCTCGCCCTGCTGGCCACGCCCTGGGATTTCTGGGCCGAGGATCCGGCGCGCGCGCAAGGCCTGGCGGCGACGCTGCCGCTCTGGGAGCCGCTGCTCCAGGCAGGCGGGGCGCTGCCCGTCGATGCCCTGCAGACACTCTTCGCCACGCTGGATCCGGCCTCGGTCGGGGAGAAATACCGTGCCTTCGTCCGGCTCGATCCGGACAGCCCGCAGGCCCGCCGCTTCGTCGCGCTGGAGGACTGGCTGAATGACGGTGTCGCGCTGGCCGCGCCGGTGGCGCGCGAATGCCTTGCCGGCTGGTACGGCGGCAATACGCCCGCGCGTGGCGCCTGGCGCATCGCCGGGGCGGTCGTGGAGCCGCGCGCGGTCGCGCTGCCGGCCTTCCTTGCCATCCCGGCGCGCGACCGCATCGTCCCGCCCGCCTCGGCCCTTGCGCTGGCAGACCGTATGCCGAATGCCCTTGTGCAGCACGTCGCGGCCGGCCATGTCGGCATGGTCGCCGGGAGCGGGGCGGAGACGCGGCTTTGGCGCCCCCTCCTGACCTGGATCAAGGCGCTGCCCGGCCAGGTGGGCTTGTAGAGCCCGGGGGCGCCGGTCCAGAGTGCGGCGCAACACGACCAGGGTGGGAGAACCAGTCTTGACCGAGATCGTCATCGCCTCCGCGGCCCGCACGCCTGTCGGCAGCTTCAATGGCGCCTTCGCTTCCCTGCCGGCCCATACCCTTGGCACCGTTGCCATCCAGGCCGCCCTGCAGCGGGCCGGCGTGAAGCCGGAAGAAGTGGACGAGGTCATCATGGGCCAGATCCTGACCGCCGGCGCCGGTCAGAACCCGGCCCGCCAGGCCGCCATCGCCGCCGGCATCCCGGCCTCCGCCACCGCCTTCGGCATCAACCAGCTCTGCGGCTCCGGGCTGCGCGCCGTGGCGCTGGCCGCCCAGCAGATCAGCAGTGGCGATGCTGCGATCGTGGTCGCGGGTGGACAGGAGAGCATGACCCAGGCGCCGCATGCCGCGCAGCTCCGCGCCGGGCAGAAGATGGGCGACCTCGCCATGGTCGACACCATGATCAAGGACGGGCTGTGGGACGCCTTCCACGGCTACCACATGGGCACGACGGCCGAGAACGTCGCGGAGAAGTACCAGATCACCCGCGAACAGCAGGACGAGTTCGCCGCCGCCAGCCAGCGCAAGGCGGGCGAGGCGATGAAGGCCGGCCGCTTCAAGGACGAGATCGCGCCGGTGACGGTGAAGGGTCGCAAGGGCGATATCGTCGTCGAGAATGACGAGTACCCGAAGCCCGAAACCGACTACGCGGTGCTGCAGAAGCTCCGCCCGGCCTTCAGCAAGACCGGCACGGTGACCGCCGGCAATGCCTCGGGCATCAATGACGGCGCCGCCGCGGTGGTGGTGATGTCGGCCGAGGAGGCGCGCAAGCGCGGCGTGACGCCGCTGGCCAGGATCGTTTCCTGGGCCACCGCGGGCGTCGATCCTTCCATCATGGGCACGGGCCCGATCCCGGCGTCCCGCAAGGCGCTGCAGAAGGCCGGCTGGTCGGCCGACACGCTGGACCTCGTCGAGGCGAACGAGGCGTTCGCGGCGCAGGCCTGTGCGGTGAACAAGGACCTCGGCTGGGATCCGGCCAAGGTGAACGTCAATGGCGGCGCCATCGCGCTGGGCCATCCGATCGGCGCTTCCGGCGCGCGGGTCTTCAACACCCTGCTGTTCGAGATGCAGCGCCGCAACGCCAAGCGCGGCCTGGTGACGCTGTGCATCGGCGGCGGCATGGGTGTCGCCATGTGCGTCGAGCGCGTCCAGTAACGAGACCGACCGCGAGGGCATGCCCCCGGCTTCGGCAGGGCCTGGGGCACTTCCCCCCTGGCCCTAGCCTTGGTTGTCCGGGTCGACCAGGGGGCGGAGCACACATTGGCACTGAGGAGGCCGGCGTCATGGCGAGCGGGAACACCACCAATGGCGAGTACCCGAACCTAGCCGCGCAGTCGCGAGGTCCGAGCCGGACGGGGAGTGGAGACCCCTCACTGTCGGGTGCTGACAGCCCCGAACCCGCAGCGGGGCCGGACCTCATGCTCGGCGTCTGGGCGTCGTGGATGGGGGCTATGTCGAAGGCGAGCGGAGGGATGCTAGCCGGCGCCGGCAACAGCGCTGACCCGGGCAAGCCGTGGTGGCAGATCTCGCACGACGATCCGCTCGGCGGCATGCTCGCCGGCGGGATGCGGCAGCTGAACGAAGTGCTGCGGCAGGACCCGGTGCTGCGCACCTTGGACCAGATGTGGAACGCGAACCCGTTCCGCGAGATCGTGCCGGTGGACTGGGCGGAGGTGGCGCGGGCGCTGCGCACGGTTTGGCTGCGCGCGCTCACCCAGCCCGGTACGCCCGTTACCGCCGCAACGGAGCTGAACGCTTCACTCTGGCGGTCTGCGTTCGATGCCTGGAACGAAGCCGGCCAGCGCTGGTGGAGCGGCACCCCAGTGACACCTCCGGCCCGCGGCGGGACGGATAAGCGCTTCGCCGCGCCGGAATGGCACACCAACCCCGCCTATCGGGTGCTCAAGGAAGCATATCTGCTCGCTTCGGACTGGCTGCTGAAGCAGGGTCAGGCCGCCGATGATCTCGATGAGAAGGAGCGGCAGCGGCTCGATTTTCACTTGCGTCAGTTCGTCGATGCGATGAGCCCGACCCTGCTGCTGGCCTCCAACCCGGCGGCGCTGCGCCGGGCGGTTGAGACCGGCGGCGCCAGCCTTGCTGCCGGGCTGCGCAACCTGCAGGAAGACCTGAGGGCGGGCCGCCTCTCCATGGTGGACCTGACCGCCTTCGCGCCGGGGCGCAACCTCGCACTCAGCCCCGGCAAGGTGGTGTTGCGCAACAAGCTGATCGAGCTGATCCAGTATGCCCCGAGCACGCCGGATGTCCACGCAACCCCACTCCTCATCATCCCGCCCTGGATCAACAAGTTCTACATCCTGGACATGCAGCCGAAGAACAGCATGGTGAAACACCTGGTCGACCAGGGCTTCACTGTTTTCCTGATCTCCTGGAAGAACCCCGACGCCTCGATGGAGGACACCGGGATCGAGGACTATATGGATCTCGGCCTGTTGGCCGCGAGCGACGCCATTCGCGAAATCACCGGCAGCTCCACGCTGAACGTGATGGGCTATTGCATCGGCGGCACGCTGCTTGCCATGACGCTGGCTTGGCTGGCCATCAAGGGCGACGCGCGGTTCGACGCCGCGACTTTTATGGTCTCCCTTCAGGACTTCTCACGGGTTGGCGACACCGCGGTGTTTATCGATCAGCCGGCGATCGACCTGCTCGAGCAGCAAATGATGGAGCGTGGCTACCTCGACAGCCGCGAGATGTCCAACATGTTCAATCTGCTGCGCTCCAATGACCTGATCTGGTCGAACGTGGTGAACAACTACCTGATGGGCGAGAAACCCGCCGCCTTCGACCTGCTGTACTGGAGCAGCGATGGCACTCGCATGTGCCGCGCCGCGCACAGTTGGTATCTGCGCAATACCTATGTCGAAAACAACCTGATCAAGCCGGGCAAGGTGGAGTTGAAGGGCGAGCGGCTCGACCTCGGCCGGATCACCCTCGACACCTACGCGGTCGGGGCGGAGAAGGACCACATCGTGCCCTGGGACGCGGCTTGGCGCATCACCCGGCTCCTCGGCGGCAAAGTGCGGTACGTGTTGGCCTCGTCCGGGCACATCGCCGGCATCATCAACCCCCCGGGCGGCAAGGGCACCTACTGGACCAACGATGCCGAGCCGCCACCCTCCACCCCGGAGACGTGGCTCGAGAGTGCCAAGAAGCACAACGGCAGCTGGTGGGCGGATTGGTCCACCTGGCTGGCGGCGCGGTCCGGTGACCGGGTCAATCCGCCCTCACTCGGCAGCGCCATCCATCCGCCGCTGCAAGACGCCCCGGGCAACTACGTGCTGGAGCGGTGAGTCTTGCGGGAGGAGCACTCCGCACCCCCAAAGCCGAAATCTCTCAGGACTTTTCATGCTTCGTGGTCGTAGGACGCATACCCGTCCGGGGACACGCCATGCCAAATGACACTTGCCGCTGCTGCGGCGACCTGTCTCTCGGGTACCTCGCTTTGGGCCGACGCGGGTTCGTCAGCGGCGTGACCGCTGCCGGCGTCCTCGCCGCTGTTGGCCTGCCGCCGGGCCACGCCCGGGCGGCCGACCCCGTGCCGAAGACGGACCTCACCCCTGATCAGGCCCTGCGGCTGCTGCAGGACGGCAACGACCAATTCCGTATGGAGGAGCCTTTCCGCGCGGCCCAGGGCCGCGATCGCCGGACGGAACTCGCCCGCGGACAGGCGCCCCTCTGCGTTCTCGTTGGCTGCTCTGACAGCCGGGTGCCGCCGGAGTTGGTGTTCGGTCGCGGCCTTGGCGAGCTGTTTATCGTCCGCAATGCCGGCAACACTATCGATACAGCCGCGCTCGGCAGCGTGGAATACGGCGTCGGCGTGCTCGGCTGCCCGCTGGTCGTTGTGCTCGGACATGAAAGCTGCGGCGCAGTGGCTGCGGCGGTGGAGGTGGTACAGAGGAACGCCACCTTCCCCGGCGTGATCGGCGAGATGATCCAACCCATCATCCCGTCCGTTCTTGCTGCCCGACAACAGTCTGGCGAGGTGACGCTGGACGACGCGGTGGTGGCAAACGCCAAACGCATCGCGGCGCGGCTGAAGAGCCAGAGTCCGGTCATTCAGGAGCTGCTGCGACAGGGCAAGCTGAAGGTCATTGCCGCTCGCTACGTCCTCTATAGCGGGCAGGTGGACTGGTTTGAGGACGTCTGAGGCGCAAGCGGCGACCCGGGCTTTGCCCCGAGTTTCGTGGCGGGCGCATCATACCGTCGAGCGTAGGTCTCGCGCCTTTGAGGAGATGCCAGGATGCGGCGAGGCCAGCCGCTGAGGTCGATCAAACCTCCACCGGGCACGCACCGGCCGCCTCACATATGTGGCGGCTCTGTCCAGTCCCTTGAGGATGTCGGCCTGCTGAAATCGCAACTGGTGCTTGTCCGTGGCCTCTTCTCAACAGTCTCCCACCGAGCGGGAGCCAGAAGATTACACTCCAGAGGAGGTGGCCGCGATGTCAACCGATTCTGCCGAGATGCCGTCGGAGCCCAAAGGCGAGCTGGCGGTGCGGACCTTGGCAATGCCTGGCGACACCAACCCCGCCGGGGACATCTTCGGTGGCTGGATCATGTCTCTGATGGACGTGGCCGGCGGCATCGCAGCCGGAGGCCTCGCCCAGAGCCGGGTGGCCACGGTCGCCGTGACGGATATGGCCTTCCTGCGCCCGGTGAAGGTCGGCGACGTGGTCTGCTGCTACACCGACCTCGCGCGCCTGGGCAGGACCTCGCTGACGCTTCGCGTGGAGGCCTGGGTGCTGCGCCAGCGCCGTGGAGACAGGATCAAGGTGACTTCAGCCGATTTCACCTACGTGGCCCTGGACGACGACAGCAGACCGCGTCCCATCTCACGGTAGGACACCCCATGGGCAGAAGTACACACGGCAGGTGCCTATTGTCGCACCCGGTGTTCCACGATGGTAGCGACTGGTACGGGACGATGCAGACGCACGTGGCCCACATGATCGAGCTTTCATCCCTTGCAATGGGAGCGTCCACCTGTGCCGATCCGCACCTTAGTGAACCATCAGGCGGGCAGCATCGCCGCCGCCGCAGCGGGCGGTCGGGAGTCACTGCCCCTCCGCCATCCCGAGAAGGCCAACCGGTCGGACAACCCGATTCAGCGGAAGCCCGCCTGGATGCGGGTCAAGGCGCCCACACATCCAGTCTACCACGAGACCCGAACGGTGATGCGCGAGAATTGCCTCGTCACCGTGTGCGAGGAGGCGGCCTACCCCAACATCGGCGAATGCTGGGCGCAGCGCCACGCCACCATGATGATCATGGGCGGGATCTGCACCCGTGCCTGCGCTTTCTGCAACGTCGCGACCGGACTGCCAGAGCCACTCGATGTAGACGAGCCGGCGCGGGTTGCCGACGCGGTGGCGCGGCTCGATCTCAGGCACGTGGTGGTCACCAGCGTGGACCGCGACGACCTATCGGACGGCGGGGCGGGGCATTTCGCCGCGACCATCCGCGCCATCCGTGCTGCCGCCCCGGGCACCACGATCGAGGTTCTGACGCCCGGTTTCCTCCGCAAGGACGGTGCGCTGGAGGTGGTGGTCGAGGCCCGGCCGGATGTCCTCAACCATAACCTAGAGACCGTGCCGAAGCTGTATCCAATCGTTCGTCCCGGGGCGCGCTACTACCACTCGCTTCGGCTACTGGACCAGGCGAAGCGGCTCGACCCATCCCTCTTCACCAAGTCCGGCCTGATGGTGGGCCTCGGTGAGGAGCGCGGTGAGGTGCTGCAGGTGATGGACGACCTGCGCAGCGCGGAGGTGGATTTCCTGACCATCGGCCAGTACCTCCAACCCACCGTCAAGCATGCCGCGGTCGCTCGCTTCGTCGAGCCAGCTGAGTTCGAGGATCACGCCCGAATGGCCCGCGCCAAAGCCTTCCTGCTGGTCTCCGCAACGCCACTGACACGCAGCTCCTACCACGCCGACCGTGACTTCGCCGCTCTGCGTGAGGCACGAGAGGCGCACGAGCGGAAGCGTCGGGCGATTGCGGGGGCGGTTCCAGGCGTCTCAAACGGCACACAGGAAGGAGATGCGTCATGAAAGCACGGCGGTTCTGGATCACGGCGCCGTTCGTCGCCGCTGGGCTAGTTCGCGCAGTGTCGCCCGCCGGCGCCGCTGAGCCCCACTGGCCCAATGCAATCGTGCTTGCCACGGCCTCGCCCGGCGGCACCTACCACGCCTTTGGCCTGGCTCTTGCTCGGCTGCTCACACGCGAGTTGGGCATCGTGGTCTCGATGCGAGCGACCGAGGGGCCCAGCGAGAACATTCGCCTGATCGAGGCCGGCGAGGCTCAGATCGGGTTTGTGACGACGGGAGCAGCACTCGAGGGTTGGACCGGGTCCGGCGACTGGACAGGCGGGCGGCAGTTTCGCGCAATCCGGGCAATCTTCCCAATGTACGACACACCGTTCCACTTCGTGGCACGCCAGAGTTTAGGGATTGCGACGGTCGCGGGACTCGAGGGCAGGACAATTGGCGTTGGGCCGCAAGGCGGCACGGCTGCCACTTATGTTCCGCAAATGCTACCAAAGCTCGGTGTGCAGGCCCGCCTGGTGCATGGCGCCTGGGCCGAGCTCGCAGCCCAACTGCAAGCCGGCCAGCTCGATGCACTGGCCGTGGCAGGCGGCGTGCCGTTTCCCGCGGTTGCGGAGCTAGAGGCCCGGCGGGCGATCAGCTACCTGCCCCTGAAAAGGGAAGCGGCTGCGATGCTGCGTTTGGCGATACCGGAACTCGCATCCACCGCGATCCCAGCGGGAACTTATCCGTCGCTCATGAAGCCCTACGAGACGGTCGGGATCTACAACTTCGCCGTGGCGCACCGCGACTTGCCCGCGGACCTCGTCTACCAAGTCGTGAGGATTGTCTTCGACTTTCATGCCGAGATGATGGAGGCACATCCGGCGGCCGCGGCCACTGTGCCGGCCAACTTCGTGCACAACCGCCTTCTGCCGTGGCATCCTGGTGCAGCTCGGTACTACGAGAACCGGGCAGTACGCGGCATCCTAAGTGCGGACTGAGGTCACGCGAGGGGATCCACTCCCCATGTTGTCGCCATATCACGCGGTAGCTGATGCCTGCCCATGCAAAACCGAGCGCATGAACGCCGCGCCGCTGGCGAGGCAGACTTGCAGGCAGACTGCCGCGAGCACGAGTGCGGAATGTACCATTTGAAGCGAATGGGGGCACTCCTGATGGCACATCCGAGTACGCCGAGGACAGACACGTCTCTCAGAATACTGCAAGGGCGCGATCCAACACGGCGGGGTTGCCGCCCTCTGGTTTCCCGCCCTGCGCCCATGGACCGGGTAGCGATGAACGGTCGTCCTTGGCGCGCAGGTTCTGTCAGGTCTCGCGCCAAACCGGACGACGTGAGATGCAGGGCGTGTTTGGCTTACGCAGCCTCGAGGATCGCAAGCACAGCCGTAGCGCGGCGGAGGTGAA